>ENA-ORTV01002126-ORTV01002126.1-human-gut-metagenome-genome-assembly--contig:-NODE-2126-length-19484-cov-6.088733_pt1 | contig 19484 bp, 14 predicted proteins | sample MGYA00241915_ERZ509194 | MGnify/ENA primary metagenome ERZ509194 (study PRJEB26280, sample SAMEA2338810) | human gut metagenome | biome: human gut; feature: human-associated habitat; material: faeces... | reverse complement strand
TTGTGGGTAGGGACATTCAACACCGGAATCGACCTTCTGGACATCCCTTCCGGGAAAATCATCAAACGATATACCCGGAACAATACCGACAACCTGCTTCCGGCAGACTTCATACTCTGCTTTTGCAAACTCTCCGAAGACGAAATCCTGATCGGGACCTCCGAAGGGCTTGTCCTCTTCCATAAAAAAGAAGAATGTTTCACCCCCTGGAAAACAGAGATTAAGTCGATGGTACGTCAAATCTACAAAGACAGCAAAGGGGATATCTGGGTTGCGACCACCTCCGGCGCTTATCGCTATTCTAAAACCGACAAGAAGTTAGCGCACTATACATCCAACCGCGAGCGGTCACAGACCATCGGCGACAACAACGTGACATCCATATTCGAAGATTCGAAAAAACGGATTTGGGTGGCAACGACCTATGGTTTCTCCCTCTACAACGAGATATCGGATTCATTCAACCGCATCACGGTTGAAAACGGACTGCCCAGCAATATCGTACACCGTATTTTAGAAGACGACGAACATCTTTTCTGGATTGCAACGGCCAACGGGCTGGTTCGTTTTAACCCGGAAACATATGTGATGAAGACTTTCTCGTACACGGATGGCCTGCCCGAAACACAATTCAACTATTGTTCTGCCTACAAGATGCCGGATGGGACCATGTATATGGGAACGATAAACGGAATGATCGCCTTTAATCCGCGCGATTTCAAAGAGGATGTTTATTCACCGTCGGTATGTATCACTCGCATAGATGTGCAGGACGACCGCATCGGTGCCCCTAAATATAATGTCAACCAGATTATGAAAAACGGAGAATTGAAACTTCCGCATAACCGCTCCACTTTTACCCTTTCGTATGTGGCATTGAGCTATACATCTCCGGACGCGATCCAGTATGCCTACCGTTTGGAAGGGAGTGACAAAGACTGGATCTATATGAAGCAGAATAAAGACGTGACCTTTGCCAACCTGTCACCCGGCGACTATGTTTTCCGGGTAAAATCGACCAATAGCAGCGGGGTTTGGCAAGATAACGAGACGACTCTTCGGATCACGGTGACACCGCCATTCTGGGCTACCGGATGGGCATTACTCATTTATTTCACGATCTTATGCCTGCTGATCGTACTCTGGTATAACTATAAAAAAGCCAAACTGGAAGAAAAACACCGCATCAACCGTGAAATATTCGAAAGTAAGAAGGAAAAAGAACTTTATAATGCAAAAATACAGTTCTTTACCTTTATCACGCATGAAATACGGACACCTCTTACCCTGATAAAAGCCCCGCTGGAAAAAATCCTTCGTTCAGGGGATGGAACGCCCGCCACACAGGAGAATCTACGGATCATCGAGAAAAACACTGGGCGGCTGTTAGACCTCAGTAACCAACTATTGGACTTCCGCAAGACGGAAAGCCGCGGGTTCAAACTGAACTATGTCAAGACCGATGTCGTCCTCTGGCTGGAAACGATCCTGCATCCGTTCCGTCCGGCTTTCGAACAGGGAAACAAGAATTTCACAGTCAAGCTGCCGGATCTACCTTTCGAGGCCTGTCTGGACCGGGAAGCATTCTCGAAGATCGTTAGCAACCTGGTCAGCAATGCACTGAAGTACTCGGACAGCCGGATATCGCTCGAATTACTCCCACCTTCAGGTGAAGAGCGCATGTTCACCCTGCTCGTCACCAACGACGGGCATCTGATACCCGACAGTGAAACCGAAAATATATTCAATCCGTTCTACCGCCTCAAAGAGACAGAAAACCAGCAAGGAAGCGGTATCGGTTTGTCGTTGGCCCACTCTTTGACTGAATTCCACCGCGGCAGACTGTTCTATCGACAAACGCCGGACGGCTTGAACCAGTTTGTCCTGATGCTCCCAGAACAGCAGGAAGACAGTTTCCAGACCACTGCTGGAAAAGAGAAAGCGGAAATAGTCACATTGGCCGAAACTGGCAAATCGGTTATCCTAATTGTCGAAGATCAAAATGATATGCGCCATTTCATCGCCCGCGAACTGGCGGAAACATATCAAGTGCTAGAAGCGGAAAACGGGAAAGTAGCTCTTGATCTGGTCCGTAAAAACACGGTCAACCTAATCATCAGCGATGTCATGATGCCGATCATGGACGGCTTCGAACTTTGCAACGAAATGAAAAACGATGTCAATGTCAGCCATATCCCGTTTATCCTGCTGACAGCACAACACAACCTGCAATCACGCCTGAAGGGACTGAACTCTGGAGCCGATGCCTATATGGAGAAACCGTTCTCCATCGAACTGCTGACGGCCCAAGTGGGCAACCTTTTGAAAAGCCGTAAGCTACTGAACAAAACCTATTTGGAGAAGCCGTTCGCCCCGGTAGCCTCTCTCGCCGTTTCGCAGGTGGATGATATTTTCCTTCGCAAACTGAACGATTATTTGGAAGAGCACCTCAGCAATGAAGCACTCTCCGTTGAGATGCTTGCCGATACGATGGGAATGAGCACTTCCAGCCTCTACCGCAAAGTTAAGGGTCTGTCCGGTCTTTCTCCTAACGACTTCATCCGCATTGCCCGCTTAAAGAAGGCGATCCTGCTGATGCAGAACGGAGAGAACCGCATCAGTGAGATCGCTTTCCAAGTCGGCTTTTCGTCACCTGCCTACTTCTCCACCTGCTTCCAGAAGCAGTACGGGAAGACTCCATCAGAATATATGAAGCACTTAAAAATTGAGAATTAAAAATAGAGACCGATCATTATTTTTTAATTCTCACCGCTCTGCCACTGGGAAAGCAGAAATCCTCAACCTTGCCGCTCCCATAGGGACCAAGGTGATTTCATCCAGGCAGTCGGACTTGCGGGCGTTTTCGTATGGAAGGACTCCGCATAATCCGTATTCGTCAATTTTCCACTCCGGCACCAAACGTCCCTGAGCCTTAAATTCCATCGGGACGGAAGAGAGAGTGAAAGGATTGTTGTCCGACGGCCAGTTTCTGCGTTGCAACGTGATAGGTGACTGGACTCTCAAGGCATAATTCCACGGGCTTGCAGGCAGAATCTCGAATGTCGGCCATGCGGAGGCATCCGCTCCTTCCTGCCATTTGGAATCCCAAACAGCAGTCTCGGTGCTGGGCATTTGCTTGTATTCTTCCTCTATTTTCAAGGACAGGGTTAGCGGACCGTAATCGACACTGACACTATTCTTATTTACCTGCCACTGACGAACGGCATATTCCATCGGAAGGTTCAGGACTACCTCATCGCCATCTTTCCATTCCCGTTCGATACAAGCGTATGTTCCAGGAGCAAGCTTTGTTTGCTGTTTTTTTCCGTTGATCAAGACAGATGCATTTTTACACCAGGACGGGATGCGGAGATAGAAGGGGAAAGATACGTTTTCGGACGTTCCAACCGTAAAACGTGTCATTTCCTCAAACGGATAATTCGTCTGTTCGCGTAAGGTGATTTCCGTTCCATCGCCCACCTTTACATTTGCCTTACAAGAATTGTATAAAACGGCGGCTACCCCGTTATCCGGCGTCGCCAACACCAAATGTTCGACATAATAAGGCCAGCCGAAACCATGATTGTGCTGACAGCAACGACTGCTGAACGGGTTCATGGCCAAGAACGGACCGGAATTATCCAATCCCGGATGATGATTGCGAGAATCGCTGATCGCCATATTCGGACAAGTCAGATAACGAAGCGCCCGGTAATCAGGCATCAAAGAAGCCGGATAACTGTTGAACGCGACATCTTCGAGGTGATCTGCCCAATAAGGATCGCCACTGATCAAAAGCATGATCTCGTCGGAAGCCATCTGCTCCACAAAACCACAAGTCTCCGTACCCTGTCGAGGATCGAAGAAACCGATACGGGCATTCTCATCCGCCCCAAACATTCCACCAGGAACTTGGCCGAAAGCACGGCGTACCAAACTCTGGACATTATAGCTGGCAGCCAACATCGCCGAATCTTTTGTAAACAGAAAATAAGTGGCAGGTTCGCGAAAACACTGGGCGACATTCACATTGTGCCAGTTAGGAAGCTGAGTCGATTTTGTCCAATCCGCCGTATTCCTGTGAATCTTTTCGGCCAACGGAAGAAGTGACTCGTCACCCGTGCGGTTATACAGCCAAACCACACTCCAAAGATTATCCCCCCCGCGGCTATTTTCCCAATAACTCGACAGGAAAGCGTCATCGGGAACCGTTTGCAGATAATGACAATAGCGGGTCATGAAGTCAATCACCCGGTTATCGTTCGTATATTCATGATAAGATTGCATGATCCAAAGGACGATCATGTTCGGCCAAAAATCCTGCTTGCCGTTATTCAAATGCACCGGCCCGAAATTACCATCCGCCCGCTGACTTGACAAGATGGCCTCTATCCAGAATTTCGTTTCCTTCAACAAAGTTTCGTCTCTCAAGGCATACGCCATATTACCATACCCTCGCAACCAGTAGGGCACTTCTTCCCACCCCCATTCACCTCCGTTTTTCAACCAGGCATTGTTTTCCTTTTGCAGCCAGGCACTAATCTCCCCCAAATGACCACAAAGTCCATCCTTCTGTAATTCGATCTGTCGCCTGATCCAGCCTTCTGGCTCGATACTTCCGGCGGGCAGCTTAATAAATTGCAACGGTTGCAACGGAGCCCGGTTACTTACATAGTAATCATTATGAGATGCAGTGGACAAACGTTCCATTGTCCGGATCTCTTGCGTCTGCTTACCTGCACACGACGCCAACAGAATTGAGAAAAATAAAATCGTCTTTTTCATGCTTATCAGATTTATTGGGCAAAGGAAAGGATTATGACAGAAAAACATGATAAGAAATCAATCAAAAACATATAAAAATCGTTCTATCACTTTCTCCTGATGAAAAAACAATAGAACGATATTAAATTCTTTGGTTACTTCTCTTTCTAAAGAAAAGCAACAATCACTTTCTCAACTGGCTCAGTCCATAATACAGCAAACGGAGTACAACCGACAATCCGTAAAAGCCACACGTAATGAGTAGCATCCACAACGATTGTGTCCAAAGCTCGGACCAGCTTGTACCGTATGCTATGATTGAGATAATGTTCATCAGATAAGCGAGCGCGATACAGACACAGAATATCTTGATTTCCGTTTTTTGTCTCTTTACAGATAATACGATCTCTTTCATAATCATGCAAAATTTAGATACGGTATTTTATATTCATCCGGGAAAGTAATCACCCGTCCTTCATCAATCGCCTGCAAACCCAACAAACCCAAAACAGAAGAATAGTAAGCTTCTTCCACCAAGTTAGGAGCTGTTTTTCCGGTAATGGCCGCTTCACAGAAAGCGGTAACCAACTCGATAGAGCCGTCGCCGGCAGCACCTACCGATGACTGTCCGCTGATCGTTGTGACATTATCCATGATCAGATGTCCCTTGTTTACCGATGCAGTTTCAGGAACCCAACTCGGGCCGGCAAATGAAACATTGTCGAAGATCTTATGTTCGATCTGGTTGATCAACTGCATGATACCAGGAGCAGGTTCGACATCTTCAAAATAATATTTACCTTTTTCCGGTTCCATTGTGCCCTTACTTCCCATGATCTCTTCTTCAAGGCCATAAAACTTGTTGGCAATCATTGACTCATAGGTCATCTTCACACCATTCGGATAATGATAAATCAAATTGATACTGTCATACACTTCGCGACCATCCTTCCAATAGACGATATCTCCCATGCCGGCCACCTTTTCGGGAAGCATCCGGAGCGCCCAGTTTCCAACCTGCAACTGATGGGTTGCCAATTCTGTTACCAAGCCGCATGAATATTCCTTATATAAACGCCAGTTGATCTTACGTTCCAAATCGGGAGAAGGGACCGGACGGCGCCAGTCGTTATTACGGAACCAATACGCCCGTATCGAATTTATCTCTCCCAACAAGCCGGCATGGATCATTTCCATCGCCTTTATATATTTCGGATCATACAAGCGCTGCTGGCCGATAAACATCACCTTGCCGGATTCCTTAAACACATTATACATATCCAGACAGTCAGCACACGTCATCGCCATCGATTTCTCGCAGAAAACATGCTTTCCGGCATGTAAGGCGTCTATTGTGATATGCGCATGTTCGTATAGCGGAGTAGCGATCATGACGGCTTGTATATTTCTATCATCCAAAAGCTTCCGGTAATCGTCATATGTCTTGGCTTTCGGATAGAGAGCCGAAGCCTCTTTCAGGTGGGGAGGATAATTATCACACAAGGCAACCACATCGGCATACGGAATCGTCTTCAGGTTATTCAAGTGGTACTGTCCGCGCGAACCTGTACCAATAAATCCGATCCGCACTTTCTCCTTTGCGATCTGCACCTTATCGTCGGCACTACAGGACTGCAACCAGGGAAACGCGGAAAGCAGCACACCGCCTCCACCAATCATTCCCAACTCCTTGAAGAAGTCCCGCCGGCTTAAATTGACTGAATTCTCATCATTTTTCATAACTTATATACATGTTTTTCATAAATATCAAATTGAGACGCGATTACCGGAACACGCTCGTCGCCGCAGATCATAAAGGCAGTTGTCAGAATCTCCGCCACCACCGGATCTTTCGCCACCACCGACACCATTTTCTTATCCTCCACGAATGTTCCCGTATGCGGGTTCACGATATGGCGCGGATGGGAAGGCATATTTCCCGATATCGATAACGAACTATCACTCAACTTCAAATCGGCAATCCGCTCTTTCGTAAACGGATTGTCAAGACCCACCGGCCAATATTCGCCGCACGGATGCGTACCGACCGCCAGAACCGAACTATTTCCGAAATTGACAAGCGCCTTACCAATCCCGTTTTCTTCCAACAGTTCCCGTATTTTAGCAAGCGCATATCCTTTCCCGTACCCGCCGAGATCAATGTGTAAAGATTCAGAAAAGAAAAAAATGCTTTTATCTTCTTCCGTCAGCAATACCTGGTCGAATCCCTGCAAAGTTATATCGAAATATCCTTCCGTCAGCTCATTGTAACGCTTGCAGTTCAACAATATATTCCAAAGCTCTTCCCCCACCGTCACCGGGTAGTGCCCGGCTTCCCGGTTAACAAATGAAACCTCACTCTCCGGATCGAACCGGTTCAGCATTTTATCTAATCGCTGCACTTCCGATTCGACCTTTTCCCAGACCGTACCAAGAAGACGGGGATCACTGCCGACCATCAAGATGTCGAACTGCGTTCCCATTACCGACGACATAGATCCATGGAAAAGCCCAGAAGCCGCATAATAGTTAGAATAAGCCATTTGTTACCTGTTATTTTTTACATGGTTCAAAGAGGTGTGCGTACACACTGTGCAAATATAGGGGATTTGTTCGTTTCACAAATAGAATTAGGCAACCTTTTTCTCAAAAGGTTGCCTAATTAGCGTTTATTTTCGTTTAAAACATTTATTACAACTCAACCTTCGCCAAGCAGAATTCCTTTTCCGGATGATAAGCCAAAACGCAGTGCCAAGCCTGTTACATTTTATTGGCACAAGAGTTCCACTGGCATGGCACTCCCGTTTCATGGGCAGGAAACAGTAGTTTCATAGGTAGGGAACAACGCCTGCACTGCTATCTCCTCACCCTTTTGATGCCTCCGAGGCTGAAAAAAGAAACCAGCCATTCGTTTATTACAAGATAATAGCTTACATTTGCATCTAAAAGTATTATCTAAAATCTATGATTCCGATGAGTACACAAATTAGTAAAAGCCTGATAGCGCTTTTCTTTTTAGGAATGTTCGTAACCGGTTGCAATACCAACACGAAGCAAACGGCCGATAATGATATTAAATTCGATTCTATCCGGGTGGATAGGACCTATCATCTGCTGAATAATCCCGATAATCCCAATTGCAACCTGCAATTGAACTTCACCTATCCTGCCAAATTTTCCGATAAGGAGATTCTGAAAAAGATACAGAATGACTTTGTCCTCTCCTACTTCGGCGAGAATTATGAGAACCTGTCTCCAGAAGAGGCGGTCGCCAAGTACACGGAAGACTATCTGAACAACTATAAAGAACTGGAAGCCGATTTCAAGGCAGAGTTGGAAAAGAAGGACGATCTGCCGGTCGGAGCCTGGTTCTCTTATTTCGAAATGTCATCGGATGAAATCGTCTACAACCAGAATGACATTCTGAGCTATACTGTAAGTTTCGAAAACTATACAGGCGGTGCACACGGTTCGCATGCCTACAACAATCACGTGATCAACTTGAAAACAGGCAATGCAATCACAGAAGAAGATATTTTCATCGAGAACTTCCAGGACAGCCTCGCACAGATATTGATCGATCATATCGCCAAACAAAACAAGGTGGAGAATCCGAAAGATTTGGAAAACATCGGTTTCTTCAGTGTCGAAGAAATTTTTCCGAACGGTAATTTCCTGGTCGACGAGGACGGCATCACGTATACCTTTAATGAATATGAGATCGCCGCTTACGTGGTAAGGGAAACAAACGTATTCTTACCCTATGCGGAAATCCTATATCTATTGAAAAAAGACAGTCCAATTGCGAAACTAATTGACAATTGACAAATAAAATATAACAATAATCCTATACATATAATTTATGGATAACAATGCAACAATATCCTCCCAATTGTCAATTGTCAATTGTCAATTGTCAATTCTAAAGTCTTACTTTCCAACGCTAACCGATGCGCAAAAGCAACAGATAGACGCCCTGTTTGATTTGTATTCAGACTGGAATTCCAAAATCAATGTAATTTCACGCAAAGATATAGAGAACCTGTACCTGCACCACGTACTTCATTCGTTAGGTATCTTGAAAATGCTGAAATTCAGAGAAGGATCGACAATTATGGATATCGGTACGGGAGGCGGTTTTCCCGGCATACCACTTGCGATCCTGCTCCCTGAAGTACAGTTTCATTTGGTAGACAGTATCAGAAAAAAAATCAAGGTCGGACAAGCTGTAGCCGAAGCGATCGGTCTGAAAAACGTCACTTTCCGCCATTGTCGTGCCGAAGAGGAAAAACAATTATTCGACTTTGTCGTGAGTCGTGCCGTCATGCCGCTGGCCGATCTGGTAAAAATCGCCCGTAAGAATATAAAGAAGGAACAACAAAATGCACTTCCTAACGGTTTGATTTGTCTGAAAGGAGGAGAGTTGCAGCATGAAATATTGCCATTCCACAAGCAAGCTGTCAGCCTCAACCTGAGTGACCATTTTAAAGAAGAATTTTTCCAAACTAAAAAAGTTGTTTACGTACCGTTATGATTACAATAAAATCGTTTGAGTTCAATTATTTCCAGGAAAACACATTCCTGCTGTATGATGATACACGCGAGGCCGTACTGATCGATTGTGGTTGCTGTCGCAAGGAAGAGGAAAAGGAGTTAACCGACTTTATCCTCGAAAACAAGTTGACATTAAAGCATTTGCTCTGTACTCATCTGCACGTGGATCACGTATTTGGAAACGGTTTTATATATAAGACATACGGTTTGAAACCCGAAGCGAACAAGCAGGATGTCGAGAAACTGCCCTCTCCGGACGAACAGGCCAAATTGTTCGGACTCCGTCAGCAGGTCGAGAATGTCCCGGTTGAAAAATATATCGTAGGAGGCGAGACCATCAAGTTCGGCACATCCGAACTTCAAGTGCTGACAGTTCCCGGACATTCACCCGGCAGCATCGCTTTCTATAACAAAAAGAACGGCTTTGCGATCGTCGGCGATGCACTGTTTGCCGGAAGTATCGGCCGTACCGACCTTTGGGGTGGAAACCAGGAGGTATTGGTTGCCGCCATCCGCGACAAACTCCTTTCGCTTCCCGACGAGACAGTAATCTATCCGGGGCATGGACCGGAAACAAGAGTCATCGATGAGAAGTTCAACAATCCCTATTTGTAATTGACAATTAAGAATTAATTCATAAATCATAAATCACAATATTATGGACACAAATAAATTTGTAAACCGCCACGTTGGTATCTCGGCAGAAGACATTCCTTCTATGCTGCAAGCCATCGGCGTCAAGTCGGTTGACGAACTGATCGATCAGACCATCCCGTCCGACATCCGTTTGAAAGAACCGCTTAACCTTCCCGAACCCATGACGGAACGTGAGTTCGCAGAACACATCTCGGAGTTGGCATCCAAAAACGAAGTCTTCACTTCTTATATCGGAATGGGTTGGTATGACACAGTATGTCCGGCTCCTATCCAACGTAACGTATTTGAAAATCCGGTTTGGTACACTTCCTACACTCCGTACCAGGCAGAAGTTTCACAAGGACGTCTGGAAGCTTTGTTGAATTTCCAGACTGTTATCGCTGAACTGACCGGCCTGCCGCTAGCCAACTGTTCCCTACTGGACGAAGCGACAGCAGCAGCCGAAGCGGCAACCATGTTCTACGGTAGCCGTAGCCGTGCACAGGTAAAAGCAGAAGCCAATACGTTGTTTGTCGACGAAAACGTATTCGCCTCTACACTGGCCGTTATCAACACTCGCATGATCCCGCAAGGCATCAAGGTCGTTGTGGGTGATTACAAAACATTTGAATTCACACCGGATGTATTCGGGGCTATCGTCCAGTATCCGAATGCCGACGGTTTGATCGAAGATTATAAAGAATTCATCGTACGTGCCAATGCCGGTGGAGCACGTGTCGCCGTTGCTGCCGACCTGATGAGTCTTGTCCTGCTGACTCCTCCGGGAGAATGGGGTGCAGACGTCGTATTCGGGAGCAGCCAACGTTTCGGTATCCCGATGTTCTACGGTGGTCCGTCCGCTGCATTCTTCGCCACGAAAGACGAATACAAGCGTTCCATCCCCGGACGTATCATCGGCATTTCCAAAGATGCCTATGGACACACGGCTTACCGCTTGGCTTTGCAAACACGCGAACAGCATATCAAACGTGAAAAGGCGACCTCCAATATCTGTACCGCCCAAGCCTTGCTAGCCACGATGGCTGGTTTCTACGCCGTTTACCACGGTGCCGAAGGCTTGAAGAACATCGCAGGTCGTATCCACGCTTCTGCAGGTTTCCTAACAGGCGAGTTGGAAAAACTAGGCTACAAACAATTGAACAAAAACTATTTCGACACACTGAAAATCCAGTTGCCGGAACATGTATCCATCAATGCACTCCGCGAGATCGCATTGGAATGTAAGGTGAACTTGCGTTACTTCGATGCCGGACAGATCGGCATCAGCTTGGACGAAACGACCGGACCGACCGATATCGGCGTATTGCTGTATATCTTCGCAGGGGCAGCCGGAAAGGACTACATGCTGAAAGAAGCCGTTCCTGAGAAAACTTATTTCGATCCGAAATTCGCCCGTACTTCCGAATTCCTGCAAGAAGACGTATTCAAAAAATATCATACCGAAACGGAACTGATGCGTTATATCACCCGCCTGGGACGAAAGGATGTTTCATTGGCCCAATCCATGATCTCTTTAGGTTCTTGTACGATGAAACTGAATCCGGCATCGACCATGCTTCCACTCAGCCGTCCGGAATTCATGAATATACATCCGTATGCACCGGAAGACCAGGTCGAAGGCTACACGGAACTGATTGAAAACTTATCGGCTTACTTGTGCGAAATTACCGGATTCAAAGGCTGTACGCTGCAACCTAATTCCGGAGCAGCCGGCGAATATACAGGTCTGCGCGTAATCCGGGCTTATCTGGAAAGCATCGGGCAGGGACATCGCAACATCGTCCTGCTTCCTGCCTCTGCCCACGGTACGAACCCGGCAAGTGCGGTTCAATGCGGTTTTACGACCGTTACGGTAAAATGTGACGACAAGGGTAATATCGACTTGGAAGATTTCCGGGCTAAAGCCGAAGCCAACAAGGACAACTTAGCAGCCAGCATGATCACCTATCCGTCTACTCACGGTATCTTCGAGGTGGACATCAAGGAAATGTGCGACATTGTTCACGCTTGCGGTGGTCAGCTGTATATGGACGGCGCCAACATGAATGCACAAGTCGGTCTGACCAATCCGGGTACTATCGGTGCAGACGTCTGCCACCTAAACCTGCATAAGACCTTTTCTTCTCCTCACGGAGGAGGCGGTCCCGGTGTCGGTCCGATCTGCGTTGCCGCACATCTCGTTCCGTTCCTGCCGCAGCATCCGATATTATGGGGCAGCGACCTGAACACAGTCTCCGCCGCACCTTACGGTAGCGCGGGCATTCTGCCGATCACATATGCTTATATCCGCATGTTGGGAACAGAAGGGTTGGAAACGGTCACCAAGACCGCGATCTTGAATGCGAATTATCTGGCAGCCAAATTCAAAGATACTTACGGAATCGTTTACACAGGTGCTACAGGTCGCGTCGGTCACGAACTGATCCTGGAATGCCGCACGGTAAAAGAACGTTCGGGCATCGATGAAGGCGATATCGCCAAGCGCCTGATGGACTTCGGCTACCACGCTCCAACTCTTTCCTTCCCTGTTCACGGCACTCTGATGGTCGAACCGACCGAAAGCGAAAGCAAAGCCGAACTGGATCGTTTCGTCGAGGTGCTGGAATGTATCTGGAACGAAATCAAGGAAGTGGAAGAAGGCAAGGCTTCAAAGGAAGACAACGTATTAAAGAACGCTCCTCATCCCGAATATGAAGTAACGGCCGACGAATGGAAACACGAGTATCCGCGCAGCAAGGCCGCCTTCCCGCTGGAATGGTTGCACGACAGCAAATTCTGGGTGAATGTAGCCCGCGTAGACAATGCGTATGGCGACCGCAACCTGATTCCAACACTTTGTGCATGCGAAATTTAATATAAACCGGCGCAAACCTATTACTCGATTTCGACTTGACAAAACGGTGCCAAAGCACCTTTATCACGATCTTTCAGGCACGGATTTCACGGATTGACACGGATAAATTTATTTTCTTTCCGTGTTTTCCGTGTAATCCGTGCCTAAATTATGGTGATTAGTAAGGTGGTAAGTAAAAAGAAAGGATATGCTCAAAAAAACCTAAAGTGTGCAGATTCCAGACGAAAGTTCTTTGATATAAAGAATGTTTGATTACTTTTGCAGGTCAGTATTCAGAAGGTTAATTCGAACAAATATCCAATATAGAAATCTAATATTCCTATAATATGAGTTTAAAAATTATTGTATTGGCGAAACAGGTTCCGGACACACGCAATGTGGGAAAGGATGCGATGAAAGAGGACGGAACTATCAACCGGGCCGCACTTCCCGCAATCTTCAACCCGGAAGATCTGAACGCATTAGAACAAGCCCTCCGCTTGAAAGACGCCTATCCGGGAACTACGGTAACCTTGTTGACAATGGGTCCGGGGCGTGCAGCTGAAATTATTCGTGAAGGTTTATACCGGGGAGCAGACGGTGGTTATCTGCTAACCGACCGTGCATTTGCCGGTGCCGACACTTTGGCAACGTCTTATGCGCTTGCCACAGCAATCAAGAAAATAGGTGACTACGATATTATCATCGGAGGACGCCAGGCTATTGACGGCGATACAGCACAGGTAGGTCCTCAAGTCGCTGAAAAGTTAGGATTAACACAGGTCACATATGCCGAAGAAATCCTGAACGTAGACGAAAAGAATCGCAGTATCACAGTGAAACGGCATATCGACGGTGGTGTCGAAACAGTGGAAGGTCCGCTGCCTATCGTGATTACGGTCAACGGTTCGGCTGCCCCCTGCCGTCCGCGTAATGCCAAGTTGGTGATGAAATACAAACGGGCATTGGGCGCGCAGGAAAAAGTTCCCGCTCCCGCCTGCCATCCGGAAGGCGTATCGGCACTGCCATACCCCGAACTGTATGAAAAGCGCCCGTACCTGAATATTCCGGAATGGAGTGTTGCCGATGTAAACGGAGATCTCGCACAATGCGGTTTGTCCGGTTCGCCGACAAAAGTCAAAGCGATTCAGAACATCGTGTTCCAGGCAAAGGAAAGCAAGACGCTGACCAGCTCAGACAAGGATGTGGAAGATTTGATTGTTGAACTGTTAGCTAACCACACTATCGGATAATTGACAATTGATAATTGACAATTCATACGGTAAAAAAGATTGAACAATATGAATAATGTATTTGTATATTGTGAGCTTGAAGGTACAACGATTGCCGATGTAAGCCTCGAACTGCTGACCAAAGGTCGCAAGTTAGCCAACCAGTTGAACTGCCAACTCGAAGCCATTGTGGCCGGTTCCGGACTGGAAGGGATTGAAAAGCAGGTGATGCCTTATGGCGTGGACAAGGTGCATATTTTTGACGCTCCCGGTCTGTTCCCGTACACTTCCCTTCCTCATTCTTCTGTTTTGATCAATCTGTTCAAAGAAGAAAAACCGCAGATCTGCCTGATGGGAGCAACGGTTATCGGCCGTGACTTAGGCCCCCGTGTTTCTTCTGCACTGACAAGCGGTCTGACAGCAGACTGTACATCCCTCGAAATCGGCTCGCACGAAGACAAAAGAGCTGGTAAAACATACGAAAACCTGTTATACCAGATCCGTCCCGCTTTCGGCGGTAACATCGTAGCGACGATCATCAATCCGGAACACCGTCCTCAGATGGCGACTGTTCGCGAAGGTGTGATGAAAAAAGAAATCCTGGATGCCGACTATAAAGGCGAAGTGGTAAAACACGACGTCGCCAAATATGTTCCGGAAACGGATTATGTCGTAAAGGTCATCGACCGCCACATAGAAAAGGCCAAACACAACCTGAAAGGTGCTCCGATCGTAGTAGCCGGCGGTTACGGAATGGGTTCCAAGGAAAGTTTCGATATGTTGTTCGAACTGGCAAAGGAACTTCATGCCGAAGTAGGCGCCAGCCGTGCAGCCGTTGATGCCGGTTTCTGTGACCATGACCGCCAGATCGGCCAGACAGGTGTGACGGTCCGTCCGAAATTGTATATCGCTTGCGGTATCTCCGGACAGATCCAGCATATCGCAGGTATGCAGGATGCAGGTATCATCATCTCTATCAACAACGACGAGAACGCTCCGATCAACACGATTGCCGACTACGTGATCAACGGCACTGTTGAGGAGGTGATTCCGAAGATGATTAAGTATTACAAACAGAACAGCAAGTAAAGAGATGGCAAATTATTATACAGACATTCCGGAACTCAAGTATCACTTGAACAATCCGATGATGGAACGTATTTGCGAACTGAAAGAACGCAATTACAGAGATAAAGAAGAGTTCGACTATGCACCGCAGGATTATGCCGATGCAATGGACTCGTTCGACAAAGTGCTTGAAATCACAGGCGAAATCACGGGTGAGATCATCGCTCCCAATGCCGAAGGAGTTGACGAAGAAGGCCCCCACTGCGCAAACGGACGTGTGGAATACGCTTCCGGGACCAAACAGAATCTGGATGCAATGGTGAAAGCCGGCCTGAACGGTATGACGATGCCGCGCCGTTTCGGTGGTTTGAACTTCCCGATCACGCCGTACACCATGTGCGCCGAAATCGTGGCCGCTGCCGATGCTGGATTCGGAAACATCTGGTCGTTGCAAGATTGTATCGAGACATTATATGAATTCGGAAACGAAGACCAGCACAGCCGTTTCATTCCGCGTATCTGCGCCGGTGAAACGATGTCTATGGACTTGACAGAGCCGGATGCCGGTTCCGACTTGCAATCCGTGATGCTGAAAGCGACTTTCGACGAAAAAGAAAATTGCTGGCGTCTGAACGGTGTGAAACGTTTCATCACAAACGGAGACGCCGACCTTCATCTGGTCTTGGCCCGTTCGGAAGAAGGGACGAAAGACGGGCGTGGACTGTCTATGTTCATCTATGACAAACGCCAAGGTGGCGTAGATGTCCGCCGAATCGAAAACAAGTTGGGTATTCACGGTTCTCCTACCTGCGAATTGGTTTACAAGAATGCGAAAGCCGAACTTTGCGGAGACCGCAAATTAGGTTTGATCAAATATGTGATGGCGCTGATGAACGGTGCCCGTCTGGGTATCGCCGCACAGTCTGTCGGTCTGAGCCAGGCCGCCTACAACGAAGGGTTAGCTTACGCAAAGGAACGCAAACAGTTCGGCAAAGCAATTATCGAATTCCCGGCTGTTTACGACATGCTGTCTATCATGAAAGCGAAGCTGGATGCCGGCCGTGCCTTACTGTATCAGACTTCCCGCTATGTAGATATCTACAAAGCACTGGACGACATCGCCCGTGAACGCAAGCTGACTCCGGAAGAACGTCAGGAACAGAAAAAATATGCCAAACTAGCCGACTCTTTCACCCCGCTGGCAAAAGGTATGAACTCCGAATATGCCAACCAGAACGCATACGACTGTATCCAAATTCATGGTGGTTCAGGCTTCATGCTGGAATATGCTTGTCAACGTATCTACCGGGATGCCCGCATCACCTCCATCTACGAGGGGACGACGCAGTTGCAGACAGTTGCAGCCATCCGTTACGTGACCAACGGTTCCTATCTGGCTACCATCCGAGAATTCGAAACAATCCCGTGTTCTCCGGAAATGGAACCGCTGAAAGGCCGTTTGGTTGAAATGGCCGATAAGTTCGAAGCCTGCATGAACAAGGTGAAGGAAGCACAGAACCAGGAATTGCAGGACTTTGTTGCCCGTCGCCTTTATGAAATGGCAGCCGACTGCATCATGGCTCACCTGCTGATCCAAGACGCGACAAAGGCTCCTGAAATGTTTGCCAAATCAGCTGTCGTATACTTGAATTATGTCGAAGCGGAAGTGGAAAAACACAACAGCTTTATCTTGAAATTCAATGCCGATGAATTAGCAAGCTACAGACAATAATAGAGCGTATCTAATTTCATAAAAGCCGGATATCTTCTCTTGATTTCCGGCTTTTTCCTTATATTTAGACTCGTATTAAGCCAATAAGACAACCATCGACTATGAAACAGTACAATCCAGACATCCACCATCGTCACAGTATCCGTTTGAAAGGATATGATTATTCACAGGAAGGGTTATAGTTCATTACAATATGTACCCAAAACCATAAACATTTATTCGGCGAAATCAAAAACGTTCCCCACGTAGGGACTGTAGGGGCAGGGTCCGCCTGCCCCGAATCTAATATCAACATCCCCCAAATGATATTAAACCCATATGGTGAAATAATCCAACAATGTTATTGGGATTTGGAACATAAATACCCCAATATCGAATGTTGCGAATATGTTATTATGCCAAATCATTTCCATGCGATTATAAAAATCGATCGGGATGCATTTAGGGCGGGCGAACCCCGCCCCTACGTGGTGACACTGGGGCATATTGTGGGATATTTTAAATATCAATCGACAAAAATGATTAATCTACACGGTCAAAAATTATGGCAACGTAATTATTATGAACATATCATACAGGATGAAAAGGCGTATCATAATATATCCAATTATATATTAAACAATCCGGCACAATGGGCATACGACCGATTACGCTAATTCATTGTGGCGATTCCATAATACCCATTGCATACTACCACGAAGCAACAGATATATCAGAAATGCCATCCACAATGCATGATTTCCCATCATTCCGAAAAAGAGGTAATAGATCAAAAAGAAAGTGCCGGAAGCGACCAACATCGAATAAAGCATCAGGCGGGTAGCTGTCGCACCGATCAAGATTCCATCCCACAAGAAGGCGGCAAAGCCGGCAAGCGGGACAGCCAGCACCCAATAGAAATAGGTTCCGGCCTCTTGTATGACAACAGAGTCATTCGTCAGGAGGGAGAGAAAACCTTTCCCGCCTACTCCATAAAGCAGGGTAAACGAAAGGGACAACCCGATTCCCCAGCCAAACAGCAAACGGATCATCCGACTAAGGGCTGTTTTGTTCCGAGCACCGATATAACGTCCCGCCAAAGCCTCGCCCGCATAGGCAAAACCGTCCATGATATAGGAAAAGAGCGTAAACAACTGCATCAGCAATGTATTAACGGCCAAAACGATATCGCCCTGCCTCGCACCTGTAGAAGTAAAAAATGTAGTAACCGCCACCAAACAAAGCGTACGAAAGAAAATATCGCCATTCACCTGGAAGAAGCGACGCATAGCGACCTTATCCATGATCTCATGCCAGCAAACACGAATATTCAACCGCTTCCGATAGAATACGAACCACAGGAATACAGCCATCCCGAAGCCTCCATATTGAGCGATCAGTGTTCCCGTCGCAACCCCTTGCACCTTCATGCCGAACACAAAGACGAAGATCAGGCTCGCCACGATATTCACGACATTCTGGGTGATCGCAATAAACATCGGGAAACGGGAATTCTGCATTCCGATAAACCAACCGGAGAAGCCATACAGTCCCAACACAGCCGGTGCGCCCCAAATACAAATATTGAAATATAAGGAAGCCAACCGTTCCACCTCATCCGTCGTATCCAATAGTAAGAAAGCTATTTCCCGTATCGGATACTGGAGCAGAAGCAGAGCCAGAGAAATCAGAATCCCGACACCGACCGACCGGAACAAAACCCTCGTTACTTCCAGGAGATCCCGTCTCCCCAGAGCCTGTGAAGTCATCCCACTCGTTCCCATCCGCAAGAAACCGAACAACCAGTAAATAATATTGAACAGCATCCCCCCTACCGCAATCGCCCCGATATAGGAAGCGGCCCCCAAATGTCCGACAATCGCCACATCGACCAATCCCAACAAAGGAACCGTTATATTGGAAACAATAGAAGGAAGCGCTAACTGAAGTATCTTTTTATTCATTATTAATCGTATCTATAAAAACTATTCCTAACTTTGTCAGCAAAGTTACAGATTACTTTAGAAATAACATGATTACACTTATGTTTCAATAACAAAAACGCGAACCCTAAGTAATTGTAAAAAACGTTAGATGTTCGCATTCCCTATAAATCATACACTTATAGATTTATTTAGAGAATATGAACATTTATTGCTTTTCTACTTTATCATTCGCAAAATTACAATTTAAAAGTGTCATCAATAAAGCTTTTCACAAACATGGAGTCGCATCTTTTACAGATGCGTGGATTGAAACACTTACATCCCAAAAACCTTGTTCTTTGTGTATGGTCGCATCTTTTACAGATGCGTGGATTGAAACCAGCAAAAAAACAAGCAAAGCAAAGAAATAAAACGTCGCATCTTTTACAGATGCGTGGATTGAAACAGCCATAGGCGGCGCGGAAATAGTAGGATCAAATAGTCGCATCTTTTACAGATGCGTGGATTGAAACCCGTGGGCGGTATCGTCGATATCTTTGCGAAGAGTCGCATCTTTTACAGATGCGTGGATTGAAACTTTCAGCTTGTAAGCGAAAAAGGTTTTCCATCCGGTCGCATCTTTTACAGATGCGTGGATTGAAACAAACAAAACTCCGCAAAGAACTGATAGCGGAATACGTCGCATCTTTTACAGATGCGTGGATTGAAACTACAGAGTT
>ENA-ORTV01002123-ORTV01002123.1-human-gut-metagenome-genome-assembly--contig:-NODE-2123-length-19488-cov-5.824011_pt1 | contig 19488 bp, 23 predicted proteins | sample MGYA00241915_ERZ509194 | MGnify/ENA primary metagenome ERZ509194 (study PRJEB26280, sample SAMEA2338810) | human gut metagenome | biome: human gut; feature: human-associated habitat; material: faeces... | reverse complement strand
AAGTGGATAGGCTTGTTCAGTCCCATTTGTATCGGGCCGATTAGCTCCATTTCCGTATTCATAGCTTGCAACAGCTTGTATGCAGAGTTGGCAGAGCTGAGGTTCGGGAATACAAGGGTATTCACATCTTTACCTTTCAGACGGGTGAATGGATACTTGGCGTCACGCATCTTGCGGTCCATGGCAAAGTTCACTTGCATTTCACCGTCAATGGCAAGATCAGGATAGTTCTGCTGCATATATTCCACGGCTTCGTGTACACTTACTGGACTACCTTCGGTGTCTGCACCGAAGTTGGAGTAACTTAACATGGCCATTACCGGAGTATGATTGAAGAAACGTACGGTATGCTCTGACAGTTTGGCTATGTCAATCAATGTTTCGGCATTGGGATGACGGTTGATTAGTGTATCAGCCAGGAAGTAGGTACCTTTCTTGGAGTTCAGGATGTGCATCGTACCGAAATGCTTGTATTGCGGTTGTATGCCGATAACTTCTTTGGCAACTTTGATCGTATTGCTGTATTTGGTATAAAGACCGGTGATGAATGCATCTGCATCGCCTGTTTCCACCATCATCATACCGAAGTAATTGCGTTCGAACATCTTATCGTTGGCTTCCTCATAGGTAGCACCTTGACGGGCACGCTTTTCGGAAAGAATGCGGGCGTAGCGTTCACGGCGTGAGGCTTCGTTCGGATGGCGCAGATTGACGATTTCGATGCCTTCCAGGCTGAGGTCGAGTTCTTTTGCCAGTTTTTCGATGGTTTCATCGTTACCTAATACAATCGGATGACAGATACCTTCGGCTTTGGCTTCTACAGCGGCTTTCAGCATATTGGGGTGAGAACCTTCGGCAAATACCACGCGTTGCGGATTGCGACGGGCGGTGTCGTAAAGCTGGCGAGTCAGTTTGCTTTCGTAACCCATCAGTTCGCGGAGCTGTACGCAGTAAGCATCCCAGTCCTCGATATCTTTACGGGCTACACCGCTTTCCATAGCAGCCTTGGCTACGGCGCAGGAAACTTCAGTGATAAGACGCGGGTCAACCGGTTTCGGGATGAAGTATTCCGGACCGAAACTAAAGTTGTTAACATGATAAGCCTCGTTCACAACATCGGGTACAGGCTGTTTTGCCAGGTTGGCAATGGCATGTACGGCGGCAATCTTCATTTCTTCGTTGATGGCTTTGGCCTGAGTATCCAAGGCACCGCGGAAGATATAGGGGAAACCGATTACATTATTAATTTGGTTCGGATAGTCCGACCGTCCGGTTGCCATCAGTACATCGGGACGTGCTGACATGGCATCTTCGTAAGAGATTTCCGGTGTAGGATTGGCCAATGCGAAAACGATAGGAGACGGAGCCATGCTGCGTACCATGTCCTGCGACAGAACGTTTCCTTTGGATAATCCCAGGAATACGTCGGCACCTTTGATGGCTTCTTCCAAAGTGTGGATATCTGTGCGGTCGGTAGCGAAGTAACGTTTCTGTTCGTTGAGATCAGTACGTGCTTTGCTGATTACACCTTTACTATCCAGCATCACAATGTTTTCCAGGCGAGCGCCCAGTGAAACATACAGTTTAGTACAAGATACGGCAGATGCACCGGCACCATTCACAACGATTTTTACATCTTCAATTTTCTTGCCTGCCACCTGCAAAGCGTTCACAAGTCCGGCACTGGAGATGATGGCCGTACCATGCTGGTCATCGTGCATCACAGGGATATCGAGCTCTTCTTTCAGGCGACGCTCTATTTCGAAGCACTCAGGTGCTTTGATATCTTCCAGGTTGATACCACCGAAGGTAGGAGCAATGGCCTTTACTGCTTCGATGAATTTTTCGGGATCTTTTTCGTTTACTTCAATATCGAATACGTCGATGCCGGCATAAATCTTGAACAGAAGTCCTTTACCTTCCATTACGGGCTTACCGCTCAACGCACCTATGTCGCCAAGACCGAGTACGGCAGTACCGTTGGAGATTACAGCAACCAAGTTTCCTTTCGCTGTATATTTATAAGCATCCTGCGGGTTCTTTTCTATTTCGAGGCACGGCTCCGCCACACCGGGAGAATAAGCAAGCGAAAGATCGGTTTGGGTACTGTAGGGCTTGGTAGGCACTACTTCTATCTTACCTGGTTTGCCTTGTGAGTGATACAGCAAGGCAGCTTCTTTAGTTATCTTAGCCATGGTAGTTGATTATGAGTTGTTAGTTAAAAGTTATAATTTTGCCGCAAAGGTAGGAATAAATGTGATAAAGTGTAAGTCTGTGTGCAATAAAAACTATTAAATAGTACTTAATCTGTCGGAAGTCAAAGCAAGGATGAGGGTGGAAACAAACAATAAGGCGAAGGACTGGAAAGTCTCTCGCCTTATTGTTTATAAAATAGTCTGAGTATAGACTGCTTTAAATGCCTCTACCTGTGAAAATACAGCAGTAGATGGTTTTTCTTTTATTCCGTAGCCGCTTCTCCTTCAGCTTCCGGAGCCTTATCTATCAACTCCAGGAACTGGTCGAGTCGAGGTGTAACAATGATTTGTGTACGGCGGTTGCGCTGTTTGCCCAGTTCGGAATCATTGTCTGTGATAGGATTGTACTCGCCACGTCCGGCAGCAGAAAGGCGTTTAGGGTCAACGCCATATTTATTCTGCAATTCTTGTACTACAGATGAGGCACGCAGGGCACTCAAATCCCAGTTATTACGGATATTGGTACGTGAGATGGGTACGTTGTCCGTATTACCCTCTACCAGTACTTCGTAATCTTTGTAGTCGGTGATAATCTTGGCAATCTTGCTCAACGTTTCGCCGGCGCGTTCGTTGATTTCGTAACTGCCGCTCTTGTAGAGCATATTGTCTGCTAAAGAGATGTAAACCACACCTTTCAGTACTTTCACATCTACTTCTTTCAATTCCTCGCGACTCAGGGAGCGGGTCAGATTGTTGGTTAGCATGACGTTCAGTGAGTCCGATTTACTCTTGGCATCCACTAATTGCTTGATGTAGCGGTTGGAGGCATTGATTTCATCTACGAGTTTGGAGATGTTGATATTCCCTTGCGAGTTCTGCTGGAGGCTCTTGTCGAGCGATCCTTGCAGGGTAGCGTAACTGTTACGCAACTCCTGATTATTTTTTCGGGCTTCGCTTAGACGATCCTCCAAACTTTTAGATTGTGTACGGTATTCGGCAAGCTGGATTTGTGCGTCCTGATATGACTTGTCGAGAGCAGACTTTTCGTCTTTCAGTTTGTTATAATCTGTTTGAAGATTCACAAATTCCTTCTTGGTCACACATCCCGTCAGGAATAGAGTTGCGACCAACAGAAAGGATGCAGCTAATTTTGTACGTTTCATAAATCTTTCTTTATTAAATGTTTACTGGGCGCAAAGATAAGAAAATCCCCGTACTCCGGTTGCGGAGACGGGGATATATTATTTGTTTTATAGGTACTTTATGAAATTATGCGTTCAGAGCCTGTTCAATATCTGCGATGATATCGTCTACGTTTTCGATACCTACCGATAAACGGATTAGGTCGGGACGCACTCCGGCTTCCAGTAACTGCTCATCCGATAACTGACGATGGGTATGGCTGGCAGGGTGCAGCACACAGGTACGTGCATCGGCAACATGTGTTACGATAGCAACCAATTGCAGTGAGTCCATGAACTTGATAGAGACCTCGCGACCACCTTTCAATCCGAAGGAGATAACACCGCAAGAGCCGTTCGGCATATACTTTTGTGCCAACTCATAGTATTTATTGTCGGGAAGGCCGCAATAGTTCACCCAAGCTACTTTATTATTTTTAGAAAGATATTCGGCAACCGCCTGTGCATTTTTACAGTGTTGCGGCATACGCAGGTGCAGAGTTTCCAGACCGAGATTCAGCAGGAAGGAGTTCTGCGGAGACTGGATGCTGCCGAGGTCACGCATCAACTGGGCAGTAGCCTTAGTGATATAAGCCATCTTGCCGAAAGCTTTTGTATAAGTCAGTCCGTGGTATGACTCATCCGGTGTGCACAATCCGGGGAATTTGTCAGCGTGTGCATCCCAGTCGAACTTGCCGCTGTCTACAATACAACCACCTACGCTGGTGGCATGACCATCCATATATTTGGTCGTAGAGTGTACTACGATATCAGCACCCCATTCAAACGGGCGGCAGTTGATAGGAGTCGGGAACGTATTGTCTACAATCAAAGGTACACCGTGACTATGGGCAATGCGGGCAAATTTTTCAATATCCAATACTTCCAGTGACGGGTTGGAAATGGTTTCACCGAACAATGCTTTCGTATTCGGGCGGAAAGCTGCGGAGATTTCTTCTTCGCTGGCATCCGGACTAACGAAAGTAACTTCGATACCCAATTTCTTCATAGTCACCCCGAAGAGATTGAATGTACCGCCATAGATGGCGGACGAACAAACGAAGTGATCGCCTGCCTGGCAGATATTAAATATAGCATAGAAATTGGCAGCTTGTCCGCTGGACGTCAGCATACCGGCAACACCGCCTTCAAGAGCAGCTATCTTGGCGGCAACAGCGTCGTTGGTAGGGTTTTGCAAGCGAGTATAGAAATAACCGCTCTCTTCAAGATCGAAAAGACGTGCCATTTGCTCGCTGGTTTCATATTTGAAAGTGGTGCTTTGATAAATGGGGAGTACACGGGGCTCGCCCTTCTTAGGAGTCCATCCTGCCTGTACGCAGAGGGTTTCCGGTTTAAATTGCTTTGCCATAATGCTATTTGTTTTTATAGTTTTTTATCAATTAACGCATTTGTGGACGCAAAAGTAGGGAAAATAATTGTATTTTTGTCCGCAAGATGAATAAATGGAAAATGAAACAGTTATTTTGCTTTCTTATTTTGCTTTTTTGCATGTCATTCTCTTACGAAGCGTTGGCCCAGGAAGAGCGGGCTACGCCGAAAAGCGGTGAGGGGATATCTGGTTTTCTACAGCGTAACGGGCGTACCGGAAAAGCGTACTATCAGGAGTTCCTGGAACTGAATAAGAAACAATTGCGAGGTAAAGAGGAGTTGCGGCTGGGAGTGAAATATTTGCTTCCACCTCTGAAAAAGGGGAGTGGCAATACGGCTGCTTCATCCAATTCATCTGCTTCAAACTCTTCTGCTTCAAATTCTTCTGCCCGTTCCGGCAACAAAACAATTCGTGAACCTCTTTTCGGAAAAAGTCTTGCTGAAGTTAAAGTGACGGGAAACCGCCTCAAAGGTGCGTGTTTCTATGTGGTGAGTGGGCATGGTGGCCCTGATCCCGGTGCTATTGGCAGGATAGGAAGCGTGGAACTGCATGAGGATGAATATGCCTATGATGTCGCTCTCCGTCTTGCCCGGAATCTGATGGAGGAAGGCGCTAAAGTTTATATTATTATTCAGGATGCCAAAGACGGTATCCGCGACGATCAATACCTTAATAATAGTAAGCGTGAAACTTGTATGGGTGCTCCTATTCCTCTGAACCAGGTTGCCCGCCTTCGCCAGCGTTGTGAGAGAATAAATGTGCTTTATCAGAAAGACCGCAAGAGTTATACGTATTGCCGTTCCATCTTCTTGCATGTAGATAGCCGTAGTAAAAGTCACCAGACGGATGTGTTCTTCTATCATGCTCCCAAAAGTGTGAATGGTAAACGGTTGGCAACTACAATGAAGAATACTTTCGAATCTAAATACGACCGCCACCAACCTAACCGTGGCTTTTCGGGAACTGTCAGCCCACGCAATTTGTATGTGCTGGCCAATTCCAGTCCTGCTGGAGTGTTTGTAGAGTTGGGTAATATTCAGAATACTTTCGACCAGCGCCGGTTTGTTATGAGTTCCAATCGTCAGGCATTGGCGAAGTGGATGATGGAAGGTTTCATTACTGACTATAAGAAGAGCAAATAATCCTTATTTTCTTTCTGTTTTCTTTTCATGCCACACCACTACCGTTACTGCTGACAGTATCAGTAGAATGCCTAAAGCACTGTGCACCGTGAAATTTTCTTTGAATACCCAGCATCCGATGGCTACGGCAGTAAGTGGTTCCAAGGCTCCAAAGATGGAGGTTAGAGTGGGTCCGATGTGTTTAATAGCCTTTACCAAAGTTATATTTGAAATGGCTGTTGCGGGCAGTGCCAATCCGAGAATATTCAGCCATGCATATCCGTCTGTGGTCAGGCGGATACCGCTCGTCAGACATCCTCCTATAATAAAGAATAAGGCTCCCAACCCCATAACATAGGCAGTCAGTGCTGTAGATGGAATGTTTACAGCCCGGCTCTTGCGTACTCCGATAATGTATCCGCCGTAAAAGAAAACGGAGCATATAGCAGCGATCAATCCTATGGTTGTATTGCCTCCTTTAAAGTCAATCTCTCCCGATGATAGCAATGCTGCTCCTATCAGCGAAATCACTACAGCAAACAGAATTGAGAATGACTTTTTTTCCCGGAAGAAGAACATCATGGCGAGGGCAACAGCCAATGGATACATGAAGTGGATGGTTGATGCTACTCCGCTGGCTATGTGCTGGTATGCGATGACCAGGCTCAATGAGGTTGCGGCACGGAAAAGACTCAATATGAACACTGTTCCGAAATCCTTCCGGTTGATACAGAATGTTTCGCCTAAAAAGATGCCGAATATGATTAGTGTAAATGATGCGACTCCCCACCGATAGGCTAATACTTCGAAAGAAGAAAAACCTGAGGATAGCAGGGATATGGTGAAAAAAGGTGCCAATCCAAATGTTGAAGAAGAAGCTGCCGCGTATATATAACCTTTTATGTTGTCCATAGTTCTGATTGAAATTATAGATCGAATTTGAAATCCGGTGCAAAAGTACAAATTGCAAAGGTGAAAAAAACTATAATTGAGAGCAAAATCGCTTTTATATTGTTATTAGCACAATGCCGGTTAAATCTGGTTGGTGTTCACTTTAAAATAAAAATCTTATGGGAAAGAATTTATTAGTCTTAAGTGTATGGGTAAGCGTCCTGATGCTTGCCTCATGTGTAGGTAGCAAGAAAGAAACGGTGACTTATACTCCTGAAGAAATAGCAGATGCGGGGCAGGTGATGAAATACTACGACGCCTCATTGGCTCTGTTGAAAAATATGGTAAAGGAGAGGGATGTAAATGCAGTATTGGGTTATATGGAACAAAAGACGGAAGTACCCATGTTTTCATATATCATGTCTCCCGTCATTTCGAAAAAAGATTCTGTGGAGGTGATGCTACCGGGTGAATGCTTCGGTGCAGATGTCAGACAGAACTTGATACAGAATTATGCGGAGCTTTTTCAGTCGAGAAACCAGTTCTATGCTAATTTCAATAAATACTTGTCTCTTCTGAAAGAAAAAAAGACCGAAGGGATGGCTGATTTGCTGAATGATAACTATGAATTGAGCGTGGTAATGTCTGAATGTAAACAGAATATATTTGATATATTGAGCCCGATTGCTTCAAATGCCCAGCGGGTTCTTCTGGCAGAAAATCCTGTGAAAGAGCAGATCATTGCAATGAAAAGCATGAGTACGACTATGCAGAGCATTATCAATTTGTATGCCCGTAAGCATGTTGAAGATAAATCCCGCCTGGATTTAAAGATTATGGAACTGCGACTTCAACTGGATGCGGCAGAGAAACTACCGGTAGTAAAAGGACACGAGGAAGAATCAGAGAAATTCAAGGATTTCCTGTCTAAAACAGAAGGATTTCTGAAAATAGTACAAGATGCCCGTCAGAAGAACTCATATGCTGATGAGGACTTTGAGGAAATCAGTAGCTATGGATTGGGTATTATATAAGTTCTTTCGCTACACGTGGCACAATCATTTTATGGAAAGGCTTAATAAAGAAGAAATAAGCCTTTCCTAATGCATTATGATATTGAACCACGGTTGTTATATCTATCAGGTCGTTTCCTATCTTGGCAATGGAGACATAAAACAATAAGTGCTTATCATCTTTCCTCATGATAGCCTCATTTTCCGTATCTTCTATTATACAATCTTCTGTTTTCAACACTTTTCCGGTTTCAAGTCCCAAAGGTTTTACCAGAATATTCCTGACCTTCATTAAAAAATTGAGCCACGCCGGGGAGTGATTGAATATTTTTTTGATTAGTTCTTTGGGAATTATCTGTTCTGCAGGCTTTCTGGATTTCAAAACGAATGTATCATGATAATCTGCCGGAAGATATTTGTCGATAAGTCTTTCCATATCTTTAAATAAAGTTGGGTTAGTTAAATGTCCTGTACAAAGATAGTGTTTCCGGATGGAATAATGGGAATGTCTTAATCATCATTTCCAGAAATTTGATATCTTTGTTGCGAACAGTAACTTAACTATTATGAATACTTTGAGTTTAACCCCAGGGATAAGCGTTCGAAGATTAGACTTATCTGAATATAAAGAGGCCGCATCTCTTTCTTTGGAAATATATCTTCAGACGGGTGAAGAGGATTTTGATGAACAAGGATTGGAAACTTTCAAAAGCTTCGTCAATGATGAGGCGATGATAAACAGCTTGGTCATTTACGGTGCATTTGATGAGGCAAGACTTGTGGGTGTGATGGCAGTCAAAGATGAAAGGAAACATATTTCCCTGTTTTTCATACGGGAGGCATATCACCGGAAAGGTATAGGCAGAAGATTATTCGATGCTTTTATCGAAGAGACTTCTGTGCCGGAAATGACTGTAAATTCCTCTACGTATGCAGTGCCTTTCTACAAAAGTTTGGGATTTGAGCAGGTACAGGAACCGCAGATTACGAATGGACTGAAGTATGTGCCGATGAAAAGAGAGATAAAGTAATAGTTATATATTGCGGACAAAGACTATTTGCCCGCAATATATAAGATGATTATTCTACCGGAATGAAGATTTCTGTCAACAAATCCTCCGGTTTCGTATTGCACGGATCATTCAGATAGCGTTCGGCACTCGACTCGTCTCTCATCGTACATTCCATTTCAGGAATGAACTTACCGTAAATCGTGTCGTATACGCTTTGCAAATACTCATAAGATCCTTTGTAGGTAAACACTGCATAACGTCCGGCAGGCAATTGCTTGAAGCCGACATCCCCTTTGGGAGTTACGGTTACAGGCATCACCATGCAAACATCGGTACGCAACTTGTCGGCAGGCGTCACTTTGGGATCATCGTGGTACATGCAATAAGGGGCCATGTCACCCATCGGCAGTTTTTCTTCTTTGATGAATTGGAACAAACGCATCCATGTGCCTCCGTAATCATTCATTTTATAGTCTCCGAACAGGCGGATATAAATTACATTTCTGGCAGGCACTTCTCTTATTTCTTTCTTTAACTCTAAATCGGGTCTGATAATTGCTGGTTTCATAATTACAAAGTTTTTATTGTTACGATACTCATTAGGTGAAATTCCATAGAACTGCTTGAATACTTTCGACAGTGACGATGGTGAGGAATAGCCGATGCGATAAGCGATATCTGCAATAGGCAAATCCGAGTAACGCAACAGGCGGGCGGCAGATTCTGTTCGTGTCCGGACTATGAACGTCCCGATTGGCTCGCCCAGAAACGCTTTCATGATGCGATGGAAGTAGAACGGAGAGAAATGAGAAATCTTGGCCAACGATTTCAGATCAATCTCTTCTCCAAGATGGAGGTTGATGTAATCTACTACTGCATTTACGCATTTCTGATACTCTTCACGCGTGGTCTTCTTGCTATGTTCCATAAGTTCTTCTTTGAATTTCACGATGCAAAAATAAGGGTAAATAGAATAGGGGACTTGTCCAAAGTTGCTATAAATTCAATATCTTTGCCCCCCATGATTTTAAAGATATGACCAAAGATATAAAAAAGAAACTACAGGAGTGGGCAAAGACCTATCATTGTGCGGATTTTATTCAAAATGATCCGGTACAATTCCCGCATCGTTACCGGCAGAAGCAGGATATAGAAATCAGCGGTCTGCTGACTGCTATTATGAGTTTCGGCAATCGTAAGCAGATTCTGAAGAAGGCTGATGAATTACACGATTGTATGGGGGCGTCTCCTTATCAATATGTACTTTCCCGTCGTTGGGAGAAGGATTTTCCTGCTGAGGAAAAACGTAGCTTCTACCGGATGCTTTCGTATGCCGATTTTTATTCTTACTTTGAACGCTTGTATGCTGCTTATTCCCGTTTTGAAAGTTTGGAAGAGGCGCTCCAATTGTATTCCGGACTACCAATAGAGAAACTCTGTGCTTTTCTGGAAGTATCTTCCCGCAGTCCTCAGAAGAAGCTGAATATGTTTCTCCGCTGGATGATACGTAAAGGACCGGAAGTTGACTTTGGAATTTGGGAAAGTTTTGATTGCAGGGATTTAATCATCCCTTTGGATACGCATGTCTGTCGCGTAGCCCGATTGTTGGAACTTACCGAGACGGAAACTTTTTCCTTGAAAAATGCGCAAAGGATAACTGCCGCATTAGCGGAAGTCTTTCCGGATGATCCCTGTTTCGGTGATTTTGCTTTGTTTGGCTATGGGGTGAATAATAAGTAGGGAATGTCCCTTTTTTACTATTTCTCCCCATTCCTTTTGTCTACTTTTGCGGCAATTCATGAGATATATCATATATTTGTCGTATGCAAACTTTTCGTATCGTAAAACCTGCTCCTGCATTGGCTCCTTATATCCGTTATTATTGGATATTACGGGATGATGCTTTTACTCCTGTGTCGGAACGGACATTGCCTGTTGGCTGTATGCAATTGGTATTTCATAAGGGTAGGCAATTAGTATCATTGCAAAATTCACAATTACAACCACAATCTTTTATTTGCGGTCAGTCTTTCGGCTTTTCCGACGTTATGTCGACGGGAATGATTGAAATGATAACAGTAGTTTTCCAGCCCTATGCGGCAAAGACTTTCCTGCGAATCCCGCTGCATCTTTTCTTCGGACAGAATATCTCTACGGATGAAGTGGAAGATACGGAACTCTCTGATTTATCCCGGAGAATCGTGGATACTCCGGATAATGACCAATGCATCCGCCTGATTGAAGACTTCTTCTTCCACCGTTTGGTTTCCTGTTCCGAATACAATCTGAAAAGACTTTCTACGGTTTTGAGTGAAATAAACCTCCATCCACAGGTCAGCACATTAGAGCTTTCTGATGTAGCCTGCCTCAGTTCCAAGCAGTTTGGCCGTATATTTGCTGATTATATAGGTACTACTCCTAAAGAATTCCTTCGTATTGTGCGCATGCAGCGTGCTCTTTATACTTTGCAACAAGATCCGACGTTGCCTTTTGCCCAGGTAGCTTATGAGTGTGGCTTTTCCGACCAATCTCACATGATTAAGGAGTTTAAACTCTTCTCCGGCTATACCCCTGCCGAATACCTATCTGTCTGTGCTCCTGTCTCCGATTATTTTTCCACTCTTTAAAGATGTCTGTTTTCTTCTATTGAGGGTTACCGGCTTGCCCTATTTTTGCATTGTCTTTGCAAAGGCATAGTAATAACCATAAAAAGAAAACAAAATGAAAAAACTAATTGCATTTTTTGAAATTCCTGCTACCGATTTCCGTCGGGCAATCGATTTTTATGAAACCGTGTTGAATATGAAACTTCCGACTTGCGAATGTGAGGAAGAGAAGATGGCATTTTTCACTGAAGGGGATGAATTTGTCGGAGCAGTTTCTTGTGCTTCTGATTTCCTTCCTTCTGAAAAAGGGGTGCTCATTCATTTCAATGTAGATGAGATTGAGCCTACTCTTGAAACAATTTTGAAAAAAGGCGGGAAAGTCGTTATTCCCAGAACAAAGATTGAGGCAGAAGGTAGGGGATATTTCGCTGTCTTTGTTGATACGGAGGGAAATCGCGTCGGTATTTATGCAGATAAATAATCAGCATTTCTGATTTTTCTGTTTACATTTGCAGCACATTTCTAAATTGTACAAATATGATTAGACTGAATGTTTTTATTCAAGTAAGTGAAAGTAACCGTGCTGCGGTGTTGGAAGCTGCAAAAGAGTTGGTAGCATCTTCTTTGAAAGATAAAGGTTGTATTGCCTATGATGTTTTCGAAAGCGCTATCCGTAATGATGTCCTGATGATTTGCGAAACCTGGGAAGATGCGGAATCGCTGTCTGTTCATGAGAAAGCGGAGCATTTTGTTACATTGGTTCCCAAAATACAGGGACTGGCTTCCATGAAGTTGGAGAAGTTTGACTTCTGACATAAGTAGAGAAGGTATGTCAAAATGAAGTTTAGAACACAAATTACGCAAATTGCACAAATAATATAAGATTCATGTTGTTGAAAATCAATGATTAATGAACTACTTATTTGCGTGATTCGCGTAATTTACGTTCACTTTTCCTATTTTGGCACACCTTTTTGTCTTGTCATATTATTCACCTGAATGACAGAGCATAATTGGTGGTAATCGACTTTATCTATGAATTTCAGTTATAAGCAAATTTGGCTAATAGCGTATCCTATTCTTATCAGTTTACTGATGGAGCACATGATAAATGTTACGGATACAGCTTTTTTAGGTCACGTAGGTGAAGTGGAGTTGGGAGCATCCGCGTTGGCGGGAGTGTTGTATATGGCTATTTATATGCTCGGTTTTGGATTCAGCATCGGTGTCCAAATTCTGATTGCGCGTAAAAATGGCGAGCGGAAGTATGGCGAAATAGGTGGAATATTCATGCAAGGTGCCTTTTTCTTGCTGGCATTGGCAGCCGTCATGTTTTTCTTGTGTGACTCTATTGCAACACATATTCTCAGCCGTCTGATATCTCCCGATCAGGTTTATGCCTCTGCTTCTTCTTATTTGGAGTGGAGAAGGTACGGGCTTTTCTTTTCCTTTATTGCAATTCTGTTCCGGGCTTTCTACATTGGTATCACTGAGACGCGCACTCTTACGCTTAACTCTATAGTAATGGTGCTCAGTAATATTGTTTTCAATTATATTTTGATATTTGGAAAATTCGGTTTCCCGGCTTTGGGTATTGCAGGTGCGGCAATAGGTTCTTCGCTGGCAGAGTTGGTATCGTTACTGTTTTATGTGGCATACACCTGGCTGAAAGTGGATAAGAAAAAATATGCTTTATTCCAACAGTTTAGTTTCAAACTGTCCGAATTTAAACGCATTTGGAATATCTCATGTTGGACCATGCTTCAGTCCATATTGTTTCCTTCACAATGGTTCTTGTTTTTCATTGCTATCGAACATTTGGGAGAGCGTCCTTTGGCGATAGCCAATATCATGAGGAGTATCAATACTTGCTTCTTTATGGCTATTTTTGCTTTTTCCGATACTACCAGTTCTATGGTAAGTAATCTATTAGGGAGTGGAAAAGAGAAGAGCGAAATCTGGCTTGCCTGTAAACGTGCCATACGATTAACTTATATGATAGGTATACCGTTCCTATTGCTGTCCGCTTTGTTCCCTACCGTGTTATTGCAGATATATACCAATAGTCAGGAGTTGGTACAGGCAGCATTACCTACTATGTACATCATGTTATTAGGATATCTCCTTTCAGCTCCTGGACTGGTGCTGTTTAATGCTGTTTCCGGCACAGGAAATACAAGCCGGTCTATGAAAATCATGTTGATAACCATTTCCATCTATGTTGTTTATGTGGTTGTTATGGTTATGTACCTGCAAGTGGATGTCGCTATAGCGTGGACAAGTGAATATATTTACGGGGGTATGTTGCTGTTGCTTTCCTATCTGTATCTGAAAAGCGGGAATTGGAATAAACGCATTTAATTACGATCCTGGTATAAGAATCTTTTAATTTTCTTGCGGGTGAGGAGGAGGTTGGGAGGCTTCTATTTTATTTCATTCTATCTTTTCTCCTGTTTGCAATAAATACAATAATCGTAGTGTACAGTTCTTGGCTTATTACATTCAGGACAGGCATATTTTTTATTCTGATTTGCTTAGAAAGCTTTTTCTCCATTGTTTTGAATATAATGGAGATTATCAAGCATGCTCATTCCATATCTCATTCTGTATTAATTTTCATCTTTTATTCCCAAAATACTGCGATATTCTTGTTGTTTCTTTTTGGGCAATTTCTTGATTACCTCTTCTATTGAATGATTGATTAATTCCTTTATAAGGCTATCCGGCACATCACTTTCCAAATATATGGTAATCCAGTGTTTCTTGTCGGAAAACGGGCCGAATGCAATGCCATTATATAGCTCCATCAGTTCTGTCGACTTGGTGGAGTCACATTTTGTGTCTGCCCAAAATTGTCCATCTTTAGGATTTAATGGAGCAAAAGTGAACATCTTGTCCATGATTTTATAGACAAGGGTATTTTCGCCAAAGGGGAAACTTTCTGTTGCTCCTTTGATGCTTAAACAATATTCCCGATATTCTTCAATATTCATGGCTTTACTCTTTTTGTATTGTTTCCTTCCTCAATCAGGCTTCAAAAATACGATTTCTTTTCATGAAGCATGCAAAAATTCCATTAAAAGAACGGATTACCCAAAATGCACGCTGCATGAGTTAAAATATCAGCATTAATATATGGGTGGTGTTGGATATATAGATGCTGCGCGTCCGATGTATAGATACAACATGTCTGATAAATTGATCTAATTGTCTGGAAGGGGTGAACTCAAAAAGCTCAATTATACAAAAGAGTTTTTTGCCAGCACTCCTGCACAGGTGTACCTCAAACCCTTTATTGATCGGCATTTGAAGGTGTGCTGGCAACCTGAAAATTAGTGCTGGTAAACTGTTTGCCAGCACTAATTTTGCAGTGAATGTTTACAATATTTCCATCTATCTGGTTGATTTATAGTGAGTAGCCCGATAATTACCGAATTGAACTTTTCTACACGAATCTATGCGAAAAATGTGCTGTTTTAACTCTTTTTTACTCTAAATGCGGATAATTTCCCGTAGACTTCGCAAAGATCTCCGCGCACACTGTCTTCCGTTTCAGCAGGTGGCACCGACTGTTTCAATAGGGGAAACACTTTGTTTCATTGCTTGAAACACTCTGTTTCACACCGAGAAACACTTAGTTTCACCTAAGGAAACCAAGTATTTTTAAAAGATGTGCAAAGATAACGCAACCCTGTTAAAAATCAAATAGTTATAAAACATATTTTTAGCAGGGAGGCAAAAGGAAAGCAAAAAAAAGCAGATTTGGAAAGGAGTTAGGTTACCAAATCGTAACTCCGCCAAATATGCTATAAAAAGGAGCATAATATATTATATTTCAACCCGTTGCTCGTTTTTGCATAGTATCAGATAACTCAACAGAAAGTAAATTTGTAACTAAAAAAAGTTGAGTTATGCGAAGCACATTCAAAGTATTGTTCTACACCAAGAACCAGTCAGTAAAAAATGGTAAGGCCCCGATAATGGGACGTATCACAGTCAATGGAACTCAAGCGGGTTTCAGCAGTAAAAGAACGGTGTCCCTTTCCTTATGGGACGTAAAAGCCAACCGTGCGAAAGGCAAGTCCGAGGAAGCACGCACGCTGAATCAAGAACTTGACAACATCAAGGCGCAGATAACGAAGCACTATCAGTACATTTGCGACCATGACGGTTTTGTTACGGCCAAGAAAGTATATAACCGCTATGCAGGTTTCTCAGAGAAATGCCATACTCTTATGGTGCTCTTCAGAGAACAACTTGAATCGTATAAAGAAAAGATAGGCAAAGGAAAGGCGGAAAGCACCTACCGTGGACTGGTTGCCGACTACAAAAGTCTTTTGCTTTTCATGAAAACCAAAAAGAACATCGAGGATATAGCTATTGACGAGCTTGAAAAGTCGTTCATTGAGGACTATTACACATGGATGCTCGGCACGGCAGGCAATGCGAATGCCACCGCTTTCAACCGTGTCAATACCCTGAAATGGCTGATGTACATAGCGCAGGAAAAGGGTTGGTTGAGAGTCCATCCTTTCACATCCTTCGAGTGCAAGCCGGAATACAAGAAAAGGTCTTTTCTTACTGAAGAGGAATTACAGAGAATCATCCACGTGGATCTGAAATATAAACGCCAGCGTGCCATGCGGGACATGTTTCTCTTCATGTGTTTTACCGGTCTTGCGTATGCCGACCTCAAAGCCATTACTTACGACAACATCCATACCGATTCCGACGGAGGCACATGGCTGATGGGCACCCGTATAAAAACCGGAGTGGCCTATGTCGTGAAGTTATTGCCCATAGCCGTTGAGCTTATTGAGAAATACAGGGGTGTGGACGAGAAGAAGGATTCCCCCGATTGTGTTTTTCCCGTAGGTGAATACAACACGATGTTCCTCAGCCTCAGAATCATCGGCAAGAAGTGCGATTGTCATACCGAAGTCACCCCGCATATTGGACGTCATACATTCGCAGTTCTGGCCATTCTCAAAGGGATGCCGTTGGAAACCCTGCAAAAGGTATTAGGGCACAACTCTATCCTTTCCACACAGGTATATGCCGAGCTTATCAATCCGAAAGTGGGCGAAGATACCGACAAGCTTTGCGAGAAGATAGGCCATGTTTACAAACTGGCCATCTAATACAGACCGAAAGGAATGCCCCTTCAGCCGGTAGGTCGGAGGAACATTCCTTTTGTCTTTTTCTTTATTTCCTGAACCTTCGGAAATCCCTATAGTTCTTTTTTAACACCTCATACAGTCCGCTTTCGGGATAAAGAATCTTTCCACCGATGGTAGTATAGGACACCATGTTCTCATCACGCAAGGTTTGCAGTGTCCGTCGTGAGATGTGCAGCCTCTCGCACACGTCATCTCCTGTCAGGTAATGCTCATCCGCAATCGTGGGACGTATCCTTACTGTGGCTTCCTCAGCCGCCTTACCCGCCCTCCTTATCCATCCGGCCAGTTCCTTGAACTCTTCCGAATCCTTTGTGATAATGTCTGCCATAGCCTATTTCCTTTTTACAAGTCCTTCACTCAATATCTCCTGAATATCCGTTTCCCGATAGAAGAATTTCCCGCCTATGTTGGAATAAGGGATAAGGCCGTTGTCCCTGTAATTTTGCAGGCATCTCTTCGATATTTTCAGGACCAGACATACCTCTTGTGCGTCCAATCATTTATCCGGTGCGGGTGGGGCAACCTTTTTACGGAAGTCTTCCAACTGTACCGCCAGCAGACTGAACTGTTTCCTCATTTCCAAATACGCGCTCGTTTCGATAATAGTCAGTTCCATACATGATGTTTTTAGTTTATACATTTTAATGTTTTCTCCGGCAAAATAAGGCATGCTCTCCGGTAAAAACAAATGTACGGAATTAAAGTCGGATTTTGTCGTGCATTGTCACAACGGTAAAGTAAACGGCATGAAGAAAGGCTTGTACCCCTATGATTCTACTATAGGTAAGACTTTCCTCTACCATTTGTTACCTTATATTCTCAGGCTGCGGTGATGGTAAAATATGGTCTGTAAAGGGATATAGATGGCTCAGAAGCTCGCCACGTAGCAATATTACAATGAAACGAAGAAACTTGCCGACAGTCTCAAAGCAGAGATCGTTGATTTGCAGCGACAGAAAGAAACGATGCAGGGGGAACTAAGACAGGCGAAAAAAAGAAATATAGACCGAGAAGCTGAAAGGAGTGGCAATGACCGCAGCCGACAACATCGTCAAGAGCGTCGGTTCTCTTTTCGGCAGTAACAAGTTCAAGACTTTGGAGTATACAGAGGTACTCTACTTGGAGGTACATGAACGGAAATTCAAGTTCGAAAAGGCTGGGGAATGAAGTTATAGAAAGATATTTGTCGTAATGTTTGGCAATTCTAAATATTGTTCGTAGTTTTGCGAACATAAAAATAAGAAGACTATGGAATCCAAGAAATATACATTGGAACAAGAGCAGATAGCCCGCTTTGCCAAAGCGATGGGGCATCCGGCAAGAATGGCTATTCTTGAATTCTTAGCCAAGCAGGATTGCTGTTTTTTCGGAGATATTCACGAAGAACTCCCCATCGCGAAAGCGACGGTTTCACAACATCTGAAAGAGTTGAAAGAAGCAGGTTTGATACAAGGAGAGATAGAAACGCCGAAAGTGAAATATTGTATCAATCGGGAGAATTGGAAAATAGCTTCTATGCTTTTTTCTAAATTCTTTGGGCAATGTGTATGCAAAAAGGAAAGTTGTTGCGAATAGCGACAATTTTTTTTGAATTATTGTTCGTAATTCTGCGAACTACAAACATAGATAACAACCAATAAAAACAAATGCGTATGAACAGATTGATTTTAGCCTTGATTATCTGCTGCGGATTGACTGCTTGCGGTAACAATGGGACAAAAGAGAGTGCTTCTGCCGATGTGGAGCAAGCACGACCATTGGAACAGAAAGACCGTGTGGAGGTATTGTATTTTCATAGCAAACAGCGGTGTGCCACCTGTATGGCAATAGAAAAAAACGCCAAAGAAGCGGTAGAGGCGCAATTTGCCGACGAACTGAAAAGCGGAACACTCGTTTTCAGAACGATTGACATTTCCGAGCCGAAGAACGAAAACATTGTCGAGAAATACGAAGTTACATGGTCTTCGCTTTTCGTCAGCAAATGGAAAGACGGTAAAGAAGCGTATGAGAATTTGACCAAATATGCTTTTGCCAACGCTCGTATCGCTCCCGACACATTTAAGAACGGAGTAGCTGAGAAAGTCCGTACCTTATTGAAATAAAGTCCTATGGAGTGGTTACAGACATTATTGGACAGCAGCACGACTCCTGCACTTACGGCTTTTCTTTTGGGATTGCTTACGGCAGTTTCGCCCTGTCCGTTGGCTACGAACATCGCGGCCATCGGATTCATCAGTAAAGACATTGAAAACCGTCGTCGGATATTCCTCAACGGCTTACTATACACATTCGGTCGTGTAATTGCCTATACATTGCTGGGTATCGTATTGATACTGATACTTAAAGAGGGTTCAAGCCTTTTCGGTATTCAGAAGTTCATCGGCAAATACGGAGAACTCGTACTCGGCCCTGCCTTGCTTTTGATAGGTTTGTTCATATTGTTCGGAGGTAAACTGAAATTACCCTCTTTCGGTTTCAAGGGAAATGGAGAAGGTTTGGCCCGTAAAGGTGGATGTGGAGCATTTCTGCTCGGCATGTTGTTCGCTATGGCATTTTGTCCCACCAGCGGAGTTTTCTACTTCGGCATGCTGATTCCCATGTCGGCAACAACTGCCGCAGGTTATCTGCTGCCCGTCCTTTTTGCCGTAGCTACCGCATTGCCCGTTTTGACAGTAGCTTGGATATTGGCGTTCAGTGTACAGCATATCGGCAGTTTTTATGGCAAAATGCAGAATGTACAGAAATGGCTGAATAGAATTGTCGGAGGCGTATTCACAATTATCGGCATATATTATTGTGTAATGATGTATTTATAAAAAGATAGAAATATGGAAATCAAAGTTTTGGGAACGGGTTGCGCCAAATGCAAGACAACCTATCAGACAATCGAGAAAGTAA
>ENA-ORTV01002119-ORTV01002119.1-human-gut-metagenome-genome-assembly--contig:-NODE-2119-length-19530-cov-3.772015_pt1 | contig 19530 bp, 14 predicted proteins | sample MGYA00241915_ERZ509194 | MGnify/ENA primary metagenome ERZ509194 (study PRJEB26280, sample SAMEA2338810) | human gut metagenome | biome: human gut; feature: human-associated habitat; material: faeces... | reverse complement strand
TCGTCGCCTGCCACAACCCCAGCTACATCACCAAGGGCTTCAAGATGGTCAACGATGTCAAGCCCGGCGGCGTGTTCATGATCAACTGCCAGTGGGACTTCGATGAGCTGAACCGTCACCTGAAGGCCGACGCCAAGCGCTACATCGCCCGCAACAACATCCAGCTGTATACCATCGACGCCATTGACCTGGCCATCAAGATCGGTATGGGCAAGCGCAACAACACCATCCTCCAGTCCGCATTCTTCTCCCTGGCCAAGGTCATGCCCGAGGAGGACGCCATCCGCTTCATGAAGGAGAAGGCCAAGGCCTCCTACCTGAAGAAGGGCCAGGACGTGGTGGATATGAACTACAAGGCCATCGACCTGGGCGCCACCGCCTATAAGAAGGTGGAGGTCCCCGCCGACTGGGCCAACGCCGTGGACGAGCCCGAGCACAAGAAGCTGGAGGGCAAGCCCGAGCTGGTGAAGATGGTCAAGGAGATCCTGGAGCCTGTGGGCAAGATGGACGGCGACAGCCTGCCCGTCTCCGCCTTTGCCGATCATGTGGACGGCCAGTTCGAGCTGGGCGCCTCCGCCTATGAGAAGCGCGGCGTGGCCGTGTCCGTCCCCACCTGGGACGCTGCCAAGTGCATCCAGTGCAACCAGTGCGCCTATGTCTGCCCCCATGCCACCATCCGTCCCTTCGCTCTGACCGCCGAGGAGGCCAAGAATGCTCCCGAGGCCGCCAAGATCGTGGACGTCAAGGCCGGCAAGGGCAAGGGCACCTATCAGTTCACCATGGCCATCAGTCCTCTGGACTGCATGGGCTGCGGCGTCTGCATCGGCGCCTGCCCCGTGAACGCGCTGTCCATGGTGGCCCAGGAGGGCGAGCTTAAACAGCAGGATGTGTTCGACTACTGCATGGACAAGGTCTCCGAGAAGAAGGATATGCAGGACAACACCGTCAAGGGCAGCCAGTTCAAGCAGCCCATGCTGGAGTTCTCCGGCTCCTGCGCCGGCTGCGCCGAGACCAGCTATGCCCGTCTCGTCACCCAGCTGTTCGGCGACCATATGTATATCTCCAACGCCACCGGCTGCTCCTCCATCTGGGGCGGTCCCGCGGCTACCTCTCCCTACTGCACCAACAAGGAGGGCCACGGCCCCGCATGGTGCAACTCCCTGTTCGAGGATAACGCCGAGCACGGTCTGGGCATGTTCATCGGTCAGGACAAGATCCGTCAGGATCTGGCCGACGAGACCCGCCAGCTGATCGCCGTGGAGTGGGCCCGTCCCGAGCTGAAGGCCGCCGCTCAGGCATGGCTGGATACCATGGACGATGGCAGCGCCAACGCCGAGCCCGCCCGCGCCTATGTCAAGGCCCTGGAGGAGAGCATCTGCACCGTGGAGGAGCTGGCTGCCGTGCCTCAGTTCGCCGAGCACGCCGCCCAGCTGAAGGCCCAGGGCAAGCTGCTGTGCGACTGCGACGCCTGCACCCTGGCTGCCGACATCCTCAGCAAGAAGGAATACCTGGCCAAGAAGTCCATGTGGATCTTCGGTGGCGACGGCTGGGCCTACGACATTGGTTACGGCGGCCTGGATCACGTCATCGCCAGCAAGAAGGACGTCAACATCTTCGTGTTCGACACCGAGGTGTACTCCAACACCGGCGGACAGGCCTCCAAGGCCTCCAACATCGGCCAGGTGGCTCAGTTTGCCGCTGCCGGTAAGGAAGTCAAGAAGAAGAGCCTGGCGGAGATCGCCATGCAGTACGGCTATGTGTACGTGGCCCAGGTGGCTATGGGCGCCAACCCCGCTCAGACCCTCAAGGCCATCACCGAGGCCGAGGCTTATCATGGCCCCTCCCTGATCATCGGCTACAGCCCCTGCGAGATGCACAGCATCAAGGGCGGCATGATGAACTGCCAGAAGGAAATGAAGAAGGCTGTGGACTGCGGTTATTGGAACCTGTTCCGCTTCAACCCCGCTGCGGAGAAGAAGTTCACCCTGGATTCCAAGGCTCCCGCCGGCGGCTATCACGACTTCCTGATGAACGAGGCCCGCTACAGCCGTCTGACCCGCGAGTTCCCCGACCGTGCGGAGAATCTGTTCGCCCGCAACGAGGCCGAGGCCAAGGCTCGCTACGATCACCTGCTGAAGCTCATCGAGATGTACGACGACTGAGCCATACAAAGAACCTTACTCACGTCATAGATCCCGCAGGAGCCGCCCGGACGGGAGGCTCCTGCCGCGGTTTGCGACAGCTGTGCGCTCGATGTTTTTCAAAAATAGGAAACCCTTCGGCTTTGCCGAAGGGTTTCCTATCTGTATGATTCTTTTTGAATATTACGATCTGTATCAGAAGCTGACGTTCTCCGGGTCCGGCTTCTGGCAGGGCTTCACGTCGGTGACGTACAGCACCGGGCCCTCACCGTCATAGGCCTGGCATTTCTCCTTCTTCACGGTGGCCTGGATCTCCACCCACTGGCGGTTCTTGAATTTCTCCAGTTCCTGGCCCTTGCACACCAGGGCCAGGAACTGCATGTCGTTGTTGCAGCACACCATGGCGAAGCGACCGGGGCAGTGGATGCCCGGGAACTTCTTGGAGTGGCACATCAGCGCCTTATACCGCACGGTGATGCCGTCGTAGCGCTGGGGGTTGTCCATCATGTCCACATACCAGATGCCGTAGTCGTTGTCCGGCACGTCCAGATGGCCGCCGGACAGGTCGAAGGGGGCCATGTCGTCGGTGACGTAGTCCTCGCTGGTGCCGTCGGTGTTCTCCAGATAAATGTCGGCCCGCCGGTTCACCATCCGCAGGTTCCGGCCCCGAAGGGCCTTGCGCAGCTCCTCATTGCAGCGGTTGAAGATGATCATATCCGCGTTAAGGATCTTTTCCATCATCAGCTGCCCCATGTTCCGCAGATACGGCTCAAAGGTGGTGGCGTCCACCAGGCACATGATCTGATACAGGATCCAGTTGGCAGGCAGACCCTCCCGATACAGGGGCTCGAAGCTCCACATGCCGTTGAACTCGATGATCACCTGCTTGGGCCGGTACTGCTTTTCCAGCTTCTTGAAAAATTCCGGCGTCAGCTGGGCGGGATCGTCCACGGTGTAGGTGAACACGTTGAACAGCACCTTGGGGTCGTACTCCGTCTCCCCCTCCTCGCAGCACAGCAGCAGGGTCCGGTCCTCGCTGGCGAAGCCGTCTTTCAGGATGCCGTTGATGAAGTCGGTCTTTCCGGCATCCAGAAAGCCCGTGATGAGATATACAGGAATGTCCATAGGCGTCTCCTTACAGGCCGAACAGGGTCTTCAGGCCGTCCTCCTTCAGCTGGGAGCCGATGACGCACAGGCGGCCGGTGTAGTCGGCGGAGCCATAGCGCACCTCGTGCTCCTGGGGCACATAGTCAAAGTGCAGCCACTGGCCGTCGGCGGCGGGCACGATGCCCTTGGCCCGCAGGATGGCGCCGTAGTCGCCGGAATCCAGAGCCGTCAGAATGCGGTCGATATCCGCCTGGGTGAACTGCTTGGGCGTCTCCGCGCCCCAGCTGGTGAACACCTCGTCGGCGTGGTGGTGATGGTGGTGGCAGGAGCAAGCGGGGTCGTCGCACTCCTGGCCGTCATGGTGGTGATGGTGCTCGTGCTCCTCGTCATGGTCATGATGATGGCAATCCTCGTGCTCCTCACCCTCATGGTGGTGATGGTGGCAGCAGTGCTCATGGTCATCCTCGTCATCGTGGTCATGATGATGGTGATGCTCGTGCTCGTCGTGGTCGTCATCGTGGTCATGCTCGTGGTGATGGTGATGATGCTCAGCCTCCTCGGCCTCGTGCTCGGCCCGCATCTTCTCCAGCAGCTCGTCGGCCAGAGACACCTTTTCCACGGCGGCCAGAACGGTCTTGCCGTCCAGCTGGTCCCAGGGGGTGGTCAGAATGGCGGCGGTGGGGTTCTTCTCCCGCAGCAGAGCCACGGCGGCCTCCAGCTTCTCCTGGGTCAGCTTCTGGGTCCGGGACAGGATGATGGTGCCGGCGGCCTCGATCTGGTTGTTATAGAACTCGCCGAAGTTCTTCATATACACCTTCACCTTGCCGGCGTCGGCCACGGTGACAAAGGAGTTCAGCTTCATATCCGGGATATCCGCCACGGTGTTTTCCACCGCCACGATCACGTCGGAGAGCTTCCCCACGCCGGAGGGCTCGATGAGGATGCGGTCCGGCTGGAACTGCTCCTTCACCTCCCGCAGGGCCTTGCCGAAGTCGCCCACCAGGGAGCAGCAGATGCAGCCCGAGGACATTTCGGAGATCTGGATCCCCGCGTCCTTCAGAAAGCCGCCGTCGATGCTGATCTCGCCGAACTCGTTTTCGATCAGCACCAGCTTTTCGCCCTGATAGGCTTCCTTCACCATCTTCTTGATGAGGGTGGTCTTGCCTGCGCCCAGGAAACCGGACACGATGTCAATTTTCGTCATAACAGTACCTTCTTTTCTTTTCCCGCCGTGCGGGACATATTATTTCCTCTATATCATAGCCTATTTTTCCAAAAAAGCAAGGGCAGCGAAAAAAATTCACATTTTTGTCCCGGTAATCTGCGGTTTGTCCCGTTTTTCCCGGGAATTTTCCCGGTTTTCCATTGGGATGGGGCGGACCGGAGAATGGGGGTAGTCATTTGCCGGAAAATGCGGTATAATGGCGAAAATACACAGAAGCGAGGTACCTCTTATGTCCGTGAAAGAACAGCAGACCGGCGCGTGGGCGCCGGAGTGGGTCCAGGAGACGGAGCCGGATTATACCCCCCGCCCCCGGCGCAGCCGGAAGCAGCGCCGCCCCCGGTGGCCGGGGATCGCCCTGGCTCTGGTGTGCCTGGCCACCATCGCCGCACTGGTGTGGCATTTTACCCGGCAGAAGGAGATCCCCCTGGAGACGGCGGCGGGTTATGTGGCCTCGGAAGCGGAGACGGCTCCGCTGTACGACGAGGAGGGCAATGTCCTGCGGCAGCTGGTCCGGGGCAGCCAGGTCACCTATGTGGTGGAGGAGGCCCACAAGGATCGTCCGGACCAGGTTCGGGTGCCCCAGGAGGACGGCGGCTTCGCCTGGCTGGACCGGGAGAACCTGACCGATGACCTGAGCGGCGTGGTGACGCTGAAAACCGTGTATGTCCGCCGGGCCCAGAATCTGACGGATGAGGGCGGAGACCCCACCGGCCCCCTGGTGCTGCGGGGCCAGGCCCTGACCGTTACCGGCTACCGGGACCTGGCGGCCGACGGCAGCGTATCCTATTACCGGGCCGACGGCGGGTACATCCCCGCCCGGTATGTCCGCCTGACAGAGGACCAGGCCACGGCTCCCTATGACGCGGACATGGCCCGGCTCCACGCGGACCGGGGCGACAGCTGGGGCGGCGGCGACGCGGCGGGCCTGGACTACGACGCCTATGAAAAGCCCCACTTTGGCGGCAGCGTCATGCCCGATACCGTGAAGGCCCTGTACCTGAACAACGAGGCTATCCGGAATCCGGAGGCATACATCGCCGTGGCCGACGGGTGCGGCATCAACGCCTTTGTGGTGGACATCATGGACGGCGGGGCCATTGGCTACGCCTCGCCGGTGATGCAGAAATATTCCCCCAGCGCCTATGCGGATGCCTACAACACGCTGGAGAGCTATCAGGCGGCGGTGAAAAAGCTGAAGGACGCCGGGTATTACGTCATCGGCCGCATCACGGCCTTCAACGATCCCAACCTGGCCGCAGATCATCCGGAGTGTGTGATAGCGGACCTGAGCGGCCAGCCGCTGAAGATCGGCGGCATGTACTGGCCCAGCGTATACAGCCGCCAGGTGTGGCAGTATAAGGTGGACCTGGCCCTGGAGGCCGCCGAGACTATGGGCTTCAACGAAATTCAGTTCGACTATGTCCGCTTCCCCGACGGCACCTGGGACTATGACGAGGCGGGCACCATCGACTATCACAACGACAATGACGAGAGCAAGGCCCAGGCCGTTCAGCGGTTTTTGCAGTACGCCGCCGACCGGCTCCACGGGGCGGGGGTGTATGTGTCTGCCGATGTGTTCGGCGAGTGCGCGGAAAAGTACGTCACGGCCTATGGCCAGTATTGGGCGGCCATCAGCGGCGTGGTGGACGCCATCAGCGCCATGCCGTACCCCGATCATTATTCCGCCTCCGGCAGCTGGCTGCCCTGGGAGCACCCCTATGAGACCATGAAAACCTTCGGCGAGAAGGCTGCCGCCCGGCAGCAGGAGACTCCCTCCCCTGCCGCGGTGCGCACCTGGATCCAGTGCTACAACGCCATCCGGGAGCCGTACAACACCTATGGCCCCGATGAGATCGCCGCCCAGATCCGGGCCCTGAACGACACCGGCAACACCGGCGGATACATGACCTGGAACGCTGCATCCAGCCTGGACAAGTACCGCTATGTCAGCGGCGTGCTGAACTGAACGTGCTTCGCAGACTGTCAAAAAAGCAGCAAAACCTCCGGTTTTCCCGGAGGTTTTGCTGCTTGAGCTATTCTGCTTGCTGCCCCAGCAGCTGCTCCAGCTCCTCCGCCGTCAGAACCTGTCCGCCCACCCGCTGCATATCCGCCAGGTTGGCGGCCTGCACGGCAGGGGTCACGGAGGAGGTGCAGTCCGACAGCACCGCCGCGTCATAGTCCAGGGACAGGGCGTCGTAGAAGGTGGAGCGGATGCAGTTGGGCGTGGTGGTCCCGGCCAGCAGCACCGTGTCCACCCCCAGCCGCCGGAGGATCAGGTCCAGCTCCGTGTGGAAAAATGCGGAGAACCGGGGCTTTACGATGACATAGTCCGTGTCCGCCCGGTGAAATTCCTCCGGCCACGCGTCGGACATGGACGGCGGGCACGTCTCGGACAGAGGCCTTCCGCCCCGGGCCCACACGTCGTACCGGGCCCGCTCCACGTCGGAGCCGTCCGCCCGGTAGTGCCGCACGGCGAACACCACCGGCACCCCGGCCCTGTGGCAGCAGTCGATGGCCCGGGCGCAGGCGGGCACCGTGTCCGCCGCCCCGGGGATAAACAGGGGACTGGATGCGTCCAGAAACCCCCGCTGCATGTCAATGACCACCAAAGCGTATCTGTGCATGAGATGACCTCCTGAAAAGCGCAATAAAACCGGCGGTGCTCCGCCGGTTTTATTGTACCGTCTTTCCCGGGAAATTACAAGGTCTACAGGCCGTCAGGAAAAGCTGTCCGCCACCTGATACAGGGCGTCCAGGCACTGCTGCTCATCAGGCGCGGAATCCGGGCGGGCAGGCCCCGCGATCAGCTGCACCACGGCGTTGCCTGCCGGCACCACCGCCATACAGCCCCAGGATGTCTCATCCAACGGGGTGGTGCTGCCATCCGGATTCAGCTGCGAAACCCGCTGCCGCATTCCCAGTGCAATCACACTGTTTCCGGAGGGGGTAATGTGGTCCTCCAGCTGATGATATTCCAGCGAGGTGTCGGTGAAAAGGACCTGCAGTGGAATGGCGTCTCCCTGATAATTTTCGGTATAAATGAGGATGTCCGCTGTCACCAGTACATCCCCCACCGTGCATCCGGTGAGTACAGACAGGGAGCTCAGCTTGCCGTTCTCCTTGCTCACCCGGATAATAAACCGTCCTTCTACCTCTGAGCGGCCCCTATCGTCGCCAATGACCATGGTGGAAAAGCCGCGCTCTGCCATGAAGGGATTGCTGGGCAGAACACCGCCCAGATAGTCGTTGGCCTCCTGCCAGGTGTCAAAGGTAACAGCCTTGTATTCCTGCTGGCTCTGCACCTGCGGGGATAATGCGGAGGTATCCATCCGAAGGCTGGTGGTTACCTGCCACATACCGGAGGCGTCCAGCTCCTCTGTCAAAACGGGGTCCATGTTTTTCTTGTCCACAAACCGGGCAAACACCCCGCTCTCCGCCGCCAGCACCGCCCCCGTCAGCACCAGCACCAGGCAGGCTGCCAGCAGCACCGCCCGGGGGACCCTGCGCCGCTTCCGTGCGGGAAGCTGGGCCAGGGTCCGGGTCAGATTTTCGTCAAAGTCCTTGGGCACCGGGGTCTCCTCCTCCCGGGCCATATGCCGCAAACGGGTATCCAAATCGTTCATGTTCGTTCCTCCTTCCGCGTGACCTGCGGGTCCGACAGCGCCAGCCGCAGCTTATCCCGGGCCCGGCTGAGCCGGGATTTCACCGTGCCCGCCGGCACCCGCAGCAGCGACGCAATGTCCGCCACCGGCAGGTCCTCATAGTAATACAGCACCACCGCCGCCCGCTGGTCCCGGGGCAGGGACAGCACCGCGTCCCACAGCTCCGGCCGCGGGTCCTCCCAGGCTGCCGCCTGGGGCGGCAGGTCCTCCAGATACACCTCCCGGCGGCTGCGGCGGTTCAGCTGCCGGGCACAGTTCACGCTGATCTTCACCAGCCACGCCCGCAGGGCTTCAGGGTCCCGCAGCCGGTCCAGGGACTGCCAGGCCAGCAGCACTGCCTGGCCCACGGCGTCCTGGGCGTCGGCATCGCAGGGGGTCAGGGCCCGGGCGGCCCGGTACATGTCCCGGCTGTAGGTCTGCACCCCTCGAGTAAATTCCTCTTGTGACAGGCGCAAGGCCATCACCGTCCTTTCCTGGCGGCCCCGGGGCCGCCCATTTGTCATGACGTATATTAGATACTCCGGCCCGGCCTTTGGTTCCGCGGCCCGGAGAAAATTTCAGATTTTGAAAAAAGGACGCGCCCCGGCGCGTCCTTTTGCTCTTATTTGCAGCTCACAGCCACTTTTTCCACTTGAAAATCACCAGCTCCACGATGATGCACACCACGCTGATGATGCACACCGCCAGGTATCCGTGCTGTGCGGTAAGCTCCGGCATGTTTACGAAATTCATGCCGTACCACCCGGCGATCAGGGACAGGGGCAGAAACACCGTGGTGACGATGGTCAGGATCTTCATGATCTGGTTTTGCCGCATGTCCAGCTGCGTCTGGTGCATTTCCCGCAATTGCAGGGCGTACTCCTTTTCCAGCTCCGTGGCCGACAGCAGCCGCTGAGCCCGTCCCGTCAGGCGGTCAAACAGCCGGGAGGCGTGGGCGTCGCTCTCCTCCGTTTCGTCCGACAGCGCGGCAAACAGGTCGTCCAGCTGCTCATAATACGCCGCAAACACCGACAGCTCGCGGCGGATGCGAAAGAGCTTCTTGTCCAGGTCCTGGGCCTGATCCTGCATCAGGGCCTCTTCCAGAGCCGTCAGGCGCTTTTCATATTTTTGCAGGGTGGGCATATCCTCCTGCAGAAGCCGGGCAAACAGCTCCGCCAGCGCCTGAGCCGGGGTCTGGGACTCCAGGTCCCCTGCCAGCCCCCGCAGAAAGCCGCCCTCCTCCGCCAGCAGCAGCCGCCGGTCCGTCAGGTAAAAGCCGAAAAAATGCTTGTCTCCGGTGGGTGCCATAGGCCGGGGCATGGCATAGGTCCCGGCGGCTCCGCCGCCCTTGAGCCGCTCAGCCCGGCAGCAGGCTCCGCCGGTGGGAGCAATGCGGTGCTGCTCCAGCTGGGGATACCGCCGGAGCAGCTGGTCAAAGGTCACCAGCTCCACGCAGGAATCATTCATTGCGTCTCACCGCCTCAGATAAAGAATTTCCGGTGCAGGGACCGGCGCAGGGGCTTGCACACCGCGATGATCAGCAGCATGATCCCCAGCAGCACTCCCGCCGCCAGGGGGTAAAACGACCAGATAAACGTCCGATGGACCTGGAAAGTGATGTTCAGCAGGAACTCAATGAGCACCGCCAGGCCGCCGCCGGCCATCAGCGCCCCGCCGAAGATGTAGAGATACCCCCGGCTGAGATACCGCAGCAGCGTCACCACCGTGGTCACCAGCACCCCGATGGTCCCCGTCACCGGAAGGGCAAACGTCAGGAACCAATGCCCGCCGGTGGCAAAGTTGATATACAGCAGATACAGCCCGATGGCCGCAAAGTCCGCCGGAACAAAGATCACCGGGTTGGGCCTTCTGAACCACAGGGGCAGCACCGCCAGGATATACAGCAGCAACACGCCGCCGGAGGCAAACCCGGACCACACGATGGTCCCGTTCAGCGACCAGTCGCACAGGATGCAGATGACGATGGGCAGCACCGCCAGCATGGTCAGGATGAACAGCGCCCCGGAGCGGTTCACCTCCTCGGGGTGGGCCGACGGCTCCGGCGGGAAGGGGGGCTCCCCCTGCTGCCGGGGCAGATCCGGATGGAACACCCGGGTGCCGCACAGGGGACACACGGTCTCGCTGTCAGACAGCTCCACGCCGCAATGGATACAATACATGGATAACGCTCCTTTCCCTTATCCCCGGCCCCGCTGGTTGCTCTCCACCTTCACAGGCAGACCCAGCCGGTGCAGGACCCGGTAAAAATGCAGCTCCAGCTCCGGCTCCTGGATGCTGCGGATACAGTTGATATACATGGTGCCGTTCCAGGACACCACGCCGCAGTCGTGAGGCGCGGCAGCCTGGACGCCGATGATGAAGTCCACCCGCCGGACATAGGGGGCCATGACCTCCGGCAGCTCCACCGCCCCCAGATTGGACAGGCACAGACAGGATTTGCGCTCGCCCACGGCGTTAAACACCGCCTTCATGGCAATGTTTTTGATGAACAGGGGCATCACCTTCAGCACCGGGGACTTTTCGCTGGCCACATTGGCGGCGAATTTGGCCCGCAGGGTGTGGGTGTTGTTCTCCAGTCCCATCCGATGGTGGACGGCGGCGCAGATCTCGGAGAAGGTATAGTCCCCGGTGCGGGGATCGATCTCCGGGGTGATATACGAGGCAAAGTTCCGCAGACTGCGGCTGGGGAACAGGTTCCGCAGGTTCACCGGCAGCAGCACCTTCACCGGCTTGCGCCGGCTGCGCCGGGGTACCTTCTCCGCCTGCAGGTCGGCAATGGCCTGCATCATGGCCGCGCCCAGCAGCTCCGTAACGGATACGCCATGCTGCCTGGCACAGGCGCGGACCCGGTCCACCGGCACCATCATGGTGATGAGGTTTTTATAGCCGTCCTTTTCCGGCGTGCCGCTGAGGTGATAGGCAGTGCTCTCCGCCCGGCTGGCGGTAACGTCCCCGGCATAGCGCAGGAAGCTGTCCTCCAGCTCCTGCGGACTGGGCTCCTCCAGGCGGCCCAGCACACCCTTTTCCGCCGGGATGCTGATGCCGTATTTCTGGCACAGATACTCCGCCGTCAGGGTTTTCAGAAAAATCAGCCCGCCGGTGCCGTCGGTGACGGCGTGGAAAAACTCCACCGCCATCCGGTCATGGTACACCAGCACCCGGAAGGCGCACTGGCGCACCTGGCCGAAGGGCACATGGGCCAGGGGGCAGCTTTTCTCCGGCTGGATGTCCGGCGCCTTGGGAATTTCCTCCAGATAATACCAGAATGCCCCCCGCCGCAGCCGCACGGCAATGGAGGGGAACCGCCGCACCGTCACGTCCAGCGCCGCCCGCAGCACCGCTGTGTCGATGGGCTCGGTCAGGGTGACGGACAGGCGAAAGAAGTTGTTCCAGTTCCGGCGCTTGGCGGCAGGATAGATCTTGGCGGCGTTGTCCAGCCGCATCCACCGCAGGCTCCGGGCCGGGGACAGGGTCCGGTCCAGGAAGTGGTTGATGGCCTCAAAATCCTGCTCCATATTCTCGTTCAGGCAGTACAGCACATAGGCGTGCCACCGCTCCGGGGCAATGTGCAGCTTGCTGCGGCATCCGGCGGACAGAAGCCGGTTATGCAGGGCACGGGTGTCGTCCAGCATCACCTCGTCCCCGCCCACAAACAGCAGAGACGGCGGCAGCCCCGTCAGGTCGCCGAACAGCGGCGAGCACAGGGGGTCCGTGGGGTCCTGCGTATAGCACTTGGCGTAAAATTGCAGCAGCTCCGGAGTCATGGAGGGGTCCTTCTCCCGGTTGTCCCGATAGGAGTCCCCGGACCCGGTCAGGTCTGTCCAGGGAGAGATGCCCACAAGCCCGCAGGGCAGGTCCATGCCCAGCTGCTTGAGCCGCAGACACAGACAGTAAATGAGCCCCCCTCCGGCGGACTCCCCCGCCAGCAGGATCTGCCGGGGCTCATAGCCCTTTTTCAGCAGGTATTGATAGCTCTCCAGCGCATCGTCCAGGGCCGCGGGATACGGATGCTCCGGGGCCAGACGGTATGCCGGGCAGAACACCCGTACACCGCATTCCGAGGCCAGGGTGGCTGCAAAGCCCTTGGCATATTCCAGGCTGCCGCAGGTATAGCCGCCGCCGTGGAGATACAGGATCACGCCGCTGCGGCGCTGATCCTTGGGCATGACCCACGCCCCCTGAAAAGCGCCGAAGTCGTGGTCCCGCACCAGCACCTCCCGCCGGTGCAGGGCGGTCATCAGCTCCCCCAGCTTGTCCTGCCCCTTTCGGGTGACCTCCAGGGACAGACCGGCCACGAAGGGCTTGAAAAATGATAGCTGAGAACGAACCAGCTTTGCGTGCAGCTCCATGCAATGTCGTTCCTTTCCTGAAAATGTTCTGAATCATTTTATTATACCAGAAATCCTACCGCATAACAAGGTTTGACCGGTAAAAAGCATATGGAAAAAGGGCGCCCCTTCAGACTGCCAGAAATACTCCGACGGGCTGTTAATTCGACTTTATACGATTATTGAATTTTTAACGGTATATTAATGGAACAAACCGCTGAAAATGGAAAAATTGTGATACTTTTACAAAATGATTGTTAATAATTCGGCGAAACATTAATTGTAAACAGGCCGCTCCTATTATACAATAGAACCAGAGACGTCCCTGCTCCGCACAGAGACCGGGACAGAATTGCGGAGGCGGGACACCCCTTCCGGACAAAATAAAGGAGAGTGAGTCTGTGTTCAAGAAATTCACCAACGGCTGCGTTCGCGTGGTCAACCGGTGGCTGCCGGATGCGTTCCTGTTTGCCATCATCCTGAGCATCATCGTTTTCATCGGCTCCATGTGTGCCACCAAGATGGGCCCCCTGCAGGTGCTCAACGCCTGGGGTGACTCCAAGGGCTTCTGGGGTCTGCTGAGCTTCTCCATGCAGATGGCCCTGGTGCTGGTGTTCGGCTCCGCCATGGCGGCTGCCAAGCCCTGCAAAAAGGCCCTGCGGGCTGCCGCCGGCTTGTGCCACAACAACATGCAGGCCATCGTGGTCACCACCTTCATCTCCACCCTCTGCTGCTGGCTGAACTGGGGCTTCGGCCTGATCGCCGGCACGCTGCTGGCCAAGGAAGTGGTGCGCCGGGTGCCCACCGTGGACTATCCCCTGCTGATCGCCTCCGCCTACTCCGGCTTCGTCATCTGGCACGCAGGTCTGTCCGGCTCCATCCCCCTGGACCTGGTGGCGGGCAAGAAGTTCGGCGAGGTCCTGTATCAGGCCCCCATCACCGACACGGTGTTCCACCCCATGAACCTGATCATGGTGGGTGTCATTCTGTTTGTCATGCCCCTTGTGAACTACGCCATGCATCCCGATAAGGCCCACACCGTGTGCATCGACCCCACCCTGCTGGAGGATGAGGCCGAGCGCACCTATGAGGTCAGAACTCCTGCCGATAAGCTGGAGCACTCCAAGCTCCTGTGGGCCATCACCCTGGTGGGCGGCTTCGTGTACATCATCTATTACTTTGTGCAGAACGGCTTTACCCTGGGCCTGAACATCGTGAACATGATCTTCCTGTTCCTGGGTATTCTGCTCCACGGCGACCTGCGCCGCTATGTGGACGCCATCTCCGACGCCGCCGGCGGCGCAGCAGGCGTGCTGCTGCAGTTCCCCTTCTATGCCGGTATCATGGGCATGATGGTGGCAGCCAACGACCAGGGCGTGTCTCTGGCGGGTGTCATCTCCCAGTTCTTCGTGAGCGTCTCCAACAACGTCACCTTCCCCATGCTGTCCTTCCTGGCAGCCGGTGTGGTGAACTTCTTCGTTCCCTCCGGCGGCGGCCAGTGGGCCGTGCAGGGCCCCATCATGATGCCTGCGGGCGCGGCTATGGGCATCGAGAATGGCCGCACCGCCATGGCCATTGCCTGGGGCGACCAGTGGACCAACATGATCCAGCCCTTCTGGGCGCTGCCTGCGCTGGGCGTGGCCAAGCTGTCCGCCCGGGACATCATGGGCTATCTGGTGATCGTCCTGCTGTTCACCGGCCTGGTGGCCATCCTGGGCTTCCTGGCCTGGGGCCTGTTCTTTTCCTGATCCCCTGCCCTGTAATCAAAAGAGGCGCTGCCGCGGCAGCGCCTCTTTTTTGCTATGGCTCTTATTGCTCCCGATACACGGCGGCGTCGAAGTCCCGCACCAGCTCCTGGCGCTTGGTGTCCATGACCTTCACCAGGTTGAACTCCTCAAAGGCCAGCCGCATGGCGAATTCCTTGGCCTCCTGAATGTCGTTGGTCTCGAAAAAGGGGAAGAAGCTCATCCCCGGAACGTTTTCCTTTTTCAGCAAAACCTGAAAGCGCATGGTCCGCATCCTCCTGCATGTGTGGTGTATCCTTTAGTATACCCCCGGCGGCAGAAAAAAGCAACGGCGCGATTCGCCCAAAAACCTCCTGAAAAAACCGGCAGATTTGCCGGAGGGAAAAATGCAAAAAAGCTCTTTTCTCCCGGGCCTGTGTCGTGTATAATAATCAGGTTGAAGCAATCACCAGAAAGTAGGGAGCACATATGAAGATCGGGTTCGACAACAACAAATACCTGACCCTCCAGGCCCAGCACATCCGGGCCCGGCGGGAGCAATTCGGCGACAAGCTGTATATCGAGTTCGGCGGCAAGCTGTTCGACGATTACCACGCCTCCCGGGTGCTGCCGGGATTCCAGCCGGACAGCAAGATCCGCATGCTGGCCTCCATCCGGGACGACGTGGAGATCGTGGTGGCCATCTGCGCCGGAGACATCGAGAAGAAGAAGGTCCGGGGCGACCTGGGCATCGGCTACGATGAGGACGTGCTGCGGCTCATGGATGTTTTCCGGGGCCTGGGCTTTTATGTTGGCTCCGTGGTCATCACCCAGTACGCCGGTCAGCCGGCGGCGGACGCCTTCATCAAGCGGCTGACGGCTCTGGGCGTCCGGAGCTATCGCCACTATCCCATTGCCGGGTATCCCTCGGACGTGGCCCACATCGTGTCCGACGACGGCCTGGGCAAAAACGACTATATCGAGACCTCGCGTCCCATCGTGGTGGTAACGGCCCCCGGCCCCGGCAGCGGCAAGATGGCCACCTGTCTGAGCCAGCTGTACCATGAGAACAAGCGCGGCGTCCGGGCGGGCTACGCCAAGTATGAGACGTTCCCCATCTGGAACCTGCCGCTGAAGCACCCGGTGAACCTGGCCTATGAGGCGGCCACGGCGGACCTGAACGACGTGAACATGATCGACCCCTTCCACCTGGAGGCCTACGGCAAGACCACCGTGAACTACAACCGGGACGTGGAGATCTTCCCGGTGCTCAACGCCATGTTCCAGCGGATCCAGGGCGCGTCTCCCTACAAATCCCCCACGGACATGGGCGTGAATATGGCGGGCTTCGCCATTGTGGACGACCAGGTGTGTCAGGCGGCGTCCCGGATGGAGATCCTCCGCCGCTACTACGCCGGCATGGCCGACCGCACCCGGGGCCGCTGTGACGATGAGGTGGTGCGGAAGCTGGAGATCGTTATGCAGCAGGCCGGCGTCACGCCGGAGATCTGCCCTGCCGTGGCGGCCTGCCTGCAAAAGGCAGAGGAGACCGGCGCTCCCGCCGGGGCCATGGTACTGCCGGACGGCTCCGTGGTCACGGGCAAGACCTCCTCCCTGCTGGGGGCCAGCGCGGCCCTGCTGCTGAATGCTCTGAAGGCCATGGCCGGCATCGACCACAAGCTCAAGCTGATCCCCGCCTCGGTCATCGAGCCCATCAGCCGCCTGAAAACCGGCAACCTGGGCCACCGGAATCCCCGGCTCCACTCCGACGAGGTACTCATCGCCCTGGCCATCTCGGGCCTGACCAACCCTCTGGCCGCCATGGTCCAGGAGCAGCTCAGCAGCCTCCGGGGCTGCGACGCCCACTTCTCCGTCATCATCTCCGAGGAGGACGAGAAGCTCTACAAGCGTCTGGGCATCAACGTGACCTGCCAGCCCCGCTATGAGGTGAAGAAGCTGTACCACAAGTAAAAATCTGCCGGGACGGATATCCTCCGTCCCGACGCTTGTCCCAAAAGGGCGATGCCCTTTTGGGACAAAAGAGATTTCGCTCCGACCCGCGCGTCCGTGTGCGCAAGCGCCCACGAACACACTCTCTCCGTGCAAAGTATTTTTCGCGACGTACACGCCGCCGCGAAAAATGGATCAGATTTTATTTGCGGCCTGCGGGCCGCAAACTCTGCGAGACTTTTTTGACAGACTGCCGGAACGAATGGTGATCCGTTCCGGCAGTTATCGGCTACGAAAGGAGTATCACGCATGCAAAGCATCGCGGAAATTCTGGCCCGGGAGCTGGAAAAGCCCCTGGCCCATGTGCAGAATGTCATTGACCTGCTGGATGAGGGCAACACCATCCCCTTCATCGCCCGCTACCGCAAGGAGCTCCACGGTAGCATGGACGACACGGCCCTGCGGACCCTGGAGGACCGGCTGAACTATCTGCGGAACCTGGCCCAGCGCCGGGAGGAGGTCAAAAACGCCATCGACGGCCAGGGGAAGCTCACCCAGGAGCTGTCCGCCGCCATTGACAACGCCGCCACCCTGGCGGAGGTGGAGGACCTGTACCGCCCCTATAAGCAGAAGCGCCGGACCCGGGCCACCGTGGCCCGGGAAAAGGGCCTGGAGCCGTTGGCCCAGCTGCTGCTGGCTCAGGGCCGGGACTGCCCGGATCCGGAGACCGCCGCCGCCGGATTCCTGGATCCGGAAAAGGGTGTGGAGACTCTGGCCGATGCCCTCCAGGGGGCCAACGACATCGTGGCGGAGCTGCTGTCGGACGATGCCGCCATCCGCAAGACCCTGCGGGAGCTGCTGCGACGCCAGGGCCGGCTGCGGAGTCTGGCCGCTACGGAGGAGGACACCGTCTACCGCCTGTATTATGACTTTGACCAGCCCATCGCCAAGCTGGCCGGGCACCAGATCCTGGCCATCAACCGGGGCGAAAAGGAGGGCGTCCTCACCGTCACCGTGCTGCTGGACCGGGAGCTGGGTCTGATGACTCTGCGCCGGGCGGTGGTGCGTCCCGGGTCCCGGGCCATGGAGTTTATCAAGGCCGCCTGCGAGGACGCCTATGACCGGCTGATCTACCCCTCCCTGGAGCGGGAGGCCCGGTCCGATCTCACCGCCGCCGCCTGCGAGGGGGCCATTGCCAACTTCGGCCTGAACCTGAAGCCCCTGCTGATGCAGCCTCCGGTAAAGGGCCACGTCACCATGGGCCTGGACCCCGGCTATGCCCACGGCTGCAAGGTGGCGGTCATCGACGGCACCGGCCGGGTGCTGGACACCGCCGTGGTGTATCCCACCTTCGGTCCCCGCCAGAGACAGGAGGCCATCGCCCGCCTGTCCCAGCTGGTACGCCGCCATGGCGTCACCCATATTGCCATCGGCAACGGCACCGCCAGCCGGGAGACGGAGCAGATGGCGGTGGAGCTGATCCGGCAGCTGGGCGGCGGCGTCAGCTATATGATGGTCAACGAGGCCGGGGCCTCCGTATACTCCGCCAGCAAGCTGGCGGCGGAGGAGTTTCCGGAGTATGACGTGAACCTCCGCAGCGCCGTGTCCATCGCCCGGCGGATGCAGGACCCCCTGGCGGAGCTGGTGAAGATCGACCCCAAGGCCATCGGCGTGGGCCAGTATCAGCATGATATGCCCCAGAAGCGGCTGGACGAGACCCTGTCCGGCGTGGTGGAGGACTGCGTCAACGCCGTGGGCGTGGACGTGAACACCGCCTCCGCCAGCCTGCTGGGCCGGGTGTCCGGCCTCAATGCCACCACTGCCAGGAATATTGTGAAATACCGGGAGGAAAATGGCGCCTTCACCGGCCGCCGCCAGCTGCTGAAGGTCCCCAAGCTGGGGCCCAAGGCGTTCCAGCAGTCGGCGGGCTTTTTGCGGGTGCCGGAGAGCAAGTCCGTGCTGGACAACACCGGCGTCCATCCGGAGAGCTATGCCGCGGCCCAGGGACTCCTGGACCTGTGCGGCTATACCCTGGCGGATGTGTCCGCCGGGAGCCTGGCGGCCCTGCCGGACAAGATCAAGGCCCTGGGGGAGGAAAGCGTTGCCCGTCAGCTGGACATCGGCGTGCCCACCCTGCGGGACGTGGCGGCCGAGCTGGTGAAGCCGGGCCGGGACGTCCGGGATGAGCTGCCTGCCCCCATTCTGCGAACGGATGTGCTGGATATTAAGGACCTGGCCCCCGGCATGGTGCTGACGGGCACCGTCCGCAACGTGGTGGATTTCGGCGTGTTCGTGGACATCGGCGTCCACCAGGACGGCCTGGTGCATATCTCCCAGGTGTGCAACAGGTTCATCCGCCACCCCTCGGAGATCGTATCCGTGGGCGACGTGGTGCGGGTGGTGGTGCTGGAGGCCGACGAGAAAAAGCACCGCATCAGCCTGTCCATGAAGCAGGTCCCCAAGGAGTAAGCAGGCGCATTCCGCAATGGGCAGGGGAGGGGCCGTGCCCCTCCCCTGGTTTGCTTCTCCCTCCACCCCGGCAGCTTAAGGATTATTTTACGGTCTGTTCAAAAACAGCGGGAAAAACGTGGTATAATGATACCATCAACAAGTCGAGGGTTATTATGGACAAGCACGTTTTCACAGCCAAACAGAAAAAGCTCATTGGCTGGGCCTTCATTGCCATTTTCCTGCTGCTGTCGGCGGTGGTGGGATGGTTCGTGGGCCGCCCGCTGGTGCGGTTTGCATCCCAGCCGGAGCAGTTCCGCCAGTGGGTGGACGGTCACGGCCTGGTGGGCTGCGCCGCCTATGTGGGCATGGTGTTTTTGCAGGTGGTGGTGGCTGTGATCCCCGGAGAGCCTCTGGAGATCAGCGGCGGCTACGCCTTTGGCGCGGTGCGGGGGAGCCTGCTGTGCCTGCTGGGAGCGTTCCTGGGCAGCGTGGCGGTGTTTGCCCTGGTGCGCCGGTTTGGCCGGGAGCTGGTGGATATCTTCTTTCCCCGGGAGAAGCTGGAAAAGCTGAAATTTTTGCAGAGCTCCCCCAAGCGGGACGCTCTGTTCTGGCTGGTATTCATGGTGCCGGGCACGCCCAAGGACCTGCTGTGCTACTTCGCAGGGCTGACGGACCTGTCCTGGGGCAAGTGGCTGCTGCTGTGTACCGTGGGCCGCCTGCCGTCGGTGCTGACCTCCACCATAGGAGGCGACGCCCTGGGCGTGAAGGATTACCAGTTCGCGGTGCTGGTTTTTGCCGCCACCCTGGCGGTGTCCGCCGTGGGGCTGCTGATCTACCGGGCCCTGTGCCGCCGCCACCAGCGCAGGCAGGAGCATGTCTGAATAAAGCACCCCCGGTGCGGCTTGTCAAAAAAGGGCGGCGCCCTTTTTTGACAAAAGAGAT
>ENA-ORTV01002117-ORTV01002117.1-human-gut-metagenome-genome-assembly--contig:-NODE-2117-length-19533-cov-3.159924_pt1 | contig 19533 bp, 18 predicted proteins | sample MGYA00241915_ERZ509194 | MGnify/ENA primary metagenome ERZ509194 (study PRJEB26280, sample SAMEA2338810) | human gut metagenome | biome: human gut; feature: human-associated habitat; material: faeces... | reverse complement strand
TGTTGTACACCCACACCGCCGTAATGACGATCCAGACGATGGGGAACAAGCCGTTCGCCATACCGTAGGCGACGGAACTCACCGCGGTGCCGAAAGGCATCCCCCACAGAGCCACGGCCAGCACAAACGCCACGGCCAAGCCCACAATGGCGGCCACGTGGCCTTTTGCGCGACGTATCGCCAGCATGTAGAAAAGTACCATCAAAGGAATAGCCGCAGAAAGTGCAGAGAGTACCACGCTCCCCGCCGGATCATAGACCTGTGTCCACGCCATACAAACAATCCCCCGCTGCACTAAACGTTCAAGAAATGCATCCGTGATATCAAAAGCCGTCATATCCCAGATGCCAGTACGGAATAAAACCTATAGAAAACTTTCATTGAGAAAAAATAAGGGTTGTGTCAATGCATTTTTATTCATTGAATAAACAATCTGCGGAGTGCTGAAATGCATTTTCTGTTTTTCTTGATGCAGTGTCTGTTTTCAAGGCATCATGATAAAATGGAATACTCCTTTTTACTCCTTAATGTCGACATTGTAACTTGTACAGAAGAGGATATATACGCAAAGGATGGTCGATCATGCAGATAGTCCAAGCGTTGCGCGGGCGGCAGGCCCTCGTGAGCCCATGCTTTTCCGGTATCGGCAGGAATGGGAGGGTGTAATTTCGCCGGGCATGGCGGAATCCCTTTCTTGATGATTCCCGTTTTTTCCCACTTCCGGCAGGTTCCTTTGCCTTGGGGATGGGGAGAAGATCAAATGCCGCTGAAGCGGCCTGACGGACGTTGGATTATTATAAAGATTAATGTAATTAATGAGTTGCCATTGTTCGTATCCGCTGGCGGCAGTGCTCCAGAGCTCATGGGTGCTTTCTCGGAGACGACGGGGCACCTTCTTTTTTACAGTACGGGATGCCTCATAAACCCGAACGTGCCAGCCCGCATCATGAACGGAAGGAATGGGTATTGTACGGAAAAGGAATGGGGCGGCATTATTGCGAATAACAGGACATGCCGGCATTCCTCTCCGCCTCAAGTGCACGGGAGATGGTGGCCTTGCTTGCCGGGATGAGGGCAAGAATATTTTTTTGGAGGGCTCCCGCCCCATAGAGTGTTCCCTCATTCAAAGGGATGAAAGGTTCCTTGCGTTTTTCCTCGGTTTCCCCAAAATGGTTTTCCACATTCCGTGCGAAAGAAGAAACCCTTAACCTGTTGGCAACGGAGTAGAGGACGCTCGTATTGCAGAGCGTTTCCTTTGCGAAGCGTATATCCCATTCGGCGGAGAAGGTCCTTCGCGGCGGTCATGACGTGCTGCCTGTTCCGGGCGCAGCTTTCTTGAAGGAAGAGGCTGTCGGCTTATCCGTGTTGCCTTCCGGAAGAGACGGGCTTTGAGGCTCCCGGTTGCGCCGGGACGAAGGGGCGGTTTTTGAGCTGAAAAAGGTGGCGTCTTTTGGAAAGGCGTCTATGCCGGACCTTCCGGTGTCCCGTCCGGATTGGCCTCTGCGCCGGAGGCCGTCATGCGAGCCTTTCGCTTGCCAGCGCTTCCTCGCCGCCGGGGAGGAGCTTGAGCCACGCCTGCGCGGCGGAGGACAGGACTGCCCCGCGCCTCCAGACGAAGGCGGCGCGCCAACGGAGTTCCTCTTCGTCGAGAAGGGCGATGTGGATGTTGGGGAGTTCCCGCCGTTCGAGTTCGAGGCGGGGCAGGAGGGCGACGCCGATGCCCGTCGCCACGAGGGTCATGATGAAATCAAGCTGGCCGCTGCGCAGGCACTCATTGAGCTTCAGCCCGCGCTGGCGGCAGACGGCCTTGATGCGGTCGTTGAGCAGGAAGCCCTGCTCGAAGCCGATGAAGGCGTTGTCTGCCAGTTCATCCATTTTGAGGCGTTTGCGATCGGCGAGGGGATGATCCGGGGGCATGATGACCATGAGCGGTTCGTCCCGAATCTGGAGCCACGAAAAATTCGGCGGGACGGGGAGAAGGGTGACGGCAAGATCGAGATCCCCCGAAAGCACCATCGGTTCCAGCGAGGCGCAGCCCTGTTCCTGAAGCGAGATGTTGATGCCGGGGTAAAGCTGGCGGTATTTGGAGAGCAGATCCGCGAACAGGATGCCGCTGGCGACCGGGGGAAAACCGATGCGGAGCACGCCTTTTTCGAGCTTGTGCAGGGCGGCGACGTCGGCTTCGAGCGCCTCGAATTCTTGAAGGATGTTGAGGGCCCGGCGATAAACGATTTCTCCCTCGACGGTCAGCCTGACGCCGTTGTTGGCCCGCTCGAAGATGCGGACGCCAAGGCGATCCTCCACGGCCTGAACGGCTTTGCTCACCGTGGGCTGCACGGCGTGTACAGTCTGGGCGGCACGGGAAAAACCTCCCTGCCGGGCCACTTCCACCAGTATTTGCAACGTGCGGATATTCAGCATCTATTCTTTCCGTGCATAGTGTTGATGAGCGTTTTTCATTTCACAGGGAAAACCTTTTGGCCTATACCACCCCCATGAGCTTCCGGCATTTCCAATTTCCTGTTTTTCTGGGAAATTTGGCTGCACGCCGTTCCTGTGGCCCGGCGTCCGGCAATGGTTTCCTGCGTCTGCGGACGCATGTGGAACCTTTTCATGCCTGACAGTTCGACATGGTTTTCGTGTCCGGCACCGAGACAAATCCGGCGAAGCCTTCATGAGGTTGTAGCCGGGTCGGAGTACATCGGGCTCCCTGCTTTTCAGGGATTCCTTTACCTTGGGCGGCTTGCCGCCCTTTTTCTTTTGGGCCGGACGGAAAGGCGGACAGTGCCGCCTCGCCTATGAGACGTGAAATGCTAGCTATTCCCTTCCTTCATGGCATTCTTTCCAGCGTTGCGTGAGCAGGGCGGAGGCTTCCGCTTGTGCTTGCGGGTCGCGCATTCCGTGCATGGCGAAGACGCCCCACGGGAGCGATGCGCAGTCGGCAGACGCCGCGTTTGCGATTTTCCGCATCAGCCCGTCCCGAAGCCCGTCGTCCCGGATAAGCACGGCTGCTGTGCATGAAGCGTCAAACCGTTTGTTTTCAGCAGTGGTTAGGACGATCTCCCCGAGCCGCCCGTCCTTATCCGCCTGCGTGGAAAATCCGCTTGCGGCGGAGGCGATGCGGGCTTTCCATGATTGCCCTTCGGGGTCGGACTCCAGATCGATCCTGATACCTTTGGCTTCTTTGAGCAGCGCTTGGGGGACGGCGGGCGGTTCGGGAGCGTGTGCCCGGAAAAGCGCCGCCACAGCGACGATGGAGAGGATAACCCCGCAAAACAATAATGGTATTTTCCAGCCTGTGGCCCGGTTGTCGGTCACGTCGTCTTCCTCGCATGGATAATCCGGGGCGGGAGCCTGAAAACGAACCCACGCCTTTTCATAGTTTTTTGCCCCCTTTCACCCTTGTCGGCAAGCGGATGCGAAAACGGTTTACTCCATGAAAAGGGTGGTAATCAAGCAGGATAAAATAGCTATTCCGTTTTGGAATAGTTCCGATAGAAAATATTCATTTCTCGATCACCCCCCGTTCGGCGTAGAGAACAACACGTCAACAGGAGCCATACGCCCCGCAACAGCTAGGCATTGCAGGAAAATGCCGTCGATCAGGCATGTGGGGCGCACTCCGCAAGCCTTATCAGGGGGAAACGTATGCCTTGGGTTCAACAGTATGCGCCGGTGGGCGGCGTGGTCGCTTCGGCGTGCCTCGCGGCGATTCCGCTCATCATCCTCTTCTACATGCTGGCCGTCAGGAAGGCCAAGGGCCATGTCGCGGCTGCGGCGGGCCTCATCGGCGCGTTGATCGTCGCGGTAGCCGTGTGGAATATGCCGGTTTCGTTGGCGATCAGTTCCACGCTCAACGGCGCTGCCTTCGGGCTGTTCCCCATCGTCTGGATCGTGATCACGGCGGTGTGGGTGTACAACATGACCGTGGAATCGGGCGAATTCGAGATCATCAAGGATTCGCTGGCCCGGCTCACCGATGACCGCAGGCTTCAGGCGCTGTTCATCGCCTTCGCCTTCGGCGCCTTCCTTGAAGGTACCGCCGGTTTCGGCACTCCCGTAGCCATCACCGCAGCCATGCTCGCGGGCATCGGGTTCAACCCGCTGTACGCCGCCGGGCTGTGCCTCATCGCCAACACCGCCCCGGTCGCCTTCGGCGCCATCGGCGTCCCGGTCATCGTGGCCGGGCAGGTGTCCGGCTTTGATCCCAACCTCATCAGCGCCATCGTAGGCCGCCAGCTTCCCTTCCTGTCCGTGATCGTGCCGCTGTGGCTGTGCGTGACCATGTGCGGCTTCAAGCGCAGCATGGAAGTCCTGCCCGCCATCCTCGTGGCCGGCCTCTGCTTCGCCATTTCGCAGTTCGTGTTCTCGAACTATCACGGCCCGACTCTGCCGGACATCATGTCCGCCATCATCACCCTCGTCGGCCTCGTGATCCTGCTCCGCTTCTGGAAGCCCGCCACCATCTGGCGCTTCGAGGGCGAAAAGCCCACCGTGCTGACCGGCAAGGGCTACTCCTTCGGTGAAGTCATCCGCGCATGGATACCGTTCATCATCCTGGCAGTCATGGTGTTCTTCTGGGGCCTGCCGCAGTTCAAGGCGTTCCTCGACGGCATCAGCGGCAGCATCGCCACCAAGGGCTTCGCGTGGCCCATGCTTGACGGCATGGTCAGCCGCACCGTGCCCGTCGTGCCCGCCGAAACCCCCTATGCCGCATTCTTCAAATTCGGCTGGCTCTCCGCGGGCGGAACCGCCATCCTGCTGTCCGGCTTCTTCGCCGTGCCCTTCATGCCCAAGTACAGCTTCGGCAAGGCCGTGGCCTGCTTCTTCTCCACGATTTACCAGCTCCGTTTCCCCGTCCTGACCATCGCCACCATCCTCGGTTTGGCCTTCCTCATGAACTACTCCGGCATGAGCACGACCCTCGGCATCGGCTTTACCAAGACCGGCAGCCTGTTCCCGTTCTTCGCCCCGATCCTCGGCTGGCTCGGCGTGTTCCTGACCGGCTCCGACACCTCGTCGAACGCCCTCTTCTGCGGTATGCAGCGCTCCACCGCGCAGGCCGTGGGTATGCCCCCCGAACTCGCCGTAGCCGTGAACTCCTCCGGCGGCGTCACCGGCAAGATGATTTCGCCCCAGTCCATCAGCGTGGCCACCGCCGCCACCGGCATGATCGGGCAGGAAGGCAACCTTTTCCGCTTCGCCCTCGGGCACAGCATCGCCATGACCCTGTTCATCTGCGTGTTGACCTATCTTCAGGCCACCGTTTGGCAGTGGATGCTGCCGTAAACCCTCCCATGAAGTGAACCGCCGCTGAGGGACGCGTTCCGCGCCTTCCGGCAAGTCATTCAGAAACCCCGCGCTTCCGGCGCTGAAAACAAAGCCGGTTGATCTTCGGATCAACCGGCTTTTGCTCTGTACCTCTCAAAACGGGATACTTCTTTTCCCACCATAAAAATGCCATGTAAAGTATCAATACACGCGTTAAGACTTTACATGGCATTTTTTGCGATTTTTTACTCGATTTATGGCGAGTTGATGTTTTTTTACATCTTTGCGGAGCACGATCGAGATCGCGCGGTTTCACACTCCCGGCTGAAAACATCTCCCCGGGTACACAAACATGAACGCGGGAAAGCGGCCGTTGCTGATTTGGCAAACTCCCCATGTAATTCCACCGTACCGCTGAAATAACCCTCTAGAAACACATGCTCCAAGAGGCAGGGGCTCTCAAAATATGAATGAAAAAAACACTGCCTCGCACATCGTTTTTTGCCTTTGCAAAGGCTTCGGCCTTTGCCCCTTCCCTGCTTGTTTTTGTCAATGCAGATGAAATAATCTTATTATTATAATAAAATAGAAAAACATGATTTCCGAAAAAGAATACACGTTAAAATAACGGTTTTTCTCTACATAAAATCATTTTACAAAGGCAAACAAGTAACTATCCGACGCTATGACGTTGTATATGCCTCTATAAAGAGAATAGTCCTCCTATATCGCTTTATAAAACAAAAACGAAAAAAGATGGTTTTTCTTTTCCGTCTATTATAAAACGAAAAGAATAATCTTTCTCCTCCATCGTTCCCTTCCGGAACGCGACCAGACGGGTAAAAAACGTATTTCTACCTTCATTCAAACTGGTTACCTTATAATGGAGGAAATACACATAGCGCATAGGGGAAGAGGTTGAGCCATGAGGTACTCGCCTGAAGAAATCTTCAAAAAGTTCATTAATTCTGTTTTGTCCGATGCGTCTTTGGACTTCTTCGTGAAGAGGGCGGCGGTATTCCTCTCTATGATGATGCCCGTTTCCTCCTTGTTCATTTTCCGATCAGTGGAAGGTTCCATTACAAAACTGGCCGAATGTAACAAAACACCCGCCATCAATATCAGCGACCACTTCGCCATTTCTCCGGAAAGCATGACCCGGTTGAGGACTGAAAAACACTTTTTCAGCGAAGGCGCCTGCAATCTGAAAATCTTTACCGGGCACGAAACCTGTGCGTACGCCGACGTGCACCGCTCTGTCTACAAGACGGATACATCGGCTGTGTACATTCCCTTGAAGTTTAACATGCTGAGGGAAACGAGCGTTACGATGGTTGTGCTATCGATGGGTGTGGACAACTATACGCAAGAACATCTCGATATCTGTTCCTGCCTCCAGCCTGTCTTTATCGATAATTTTCTGAACATCCTTTCCGAAAATTCTTCCGACCGCGCTTTTGACCTCCCGTCCCCAAAGAGCAAGCAGGAGCCGAACAGCAAGCGGAACAAGGACAATGCGGAACCATTTCAGACATTCAACGAGGTCACCGTCAATTATATCATCAAGGCGCTCAACCGCACCAACGGCAAAATCTCCGGACAGGACGGCGCTGCCGAACTCCTCGGCCTCAATCCGAGTACCCTCTGGTCGAAGATCCGCAAATACCGCATCGACGTGAAAGGGCTTGAGCGCGAATAGCGATTTCTGACGTGCAAAATACCGCGAAGGCCCTCCCGGACTGTATCCGGGAGGGCCTTCGTTATGTTGAGGGATGCAGGACGCTCCCTACTCTGTTGACTCAAGAAAACTTCCTGGTTGGGCCGCGCAGCGATCCGCCGAAGCCTGCCGGGGCTCAGTCGTCCCCATCCCCATCTCCATCGCCATCACCGCCATCACCGTCATCCCCTTCCTGCCCGCAAAGCCCCTCGCCCGAGGAGAAAAGCGGAGCGTTCTTCCGTACATCCTCTTCCCTCTCCGTAAGTTCGTTTTCCGCCATCTGTTTGCGGAAAAAGAACCATCCTGCGACAAGGGCAATACCCAGAAAACCGATCCAGTCGAGCCATGCGTCCACGCCATTCCTTCCTGCTGCGATGGCGGCGTTTCATTAATGCGCCGGGACAGGCCCTTCCGGGGCCGTCTCCCGGGAGGGCCGGACATCGGACTCCCGGCTGCTCCTGCGTCTCTTTCGGAACGGGTTCCGGTGGTGCCACAGATTCCCCTGCGGCGCAACAGCTCTACCGATAAGGCCGAAATGTTCCTGAAAGACGGGAATCGCCCGATTTCCTTAGCCCTGTTTTCCCCAACCATCCGGCAGCGAAAGGGAAAAGGAAGAAGAGCAAGACGGAAAAAACGGACACGGGATTCCAAAACGCCGGACAGGGAATCATCACTGTTTGACACTTGTGTGCAGGGACAATAGATTCCAATGTGTTCCGGAGCCCGTGTTTTTGGATACGGCCTTTTCCATGCATTGGCGTGGAACGGAAAATGAGCGGGGTTTCCTTTCCAGGAGCGCAACGCGTATTCCTTCCCGAAGAAAAGGATGTTAGACAAAGAACGCCGGATCGGGGCGACCCGGCGAGGCGGGCGCGCGCCCGTGGCAACCAGCCCTGAGACGAACGATGATCCTGTCCACAAAGAACAAATTGGTACTGCTCGTCGCCGGGTCGCTGATCCTGCTCGCTGTCGGAGTGGGCCTGTTCTCCATGTATAGCGTGAAAAGAACCATGTTGGAGGAGCAGCGCCGGAGCAGTGTGAATACCGTTGCCCTTGCGACATTCAACGTGATGGATCGCTACCAGATCCTGTTCCGCAGCAAAGCGGATCAGGCCGTCGCGCTCCAGCATAACCTCAGCTGGCTGGCGAAACTCATCACCACGCTGGTGCATGATCCATCTGAGCGCTTTAAGATCATGCAAAATTTCCCCTTGCCCGAGGGGATCAGCCTCATGGCAATCGACCCCAGCGGCGAGATCAAACTCGTGCGCGGCGATCTGGAGAAAGACGACAACCCCTACCTCCTCCGCGACATCAAAGACCGGCCCGTGGGCCCCACCATGCGAGCCCTCGCGGAAAAAGGCCTCCCCGCAACCTGTTTCGTCCAGTGGGACGCCGGGGGCAAAAAGCAGCGGCTGTACGGAACGCACCTGTACCTTCCCGGAGAGGGAGGGCTGCTCGTGGGCCTGTGGGCCAACATCGACAAGCTCGACGAGCATCAGCAGCGGCTCAAGGAAGACAGCATCCGGGAGCTCCAAAACGAATTCGGAAAACAACGGATAGGGCCTTCGGGTTTTCTGTTCGTCACGGACTCCAAAGGTATCCCGGTAATCGGGCCGGAAGGCATGAACACCACCCTCTCCGGCATCAATCCCAAAACAGGCAACACTCTTATCGCCGATATCCGCAATGCTTCGAAAACGCCGGAAAATCCTGTTGAAGCATCGATCCAGTCCTTGATCAAGCGCGCGCCGTCCCGTGACGCCCTGCTTTTCGTGCGCCATGTCAAGCCGTTCGATTGGTATGTCACAGGCGTCGTTTACACCGACGAAGCCAGCGCGCCCGGCAAGCAGCTTTCGTTTCTGCTCATCGCGGCCATCCTCGCCGCTACGCTGTTCATCCTGCCCGTGGCGCTTCTTATGGTCACGCGGCTGACCTCACCGCTGGCGAAACTCGGAGATTACGCCCGCAAGCTCCCTGAACAGGATTTCATGGAGGACGCACGGCCAACGCCCCTGCTCGCCGCCCTCGCCGACGGCAAACACGGCGGAGAAATCGCCAGCCTCGCCAATTCACTGATGTTCATGGATAAAACCCTCCGGTCACGGGTCCGTGAGCTTATGGAGGCCACGTCCAGCCGCGAACGCCTCGAAGGTGAGCTCAGCGCCGCCACCGAAATCCAAATGGGGTTCCTGCCCAAGCCCCTGCCCCCGGACGTGGCCGCCGGGCGGTTCTCACTGGCGGCGAGCCTCGTCCCGGCCCGGGAAGTGGGCGGCGACTTGTATGACTTTTTCATGCTCGACGACAGGCACCTGTGCTTCATCATCGGGGACGTGTCCGACAAGGGCGTGCCCGCCTCATTGTTCATGAGCATGACCTTGACCCTTATCCGATCTCGGGCGGGTTCCCACCCCTCGCCGGAGCACCTCATGGCCGAGGTCAACGAAAACCTCGCCCGCGACAACGCCAAGTGCATGTTCGTCACACTGTTTATCGGCGTGCTCGATCTTGATACCGGAGAACTGCTCTACGCCAACGGCGGGCACAATCCCCCGCTTCGGCTCGGCGACGACGGCGTGGCATGGCTCAAAGGCATCAGCGGGCCTGTGGTCGGCGCGATGGAAGGCATGAACTATACCTTGCTTCGCACCGTGGTCCGGCCCGGCGAAACCCTCTTCCTCTACACCGACGGGGTGAACGAGGCCATGAACGCGGAAGGCGACGTCTATTCCAACGAAGCGATGTTCCGTGCCCTCGCCTCCTCACCATCACAAGAACCGGCCAGTGTGCTCCGGCATATGCTTGACGATGTGTCCGTCCATGTCAACGGCAACACCGCCTCGGACGACATGACCATCCTGTGTGTCCGTTATTTCGGAGGAAAGCGCTGACGATCCTTCACCGCTGGTGATGGAAGAGAGCAAACTGGCCCGCACGATAAGCTTATTCATAAGGTAAAGGGATGCCACCTTAACAGAGCCCAATCAATGGGGGATGGAGAAAAAGGGACGCTATGGACGTCCCTTTTTTGTCATTTCTTCCAGAACTTCCACCAAGGGCATAATGGCAAGGCCCCTCTGCTCCTGTGCAAGGAATGTCCGGACAAGATCTCTTGAATGCACCCCAATTCCAAAATCAGCCTGTTGACGGCGTGCTGCATGTCCCGCACGGAAGGAGGTGGGTCTTCGTTCACGAGGGTACGCAACTCTTCAAATGCATTCGCCGCACGCACCATCTCCTCCTCTATTTCCTCCCGCGAAAAGCTTTCTCCGCCTTGGAGACGAGCCTCCAGCCAACGCATCAAAATGTCGTTACCCAAAGCCAAGCACAATCGAGGAATCATTTCCAAGCTCGGCATATACGTATCGTTTATATTGAAGTAACGCTTGGTGACTGAATGTGACACGCCAAGGCGCTCCGCTATCTCATCTCTGGTCAGGCCGCTTTCTTCCTTGGCGAGGCGAAGTGCTGCCTTGCCCGTCATCATCCCCAAATCCGTCATGCTGTTTTCCTCCCAACAGGTGAATGAAGTGGATGCCCTCTTTCACAAGGATCAATCAGGTCCATTCTTTTTTATACATTGGGAGTATTCTCTTTTGCACATCGTATTAGAGCTTGTATCGTTAATATCTTTTTATATGTGTTGGTTATCAACTCTATACTAGCTATCGCAAACGATGTTTCCATGATTATAGATTTTTAAATATATGTCAGGATATCTTCTCTTCAAAAGAAAGATACCATGACAAGAAAACGGTATGACAATAGGATAAACAACTCTCCATGCTCTTTATAGGAGGAACTATGGGTATCCCACAAAAAAGCCTCGTGATCGGCGCTTGCGAAATCGCCTGCCACTACCCGGAGCTCTCACTCAACGACGCGGCAGGAGATGCGCTCCAACTCGCTGAAAAGATCCGGCTTTACGGCATTGAGGAAAACCAAAAGAAAGAGACTGTCTTTATCGCAGCTTGCCGTTTTGTCAGTGCTGATAAAGATCTCACGCCTCAAAAAGCGATAGAAAAGGCTTTACGGCTATGGGATATCATTGAAGCATGACGGAAAAGCAATATTGGAAAACGGTAAACCGATGGGAATGTGCTCTCTCATGGGGTTAGGCCGTGGCACAAGATGAAATCGGAGCCCTGCCCACAAAAAAGGAGCCAAAATCCAAAAACATCCCTCCCGACATGCGTCAAGAGGGATGTTCTGGACATAGCGTGAAGCCCCGGGAGAGTCATCACATGATGTTGAGGCCGGGCATATTCTTTCAATGCATCATTGTTTCAAACGATCTGCATACCGCCCTTAGCTCATTCATACCATATTACTTGTTCCCCCTCGCAAGGTTGCGGGAAACCACCATGAGGGCGGCAAGCATGACGAGCAGCAGGGCCGTGCCCATGAGCAGGGCATAATCCTCCATCTGCAGGATCGTGTACAGCAACGAGTACAGGGCCACGAGCAATACGCCTATCCCTATACCTTCCTTATAATTCCGCAGGGCGAAACCGACATAGCACGACACCATCAGTACAATGCATCCCGACGCCGAAAGGTAGGATGTCAGAAAGGCCAGGTGCTCGGACAACGACAGCAGGACCAGATAGAACACCACCATCGACAGCCCCACGATGCCGTACTGTACCGGATGCAGCCGCGCCCCAAGACCCATTTCAAACACAATGAACGCAAGGAAGGTCAGGCCGATGAACAGCACGCCGTACTTCACCGAGCGTTCCACCAGCTTATAGTGCGTACCGGCTTGGTACAGATCCACGCCGACGGCAAACTCCGTGAAATGCCTCGGCCACGTGTGCAGCGTGCCAAGGTTCGGATACGAGCGCGCCAATGAGGGCACGCTCCACACCGCGGAGAAGCCCGTGTCCGAAGTCTCATAAGAGGCCGGAAGCACCTGCCCCTGAAAACTCGGATGCGGCCACGGCGAACGCACCTTGATCTCCGTGGTTTCGCCCGCCGTCGCAAACCGGATGCCGCCGCTGCCGCTCAAGGCCAAGCGTTGCGAAAAGTCAAATGTCCCTTGCCCCGCATTCAAGGCAATGGGAACACGGAAACCGGACGGAAGGTTCTCGAACGGCTGCGTACCCGGCTCGGCGCTGTGCGGGACACCGGTCCAAACGAACGGGCTCGCCTCGCGGAGCGCACTCGGGTGGCTCAGGCCCGTGACTACAAAAGACCGGGCATAATCCACATCAACCAGCGCGGGGACGATGCGGGTCAGCGCTTCCCTGGACGGCAATGTAAACTGCCCGGAAATACCGATCTCGGACGTATACACCAGCGCCCTGTATATCCCCCTACGGCGGGATTCTGGATCAAGCGTGGCGTCAAAAGACAGACGCGACGGCGAAATAGCTCGCCTCCAGCCTTGTTTCGCGTACCAGCCTGTCCTTGCCTCCCTCGACGGGCACGACGCGTTCCCGCTCCACACGCTCCGTATACGGGACCAGCAGATACGGGCCGGAAAGCTGCTGCAACCCGCCCCATGTCCGGCTGATGTCCGCCACCACTTCGCGGTACAGCGACGAGCGTTCCCCTACGAGGCTTTCCACCATCAACAGCGGAATCAGGAGCAACAGCGCGATACCCGCTACAACGGCGTAACGAAACATCATCGAATCCTTCAATTGATCCTGCAACACGGCCTTGTCCGTATTGTGCGGCGTCTCCACAACATCCTCCACGGGCAACTGAGGTTCTCGGGCTTTTTCTGAAGGAGCCCCCTGCTCTCCAGACGTTTCGAACGCGAACGTATCTTCGGCGGTCAGGGATTCTGTCCGGACCACCCCTTTCTCCGCAGCCCCCTGAGGAGGCAACGGCTCCGCCGCAGTAACCGGGGTCTGTCCGGAAATCCGGCGCGTCCGGCGCATGATCCATCTGACTATGGCCACGAAACCGATACACAACGGGATCAAAATCAACACGAGTACAAGCAGGCCGATCAACATCACTTCGAACATACTTTATTTCCTGTCAATGCGACTCAACAGCTCCACCAACGGGGAACACCGGAGGTTCCCTCCCCGCCAATGTGCACTCAACAGGCACGCACAGCAAGCCTTGCCTTCTATCCTCCGGAGACGGGACGTGCCTGTTCCGTCTTCTTTATTTTCTACCGCGTCACCCATACCAATGGAGCAGCCCTTCTCCGCACCCGGATTACCGCATAAACGGTATGTCCGTACAGATACCAATTACGCCAGCAAGAATCCCCGTGCGAACCCCGTAGGGCTTTCCAAACATAAAAAAAGCCCTCCCGAAATCTCAGGAGGGCTTTGCTCAATCCATAGCAGGGTGGAGCACCACGCGGCCTTCCGCCAATGAGCGGGGCACGTCGATGATACGTTGGTTGCGCGACCCTCGGAACCGGATGATCAAGGACTTCTCCTCCAGTATGAAGGGGCCGTCCACAAGGATATCCAGCTGGCGCAGCAACGGCATATGCCGGCTGTCCGCAAGCAGCTCCTCATACAAATACCCGGTATAGCTCGTCAGATTGTACCCCGCAGCGCGCAGGCGCTCTGCCAGCGGCGCAAGCTTTCCGCTCTGTACGAACGGTTCCCCGCCGCTGAACGTTACCCCGCGCACGATGGGGTTTTTCCGTACGTCCGCAAACACCCAGTCGGGTGAAACCATGCGCCCGCCGTCGAAAGGATGCGTCGTCGGGTTATGGCAGCCCTTGCAATGGTGCGGGCAGCCCTGCGTAAACAGGACGTAGCGCAAGCCCGGCCCATCTACGATGGACTCCTCGACAATGCCGGATATGCGTATTTCGTCGCTCATACCAAAACCTCTGACTTCGCCAAGACGAGGGAGAATTGCGGAAGGGAGGGAAAAGCTTTTCTAAAGAAAGGGGGGAGCACCCCCACGCTTTTCCCTCCCTTCCCAAAGGCTTCTGCGCTTATTGGATCCCTGTTCACAGCTTTTTCAGCTTCAAAACGAAAGAACCCTAGTTACCGCAGCAGCCGATCTTGCAATGCTTCACGCGATCTTCAACTTCGGCGCGCTTGGCGTTGTTGAAACGATCCACGGTGCCGACGAGGTATCCGGTAATGCGACGGATACGTTCAAACTTCACGCCTTCGCCAACCAAAACTTTCTTGCTTCCAGTGTTCATTGAACCGTTCTCCAATACTTGGTTTAACAATAATGGGTATATCGGAAAATGCGGGTGTCCGCACTTTGCTTGCTCATCAGCGCGACATTCACGCGCCTCTTCAATGCATTCCCAGTTCAACCGCTCCAGCTGGGCTGTCCCCGAGCTATACGAATTGATCCAAGGCGTTCCTCTTAGCGAAGGGGGATGGAAAAACTCACCCGTTCCAACAGCCGGAACGAACTCCCCCCGCGCGGCCTCCCCACCAGTCAAAAGTCTTAGGAGGGGAAAGAGAGAGGGCTGGGAAGGGGAAGCCCTTCTTCAGAAGGGTTCCCCTTCCCAATATTCATCTAAATCACCATATTGGGCATCTTGTCCTCGGCTTCGAGGCGTTCCTCTTCAGAACGCACGTCGCGGATGTAGCCCTTGATCTTGCGCAATACTTCGATATCGACGCCTTCGCCGTCGTGACGCCCGCAGCGGGGGCACACGTCGCCGATGATGCCCGTGTAGCCGCACAGGGGATCACGGTCCACGGGATGGTTGATGGACCCGTAGCCGACGCCCATGTCCTTCATGGCCCGGATGAGATCCTCGAACGCCTCAAGGTTGTTCACCGGATCGCCGTCCACTTCCACATAGGTGATGTGCCCGCCGTTGGTCATCGCATGATACGGCGCTTCAAGACGAATCTTGTTGTAGGCGCTGATGCTGTAATAGACCGGGATGTGGAACGAATTGGTGTAGTAGTCCTTATCCGTAATACCTTCGATGGAGCCGAAACGCTTGCGGTCGAGACGTACGAACTTGCCGGAAAGCCCTTCGGCGGGGGTTGCGATCACCGAGAAATTGAGCTTCGTCTCGGCGGCCTTCTTGTCCGCCTTCTCGCGGATGAAGCCTACAATCTTGAGGCCAAGCTCCTGCGCTTCCTCGGACTCGCCGTGATGCTTGCCGATCAGCGCCTTGAGGCACTCCGCAAGGCCGATGAACCCCACGGTCAGCGTGCCGTGCTTGAGCACGTCGCCCACCTCGTCGTTGGGCTGCAACCGGCCGCCGCCCTTCCAGACATCGTTCGACATCATAAACGGGAACTGCCGCGCGAGGGCCGTGCGCTGGAAGCAGTAACGTTCGTAGAGCTGCTCGGCCATCATCGTGGCGGTCTTGCGCACCGATTCGAGGAAAATTTCGCGCGCCTCCTTGCGGATCGCGTGTTTGTTGCCGTCGGGAATCATGTCCCCGGCCTCGCGCATCGCCTCGATGGCCAGCCGCGGCAGGTTCATCGACGTGAAGGAGAGGTTGCCGCGCCCCCACGACGACTTTTCGCCGTGCAGATTCTCGAAGACGCGCGTACGGCACCCCATCGTCGCCACCTCGTAGCGGAAGCGGTCGGGGTCGTCGATGCGCCACTTCTCGTGGCGGTTGAACGGTGCGTCGAGAAACATGAAGTTGGGGAACAGCGCCACCGACGTGGTGCGGCACGCCTCGATCAGCAGGTCAAAGTTCGGAGTTTTGAACTTGATCTCCCCGGCCAGCGCCTTGTCGAAGTCCTTCACCGCTGCGGCATAGTCCTCTTCGGACCACGAAACGCCCTCCTTGACCTTGAAAATCTGGATCGGGAAGACCGGCACTTCGCCGTGCCCCAGCCCCTCGATCGTGGCGGAAAGCAGTTCGCGGATGACCATGCGGCCCTCGGGCGAAAAGTCCGTGCCGTAGTTCACCGAGCTGAACACCACCTGGTTGCCGCCGCGCGAGTGCATCGTATTGAGGTTGTGGATGAATCCCTCCATCGCCTGATGGGTCTCGCGGCGTGTCGTGTCGTAGGCCTGCCGCCAGATGCGTCGGATGTCCTCATCGGCGACCTCCACGCCCGACTGGCGCAGGGCGGCGAACAGACGCCCCACCGCCGTCTCGCAGGGTTCGATCGTCGGCACGTGTTCGGCGACCAGGGCCTTCAGCTCGGCGCGCTCCAGCGTCACGCCGCCCCGCACGCCGCACAGGAACAGCGTCATGTCGGTCAGGTGACGGCGGAAGGTTTTCAGCACGCCCGGGGCCATGAAATGGTCGAACGCCGGGATCGACTGCCCGCCGTGCTGCTCGTTCTGGTTGGTCTGGAAGACGATCGTGGCCAGCGTGGCGTAGCTCTGGATCGACTGCGGCGTGCGCACCGAGCCGTTCTTCGTCGAGAATCCCCGTTCGTAGATGTCACCCAGATCGTACTGAATGCACGTCGTGGTCTTCGTGGGATAGTAGTCCAGGTCGTGAATGTGGATGTCCCCGTCGCGGTGGGCGCGGCCGTGACGCACGCCCACCAGATATTTCAGGGCGTAGTCCTTGGTGATCTCCGAGGCGAAGGTCATCATCTGCCCCGCGGGCGTGTGCGACGACATGTTGGCGTTCGAAAGGTTGATGTCGTTCTTCTCGACGGTCACGATGCCGTCCATGACGCTCTTGATCGACGAGCGGCGGTCGCGTTCGACGTTGCGCCACTCGCGGTAGATGATATAACGTTTGGCGATCGAGGGGTTGCGTTTCATCAGCCGCTCCTCGACCATGTCCTGAATCTCCTCGACCGAAATCTCGGCCTTCGTAATTGCCGCCGCCACGTCGGATGCGATCTGCTCGACGGCCTGCCCCTCGTCCGTTATGCCGCCCGCGCGAAAGGCCTTCGTGATGGCGCGGACGATTTTATCCAGAGAAAAAGGCTCGGTTTTACCATCACGTTTGATGATGGAAATCTGCGTGTAATCCATTGTAATATGAGTATATACGTTTCACAACAGGCCCCGTTTCCCCGCAGGGCCGACATTGCATGCGCAAAGGCAGGTCTTCTGACTCGCACCGACCCGCAGGCGGCCTTCCCGTCCCCAGCGGGACAGTGGCTCGACGATTCGCCTGCGGCATTGAAGTGCATACAGCAGCGGGAACTGTCCGGGATTCGCACCCGATTCCCTCTTATCCTCCGCCCCGGCGGGACGAAGGATACCTTTGCGGGTCACAAAAGTCTCCATTATTCCCCGACTTTCAAAATTCCGGAGCAGGAAGTTTTCAACATTTTGTGAAAGGCTCCGAATTTCGTATCTTCGCCCCCGCAAACCGGAAAATCGTAACTCCATGACACAGAAAATAACACACGTCTGCCAGGGAACCTGCTCCCGGCAAATCGACGTCGAACTCGAAAACGGCGTCGTCCGAAGCGTCTCCTTCACGGGCGGCTGCCACGGCAACCAGCAGGGAATCGCGGCGCTCGTGCGCGGGATGACGGCAGCGGAAGCCGTCGCCCGGCTCGAAGGCATCGACTGCCGGGGCCGCGGCACGTCGTGTCCCGATCAGCTGGCAAAAGCGCTGAAAAAGGCGTTATAAAACGCCCCGGCCCGGCCGGGTACGGATTTTGCACTCCGAAAAGCGTTCCAAAATGCAAGACTATGTATTTTCTATGGTATCTGCTGATCGGACTGGCCGCCGGATGGATCGCCAACCTGATCGTCAAGGGAGGAGGTTCGGGACTCTTCGTCAACCTGATCGTCGGGCTTATCGGAGGCGTACTGGGCGGCTGGCTCTTTTCGCTCTTCGGATGGGTTCCCGTCGGCACGCTGGGCAGTCTGGCGACGGCCGTCATCGGCTCGGTCATCCTGCTGTGGATCGCCGCGCTCATCTCACACCGCAAGATCCGCTAAACAAACGTATGCACGAAAAAGGCGGTCGCATGACCGCCTTTTCGTGTTGAGCTGCCGGGATTCGAACCCAGAACGACAGAACCAAAATCTGCTGTGTTACCATTACACCACAGCTCAAACATTCGCTCGAAAGCGACTGCAAAGATAAACAAAAAATCGCAAAAACCAACCCCCGGATGCAAAATTGGCAGAGACAAAACCGGACCTCTGCCGGATTTTTCGTATCTTTGCTTCAGTTACCCTGTAAATAAACGCAAACGATATGATTCCGACAATGATTCTGCTCTTCGTGGTGGGCTATCTGTTCATCGCGCTGGAGCACAAAACCAGGATCGACAAATCGGCCGTCGCCCTGCTGATGGCCGGAGCGATCTGGACCGTGTTCAGCCTCCTGGGCAACGACCCGCACATCCAGCACGAGCTGGTGGACCAGCTGGGCGACACGTGCGAAATCCTGGTCTTCCTGATCGGGGCCATGACCATCGTGGACCTGATCGACAGCTACGGCGGCTTCAACGTCATCACCGACCACATCACCACGCGCAACAAGCGCAAACTAATGTGGCTGCTGGCGATCATCACCTTCTTCATGTCGGCCGCACTGGACAACATGACCACCACGATCATCATGGTCATGCTGCTGCGGCGGTTGATCGCCAACAAGAAGGAACGGTGGATTTTCGCCAGCGTGATCGTCATCGCCGCGAACAGCGGCGGCGCCTGGTCGCCCATCGGCGACGTGACGACCATCATGCTGTGGATGCGCGGCAACGTCACGGCCGCCAACCTGATCGCCAACCTCTTCCTGCCGTGCCTCGTGTCGGTCGTGATCCCTGCGGCCATCGCCAGCCGCTACGTCGCCGACCGCCCCGCCGCCGCGGTCAGCGCCAAGGCCCTCGCATCGGGATGCCCCGAATGCATCGGTCCGCGCCTGCGTCTATTCATCCTTATTGTGGGCGTCGTAAGTCTGCTGTTCGTGCCGGTGTTCAAAAGCCTCACCGGACTGCCGCCCTACATGGGCATGATGGTGTCGCTGGGATTCATGTGGATTCTGACCGAAATCATCTACGACCGCAAACGCAGCATCCGCAACATGGAGGAGTCGATCCAGCCGCGCGTATCCAAAGTCCTCAAGCACATCGACATGCCGACGATTCTCTTTTTCCTCGGCATCCTGATGGCCGTGGGCGCGTTGCAGACCGGCGGCGTGCTGACCGACATGGCCGACTGGCTGGACAAGAATGTCCACGAAGTGTTCACCATCGCGGGCGCCATCGGCATCCTCTCGTCGGTGGTGGACAACGTGCCGCTGGTGGCGGCCTGCATGGGCATGTACCCGGTGGCCGACGTCGCAACGGCTGCGGCGAGCGCCGACCCGGCTTTCGCACAGAGTTTCGTGGCGGACGGGCTGTTCTGGCACCTGCTGACCTACTGCGCCGGCGTGGGCGGCAGTCTGCTGATCATCGGCTCGGCGGCCGGCGTCGTGGCGATGGGACTCGAAAAGATCAATTTCGGCTGGTACCTCAAACGCATCTCGCTGCTGGCCCTGTCCGGCTATCTGGCGGGCATCGCGGTGATCTGGCTCGAACACGTCCTGATCGGGCTTTGACCGAAAAGTTCCGGATGCGTCGTGCGCCCAGAATATTGCCGATCACGGGTTTGCCCCATAACAGTATAATCAGAGGTTGGATAAAATATTTGGCGTATAGGTCATTTCGGGTGCTAAAATCGTTGTAATACTGGTGTCTGTCAGT
>ENA-ORTV01002113-ORTV01002113.1-human-gut-metagenome-genome-assembly--contig:-NODE-2113-length-19540-cov-2.350372_pt1 | contig 19540 bp, 16 predicted proteins | sample MGYA00241915_ERZ509194 | MGnify/ENA primary metagenome ERZ509194 (study PRJEB26280, sample SAMEA2338810) | human gut metagenome | biome: human gut; feature: human-associated habitat; material: faeces... | reverse complement strand
TTTTGGCAGCTCAAAACATACTCGTCTGGCCGGAATCCTCGTCGTCAAAGCGCTTCGGCACGGCCATGTGCAGGTGCTCATAGGCCAGGCGGGTCACGCAGCGGCCACGGGGCGTGCGGGTCAGCATGCCCATCTGCATCAGGTACGGCTCGCAGATGTCCTCCAGGGTGACGCTCTCCTCGCCCAGGGCTGCGGCCAGCGTCTCCAGGCCCGCCGCCGTACATCTCAATGATGGCGCGCAGGACACTGCGGTCCAGCTCGTCCAGACCCAACTCGTCAATGTCCATCCACTTGCGGGCGGCGATGGCGGTCTCCTCGTCAATCGTGCCGTCTCCCTGCACGGTGGCAAAGTCGCGCACGCGCTTGAGCATACGGTTGGCGATACGCGGCGTGCCGCGGGCACAGCGGGCCAGCTCCAGCGCGCCCTCCTCGGTGATGGGCACGCCCAGAATGCCCGCACTGCGCAGGATGATGCGGCCCAGCTCCCGGGGGCTGTAGGGCTCTAATTTGAGCAGGATGCCGAAGCGGTCACGCAGCGGCCCGGTCAACTGGCCCGCGCGGGTCGTGGCGCCCACCAGCGTGAACCGCGGCAGATTGATGCGGATGCTCTGGGCACTCGGCCCCTTGCCGATCATGATGTCCAGCGCGAAATCCTCGAGAGCCGGGTACAGGACTTCTTCGACCTGACGCGACAGGCGGTGGATCTCGTCGATAAAGAGGATGTCGCCCTCCTGCAGGTTCGTCAGCAGGGCGGCGAGGTCGCCGGGCTTCTCGATGGCGGGGCCGGACGTGATGCGAATTTGTACGCCCATCTCCTGCGCCACGATGCCGGCCAGCGTGGTTTTGCCCAGGCCCGGAGGGCCGTAGAGCAGGATGTGGTCCATCGGCTCGCCCCGGCGCTTGGCCGCTTCGAGATAGATCTTCAGGTTCTGCTTGACCTTTTCCTGTCCGATGTAGTCCTCGAGGTGCTGGGGGCGGAGGTTGTTTTCCTCGCTGTCCGCCGCCGTCATCCCGGGCTGCATCATTTTTGCGCCGTAGAGCGCGGTTTCGTCCTGCATCGTTTACCTCCTGCCCGCCATGCTGCGCAGCGCCAGCTTGATGATCTCTTCCACGGGGAGCGTGCCGTCGATCTTGGAGACGGCCAGCGCGGCCTCGCTCTGGCTGTAGCCCAGCGACACCAGCGCGGCGATGGCCTGCCCTGCCGCCGCAAGGACACTCTCGGCCGTTGTAACGTAGCCGTATAGGGTGTCAAGAAGGTTGTCGACATTTTCTGCGGAACCCCCTTGCAGGCACTGCTCGAGCTCCACAAGCTGCGTATACAGATCCGTTGCGCCGACGTTGCCGCTGATGCCCTTCAGTTTGTGGACGGACGCCCGGATGGAGGGCATATCGTCCCGCAGCCGGGCCTGCCTGATCTCGGCGTCGGCTTCGGCAAGCTCGCGCCGGAAATCGAACAGGAGACTGACGTACAAGGGAAGGTTGCCCATGACCCGATCAAGCCCTTGCCGTACGGAAAAACCGGGGAGGTGCTCAAGTTCTTCCCGTATGGCGTGCCCCGCCTCGACGCGGGGCCTGGGTTCCGGTGAGGGAGCGGGGGCTTCGCCGGAGAGCGTGGCATGGCGGTTGAGGGCCGTTTGCATGGCCTGCACGTCGAAAGGCTTGCGGAGGACGGCGGTGAAGCCTTTTTGGAGGAGCGCCTCTTCCTCTTCCGGTGAGGAAATGGCCGTGCAGGCGATGATGGGCAGTTCGCCGTAGCGGCTGTCGCTGCGGAGGATATGCGTGAGGGTGGCTCCATCCATGACGGGCATTTCCACATCCGTGAACACAATGGCATAATGCCGGGTGCGGATAAGGCGGAGCGCCTGAAGGCCGTTGTCGGCGGTATCCGCTTCGGCTCCGAGGGCGAGCAGGATTTCGGCACCGATCTGCTGATTGATGCTTTCGTCGTCGACGAACAGCGTGCGCGGCGTATGCTCTGGCTGGTGCATGGGGTACCTCGGGGCGGCGCTCAGCGCCGGGGAGAGCGGCCGTCCCGGTGTATCCAGCGCGCGAGGGTGGAAAGGAGGACGGAAGGTTCAATGGGTTTGGCGATATAATCCTGCATACCCACGGAAAGGCTCTTTTCCCGGTCGCCGTTCATGGCGTGGGCGGTCATGGCGATGATGGGCAGGTTGTCGAACCGGGCGTATTCCCGCAAGATCCGGGTGGCTTTCAGCCCATCCATGCCGGGCATCTGAATATCCATGAGCACGGCATCGTAGCCGCCTTCCCAGAGTTTTTCCACTGCTTCGAGGCCGTCCCCGGCGGGCTCCACGCTGACGCCGCTGGATTGCAGGATTTCGTTGGCGACCTGCCGGTTGATGGCGTTGTCCTCCGCCAGCAGCACCCGCGCGCCCATAAGTTCGGGGAAGGGGGCGGTGGACGGTTCGGCCCGATCGGGCCTGTCCTGCGGCTGCTCGGCCTCAAGCAGTGCCGAGATGAGGGAGGAGGGCGTAACCGGCTTTGTGATGAGCCGCATGGGAATGTCTTTCCCTTCCCGGATATGGGCGAGGACATCGGGCCGGTCGTGGATGGTGGCCATGAACAGGATGACGGGTCGTTTGGGAAGTGCCGCGCAAATGGCTTGTGCCGTATCCTTGCCGTTCATGCCCGGCATCAGCCAGTCAACGAGGGCGACGCGATAGGGCTTTCCCTCACGCGCCGCGTCGTGGCAGAGCCGGACGGCCTCTTCACCCGAGGCCGCCGATACGGGATCAAGCTGAAATTCCCTGAGCATACCGCTGAGGATGTTCCGAGAGAGTTCATTGTCGTCAACAATGAGGATGCGTTCTCCATGCAGCGGATGGGAGGGGAGGAGCAGGCGGCGTTCCGGGACGGCTACCGTGCCGAACTCCGCCGTAAAGACAAAGTCGCTGCCATGCCCCGGCGTGCTCCTCACATGGATTTCCCCGCCCATGAGGTTCACGAGGCGTTTGCAGATGGCGAGCCCCAGCCCCGTGCCGCCGTAGCGCCGGGTCGTGGAGTTGTCCGCTTGCGTGAACGATTCGAAAAGGTTGCCGATCTGTTCGGACGTCATGCCGATGCCCGTATCGCTGACGGAGAAGCGGAGACGTGTTTTGCTCCCTCCGTGGCGCTCCTGCGTGACGGAAACAAGGACGTGGCCGGACTGTGTGAACTTGATGGCGTTGCCTACGAGGTTCAGCAGGATCTGGGAAAGCCGGAGCGCGTCCCCTTCCAGTACCGGTGGGATGTCCGGGCTGATCCGGGACAGCAGCTCAAGCCCCTTTTCGGCGGCGCTGAGATCCGCAATGGAGGCGACCTCTTCCAGCACTTGTTCCAGTTGGAAGTCGGCATGTTCCATTTCGAGCTTGCCCGCTTCGATCTTGGAGAAATCCAGAATGTCGTTGACAATGCGCAGCAGGGTGTTCGCCGATGTGCTGATCTGGGTGAGGTAGTCCCTTTGGCGGGACGTGAGCTCGGTTTGCAGCGTCAGATGGGTCATGCCGATGATGCCGTTCATGGGCGTACGGATTTCGTGGCTCATGTTGGCGAGAAAATCGCTCTTGGCGCGTGAGGCCGTTTCGGCTTCCTCTTTGGCCAGCACGAGCTGCTTCTCCAGCTCTTTATTCTGGGTATCGTCGACCAGCCAGCAGATGATGCCCGGGGCGCCTTCATACTCGGTGCGGGTATAGGTGACCCGGAGGTGATGCGGCTGGCCCTGCGCGTCCCGGCTTTTCAGGGCAATGTCGGTGAGCGTGTCTTCAAGCGTGGGGAGCATGGCGGCGGCTTCGCGCAACTGGGGATAGACGCGGGCCACATCCATTTCCTCGCGGAGATCCATCAGTTCCCGAGCACGGGGGTTGCTGTACCGGATGAAACCTTCCACCGCGATAAGCACGCCGATTGGGCTGGTCTTCAACAGCTTTTGGGCAAAGGCAAGCTGCTCGGAAAGCTTTTTTTCCAGCAGCTTCTGCGTGGTCATGTCGGCGCTCAGGCAGAGGACGGCATCCGTCTTTTCATCCTCCTTGCGCAGGGGGACGAGCGTCGTCTGGTAGTAGGCGGTTTTCCCATCCGCATCGGTGCGGGAGTGGGGGAACATACGGGGTTCGCCGGACTCCAGGACGTCCCTCAACACTTTTTCGGAAAGCACGCCTGAAGCCACGGGGAAATCCGTTCCGGGGACGCCGTCGAGGGCCGTTTGCTCCGTAAACCCGAAGATGCTTGCGCACATGGCGTTGAGCTTGCGGCAGCGGCAGGAGGAATCGAACAGACGGCGGCGGGCAGGTTCTCCAGGAGGGAATTGAGCATGGCTTCCGTGTTCCGCCGGACGAGGACTTCCTTGCGCACTTTGCGGAGCATGAACAACGCGGTCAGTACGATGCCGAGGGCGATGAGAATGACCGTGGCGGTCATTTCCCAGAACAGGCTCCAGGCGATTTCCGCCGAGCGCTGGACGTTGAACCAGCGGTTATGGAAATCCTGCGAGGCCGTGGGGGGAATGCCGCCCAGCGCCTTGTCGAGGATGGCGGCAAGCTGCGGCCAGTCCTTGCGGACGCCGATCCGTATGGGCAAACGGTAGGGCGTCACCGCGGCGACGATAACCTGGGGGATATTGTTCAGCCGTATGACGTGGGTTCCCGCGTCGAGGATTTCAAAGACGGCGTCGACTTGCCGCCGTTCCAGCATCTCCAAGGCTTCTCGTGTGGTCCGGGCCTCCACAGCCCTGATTTCCGGAGAGGTGTCCTTCAATATGTCCAGCAAGCGCTCCCCTACGGCGGCCACCCGTTTTCCCTTCATATCTTGGAGGCCATTGACGAACGGCGCATCGTTCATCATGAACAGCACGAGGGGCAGCTCAAGGTATGGCCGGGTGAACAGCATGGTTTTACGCGATTCCGGCGTGTCGACGGCGGAGAGGTGCACGTCAAGCTTGCCTTCGCCGAACGGAAGGTGCAGCCCCGTATCGGGGACGGGGTGCGCCACAAAGCGGATCCCGAGCGTTTTTTCAAGCCAGTTCGCGTAGTCGCTGGCGATGCCTTCCTGTTTCCTTTCGGAAGAGAGCGCTTCGAACGGCAGGCGTGAAACGATGACGCCCAGACGCAGTTCGGGGTGCTGGGCCAGCCAGAGTTTTTCATCCGGGGAGAGGAGGAGTTCGGTTTCGGAGAAAGCCGCGAAGGAGAACGTCAACACAAACAGAAAGGACCCCAGCATCGTTCGGAGGGCGGGGAAAAGAAAACGGCGGAACGTGTGAGAAGGCATGGCATGTCTGCGTGTTGACGTGGAAAGAGGACCAATGGAAAGATATTTTCAGTAATTTGTATTATAAACTCATTTAGGGTATCAAGCAACCGCACCCGCAGACATTGAAAAAGGATATTTCCATGCCCCACGAAACCACGCACCGATTCCTTGCCTCGGAATTGCCGGTCGCCGAACCGGAATCCTGCCTGTTCCATGTGTTGCCCGTGCCTCTGGAGGCTACGGTGTCGTATGCCGGAGGGACGGCGCGGGGCCCGGAAGCCATTCTTGAGGCTTCCGATCAGCTTGAATTGTGGGATGGCGAATCCGTCCCCGCCGAAGCGGGCATTTATACGTGGCCAGCCGTCGACATTTCCGGTTCTCCGGAAACCGTGCTCGGCAGGGTGGAAGCGGCGGTCGGGGGTATCCTCGATTGCAATGGGCTGCCCGTGCTGCTTGGCGGCGAGCATACCGTCACCTACGGCGCTCTCGCGGCGTTGAAAAAGCGGTTCGGGACATTCGGGATCATCCAGTTCGACGCGCACGCGGACTTGCGCGACAGCTATGAGGGGAGCCCGTGGAGCCATGCGTGCGTCATGCGGCGTGCGGTCAAGGATTTGGGGCTGCCGCTGGCCCAGTTCGGCGTGAGGGCCATGTGCCTTGACGAAGTGGAGGCACGCAAGGAACACGGCGTCACATTCCATGATGCGGCATCCATTGCCCGCAGCGGCCTTCCCGAATCACTGCTCCCTCCGGATTTTCCCCGCCAGGTGTATCTGACCTTTGACGTGGACGGCCTCGATCCGTCGATCATGCCCGCGACGGGGACGCCCGTCCCTGGCGGGCTCGGCTGGTATCAGTCGCTCGACATTGCGGAACGGACGCTGTCCGGACGGGATGTCCTCGGGTTCGACGTCGTGGAGCTGGCTCCGGTGCCCGGAATGCACGCTTCCGATTTCGCCGCCGCCCGCCTTGCATACGCCCTCATGGGGATCGTAGCGCGCGGACGCAGGTAAAGCGGATCAGCCTTACCACGATAACCGTATGAGGAAGGGGAAAAACAGAACGCCCCGTAAAGGGCGCTCCGGACATTGACGAAAAGGGATTCGATAAACACGAAACTCTTTGAAGTGGGAGGGGTGGGGCTTGGAAGGGGAGGGAGGACCTTTCTCGAAAAGGTTCCCCCTCCCCAGTTTCACATCCATCATTCCCCAATCTCACGTCCCCATACGCCGAGGCGATCGATGATGAACTCGGTGATCTGCTGATGCTCGGCCTTGCCCGTGCCTTCGATGCGCATGGGCGCGCCGAATTCAAAGTGGATGGTCTTTTTGACATCCACCGGGCCGAAATCTTTGAGGAGGTTCCCGTTCCCCCACGCATCGGTCTTGAGCGCCACCGGAATGACCGGAACCCCGGCGCGCTTGGCAAGCTTGACGCCGATGGTATTGAAATGCGCGGGGTCGAAAACGGAACTGCGCGTGCTCTGCGGAAAAACAATGACGGAACGGCCTTGCTTGAGCCTCGCCTCGCCGCCCTCGAGCACCGCGACGAGATCTTCACGGGGATTGCTGCGGCCGACGACGATGGGCTCGCGCGACCCGAGCACGGGTCCGAAGAAGGGATACTTCAGCAGGCTTTCCTTCACCACAAAGGTCACGTCCTTCCACGGCTGGATCATGGAAGGCAGCACAAACGTCTCCAACGTGCTCATATGGTTGCCGATAAAGACGCAAGGGCCTTCCAGTGAACGGAAATGTTCCATCCCGGCGGCTTCGATGCGGCAGCCCACGGATTCGAGCGCGTGCGCGATGCCCTCGCTGCTTTGGGCCCATGCTTCGCCGTCGTATTGATTGCGCATGGCGTTGCAGCCAGCCTTGAACACGATCCAGATCATGGGCGCATAGAACCCCAGGTTGGGGCTGATGCGGCTCAGGAAAGAAGGGGTACGCGGGGACGTCAGATACCAGTTGGCGTCGAACAGATGGGAAGATGTCGTCATGAGCGGGACCTAACGGTTTTCGGGTTTGGTGCGTTTCAGGCGCTTGCTCCAGCTTGCCAGGCGGGGCTCCTCCCCATATTCCTTGGGCTGGTAGAACACGCGGTTCCTGACCGAAGGGGGGAGGTAGTCCTGTTCCACCCACGCCTGCGGAAAATTGTGCGGATACTTGTAATCCTTGCCGTATCCCCATTCGCGCTGGAGCTGTGTCGAGGCGTTGCGCAGATGCAGGGGCACGGACTGCGGGCCGTTGACTTTCACCTCCCGCGCCGCGTTGGCGTAGGCCGCGTAGGTGGAATTGCTCTTGCGCGCAAGGGCAAGGTAGACCACGGTTTCCGCCAGCGGGATGTAGCCTTCGGGCATCCCCACAAACTCCACGGCCTGCTGGCAGGCGACGGCCAGCGGCAGGGCCTGCGGATCGGCCAGCCCCACGTCTTCGGAGGCGGACAGGATGAGCCTCCGGCAGATGAAACGCGGATCTTCGCCGCCTTCGAGCAGGCAGGCCAGATAGTACAGCGCCGCGTCGGGATCGCTGCCGCGGATCGATTTGATGAGCGCTGAGGCGTATTCGTAATGGCTGTCCCCATCCTTGTCGTGGCGGGCCATGATCTCGGGCAGGGTGGCCTTGACGTGGGGCAGGTTGCGTTTCTCCTCCGGCAGGGACGAGGCGTACTCCACCAGGTTGAGCATGGTCCGGGCGTCGCCGTGGGCCGCCGTCGAAAGGAAATCAAGGATCTCGTCGTTCAGGGTGACGGAAAGGGCCGCCGCTCCGCGCTTGCCGAGTTCGAGCAGTTCGGGCCGCCCGAGCTGGCGCAGCCTCAGGACGTGTAGCCGCGAAAGCAGCTGGCGGGTCACGCTGAAAGAGGGGTTTTCCGTGGTCGTGGCGATCATGGTGAGATCGCCGGACTCCAGCAGCGGGAGGAAGAAGTCCTGCTGCGCCTTTGAGAAGCGGTGCAGCTCGTCGAGCACAAGGATATCGACGCCGGTAAGCTGGCGCCGGAGCTGCTGCAAACCGGCCTCGGGAGCGCTCAGGCGCAGGACGTTGCCGCCCCGGGCGCGTGCGAGCAGGAGGGCCAGCGTGGATTTGCCGCAGCCCGGAGGGCCGAACAGGAGCAGGCTTGGAAGGCGCGGGCCTTCCAAGAGCGTGGTCAGGCGCTCGGCGAGGTGGCTCTGTCCGACGAAGAGAGCCAGTTCGGAGGGGCGCAGACGTTCAGGCAGAGGCTGAGACAGGGACATGAAGGCTCCAAGCTTGCCCGCCGGGGCGGGTATCGTTAAGCGTCGGCGCTTTCGAGGACGACTTCGTCCCTGCCGTCGCGTTCTTCCATAAGGACATTGACCTTTTCAGAGCGGGCCGTGTTGATTTTGCGGCCCACGTAGTCGCCGTGGATGGGCAGTTCGCGGTGGCCGCGATCCACGAGGACAAGGAGTTCCACCGTCTTGGGGCGGCCATAGTCGAGGATGGCTTCCAGCGCGGCGCGGATCGTGCGCCCGGTGAACAGCACGTCGTCGACGAGGATGACGTTTTTATTGTCCAGAGGTGTGGTGATGTTGGACTCGCCGATGGTGGGGCGGGCGTGCATCGTGGTCCAGTCGTCCCGGTACAGGTTGATGTCCAGCGTGCCGAAGGGCAGCTTTCGCCCGAGCTTGTCTTCCAGCACCTTGCCGAGGCTGTACAGGGTCAGGTTGATGCGGTGGTCCGTGACGCGGCCCTGCGGGAAGTTGTAGGTCCGGATGCGCTCGGAGCGGTCGCCTGTGCCCACCTGCGCGCGGCGCTGGTCGGCAAGGGCGGCGTTCTGCTCGTCCTGCTTCATCTGGAGGAGGCGGGAGCAAAGAATCTTGAGGCCCTTGGCCTTGTTCTTGTGCTGAGACTTTTCGTCCTGACAGCAGACCACGAGGCCGGTGGGGATGTGGGTCACGCGTACGGCGGAGTCGGTCGTGTTCACGCTCTGTCCGCCGGGGCCGGAGGAGCGGTACACGTCGAAACGCAGATCTTCGGGCTTGAGGTCAAGGTCCACTTCCTCGGCTTCGGGCATGATGGCGACCGTGGCGGCGGAAGTGTGGATGCGCCCCTGCGATTCGGTGGCGGGCACGCGCTGCACGCGGTGGGTCCCGGACTCGAATTTCAGGCGGCTGTAGACTTTGTCGCCGGAAATGAGCGCGATGACTTCCTTGTAGCCGCCGTTGTCGGACTCGCTTTGGCTCATGATTTCGACTTTCCAGCCCATCTTTTCGGCGTAGCGGCAGTACATGCGGAAAAGATCGCCGCCGAAGAGGGCCGCTTCTTCGCCGCCCGTACCGGCGCGGATTTCCAGAATGATGTTCTTTTCATCCAGCGGGTCGGTGGGCAGGAGCAGCACCTTGAGATCATGCTCAAGCTCGGGGAGCTTCTCCTCGATGGACTTGATTTCTTCGTGGGCCATTTCGCGGATATCGGGATCGGCGTCGTTGAGCAGTTCCTGATTGTCGGCGAGGTTCTGCTTCAATTCGCGGTACTGGCGGAAAATGTCCACCACGGGCTTGAGATCCGAGTGGGCTTTGGTCAGCTTGCGGTATCGATCCTGATCGTTGAAAACGGTGGGATCGGCGAGTTCCTGTTCGAGATCCAGGAATTTGCGTTCGAGGCTTTCGAGTTTGGCAAACATCAATGACTCCGGTTGCAGGTAGGGGGCGTCTCAAGGCGCGGCGGGTGCTGGCCGACGGCGGAAGCGAGGGCCGCGACCGCGACTTCGACCTGATCCAGTTCCGGTTCCCTTGTGGTCAGAAGCTGTAAAAACATGCCCGGCGCGCGGAGGATGCGCCCCCAGAACCCGTCGCCCAGACGCGCGGCGTAGCGGATAAGCTCATAGGACAGGGCACTGATGGGAACCATAAGCAGCAGCTTGAAGGCGATAGTGAAAAGATGCTTGGCCACGGCGCCGTCCGGCGTCCAGACAAGGAGCAGCAGCGGGACGAGGACCGTATGCAGCAGGATGGCGATGGACATGACGAACAGCAGGAAGGTCGTGCCGCAGCGCGGGTGCAGGCGGCTGAACCGGATGGCCGACTCGGGCGTCACCGTATCCCCGGATTCGTAGGCATGGATCGTCTTGTGTTCGGCGCCGTGATAGCAGAACACCCGCCGGATGTCCGGGAGGAAGGCGATGCCCACGATGTAGCCGATAAAAATCAGAAATTTAAACAGCCCGTCCCAGATGTGGAACGAAAAACCTTCGACGTCGCCGCCGAGCCCGATCCAGTTCATGATGATCGAGAGCAGGTGAGGCACGACGACGAACAGGCCCACGGCGAACAGAAGCGACACGATGAGGGTAAGGACAAGCTGCCAGTCCTTGAGTTCCTCTCCGGTCCCTTCCGTGCTGCGCTCGGCGGAAAGGTTCAGTGCCTTGATGCCGTTGACGAGGGTTTCTATCAGCGTGGGGAAACCGCGCAGGAACGGTTTTTTGAGCAGCTCGCTGCGGGTGAGGCTGAACCACGGGCGGTTTTCGACGCTGATGTTGCCGTCGGCCGTGCGGACGGCCAGCGCATAGACGTCGCCGTTGCGCATCATGACGCCTTCCATCACGGCCTGCCCGCCGACGAGCGGCGCGGGGGCGAGGAACGGCAAAAGGCGCCCAAGGCTCATTGGGAATCGTTTCCCAGAACGGGCGGAAGAAACGGACGTGGCGGCTGGACGACCGGTGCGCGTGGACATGGAAAGACCTCGGAATGTCACTCCCTGAACGTGTGTCCCCGGCGCGGTTCCCGACTGGTTGACTTGCGGACTTCGGGGAAGGACGAAAAAAAGGGATGGAACTCGAAGGCCTCCCGGAGGGCGGGCCACCCGGGAGGCGTAAAGGCTGCGCAGGAGGCCGGCGCGTTACTTGTTGAGATTGGCGTACTTCTTGCGGAAGCGGTCAATGCGGCCAGCCGTATCGAGGAAACGCTGCTTGCCGGTGAAGAAAGGATGGCAAGCGGAGCAAATTTCCACATGGACGGTTTCTCCTTTAGTGGAGAGGAGTTCTACCTGATTGCCGCAGGCGCAGGTGATCTTGGCCTTGTACACTTTGGGATGAATTTTTTCTTTCATGGTCAGGCTCCTATAAAGTCGGGACTCAGCTATATATACCCTGAAGTGCCGTTTGGCAAGGGATTCTTCCCCGAGGAGGCTTTTGCCTCCGGCTCGGGCGTTCCGGCAAAGATTTTTTTGCATCCGGGCCATTTTTTTCCTTTTTGTCGTGTCATTTATGTATAATGCTTGAAGTTATCATTTTATTGTCTGATTTCGAAGTGTTATCGTTCCACAAAATGGTGGCGTTCTAACTCGGGGGGTGGTAAAAACGCTTTTTGCAATACAAATAAGGGAGGATAGCGCAAAATATCCCGGTGACAACCGCAAAAACAAAGGGTAAAGACCACCGCTGGCACATCTCACTATTCAGGTAAGGAGTCTTTTATGACCAAAGCAGATCTTGTTGACAAAATCCACGCCAAGGCTGGCCTCGGCACCAAGGCCGCAACCGAACAGTTCCTCGACGCGGCCATCAGTGTGCTGTCCGAAACCATCGCCAACGGCGAACAGGTTTCCTTCACCGGCTTCGGTAGCTTCAAGGTCGTCGAACGCAGCGAACGCAAGGGCCGCAACCCCCGCACCGGCGAGGAATGCCTCATCCCCGCTTCCCGCGTCGTGAAGTTCACTCCCGGCAAGGCGCTGAAAGAAGCCGTGAAATAGTGTGTACGGGCGCAGCCTCTTTTCCGGGGCTGTAGTCCCGGAAACGACATCCGGTACATAAATCCCGCGGCCCCGGCTGCGGGATTTTTGCATTCCTGCCCGCAACGGGCCAGATTGTTATTCCTTTTTCCTTGTGCTATTTCTTTGAGATTGCAGTGCCGAATACACGTCGCGCCGTGCCCATAGTCCCGTTTCCGGGGCTCGGGAGCGGCTTTTTTATGTGGCTTCGGCAGGATTTCCGCTTCGGGCGGCAAGGTTTCAACAAAGGAATGAGGGAACATGATAGGACCGGTTGCGAACAGCGTTTGTATTGTCGCGGGCTCCATTCTCGGGGCGCTCTGCGGGCCTGTGCTCAGTCAGGAGTTCAGGAAAAAGATCATGAATGTCTTCAGCTGCATCACGCTCGGCATCGGCGTGACCATGCTGTCGAAGGGCGACTCGCTGCCTCCTGTCGTGCTTTCCCTGCTGTTCGGAACGGCGCTCGGCGAGCTGACCCGCTTCGAATCCTTGGTGATGAAGGGGGCCTTCAAGGTGGCGGGGCTGTTCAAGCGGAACGGCAAAGCCAAGGGCGGCAAGTCCGAAACGCTGTCCGAGACGGTGTTCCGCGATCAGTTCGCCGTGGCGACGGTCCTTTTTTGCGTGAGCGGCCTCGGGATCATCGGTTCCATGCGCGAAGGCCTGACCGGCGAGTGTTCCCTCCTGCTCATCAAGGGCGTGCTCGATCTGTTCACGGCCATGCTCATTTCGGCGAGCATCGGCAGTGTGGTGGGCGTGCTGGCCGTTCCGCAGTGCGCCATTCAGTTTGCCTTGCTGTTCGGGGCCACGATGCTCATGCCGTACACCACGCCGACCATGTTTGCGGATTTCTCCGCTTGCGGCGGCATCATCATGCTCGGCGCGGGGCTGCGCCAGATGGGGCTCGTGCAGGTCCCTATCCTCAGTATGCTGCCCGGTCTGTTTTTCGTCATGCCGCTGTCCGCATTATGGAAGCAGATTATGTAGATGAGGGAATCGGACGAGGGGCTTCGCCGGAAGCCCCCTCGTCGCGTATGGGAAAAGCCGTTTTTGAGGGGGAAGGAAGAGGGGGAGGCTCATCAGGCTTTGGGCGTGGCGGTGAAGAAGAAGCGGGGGAAGCGGAAGATGATTTCCCCGTTGCCCTGCTTCGGATAGCGTGCGGCGACCTCCTCCAGCACGGCCTGTTCGAAGGCTGCGGCGCGCTCGCCGGAAAGGAGGCTCAGGTAGGGGCGCAGTCCCGTGCCTTTATACCAATCCATGATGGCCTCGTGGGACGGCATACGGTGGAGATAGGTGATCTGCCACATCTGGAACTGTCCGGCTTCGGCGGCGAGGATGTCGAAATAGGCCTCTTGGGAAAGCGTATGGAAGATCCGCGCGGAGGCGAGTTCGGCGCGCCACTCGTCCGAGGCGGCAAGTTCCCCGATGATCCGGTGGATGGGCTCCTGATAGTTCATGGGAACCTGCACGGCGAGCATTCCGCCGGGACGGAGCAGGGCGAGCATGTCCCGGATGAGCCGGGGATGGTCGGGGACCCACTGGATGCAGGCGTTGGAAAACACCACGTCGAACCCGTCCTCCCCAAGTGAGGGCAAATTCAGGGCATCGCAGATCCGGAACTCCATGTCCGGGTGATCGTCCTTCGCGGCTTCGATCATCTCCGGTGAACTGTCGATGCCGATGATGCGCAGGGCATTGGGGAAGGCGTCCGCCAGAACCTGTGTGCTGTTGCCGGGGCCGCATCCCACATCGAGCAGCTTGCGCGGCTGTTCAAGGTCGATGCGTTTGACCAGATCGATGGACGGCTGCGTCCTTTCGGCCTTGAAGCGGAGATAGGCGGCGGAATCCCATTGCATGGCGTGCCTCTTGCGGGCTGAAGGTGGGCGGAGTTTTCCCTAAAAGCCCTTTTGCGGTAATGCCGTTCCCGCCGCCCTGTCAAGCGGACGGAAAAGGGAGGAAACGTGTTCCTTTCCTCCCCTTCTTTATGTGGCTTTTGATGGAAAAACGGCCTGCGCCGTTTCCCTCGGTCGCCATTCTGTCACGCGGGCTACAGCAGCTTGGTGATGATCTCTCCAAACTCGGTGCAGCCGACCGTGCGGGCGTCGGTCATCTGCGCGGCGAGGTCTTCGGTGACGGCGCGGCGGGCGATGGCGGTGTTCACGGCCTTGTAGATGCGGGTGGCGGCTTCCTTCCAGCCTATGTGCTCCAGCATGAGCGCGCCGCTGAGGATGAGGCTGCCGGGGTTGGCCCGGTCCTTCCCGGCGAGGCTCGGCGCGGTGCCGTGGGTCGCTTCGAAGAAGGCCAGCTTTTCCGACATGTTCACGCCGGGGGCAAGGCCAAGGCCGCCGACCTGCGCGGCGAGGGCGTCCGAAATGTAGTCGCCGTTCAGGTTGGGCGTGGCGAGCACGCTGTACTGCTCGGGGCGGATGAGGGCCTCTTGGAACATCGCGTCGGCGATGCGGTCCTTGATGACCAGCTTGCCCGGCGCGGAAGCGGCTTCGGCTTCAACCACGGTTTGGCCGCTGAATTCTTCCTTCGCCACATCGTAGCCGTGCTGGCGGAATGCGCCCTCGGTGAACTTCATGATGTTGCCCTTGTGCACAAGGGTCACGCTCGGAAGGTTCTGGGCGAGGGCGTGGCGGATGGCGGCGCGGACAAGGCGCTTGGAGCCTTTTTCGGTCATGGGCTTGATGCCCACGGCGGCGGAGGCGTCCACATTGGCTCCCAGTTCGTCGCGCAGGAAGGCGATGAGCTTGGCGGCTTCGGGCGTCCCGGCCTTGTATTCGATGCCCGCGTAGACGTCTTCGGTGTTTTCGCGGAAGACGATCATGTCCACGCGCTCGGGATGCTTGACCGGTGACTCGATGCCTTCAAAGTAGCGGATGGGCCGGATGCAGGCGTAGAGGTCGAGGGTCTGGCGCAGGGTGACGTTGAGGCTGCGGAAACCCGTGCCCACCGGCGTGCCGAGGGGGCCCTTGATGGCGAGCTCGGCGCCGCGCAGGGCGGCGAGGGTTTCGTCGGGCAGGAGCGTCCCGGTTTCCTTGAGCGCCTTTTCGCCCGCGAGCAGTTCCTTCCAGTCGAAACCGCGCTCGTCGCCGTAGCTCAGACGGATGGCTTCATCAATGACGGGGCGCGCGCTTTTCCACACGTCCGGGCCGATGCCGTCGCCTTTAATCCAGTAAACAGTCTTGCGCATGGGGAGAGACTCCAGAAATGTTACGTGGCTCGCGCCACGGTTGACGTCCGCGTGCCTCGCGGCGTGGGCAGAAACTACTCGCCTGAGGCCGGGTTGTCAAAAAGGCTACAGTTGTCGGCAAGTTTGCGGTGCGGCGCGGGCAGGGGGAAGGCCTCGATGTCCTGCGGCGCGATCCACTGGCAGGCTGTGGCCTCGGCCAGCTCCTCGGGCACGGGGCATCCTTTGGGCTCGCCCTCCAGCCTGAGCTGGTAACAGCGCAGGGTGATCCGGTAGGTCGTGTAGTTGTGGCGGATGACGTCCAGCGGGCGCACGATGGCGACCTTGAAGCCGACTTCCTCCATCCATTCGCGCGCGACGGCCTGTTCCGGCGTTTCGCCGGGCTCCACGCAACCGCCGGGGAATTCCCACAGCCCGCCCCAGACGTCCTTTTCGTTGCGGCGCTGGATGAAGACTTTCCCTTCATGCAGGAGCACCCCGCACACTACCTCGATCTGCGTGACGGCGGCTTTCTTGCCGGGAACCGGGCGTTCGTTCTGGATGCCGAGGTGGCGGCTTTCGCACAGCCCGGCCAGCGGGCAGCGTTCGCACTCGGGCTTTTTGCGGCATACGAGCGCGCCCAGCTCCATGAGCCCCTGATTGAAGTTCCGGGCCTCGCCTTTCGGGATGAGGGCTTGCGCCAGTTCGCGGATGCGGCTCTTGGCGGGCTCTTCCTTTACGGGCGTGTCGATGTCGAACACGCGGGACAGGACGCGCTCCACATTGCCGTCCACGCAGGGGACTTCCTCGTTGTAGGCTGTGCTGGCGATGGCCCCGGCGGTGTACGGGCCCACGCCGGGCAGGGCGAGGATGTCGGCGTAGCTGGTGGGGAAGTTCCCGCCGTGGCGTTCCATGATCACCCGGGCGGCGGCCTGGATGTTGCGCGCGCGGCGGTAGTAGCCGAGCCCTTCCCATGCCTTGAGCAGGTCTTCCTCGGGCGCGGCGGCGACGGCGGCCACGTCGGGGAACCGCTCCATCCAACGCAGGAAGTACTGGACGCCCCGGTCCATCTGCGTCTGCTGCATCATGACTTCGGCGATCCACGTCCGGTAAGGCGTGTAGTCGGCCCGCTACGGCAGCGGGCGGCGGTTCTCGGCGAACCAGCTGAGCAGGTCTTTTCGGAAAAGCGTAAAGCGTTGTGTATCGTTCATGGCAAAGGGGGTTGTATGTTGGAACCGGGAGAGCTTCTTTAGCGGGAGACATCCGCACGCGCGCTCCTTTGGCTCTCCCGCAAAGAAATACCTTGTGGGGAGGCTGTTCGAAGGAAATCCAGTTGGCTACGCCTGTTTTTTGCCCGATGGCGCGGTGTAACCGGCAGAGATGAAAACAATCAGCTTCTTGGGAATCGTTCCTTGCAAGGAATAGCCCGAAACAGGGCGGCTGTCACGGGCCTGTTCAGCTTGCTTCCGGCATGGTTTTCGGGCATACTCTTACGATTATTTTTCAAGGAGTGTATCATGGCCAATCCTACCGTGCTTCTGGAAACCACCTCCGGCGATATCCTTATCGAACTGTATGCCGACAAGGCTCCCGCCACCGTGGAGAATTTCCTCAAATATGTGAATGAAGGCTTCTACGCCAACACCATTTTCCACCGCGTGATCAAGGGATTCATGATCCAGGGCGGCGGCATGAACATGAAGATGGAAGAAAAGGCGACCCATGCCCCCATCAAGAACGAAGCCGACAACGGCCTTGCCAACGAGCGCGGCACCATCGCCATGGCCCGTACCCGCGATCCCCACAGCGCCACGGCCCAGTTCTTCATCAACACCGTGGACAACGGGTTCCTGAACTTCTCCTCGCCTGACGTGAACGGCTACGGCTACTGCGTGTTTGGCAAGGTCATCGAAGGCATGGAAGCCGTCGACAAGATCGAAAAGGAAAAGACCACCACCCGCGGCATCCATTCCGATGTGCCGGTTTCCGCCGTGCTCATCACCAACGCCAGCGTGTTTGAATAAGCTCTACGGGTGAGGAAGAAGGCCCTTTCCGAAGAATCCCCGAAGGGGCAAGCGGGGCCTTCTCCCTCACCCGACCCCCCTCCCTCATCCCCCAAGATTTTCAACTGGTGGGGAGGAGACGCGGCGGACTGTTCCTTTACTTTTTGTCCGGCGCATACCGTCTTTTGGGGTAGCCACTTTTTCCGCTTTCAAGTCACGGGCCTCAGAGGGAGAAGGGCGCGGACGGCATCCAGAGGATGCCCGTCGGAGCCTTCAAAACCTGAATATGCCGATATGACGCCGCCTTTCCCGAAGAGGCTTTCCCCTCGTTCCCCAACTTTTCATCTCCCCTCCACTGTTAGGATATATCCATGATTCGCAAGCCTGAGATCCTCGCCCCGGCGGGCGATACGCAATCGTTTCTCGCGGCGATGGCCGCCGGAGCCGACGCCGTATACCTCGGCCTCAAACATTTCTCCGCCCGTATGCAGGCGGACAACTTCGGTTCCGCCGAGCTTTCCCGCATGGTCGAGCTCGCCAACGAGAACGGCAGGCGCATCTACGTCGCCTTCAATACGCTGGTGAAGCCTGACGACGTGCCCGCCGCAGGACGCCTCATCGCCCGCCTTGCCCGCGACGTGAAGCCGCACGGCCTGATCATTCAGGATCCCGGCGTGCTGGCCCTTGCCCGTCAGGCCGGATACGAGGGCGGCCTGTTCCTTTCCACGCTCGCCAATCTGACGCATCCCGCGTCGCTGCTGGCCGCGAAGGAGCTTGGCGCGGACCGTGTCATCCTGCCCCGCGAACTGTCCATCGACGAGGTAAAGCAGATTTCCGCCGCCTGTCCCGAAGGGCTGGATCTGGAAATGTTCATCCACGGCGCGCTGTGCTGGTGCGTCTCGGGCCGCTGCTACTGGTCGAGCTATATGGGCGGCAAGAGCGGCCTGCGCGGGCGCTGCGTGCAGCCCTGCCGCCGCGTGTACAAGCAGCGCAACCATTCCGGGCGGTTCTTCTCCTGCCTCGATCTCTCGCTGGACGTGCTTGCCAAAACCATCACGGACATCCCGCACCTGAGCTGCTGGAAGATTGAGGGCCGCAAGAAGGGGCCGCATTACGTCTATCACGTCGTCACGGCCTACAAGATGCTGCGCGACAACCCGGACGATCCGCAGGCCCGCAAGGATGCGGAAAAAATCCTCGAGATGGCGCTTGGCCGTCCTTCCACCCGCGCCCGCTTCCTGCCGCAGCGCACATCCGAGCCCACCTCGCCCGACAGCCAGACCAGCTCGGGGCGTCTCGTGGGCAAGATACAGACGGACGCGGAGGGCCGCCCGTTCTTCAAGCCGCATATCGAACTGATTTCCTACGATTATCTGCGAGTCGGCTATGAGGACGAGAACTGGCATTCGACCCTGCCCGTGACCCGCCGCACGCCGAAGGCCGGGACCTTTACGCTGCGCCTCCCCCGCCATAAGACGCCGAAGGCCGGGACGCCGGTGTTCCTCATCGACCGCCGCGAGCCCGAACTCGTGCAGCTCATCGCGGAGTGGAAGCGGAAGCTGGATCGGTGCAAGGGGAGCGAGCCCACCGCTGTGGAGTTCACGCCCAAAATGCCCAAGCCCGCGCATCCCCGCCGCCGTCCGGATATGACGCTCCGCGCTTCGCTGCCCTATGGCTCCGAGACGCGCCGCAGCCGCAATTCGGTGATCGGCCTGTGGCTTTCGCCCAAATCGGTGCGCGAGGTGTCCCGCACTGTGGCCCCGAACATGGCGTGGTGGCTGCCCCCGGTCATCTGGCCGGACGAGGAAGAGCTCTGGAAGCGCATCATCAACGAAGCCATACGCAACGGCGCGAAGCATTTTGTCTGCAACGAGCCGTGGCAGGCCGCGTTCTTCAAGGGCCGCGAAGTGGATCTGGTCGCCGGGCCGTTCTGTAACGCCGCCAATGCCTTCACGCTGGCGAGCTTTGCGAAACTCGGTTTCAGCGCCGCGTTCGTCAGCCCTGAACTGACCAAGGAAGATTTTCTGGCCCTGCCGAAAACCAGCCCGCTGCCGCTCGGCATCGTGCTCGCCGGTTTCTGGCCGATGGGCATAGGGCGGCACGATCCTCTCGGCATCAAGCCGAACGAAGTCTTTCAGAGCCCCAAGGGGGAAGGCTTCTGGACCCGCCGTTATGGGCAGAACACATGGATCTATCCCGCGTGGCCCTTGGACATCACGGTGCATCGCCCCGAGCTTGAGGCCGCCGGGTATTCCTTCTTCGCCCGCATGGAGGAGAATCCGCCCAAGTCGATGCCGGCGGCCACCCGTCCCGGCCTCTTCAACTGGGAAGGCGAGTTGTTGTAGCATGTTAGAAATATTGGGGAAGGGAAGGAAAACTTTTCTGGAGAAAAGCTTTTCCCTCCC
>ENA-ORTV01002112-ORTV01002112.1-human-gut-metagenome-genome-assembly--contig:-NODE-2112-length-19547-cov-2.707367_pt1 | contig 19547 bp, 18 predicted proteins | sample MGYA00241915_ERZ509194 | MGnify/ENA primary metagenome ERZ509194 (study PRJEB26280, sample SAMEA2338810) | human gut metagenome | biome: human gut; feature: human-associated habitat; material: faeces... | reverse complement strand
TGAGTACCTGCGTCAGGGTATGCCTGTTACAATAAAAATTAATCTTGTAAATAAAGGTGAAAATTCTGATGAACACAGTAGAAATTAAAAATCTGACAAAGAATTTTAGCTCAACAACAGCGATTAATAATCTTTCGCTTGAAATTGAAAAAGGTAAAATAACAGGTCTAATAGGTGCTGACGGAGCAGGAAAAACAACACTTATAAGACTTGTTACAGGGCTGCTTTTACCTGACAGCGGAGAAATTTCTACTCTGGGATTTAATCCTTCTGTTCAAAAATCTCTCTTAAACCCGAAAATAGGTTATATGCCTCAGAAGTTCGGATTATATGAGGATTTAACGGTTATCGAAAACCTTCATCTTTATGCCGATTTGAAAGAAGCTCCGCATGATTTTGATAAACTACTTGAGTTTACGAGTTTAAAGCCTTTTCAAGAAAGACTTGCAGGAGCTTTATCAGGCGGAATGAAACAAAAATTGGGTCTTGCCTGCACCCTTTTGGGGTCACCGGATTTTCTTGTTCTGGATGAGCCTTCTGTCGGTGTAGACCCTATTTCAAGACGTGATTTGATGAAAATGGTGCGTGATTTAATTAATCCTGAAACAACTGTCCTCTGGTCTACCGCATATCTTGACGAAGCGCACAGTTTTGACACGGCAGTGGTTCTCGATAAAGGACAGGTAATTTATAACGGAAATCCGCATGAACTTGCTGAAACTCCTCAGGAATTCGAAAATAAAGTTATTGAACTTATGGGCGGATATAAAAAAGAGAAATCTTTGATTGCCGAAAGCTATGTGCCTCATAAAACAGATATTGAATGTACTGTTGAAGCTGATAAACTTGAAAAAAAGTATGGCAGTTTTTATGCGGTTAAAAATAATACTTTTTGTATCCGCAGAGGAGAAATTTTCGGACTTTTAGGGCCTAACGGAGCAGGAAAATCAACATCATTTAAAATGATGTGCGGACTTGCAAAGCCGACAAGCGGCACTGCAAGACTTATGGGAGTTGATATTATTCAAAATCCTGAAAAAGCCCGTGCAAATTTAGGTTACATGGCTCAAAAGTTTTCGCTTTACGGGAGTTTGACCGTAAGGCAGAATTTGGAATTTTTTGCAGCTGCTTACGGTATAGAATTTTCCGAAAGAAAAAAGCGTGTTGAAGAAATAATAAATGTTTTCGGTTTCAGGGATATTAAGGAGCAAAAATCGGAAGATCTGCCTCTGGGATTTAAGCAAAGGCTTTCAATGGCTTGTGCGCTTATTCATAACCCGCCGATTTTGTTTTTGGATGAACCGACCTCAGGAGTTGATGTCATAACAAGACGCGATTTTTGGAACCATATAACATCACTGGCAAAGAAGGGTGTAACTATTTTAGTTACAACTCACTTTATGGACGAGGCGGAATACTGTGACAGAATAAGTCTTTTCTATAAAGGTGAAGCTATTGCTATAGGTACACCTGCCGATTTAAAACAAAAGGCCGGCGCCGATAACATGGAAGATACTTTTATAAAACTGATTAAGGAGAGTGAAAAAGAGTGAAGATTTTACAGGCCTTAATCAAAAAAGAATTTTTGCAAATAATCAGAGATCCGAGCAGTATTATAATAGCTTTTGTTCTTCCATTGATTTCAATTCTTATTTACATGTACGGAATAAATCTGGATACAGTAAAGGTTAAAATAGGGATTAAAAATGATGATGCAAATCCTGAAATTTCTACTCTGATAAAATCTTTCGGGCACAGTAAATATATAAATTCAATAGTGTATGACAATGAAAATGACATTGCTAAAGGTATTGTTCGTTCACAACTGAAAGGTGCAGTTATTATTCCTAATGATTTTTCAAGGAAAATTTCTAAAGGACAAAGTGCTGATTTAATAATTATTACTGACGGCTCGGAGGTTAATACTGCCAATTATGTTCAAAATTATTCAATGCAGATTGTTAATCAATGGTTAATGACGGGCAGATATTCAAGGTTTGCAAAGCCTCAAATTATAACTCCGGAAATTCGTGTTTGGTATAATCAGGATTTAAACAGCCATTATTTTATCCTTCCCGGTTCTCTGGCTGTTACTATGACCCTGATAGGAATACTTTTGACAGCACTTGTTGTTGCCAGAGAGTGGGAACGCGGGACTATGGAAGCACTGTTAAGTACAAGCGTAAAAAAAATTCACATAGTACTGGGAAAGTACATTCCATATTTTGTGTTAGGTATGCTTTCCATGGGATTTAATGTATTTATGTGTTTAGCCGTTTTTAAAATTCCCTTTCGCGGAAATCTGTTTGTACTTTTCGCTGTAAGCGGCTTATTCTTGTTTACTTCTCTGGGAATAGGGCTTTTAATTTCTTCAAAATTAAAAAATCAATTTCTTGCAAGCCAGGTTTCTCTTGGTATCGGTTTCCTTCCTTCACTTCTTTTATCAGGGTTAATGTTTCCGATTAATTCAATGCCGGTGTTTTTCCAGCATTTAACAAGAATTTTGCCGCCAAGATACTTTATAACTTTTATTGAAAGTGAGTTTATGGCAGGAACTGTTTGGGAAATTGTTATTATTAATTCGATTTTTCTTACTATACTCGGGCTTATTTTGTTCATGGCTGTTTATAATAACACTGATATGAGGCTGATAAAATGATAAGAGAGAGTTTAAGACGTATTTTTGCGCTTATAAAAAAAGAATTTATCACAATTTGGAAAGATCCGAAAAGCCGCGGAATAATTATCGGACTGCCATTGCTTCAGCTTCTGGTATTTGCAAATGCTATTACAATGGAAGTGAAAAATATTGATGCTGTTATTATTGACAGGGATAAATCGGTTGAATCAAGAGAATTGCTTTCACATTTTGAACAATCCCCAAGATTTAGAAAATTTTACTATGTGGAAAATGAAAAAGATTTAAAGGAAAAAATTGATAACCAAAAGGTTCAAATAGGACTTTATATAAATAATGATTTTTCTTCCTCAATTAAAGCAGAAAAGCCCGTAAGCGTTTTAATAATTACAGACGGCAGACAAACAAATTCAGCTTCTATTGCAGGAGGTTATGCTTCACAGATTGTTTCGGACTACAACAATGAGATAAATACTTCAAAAGGGGCACAAATAAATGTTTCAGTGAGAAACTGGTATAATCCTAATCTTGAATACCGTTGGTATATTCTGACAGTAATAGTTTCTTTACTTGCTCTTGTCATAACTTTGCTTCTGACAGCTCTTTCTATAGCAAGAGAACGTGAAATGGGGACATTTGACCAGCTTATAGTAAGCCCTTTGTCATCTTTTGAAATATTGCTTGGAAAGACAGTTCCGCCTATGGTTATAGCTATGGTGTTAACATGTATTATGACATTGATTGTTGTAACAGCTTTTAAAGTTCCGTTTGCCGGATCTGTTGTATTATTTTTGATTTCAATATTTGTATCTTTATTGTCTATAGTAGGTGTCGGACTATTTATATCTTCAATTTGTAAAACACAGCAGCAGGCAATTCTAGGAGTTATAACTTTTCAAATGCCTGCAATTCTTCTGTCGGGCTTTATTTCTCCGGTAGAAGATATGCCTCTATTTTTGCAGTATTTAACCTATTTAAATCCGATAAGATTTTTTATTCTGCTTACAAGAGGAATTTTCTTAAAGGGTATGGGCATAACCGATGTTATAATAAATCTTATACCTCTATTAATAATAGCGTTTATTACGCTTTCTCTGGCAAGCTGGACCTTTAAAAGAAATTTAGATTAATAACATTAGAGCCGCTCTCAATTAATGTTTTTTTATGTTATAATGTTTTCGGAGGAAGCTGATATGTACACAATAAAAGAAGTTGCTGATAAAATGGAAGTATCGGAACATACATTAAGGTTCTGGGCAAAAAGCGGCTTTTTCCCTTTTGTAAAGAGGGATAAAAATAATATACGTTTGTTTTCGGAAGATGATTTAGCCTGGGTAAAAATTGTAAAGTGTCTTCGTTCTGTAGGAACGGAAAACAAAGCTATTAAACGATATATAGATTTGTGTATAATCGGTGATACAACAATTCCTGAGCGTTACGGTATAATTCAAGCTACCAAACTAAAAGCAATGCATCAAATGGAAGAACTGCAAAAACAGTTAGATTTACTTGAATTTAAAGAAAAATTTTACCAGAATCTTATAAAAAATAATCTGAAAGATGCCTGGAACCCTATGAATCAAATGAATCTTCAAAATGATGTTGCAGTTTAGCAACCTTTATTTAATAAAATTAAACTTAAAAACGGAAAAAAGTAGATTTAAACCCGAAAGAAAGATTTATTCCATTTTATCATCCTATGTCAAGTATTACTCTGAATGTCAATAATATCAACTGTTTGTGTATATTTTGAATCATTTAGAGATAAAATTTAATTTATGACTTGAAAAGATGTACTAAATATAGTACAATATAGATATGAACGAATATATTTTAAGGAATTATATAGATGATAAAGGCAAAGAACCAATTAAAGTCTGGTTAAAAACACTTGACGCTACTGTAAGAAAACGAATACTATTAAGACTTGAACGATTAAAAGACGGTAACTTTGGTGATTTTAAACAAATAAATGAATATTTATATGAACTTAGATTTGATATTGGTGCTGGATATAGAATATATTATACGATTGAAAATGAAATAATTGTTCTACTGATAAATGGTGGTGATAAAAAATCACAACTAAAAGATATTAAAAAGGCAACTGAAATTTTAAATAAATTGAAAGGAATATAAAATGAAAAATATAAATAATTTTGATATATCTGAAATAATAGAAGATGAATTAAAAACGGAAGAAGATATAAAAGAATGGTTATCTTTAAATCTTGAAGCATATTTAGAAGATGGAAATTTAAATGCTTTTGTCAGATCTCTTGAATATGTTGTAAGAGCCAAAGATAATATTTCAAATTTATCTAAAAAAACTGGAATTTCAAGAAGTAATTTATATGCTATTTTTAAAGGTGAAGTTACTCCACAATTTGATACAGTTTTAAAGGTTTTGAAAGAACTGGGATATACATTGAAAGTTGCTTAATATTATAGATTTTCAATTTTCTGTAACTTTTCCAAACCTGATACGAAATATATTATCTGATTTATGTTTTCTGAATTCAGGGTTGTTTTTGTTGCTAAGAGTCCACGCAGTTTATCTTCAAATGGGATTTCAGATTCTTTGATTTGTTTAGGTTCAAATAAAATATCTGCAAGAATAAATAATTCATTATTGAATTTTAAAGCATCACTTAACTGTTTTATTGTAATAGCCTTTGGGAAATTAGCCATTTTACCGTTTTCTAGTTTAGTTATTAACGCAGCACTAACACTGGAAAGTTTTTCAACATCCCTCAAACTTAACTTTAATGCTATACGTCTTTGTTTGATAACTGTACCAAATTTAAGTAATTGCGTCTTTTTATCCATAATTTACCTTTAAAAAAGAATTTATCACAACTTAAATATAAAATCAACATTGTTGACAAATATTTTAAAATAATGATATAATTATATTTGTCAACACTAGTTTATAAATAGGTAAAAATGAAAAAGAAATTAACCATAGCAATTCCACATGATTATGAGGCTAAATGTCAAAATATTGTGTTAAATAAATTAGCTTTTGGTAAGCAGAAAATATTGTTATCAAATGAAGAGCTGGCAAATTTAGAACAAGCATATAAACACTATGTACATAAATTTGGTGTAGAAATTGGATTTATCAACTATTTATTAAATATACGTTAGGAAATTTATGGAATTTATTGAAAATTACCCAGTATACGCACTTAAGGCTGCGGATTATAATCCCAGAAAAATTAATAAATCAGCATTTAGAAAGTTAAAGAAAAGTATAACTAAATTTGGTATTGTAAAACCAATAATAATTAATGGTGAAAATGGCATATTGACAGCAGGACATCAGAGAATAAAAGCATTAAAGGATTTAAATATTGAATGTGTCCCAGTTATTAAACTTGAAGATATAGAAAAGTCCGATGAAATCATGTTTAATTTATTCCACAATTCAATAGAAACAAATCTTTCAACTGTTATGTTGAGCAATATCGAAAATCTATCAAATGGTTATCATTTTGTTGATGCAAAAAATATCAATTTTAATAAAAATTTGAATCCTGTTATTGTTAAAGAAATTGGAAAATTAATTATTAAATATGGGACTTGGGGCAGTGTAGTATGTGATGAAGATGGTAATGTTATGATAAACTCTGAATATGCTATAGCTTGTAAATTACTCAAAAAGCCATTATTGGTTTATAAAATAAGTAGTGAATTAATCAAAGATTTTAATTATTATATTGGATTTAATTACGGAAAATACTATTTTGACAATCTAAATATAAAAGATTACAATCAAACATTCTGTCAAATGAATCGTTTAGCGGGTGAAAAATGTTTTAAATCTTCAACTTATGAAAAATATGTTATACCAATGATAAATAAATGTGATAGAATTTTAGATTTTGGTGCTGGAAAATGTGCCTACCCTTTGAAATTGAGACAAAAAGACTATAATATTTTTATGTATGAGCCATTTATTCGAAAAAACGGTTCAAATTTAATTGATATTGAACAAGTTATTAATTTTATTGATGAAATTGAAAATGATATTAATGAAAATGGTCTATATGATATTGTAATTTTAGACAGCGTTTTGAATTCAATAACATCAATGAAAATGTTGCATAATGTGTTACTAACTTGCAATGCACTTATGAAAAATAATGGGAAATTGATATTAGGAACACGAAGTAAGGGAAAAATTATTTCAGCCCTATCAGGCAAACATTCTACAGACTTAAAAAGAGATATTGAATTTTTGGATGATAACAATTTTAGTGTAACATTCAGAAATGGAGTATGGACAAAACAAAGGTTCACAACCAAAGAAAATTTGTCTAAAGAATTGAATAAGTATTTTCATGAAGTAACTGTTTTAGGGAATGAAAATAAGTCTAATATTTATGCCATATGCAAAAAGCCATTGAGATACCCGATTAAAGAGTACAACAAAGTTTTAAATATTGAGTTTAATATGGAATATCCGAATGGCTTTAAACATAATAAACATAAAAATTTGGTTAAAACAATTTTAGAAAGTTTGGATTAGTAATAACGATTTTTACCGCACGGACAGCAAGATTTTCCCTGTTTTTTCAATGCTCTCATGTGTTCTAAAGTTTTAAGCTGCTCATCTGTCAAAGATTTTTCAAATTTCTCATTGTATTTAACTTTTATATTTGCAGATTTTTCTTTTAACTTAGAATTTTCTTCTTTAAGTTTAGTAATTTTTTCTACCTTTTGTTCGTCTGAAATGTCGCTTGCTTTAATTTCTTTTATCTGCTTGTAGTTTTCTCGAATTTTAGTATTAACAGGCTTTAGTTCTTTTTCCTGGGCTTTTCTATTTGTGTCAAAAAACTTAACCTGTTCTTTAGTAAGTCCTAAATGCTCTACAAAATATTTTTTACAAGGGCAGCGCTTAACAGTGGTTTGTTGTTCATTTGAAGGTTTAATATCATAATATTCAAGTTCATCTGCAAACGAAATATTCACAGCACTAAAGATAATTGTCAAAACAAAACCACAAGAAAGTAAAAACTTTTTCATATAAATTCTCCTTTTAGTATTCAACTTATCATAAATATGAGAAATCTGCACCTAGAAAAAATCAAAAAGAGAATTTGGGCTGAAAATTTAGAAAAGTGATGAAAAATCTGTAAGAAAAATTGTAAATGAACACTCAGTTTGAGAATTTTGGGCAAGTTAATTTTTTTATCTATCTATATACCAATTCGGAATAAGCTTATTAAAATTATCAAACCAATCAAGCATAACTTTTGTCATTTTATTTGAATAATCTATTTCTTCCTGTCCTAAAGTTACTGCAACGGAAAACGCGTTTATACTTTCAGCAACCATATAAAAAGCATTAAGCTTCCAAAAATCTACGGGTATAGATTCATTAAAATAGCTGTGAAGCTGTCCATTTGAAAATGGAGTACTGACTTCTGCTGTTACCATTGCACCTGTCAGTGCATAATACGGATCAAGCAAACCGCTGCCTTGAAAGTCAATAATATATAATTCCCCATTTGGAGAAATAACCATATTGTCAGATTGAAAATCTCCATGTAAAAGGCACATAGGTCGATTCTCCAAACAGGAAAAGTGTTTTTCTAAAAAAGAAAAGAGTATTTTATCATCTGTTAATATTTCACCGCAGGATTTATAATTCTCAATATACTTTTTAACTTTAGCACCATAAAGTTTTGCCCAGTCTGATGAGGGTGGATAGTGTTCAAGCTGCTGCATTTTTCTTAATATCTGTCCTGCTTTTTGCCCTAAATTATATTGTTCCTGCCCTGATAACAATGGAAGTAATTCTTTTGCTTCTTTACCTTCACACCACGTTAAAATCTGACAGACACTTTTTCCGTTGTTACATATTCCGAAACTGATTGGCTTTGGCATATGTATTCCTATATCAAACATTCGTCTCATTATATTGAATTCTTGTTTTTTTTCATCATATTCAGAAATGTCAGAAACACGAATTAGGAGCTCTTCTCCATTGCTTTTTTCTATGTAATATTTTTCATCACGAGACCACCCTTTATGTATAGGTTGAATCTTTGTAAACGTGTCATAATTTATAATATCTTTTATTTTGTCTGTCACTGTTAAACTCCAATTTGTTATATTATATCTCAAATACCTGTTAAAATACACAAGCCTTTGGCGATGTTTGAACGGACAGCTGACAATAACAAAAAGCTCACTTTACGCGCATCTTTGCGGTAGCGAGGGATTGCTAAGTAAAAAACACCCCGACGGGTGTTTTTTATCTGCAAAATCTCAGAAAATCTTGGTAAGCGGCAGCGGTGAAAATCGCGGCTGCGAACCTAGATTCCTGAGGGAAAGCCCTCCCCCGTGAAAACGAGCCCTTGGCGATGTTTGAACGGACAGCTGACAATAACAAAAAAGGTTCACATAAAGTGAACCTTTTTTGTTATTGGTAGCGAGGGAGGGATTCGAACCCCCGACACAAGGATTATGATTCCTCTGCTCTAACCAACTGAGCTACCCCGCCATCGAAGACGGTTATTTAATAATATTTATAAACTTCCTTGTCAACAATTATTTTCATCTCGCTTAAAAAATTTTTTCTCCTTCTTCACAAGAAAAATTACATAAAATTTAACGTATTATTAAATGATTAACCCGCATACTGGTTCAAAAGAATTTTACAAAGGAAAATCAAGATGGAAAAATCTACTGTTATCGGTTTAGCCGGCGGCATAGCCTCTGTCGGCGTAGGTATGGCCTTGAAAGGGGCAGATCCCCATTCTTTAATCAATCCGGCCGCTTTCCTGATTATTTTTGCCGGAACCGCCGCAGCGTTGTTCAATGCTTTTCCGATGGATAAATTAAAAAAATTTCCGACTCTCCTGAAAATTTTGCTGGTCGGCAAACCGGTCATGAAAAAGCAAGAAGTTTTAGAAACCTTTGTCGAAATCTCCAAACTTGCTAAAAAAGAAGGCCCGATGGCCATTGAAAAAAAAGCCAACGAAATAAGCGATCCTTTTTTCCGTTCAACTTTAATTTTGGTTGCCGACGGCATGAACGCCGATGTCATTGCCGAGATTGTCGAATCTGACATCCGACAGATGGAAGAAAGACATCGCTCCGGCGCGCAGATTTTTGCCCAAGCCGGCATGTATGCGCCGACCTTAGGCGTACTCGGCGCGGTTATCGGCTTGATTGCCGCTCTGGGAAACCTTTCGGACATTGACAAACTCGGTCACTCGATTGCAGCCGCTTTCGTCGCGACCCTGCTCGGTATTTTTACCGGTTATGTCTGCTGGCATCCTTTTGCCAATAAATTAAAACAGATATCTGCTGCGGAAGTAGAAATAAAAAAAATGATCCTTGAAGGAGCATTGGCTCTGCAAACCGGCGCTTCTTCCGTCATCATTGAATCTAAACTTCAGGCCTTTATACCGGTATCCGAACGTGTGGCCGTTAATGAAAGATAAATAATATGGCTCGCAGAAAACAACATTCCGAACCCCATGAAGAACATGCAGACGAAACCTGGCTTATTCCCTATTCAGATCTGCTGACGCTGCTTCTGGCTCTGTTCATTGTTTTATTTGCCTCTTCCAGTTTGGATAAAGGCAAAGCCGCACAAATTGAATATGCCCTGGCAGCAGCTTTTAATTCTCTGCCGCAGGATCAGATGAGCGGTACTCTGCTCGGCTTTCTTGAAGAAGCCAAAGATATGGATCTGGGCGAAGAGGTAATGATAGGCTCCGATGCCAAAGGGGCCGTTTTGGAAATCACCAGCATTTCTCTTTTTGACAGAGGAGAAGCGCAAATCAAACCCGAAGCCAAACCGATATTGCAGAAGATTGCCGAACTCCTGAATCGGAACCGCTACAAACGCTTCCGTATCGTCGTAGAAGGCCATACCGACGATACAAAATTCAGCAACGGCTTATTCCCGTCAAATTGGGAGCTGTCTTCTGCCCGTGCCGGTTCGGTTGTCCGGCAGTTAATTACCGACGGAGTTGTCGAAAGCCGTTTTCAGGCGGTCGGCATGGCCGGAATATCTCCTGCCTACCCGAACTATAACGCATACGGCGAAGTAATCCCCGAAAATCGCAAACGCAACCGCCGGGTTATCATTCGCGTGGAAATGTAAAATCTAATATTTCAGGAAAAGAGTTTTTACCAGGTAAAAACTCTTTTTTTGTTTTTTGACAGAAAAAAGAACCTTGCCAAGCAAATATTTATCTATTCCAAAATAACCGCGGTTTTGCGGCCGGTTTCGTTTGAGCTTCAGAACCCGCTTTGTTATCCTTTTAAACAGAGGCTTTGACTTTGTTTATTGAGGGGAAGACAATATGAAGAAAATATTATTTATCCTGCTTTCTTTGTTCTGGGCTGTTTATGTTCAGGCCGCTTCCCTCTCTGTTGACATTCACACACCCAACCCGTCAAAGCCTTGCCAGTTTGCCAAAGTCTATTTTCTTCCCGACTGGAATGACAAAGATTTTGCTTTCGCTGACCAAGACGAAATGCCCTGTACCGAGATATGTCCGCAAAAGACGGGCTATGACTGTAAATACGGAACCGAAAGCTATGTCAACGGCTGCGGCTTAACCTGTTCCCGCTGTCTGGAATGTTACGGTTGCGAAGCCCGGGGATATACATTAAACGAATGTCCGCTTAACGGCATATGTCTGAATGACTGCTGCAACAAGCTGTATAAACTGGAGAGTTGCCAAAGCGGTTATATTAGGGAAAACAACGGCTGCCGGGCGGAAAACTGTACGGAGAATGCCTCTTTATGCGACAACACCGCCGAAAAATGCGTCAACGGCAAATGCGTCGAAAAGGACTGCACGGAATATCCGGGGAAATGCGGAAATAATCAAGTCTGTGTTGACGGAGAATGTATTGTCAAAGACTGTAACAATACGCCCTCGCTCTGTACGGCGACCGAGAAATGCCAATTACAGAACGGGGTTTATAAATGTGTCTGCAGCCCGACTTGCACCAATGAAACAAACTGTCCCAACGGCTATGACACCCCGCTGGCAAACGGATGCGGCGGTACTTGTTCCGTTTGTAAAACCTGTACCCCGAACTGTAAAAACGAAACCGGCTGTTCCTACGGAACAAAAACCATAGCAGACGGCTGCGGCAATACTTGCACGGTTTGCAAAAGCTGTACCCCTAACTGTGAAAACGAATGGAACTGCGGTGCCGCCGGATTTACACAAATAAGCAACGGCTGTGGAGCTTCTTGCCGTAAATGCAACACACCGACCGGAGCGGTTGTCTTTACCTTTTCGCCGACAAACGGCTCAACCAAATTAACGATTAAAAATACCGATAACAACTATGGCTTTAATATCAATACGGGAGACGGAAGCAATTATAAAAATCTCACCTCTGGTTCTTTCAGTCATACTTATACCCAAGCCGGAAATTATGATGTTACAATTACCGGAGATATACGCATTCTCGGATCAATCCAGCCGGCCGACAAAATCACAAAATTGAAGCAATTAAACCTGAGCAATATCGAAAAACTCTCTTTTACCTTTGAAAATGCCGTAAATATGGAAGGTCCCGTTCCCCACCTTCCCCCTAATCTGATTTCGGTTTATTATCCATTCAGCAATTGTTCAAAACTAACAGGAAAACTGCCGCCCCTGCCCTCAACTCTTGTCGACGCAAGCGGTCTGTTCAGCTCCTGCACAAGCCGTTCCTGCACAACAGGATTTACCGGCTCAATTCCAGAACTTCCCCCGGCCTTAGAAATTGCAGAATCAATGTTTGCCTACAGCAAAAGCTTAACCGGAAATATTCCGCCGCTTCCGAAATCTTTAAAAGACACTTACGGAATGTTCCGTTCTATTCCCGGTTTAACCGGTGTAACCACGGTCGACGGCCAATACCCGTATCAATATCTTAAACAAATTCAAAAAGCCGATTATATGGTTACAGGAACTTCCGACGCCGTACGCAGCAAGTTTCCCCAATCCTGGGGCGGCACCTTGCCCGATTAAAGTTTATCCCGCCTAACGGCGGGATAAACTTTATTTGACCCATGCGATTAAATCTTCGGAAGCAAGCTGCTGCTGCTCGCCGCTGCTCATATTTTTGACCGTATACTTTCCGTTTTTAACCTCATCTTCACCGATAATAATTACAAACGGGACACCGATTTTATTGGCATAATTCATCTTTGCCTTAAATTTGACATCCTTATGGAAAATATCACAGTTAATTCCCGCGCCGCGCAAATCGGCACATAAACCGATCGCCGCATCAATAAAACTGCTGTCCTGAAGAATAATCAAAGCCCGATTCGGCGTCAGCGCGCCGCATTCAATCATCTGATGACTGCGCAACTGGTCAAACAAACGCGTCAGGCCGATAGATATTCCCACACCGGGAAATTTCTTGTCCATAAACACGCTTGACAGATTATCATAACGGCCGCCGGAACAGACGCTGCCAAACTCGGGATGATCGTTAAAGAAAGTTTCATAAACCGTCCCGGTATAATAATCAAGCCCGCGGGTAATGCTTAAATCTATTTTCAGATTCTCTTCCGGCATACCGAATTTACGCGCCTTATCAACCACCGTTTCAAGTTCTTCCAGGCCTTGCCGATAGTTATCATTATCTATCGGCAGGGCTTTCAGAGCCCGCAGAATTTCCGTATTGCTGCCCTTGATCCGAATAAAATTCAAAATCTTGGCAATAACATTTTTATCCAGCTGCAAATCTTCCAGACAGGCCATAAAATCGGCTTCGGAAATTTTTTTGATTTTATCGACAATCCGCAGCACATCGGTTGTCTTTTCGGCAATATTCAAGCTCTCCATGAAACCTGACAAAAGCTTGCGATTGTTAATGACAATCGTAAAATTTGACAAATTGAGCCTGCGAAAAACATTATAAATCACCGCCAGAATTTCCGCATCATAAACAATATTCAGCTCATCGCGGTCGATAATATCAATATCGCATTGATAAAACTCTCTGAAACGGCCTTTCTGCGGTCTTTCACCGCGATAAACCTTGCCGATCTGATAGCGCTTGAACGGAAAACTCAGGTCATTGTTATATAAAGCCACATATTTCGCCAACGGCACCGTCAGGTCAAAACGCATGGCCAGCTCATTATCGCCTTTCTTAAAAGCATAAATCTGCTTTTCGGTTTCACCGCCCGATTTTGACAACAAAACTTCAGAAGCCTCCAAAACCGGCGTATCCAAAGGCGTAAACCCGAATAACTCATAAGTTTGGCGGATCGTTTCCGTCATCTGGCTCATGATCAGCTGTTCCTGAGGCAGCAGCTCCATAAATCCGGGAAGTGTTCTGGCTTTACTCATTTTTCTCTCTCTGTCTTAAAATTGCAATTTATCTATTAATAATGACAAGTTTAAGACTTGTCAAACAGATATCGGAACATACTTCACTCTTTATTAAACTCTTTTCCGTTAAAAATAAGCATATAAACTAACCGAAAGGAAGAAAATGGAAAAACTGGCAGATTTATTCGAACATCACAGCCGGCTGTCAACTTCATGGATGTGGCTGAGCTTTGCTGTTATCGTCATAACCATGCTGCTTCTTGATTTATTTGTTTTCCACCGCCGCAGTACCGAGCCGAAATTGTCTTCCACATTGCGTATTTGTTTGGCCTATATGGGAATAGCTCTGCTTTTCGGTCTTTTTGTCATTTATGAAAAAGGCCTGGAAACCGGTTTACTCTATTATACCGGTTATCTGGTCGAATTCAGTCTTTCAATGGATAACATCTTCGTTATTTCATTGGTTTTTACCAGTCTCAACATTCCCCGCAAATATCAGCACCGCGTCTTATTTTGGGGCGTGCTCGGCGCCGTGGCGCTTCGTGCCGTCATGATTCTGCTCGGCGAAAGCCTGATCTCCGGTTTTCATTGGATATTATATCTCTTCTCATTATTTTTGATATATACCGGCGCCAAAATGCTGGCAGTCGAGGAAGACAACTCCGATTTCCGCAACAGCCGCCTCTTTCGTTTGGTTGAAAGCCGATTCAAAGTTACTCATCGTCTCCACGGCGAATATTTCTTCGCTGTTGAAAACGGGCACACGCACATAACGCCGCTCTTTTTTGCGCTGATAATTGTCGAACTGATGGATGTCGTCTTTGCACTTGACAGTATCCCCGCCATCTTTCTGATTACTCAGGATATTTTTGTTGTTTATACCAGCAACATCTTCGCTATTCTCGGCCTGCGCTCGCTGTATTTTCTCCTTGCCGAAGCCGTCAGCCGTTTCAAATATCTCAAACCGGCTCTGGCAGTCATTTTGATATTCATCGGCGCCAAAATCTTTCTCCCTGAAATAGGCATAAACATTTCCGCCTGGCATTCTCTGGCCGTCACTTTCCTGATTCTGTTCGGCGGCATAGCTTTTTCTCTGTATAAAACCCAAAAATAAAGAGGAGATTTTCTCCTCTTTATTTTCTGTTTAATAGATAAATTCAAAATACAGAAAGACCGTCGCGACGATAACACTCATCAGCATCACCGGCACCGACCACAACAGAAACTTCAAAAAGCCGATCGGATGCCCTTCGCGCATGGCCATACCGGCCACGACCACATTGGCCGAAGCCCCGATTAAAGTACCGTTGCCCCCAAAACAGGCTCCCAGAGACAAAGCCCACCACACCGGCATCATCGCCTCTCGGCCGCCCATCGATTCCTCAATTGATTTGAGCATCGGAATCATTGTCGCCACAAAAGGAATATTATCAATCACGCTGGAAAAAATTGCCGAACTCCAGAGAATAAGAAACATCATTTTTTCCAAACTTCCGTCAGTCAGCTCCAGAAAATACTGACCGAGGATTTCCAATACGCCGGTAACTTCCAGACCGTAAACCATGACAAACAGGCCGATGAAGAAAAAGATTGTTGTCCAGTCAACCGAATTAAAGATTTCCTGAACTTTATCTTCTCTTTCGCTCCCCTTAAAGCGCGAACTGTACAACAACAGCAGCAACGCCGCGCCGCTCAGGGCAATCGTTCCGTTATCCAGTCCCAGAGGATGAGCCAGAATAAAACAGGCAATCACCAGAAATAGTACGCCCAAAGACTTAAATAACAACAATTTATCGGTAATACAGTCAAACTCATTCATCTTCATAACCAGATTTTTACTCTGCGCGGTCGTTACCAGATGACGCCCCCAGATAAAATCAAAGACCAGCAGTAAAATCAGCATAGCCGCCACAACGACCGGAGTCAGAGTGACTAGAAAATCCATAAAAGACAAATCCAGCGACGAACCGATTAAAATATTGGGCGGATCCCCGATCAGCGTTGCCGTACCGCCGAGATTGGAAGCAAATATTTCCAATACCAGATAAGGATAAGGATTAATTTTCAGCTTGCGGGTAATCTGAAAGGTAACCGGCGCAATCAGCAATACCGTTGTCACATTATCCAAAAATGCCGAAAACACGGCCGTAACCACCGCCAGCACAACCAGCAGGCCGCGCGGATTGGCATGCACTTTCTTTGCCCCCCAAACCGCAACGAACTGAAACATCCCCGACCGCTCGGAAATTGCGACAATCGTCATCATACCGACCAAAAGCGCCAGCGTGTTAAAATCGATTCCGGCCAACGCGGTTTTCTGTGTCAAAATACCGCTGAGAATCATTACCGCCGCACCCAGCAGCGCAATCACCGCCCGGTTCACTTTCTCGGTAAATATAATAAAATAGCAGACAGCGACAATAATAATTGCTGCCAGTTTCGGATCCAGTCCCAATATCAATCCGCTTAACTCCTGCATCAATACCTCCTTAATCAGTCGTTCCGTTCTCCGGCTTATTATCAAAACCCAGCCGCCCGATCATAGGCAGTTTCAAAGCCGGATGCCGGATATCGATTCCGAAATTCAAGCCTAAAATATTAAATTCAATTCCTTCATTAATTCCCAAAGTAACGCCCAACAGGCCAAAAAGCGAAAACTGCCAGCCGCGTCCGCTCGGCGCTTTGCCGAAAAACGCGCCGTCATCAAGCCAGTCTTTGCCGATTGCCAAAGTCGGCAGCTCCACCGTCAACTCATCGACATTGCGAATTATATGCGCGACAAAAGTATTGCTGTTCGGCCCCGGCCACGGAACATATCGCTGCTTATAAGGATATTCCGCCGCCAGCTTTTTAATTTGAACAATTGCCCGTTCGGCTTTTTCCCCGCGCAGCTCCTCAATCAGCTCCGGCTTTTCCCCGTACCAATAACGATCCGGAATATCCCGCTGAATAATCAACGCACTGCCGCGCCGCCGCAGATAAAAGCCGATAACCTGATAAGTCGTGTAATAATCGGCATTTTTTTCTTTGGTTGCAATCCAGCTGTGAACGGCAAAATAACCGCGCCAATTATAGGTGCGCGCGGCATAAACCGCAACCACGGCTTCTTTAACCTGTCGCGGATCCGGCGCCAGTCCCGCGCTGTCCCGGCTGGCCGTTCTCCAGTCTCCCACCGTAAATACCGCCTTCAAAAAAAAGAACACGCAAACCGCCCAGATAACCAGCAGTTTAAATTGTTTGCTCTTTAAGTAATCCAATTTCATCTTTTATAATGCTTTATATAAAAATTCACACCGCATAAATTAATATTTCTTTCCCTAAAAAGCAAAAAATTTTTCAAGTCAGACACAGATTTTTTCTAAAAACGGAAAGCAGCACCGAAATTAAGCGCATAACCGTCATCTTCCTCGAGAAACTTTTCCGCAGAAAAATAAACATCAAATTCACCATGTTTATAATCGGCTCTGACACTCAAAATTCCGCGGTCTCTTTCCACGCTGTAACCGTCCATTTCATAACTTCCGACCATACCGGCCATATGCGCCCGGACATTCTGAAAACTGTTGTTGAATTCATGATACCAGGTACCGCCGGCCCGCAGTTTCAATTCATCTGTTTCATCCAGCTGCCAGGTCTTTTTCAGATAAAGCCCCAGGCCGCTCTCAACCGAAACGTCATCGGCAGCCTCAATCTTCAAGCGGCCTTTCTCCTTAACCGCCTGTTTATGCAGTCCCAGAACATTAAACTCGGCGACCGGTTCCAACACAATTTCCCCCAAAGTAAATTCCTGCCGGTATTCATTACTGACACCGTAATACAGATTGCGGGTATCAGCCTTAATCTTAGCCCCGTCGACATAGCGTTTATATTCGCCGAAACCGTAACCGAACCGAGGCATTGTCAGCCAACTGACATTCTCCGAGCGGTAAAACAAAGGCGCCGTCACTTGCAGCATCGCCTCATCACGGCGGTAATCACGATCATAATCGCTGTCAAAATCCGTAGCGCTTAAACCGATACCATAGCGGAAAGAATTATCATATTTCCGATCCCAGACACCGAACACCGACACAGCCTGATCTTCATAGCCGAGCAGGCCGTCGGCGCCGTTAAAATCCCGATAGCCGTAATTTACGCCGACAGTCACCCGTTCATCATCCGAACGCAGATCGGCAAAAATTTCTTCGCTGACTTTGCGATTTAACCCTTTAACAATATCCAAATTTTGTTTGGCAAATACCGGAAAGAAATTTAACCCCAGCTGTTCATAAGCAGCGGAATTAAATAATGCGGCCGTCGGCGCCGATTTCAACACAGAATAAAAACTGCCGTTCGTACCCAGCGCATAATTCTGTTCCAGAAAAGCCGCCGTCGATGCATTCGGCGCCACCTCGGCAAAAGACTTCATCGTCATAACCACATCTTTGCCTTGAGTGTCGTTTTCCCGCAAAGCCGCCCGGAACATATAAGAGCCCGAATTAAGGGAGATACCCTTATCTTCTCCGACAAAGGCGTTTTCCGCTACATAAGTACTCTGATTTCCTTCGCTGACAATATCGGCGGAAGCATAAACTTCACCGGCCAGTTCCGGCGCTTCAAAACGGCCGTTCCTGCCGATTTCGACCCTGCCGTCGCCAAAGTTGTCAAAATTCATGGATTTGGTAGCTTTGGTCAAACCGTTATTAACATAGCTTGCTCCATTGCTCAAATGAACCGCCGTATCCGCCACCCCGTTAACCATAATGGTTCCGCCGTCATTGCGGATTGTCGTCTTACTGCCGCTTGCTCTCAACCCTTCTCCGCTGCCGTCGTCACTGGTAATGGTAATTTTTCCCTTATTTATCATAACGACTGTACGATCTCCGTCAGCTCCATCGACATATCCGTCGGCAAACATGCCAATCCCGTTTTTGCCGGTAATGACAATCTCTCCTCTTTCCGTATTAGCCACGCCGGCAGCGCTGGTTTCGGTCGCATACATACCGATACCGTTATCGCCGGTAATTTCAATTTTGCCCTCATTACCACCCTGAGCCGCGCCGGAAAAGTACATTCCTTTGGCATTATTACCGGCAATTTTAATGGTCGCATTCCCGAAGCTGGCGCCGTTTACCAAGCTTCCGCCCGAGCTTTTCATACCGACAGAATCATCTCCGGTAATATCGATGGTTCCGGTATTAATGGTACTGTTGCGGATGTTGCTGACATCAATCCCAGTGCCGCCGCCGGCGCTGATAACAATTTTGCCGCGATTTTCCACCACATCGCTGTCGGCGACTTCTATTGCCGTTCCGCCGTTCTCCAGCGTAATTACACCAGCCGCGTCATTTGAAACATCATCGGCATAAGCCGCCGTAATCCCCACGCCGTTCTGTTTCAACGTTATATTTCCGGAATTCGTAACCGTTACCGGATTGGCCGGGGGAACCGGCGCTGCTCCTCCGTCAGGAATTCTCTCCGGATTCAGAGCCGAAATGCCGATATTGTTAAGCCCGTCCGCGACAATCGCCCCGCTGTTGCCGATACTTCCGCTTCCGGCCATAAACACCGCAGTGGTATTATCCCCTTTAGCATTGACCGTTCCGCCG
>ENA-ORTV01002110-ORTV01002110.1-human-gut-metagenome-genome-assembly--contig:-NODE-2110-length-19552-cov-2.579063_pt1 | contig 19552 bp, 26 predicted proteins | sample MGYA00241915_ERZ509194 | MGnify/ENA primary metagenome ERZ509194 (study PRJEB26280, sample SAMEA2338810) | human gut metagenome | biome: human gut; feature: human-associated habitat; material: faeces... | reverse complement strand
TGACACAAAGCGCGTGGCCTTTGAGCTGTCACCGGCTCCGCTGTACGACGGCCCGGAGGATTTTTTCCGGGTCCGCGTGGCCCGGCGCTGGGTCGATACGGCGGACGGCAAGCCCCGCTTTTTCGACCGGGCCGGACTTGCCGCCCTGATGGTGGATGCGGCCCTGGGCGTTTTGCCCGAACCGGCCCCGGCTCCGGACATTCCCTGCCCGTCCCGCGTGACCGTGCGTCTCTGGCGTAACGATTTGCCGTATTATGTGGGGACGTGGACGAACACGCCGCCTATTCTGGACCATGCCGGGCGCTGGATGGTCAATGTTTCGCTGGGCGGAAAACGTGTTTTCGTGCCGGTTGAAGACATTATCACGCATGAGGTACGCCGCCATGGATGAAAAGAACATGCGCCTGGGCTTGTATCGCAAGATTGAAATAGCCCGCAAACAGCTTCCCGATATGGACGAGGAAGCCTTCCGGGACCGTTTGCGGAATGAATACGGCGTTTCCAGCCGCAAGGAAATGAGCGTTTCCCAGTTGTCCCGGCTGGTGCATGATTTCGCCCGCGAGGGCGTCGTCTTCACGGCACCGGCCAAGGCGAAGAACAAAGAAGTTCGGCCCCATTCCCGCCCGGACTGGATAGAAATTACGGACTCCATGGAGTACGCGCCGGAGAAGCGCCAGATTTTAGCCATCTGGCGGAAGCTGGGCTACTCCATGAACAGCCTTGATACCCGCGTGAAAAGAGCTTTCGGCGTGCCGCTGTTTGTGTGGATGAAGGACAGGGAACAGCTTTCGACTCTGTTGTCGGACCTGCAACGCCGGGAAAGGACGTTCGACCGGAAGAAGGCGGGCGGAGCCGGTGAACGCGCCTGAAAGCCTGCGGGCGCAAGTGCTGGACCGTTACATCTCGGTCCATGCGTTTTGCGTCGCCCATCCTGAATTGAAGCGCTCGACTGTGTATATGGTCCTGGCCGGGCGCTATCCGGGCAGAACGGAGAAACAGGCGGCCAGAATCCGGGCCGCATTGGCGGGGCCGCCGGAGCGGGTGGCGGCAACGCCAGCGCCCGGACTGACACGGGACGAAACGACGGAAGCCTTGCAGAACATCCGGTGCAACCATTGCCGCCGCCTGGACCGGCGGGGCTGCTTCGAGTGTCGGACGCAAACGGAGCGGGAGGCGCGGGAACTCTACGCGAAGCTGTTTCCGGGGAGGTGAAAAAATGAGTAAAACCCTGATTCAAGACGTTGTAAAACTCATAAACGAAGGCTGGCGGCCTTACAACGCGGAGCCTGACACCTTCGTCTATGAAAAGCTCGGTTGCCGGAACTTCTTGCGCGGCAGAAAAGGCCATTGGTTTGTCCGTGGCGATATTTTTTGCTGCATCGGCTGCGGGGCGCATTGCACGTTGAGCCGCCCGGCGGGTTTCCCGCTGCCCTTGCCCATTCGCTACACCACGCCCCCGCCGGCCCAGCCGTACACCCTGACCCAAAAGGAAATGGCGGCCCGGTTCGACAATCTGACGGTCCGGCAGGCGTCCTATTGCCTCAATATTTCGGAACGGCTGGTCTATGATTGGATTGAGGAAGGAAAACTTGTCCGGCTCAAAGACATTCCGGTTCGTGTCCGCTCTCAGGAAGTGCGGGAATTGATGCAGGATTTTGACGAGTAAATAGTTCGCACAGCCCGCGCCCTTTCCGGGCGGAAAGCGGCCCGCTTTGGCAAGATTGCCGGAGCGGGCCGTTTCGCGTCGGTCCGTTCCTCCGCAATGCCCCGCCGGGATAGGCCCGGCGGGGAACCGGAGAACCCCGCGAAAGGAACATCATGTTTGTGCCTTCTCTCATTCGCAACCCGCGCTGTCTGTTGGCTTGCTTCATCTTGTGCGGCGTGGCTCTCCTGGCGGCCCTGCTGTTCTTCTCACCGGTCCAGGGTCCGGTTATCGCCTACAAGCTGGCCCTGGCCGTGGTGGCCGCCATCGTGGGCATGGCCTTTGACTTTTTGGCCTTCCCGTATGCGTTGCCGTCCGGCTATCTGGTCCGCGACTGGCGCAAGAACCCGGACGCCACCGGAGACGACGGCAAACCCGATTTTCCCGTGGTGAACGGTTATTTCCGTGTTTTTTCCGCCGCCATGCTCCGCCGGGCGCTGATTATCGCGGCCTTTGTTTTGGCCGTGGCGCTGGGGCTGTAGCCATGTGGCGCATGGTGAAAAAGGCGTGCCGCTGGGCGTGGCTGTCTTTCTGGGAAACCGTGGGAGACTTGCTGAAATTGGCCGTTGCCGGATTTTGGCTTGGCCTGGGCTTCTGGCTTGCTCTGGCTGTTCTGACTTCTGCTTGCTCTAAGGTCCACGCCGCCGAAGTGACGATCCCCCGCGCCGCCGCTCAGTACCGGGCGGAGCTTGTGCGCTCCGCCCGCGTGGTGTGGGGCCTGGACGCGCCGGTGTCCGTGTTCGCGGCCCAAGTCCACACGGAATCCTGGTGGCGCAACGACACGGTTTCCCACGTCGGGGCGCAAGGCTTGGCCCAGTTCATGCCCGCGACGGCGGCATGGCTGCCCAAGGTGGCCCCGGAAACCGGCAAGCCCGCGCCCTTCAATCCGGGCTGGTCCCTCCGGGCGCTCTGCACCTACGACAAGTGGCTGTGGGACCGCACGGGCGGCGTGAACGACTATGAACGCATGGCCTTCACCCTGTCCGCCTATAACGGCGGCCAGGGCTGGGTGAATCGGGACAAGGCCAAGGCCCGCAAACTGGGCGTGGATGCAAGCCGCTGGTTCGGGCATGTGGAAAACGTGAACGCAGGGCGCAGCCGGGCGGCATTCGCGGAAAACCGGCAATACCCCCGGCGCATATTGCGGGAGCGCCAGCAAGCCTACGTGCGAGCTGGCTGGGGACCGGGGATTGAGGAAGGGGGCTAGTCGTGTCGCAATCCATCTTGCGTTTTATCGGCATGCTTATGGTGTTGGTCTTGGCGGGCGTCTCCATCGCACTGGTGGCCGTCTCCGGTCAGCTTGAAGCCGAACGGCTGAACCACGCCGCCACGCTCAAAGAGCGGGACGAATGGAAGGCGACGGCGGAGGCGTACCGGAAGAACGCCGAAGCGCAGGCGGAAAACGCCCGGACCTGCCTTGGCCGGGAAGCCAAGGCGGCGCTGGACGCGGCGGAACGGGCGGCCATTATGAAACAGGTCAAGCCCCAGGCCCGGCCTGAACAGGAACAGGTGGTGGACGATGAAACACGCAATCGTGTTGCTGGTCGCCTCAATCGTCCTTTGTAGCGGCTGCGGCCCTAAACAGGCCGCCCCGCTCATTCTCAATTTGCCCGACTGTCCGGCCCCGGCTCCGCCCGTGTTGCCGCTGATCGACGGTTCCGCGCCGCTGGACGCCCCGGACAACGTGGCCCGGCTCATGGAGCGGGACGACCGGATGCGGGCGTATATTGTCGGCCTGAACGCGGCGCTTTGCTGTTTTCAGGCCGGGAGGAACCCCCATGGGAACCAGTGAAGTAGCCGCCCTTATCGGGGCGCTGGAACCGCTTATCAGAGGTCTTGCGACTGTGGGCCTGCCGGGCGTGCTGGCCATCGTGCTGTCCGGCCCGGCGTTCTTGATAGCCGTGGTGGTTATCATGTCGCACAACAGCGCCAAGCGCATGGAAAAGGCGCACGAACGCTTTCAGGAAAACATGAATACCATGCTTGAAGCCTACCGGACGGACACGCAGAATATGCTGCGGGAAGTCGGGGACAAGCACGCAGAAGTGACGCAGTTCTACAGGAAGAATGTGGAATTGGTGAAGAACTATGAGCGTATGACAGACGCCCTGCAAACTCTGGTCGTCAACAATACGCGGGCCATGGAACACCTGACCACCATCATCGAAACGAGGCACCAGCAATGAGCGAACGAACGGAGAACATCGGCCAGAGGGAAACGCTCCGGCATATCGTCAAGCGCCTTGAAGCGGAGGCGGTCAGCCATCGGGATTCGATTCGGGCCGCCTTGCCGCTGGCCGGAGAAGTGGCGGCCATTGACGAGGACTACGTCATGTCCCTGGCCGTGGCCCTGTCGGAAAAAGTGCGCGAATTGCGGGGCATGAACAAGAAAATTGAAATCCTGAACCGCGAACTTGACGGATAACGGGGGCGGCGCATGGGCTGGGAATATGAACCGGAAACCGTGTGGAAGGCGCAAGAACTGTATTGCGTGGACCGGCTCAGTTTCGCCCGCGTGGCGGAACTGACCGGCGTCTCCGCAACCACGCTCAAAGCGTGGTCGGATAAGTATGACTGGCGGGCCAAGCGCGAGGAAATCGCGCAGGCGGAAAGCGACATCCGGGTCAACACCATCAAGGGCCGTAAGGTGGCCCTTGAAATGCTGCTTGAGGCCGGGGACGGCAAGGAAGCCTCGCAAATGGCCTTTGCCGTGGCGTCATTGGAATCGCTGGCCCTGAAACAGCAAGAACTGGCCGCCGCCGGAAAGATTCCCAGCGCCGCCGCCCCGGCCCGGCCCAAAATCGCCACGCGGGCGGACGCCGTGGCTGTGTTGCGGGACGCCGTGGAACAAAAGCTGGGCCTCGCCCTGGCGGACCCGGTCAAGATTACCACGGCCACGGTCCAGGATGTGAAGCGCTGTCTTGAGCTTGTGGCGGAGCTTGAAGCCAGCCTGCCCAAAGAGACGGAACCGGAGGAAGCCAAGCGGCGCGGCCTGTCCAAAGACACAGCCCAAAGCATATACAGGGCGCTGGGCATTACGGAGGGCGGGGAATGAACAATGTCGCAGACGTGCTGATTCCGTATCAGCGCCGCTGGGTGGCCGACACAAGCCGGGTCAAGGTATGGGAAAAATCGCGCCGTATCGGGGCGTCTTACGCGGAAGCGCTGGCGTCCGTGCTGGACGCGGCCAAAAGCCGGGAAGCGGGCGGCCAGGATACGTTTTACCTGTCCTATAACAAGGAAATGACGCAGACGTTCATCCGGGATTGCGCATACTGGGCGAAGGGCTTCAACGTCGTGGCCGAAGACGCGGAAGAACTGGTTTTGCGGGATGAAGACCGGGACGTGACCGTGTACCGTATCCGTTTTGCATCGGGCTTCAATGTTTGGGGCCTGCCTTCGGAACCCCGGTCGCTCCGCTCCAAGCAAGGCCGGGTTATCATTGACGAGGCCGCGTTCGTTGACGATCTGCCGGAGCTTATGAAAGCCGCTTTCGCCCTGCTCATGTGGGGCGGTAGCGTGTCCATTCTGTCCACGCACAACGGCGAGGACAACCCGTTCAACGAGCTTGTCAAAGAAATCCGGGCCGGGGCCAAACGCTACAGCCTGCACCGCACCACGCTGGACGAAGCCATAAGCGACGGCCTGTATAAAACCATCTGCAAAAGGGCGAACCCGCCCCGGCCCTGGACCAAAGAAGACGAAGACGCATGGCGGGCGGGCATTATCGCGGACTACGGCGATGGTGCGGATGAGGAGCTTTTCTGCATTCCGAACCGTTCCAGCGGAGCCTACCTGACCACGGCCATGATTGAAGCCTGCATGTCGGAGGACGTACCGCTCTTGACCTGGACGCCGCCCGCGCCGGACTTCGTGGACTGGCCCGCGCCCGTGGCCGAAACCTACACAAAGGGCTGGTTCCTGGAACATCTGGCTCCGCTGCTGTCCGGCCTGCCTCAAGATTGCGCCCATTTCGCCGGGGAAGACTTCGGACGCTCCGGCGACCTGTCCGTGTTCATCCCGGCCACGGAAACGCGGGACTTGCGCCTTGTGCCGCCCTTTGTGCTGGAATTGCGGGATTGCCCGCACCGCACGCAAAAGCAGATACTGTTCGCTATCCTGGACGCCTTGCCGCGCTTCAGCGGCATATCCCTGGACGCACGCGGCAACGGCTCCGCCCTGGCGGAAGCCGCCCGGCAAAAATACGGCCCGGCCCTGGTGCGGGAAGTCATGATCAGCGAGGCGTGGTATCGGGAAACCATGCCGAAGTTGAAAGCCCGCTTTGAAGACAAGACGCTGGTGTTGCCCAAGCGGGCGGAAATTCTGTCCGACTTTCGCTTGCTCCGCGTAGTCAAGGGCGTGGCCCGCGTGCCGGAGAAACGGACCACGGACAAAACCGGCAACCGGCACGGCGACGCCGCCGTGGCCGCCGCCATGCTGGTGGATGCGCGGGAACAACTGGGGAACGTGGAACCGTGGGAATGTATAAGCGTCAGCCTGCCCAAGTTTGATTTGAACGGCTGGTGAGCCGATAAGGAGGAATGACATGCGGGACAGTATTCTCAATACTATGAATCATGAAGATGCACGGCAATATTGTGGGGAAATACTGGCCGTTCTGGAAAAGTGCGGGGAGAGCTTGCCCGGCTCGATCATCCCTACCAAGTCAAATACATTTGAGTGCAAAATAAAAGTTCTTGAACTGTGCGTCGTGGCCCTGTCCGAATATATGGCGGACGAGCACTTTACCGTTACAATTCAGCTTCACGATAAAGTGTCATTCACTGGCAATACATGGCTTGCGGTGTAAAATCCTTCGCATAGCCCGCGCCCTTTCCGGGCATAGCCTCCGCTTCTTTGCCATTCTGGCCGGAACGGAGGCTTTTCTATGGCAAGCGGAATTTACAGGGCGGACGGCACGTTTCAGCCGTTCCATGCCGCCGAACTGGGAACGGAACTCGCCACGCGCCAGAATGCCGGGCTGGCTCTGGGGGACCTTGAAGGCTGGCTGAACGTCTTGCCGGACCCGGACCCCGTACTCCGCAAGCGCAGGGATGAAGCGTCCGTGCTGGCGGACCTCTCCGCCGACGACCAGGTGACGACGGCCATGTTGTCCCGGAAAAATCGGGTGCTGAACTGCCCCCATTTCACCTTCCGCGCCGGAGCGCCGGAGGGCGAAACGGCAACCCCCGAAGCCGTGGCCTTGCACCGCCGTTTTACGCAGGACCTTGAGCGGGCGAACCTGCGAACCATCATTTCTTCCATCCTGGACGCGCCGTTTTACGGCTTCGCGCCCCTGGAACTTGTCTGGCGGCGCGGGGACAACTGGTGGCATCTGGTGGACGTTGTGGCCCGGCCTTCGCTCTGGTTCGGCTTCGACAACCTGAACAACCCCGTCTTTATAGGCGCTTACGGTTTGGCGTGCGCCGAACCGCGCCTCTTGCCCGCCGGAAAGTTTGTCATTGTCCAGCACCACGCCACTTACGACAACCCGTATGGCTTGCGCCTGCTTTCGCGCTGTCTCTGGCCCGTGGCCTTCAAGCGCGGCGGCCTGCAATTCTACGCCCGCTTTGTGGAACGGCACGGCATGCCCTGGGTGGTGGGCGAAGCCCCGGCCCAAGCGGAGCGTGCGGAAAAGCGGGAAATGGCACATGACCTTGCCCGTATGGTCCAGGACGCCGTGGCCGTGATTCCCCACGGGGCAAGCGTAAAGCTGGAATCCGCCGGACAGACGCAGGGCGCGTTGCATGAAGCCTACTTGTCCCGGCAGGACCGGGCCATAAGCAAAATTCTCATGGGCCAGACCCTGACCGTGGAAATGGAGGGCAAGAACAGCCAGGCCGCCGCCGAAACCCATAAGGACGTGGCGGACGACTTGGCCGACGCCGACAAAAGCATGGTGGCGGACGCCTGGAACGAAATCGGCTGGCTGTACGCGCAAGTCAACGCCGGGCCGGGCGTGCTGGCCCCCCTCGCGGCCTATGAAGAGCCCGAAGACCTGAACACGCGGGCGGCCCTGGACGAAAAACTGACCAAGATCGGCGTGGTGTTCACGGCGGAGCACTTTACGGAAAATTACGGCCTCAAAAAAACGGAATTCACGGTGGCGGCTCCGGCCCCGACGCCGGGACCGGGCGCGAACTTTGCGGCTCCGGCGGAATCGGCAATTCTGGCCGAAAAAGCCCAGGCTAACCTGGACGCGGCCATAAAGACCATGCTTCCCGACGCGCTCAAGGCAAGCCGTGAATTTGTCACGGAAGTTGAGAACGCGGTCACGTCCGCAACGAGCTTTGACGATTTGCAGGACGCCCTGGTGGAACTGCTGGCCCCCTCCATGGCCCCGGACGCGCTGGAAAGTTTCCTGGCCCGCGCCATGACGGCGGCGGCAGGACACGGCGCGGCGGCCGTCCAGGCCGAAGTGGAAGAGGACGACGACAGGATGTCGTCGGGCCGCGCAGCGGGAGCGCAGCGATTGCCGCGTCAATCGCAAGCGACAGCGCATCCCGCACAGGACGTGCGGGGGCGCGTCATGGAAGAGGACAAATAAAATGGGTTTGGCGGGACCGGAAATCATTGCGCAAGGCGTACAACCGGACGCCGCCGTCGAGTTCTGGAAGCAGCGGGCCAAGCTCACGGACGAACAAGCCAAGGCGCTGGGAGAAGGAGCCAAGCAACGGGCCTTTTACGTGACGGGACTGGCCAAGCAAGACCTTGTGCAGCTTGTGAGCGACGGCATTCAATCCGCCCTGGAAAACGGGGAAACCCTGGCGGACTACAAGAAGCGCATCGCGGCGGCCATCGAGGCCCAGGGCTGGCACGCTCACCGGGTGGAAAACATCTTCCGCACCAACATGCAAACCGCCTACGCCGCCGGGCGCTACAAGAAAATGCAGGCGGTCAAGGCGTCGCGGCCCTATTGGCAATACCTCGCTATCCTGGACAAGCGTGTCCGGCCTCCCCACGCCATTCTGCACGAACTGGTGTACCCGGCGGACCATGAATTCTGGGCCTCAAACTATCCGCCGAACGGCTTCCGTTGCCGGTGCGGCGTGCGCACGCTTTCGGCCAAGCAGGTGGAAAAGCAGGGCCTGACGGTCCAGAAAGCCATGCCGGAAGCAGGCGTCTGGACAGACCCCAAAACCGGGATGGAATACTTTGTCAATTTCCCCGGCGCGGACAAGGGGTTTCGCAACAATCCGGGCGCTGACTGGCTGGCCGGACTGGACCTGAAAAAGTACGGCCTGGAGAACACGGCTCCGCCTGTCCCGAAGAAAGAGCCTTTGACGCAAAAAAAGCTGGAGGCGGACATCGCCTCTCTGGATACGCTGATCAAGGCCGCCGGAGACAAGAAGGCCGTGGCCGAACTTGAGGCGAAAAAGGCCGAATGTCAGGCGCAGCTCGACAAAAAGAAGGCGCTGGCCGCCAAGAAAAAGCTGACCAAGGAACAGCTTGCGCTCACAAAGCAGCTTGAGGCCGTGCCCGTCAAGACCTACAGCGGGATATGGCAGGACGACGTCACCACGGCGGATTGGAAGGCCAAGTCCGGCGGCATCCAGGCCAAAAAAGAGTATTTCGCGGCCAAGCTGGCGGGCGGCGGACTGACGGCGGCGGAAACGACAAAATTTGAAGGGTACATCAAGAGCCTTGACGAGTTCGCCGCCGAAGGCCAGCACTATCACGAACTTCAGACGAAGCTCAAAAATACGCAGGATTCCTTGTCCGCCTTGAAAAAAGGTGGTAAAGGACTATCTGCTCCTTATTCCCAGGAACGCAAGGACGCGGCGCTGTGGGCCAAAACCCCGCAAGAGGCCGACGAAGTACTGCGGGCGGGAAGCGGCGAAGTCTGGCGCAAGGCTTCCAAGGCGGAGAAGGACGCGCTTTACGAATACACACGCGGCTCCGGCGGTTTCAACCGTCCGTTGCGGGGCTATGACGGCAGTTGGAGCAACTTCAAGGGCGCGGGCAAGGTCGATCTGAACAACGAAGGCATGGGCGCTGCCATTCAGCACATGACCAACGCCATCAGCAAATCCGCGTATGACCGGGATGTCTGGTTGCAGCGGGGCGTTGAAACGGTGGAGGGAGCGGCAAATTTTCTCGGCGTAAAGGCAAAGGAATTGCACCAGTGGACACAAAAGCAGTTGGAAAGCGCCTTGAAAGGCGAAAAAATAACCGACCATGCTTTTGTGTCGTGCGGGAGCGCCAAGGGCAAAGGCTTCACGGGGGTTATTTTTAATATTTACTGTCCCAAGGGCACCAAGATGATTTACTCCGAACCGTTCAGTCACTACGGAGACGGCGGGGGGCGAAAATGGGACGGCAAAAAGCCCCAAACCTCGTTCGGCTATGAGGATGAAACAATTATCCAACGCGGGACCCAGTTCAGGATTGTGAAAGTGGAGAAGAAGGGGCAACGGCTGTATTTTGACATGGAAGTCGTGGGACAGATTTAGCGTGGGGGCATGGCATGAGTGAAAAAAAACCGAAATGGGAAGGCGAAGCCTGGACGACGCAAAGCCCGAACCCCGTCGCGTGTGAAACCTGCATGTTCAGGCCGACCGTGTTCCGGGGAACGCAACTGGACCGGGCAAGCACGGATACGTGCGGCATCTTTGAAGAGCCGGACCACAAGCCCGACGATGTGTATTGGAACGGCGCGGCATGCGAATTTTACGAAAAGGCGCTATGAACACTGACAAGACGTCCCGACCCGCTGTGCTGCTGGGCGTCGCCGTGGGCGACGCTCTCGGCGTGCCTGTGGAGTTCAAGGCGCGGGGCGGCTTTCATGTGGCCGATATGCAGGGCTACGGCACGCATCGCCAGCCGCCCGGAACATGGTCCGACGATACTTCGTTGACCCTGGCCCTGGCCGACTCCCTTTCCCGTGGCTGCGACATGCGGGACATAGCGCGGAATTTTGTACGCTGGCATGACGAGGCCGCGTTCACGGCGCACGATGAAGTCTTTGACATCGGCATGGCGACCGCGAAGGCCATCCGGCGCATCAAAAGCGGCGTCGCGCCGGAACGCGCCGGAGGCGCGGAGGAAAACGACAACGGCAACGGCAGCCTCATGCGGATAGCCCCGTTGGTCTTTTATCTGGCCGACAAGCCGCAAGAGGAGCGCTTTCGCCTGACACAAGCCGTTTCGTCTCTGACCCACGCCCACGCATGGTCTGTTATGGCCTGTTGCATCTATCTTGAAATGCTGGGCAAACTGCTTGCCGGTACGGAGAAGGACGCCGCCTACGCCGATTTACGGGACGAGTTCCGGTCCGGCCATCCCGCTGTGGGCGGTGACGCCCTGGCCAAGTTCGACCGGATACTCAAGGCCGATATACGCGCCTTGCCGAAGCGGGACATACGGAGCGGCGGATTCGTTATTGACACCTTGGAGGCCGCTTTGTGGTGTTTCCTGACCACGGACAACTATCAGGACGCCGTGCTGAAAGCCGTCAACCTGGGCGGGGATACCGACACGACGGCGGCGGTGACCGGCGCGTTGGCCGGGCTTGCCTACGGGCTGGCGTCCATTCCCGCGATATGGCTTGCACAGGTGGCAAGGTATAACGCCATTCTTCGTATTGCCTCCGCTATACCCTAGTTTTTTCTTCGCATAGCCCGCGCCCTTTCCGGGCAAGGCCCCTGTTTTTTCGTCATAGTGACGGAAAAACAGGGGCTTTTTGCATGGACAAGGAAAAATGGGTCGAGATTGCCCGCACGGGCACATTCACTGACAGCGCCGGGCGGCCCCAGACTTTCACGGCCCGCGACCTGGACGCCATAGCCCGCGCCTATGACCCGGACCAGCGGGACGCGCCGCTGGTGTTCGGGCATCCGCAAAGCGACGCGGCCCCGGCCTTCGGCTGGGTTGAAAAGCTCAAAAGCGAGGGCGGAAAATTGTTTGCGACGTTTGCGCACGTTCCGGGCGAAGTCAAAGAGCTGGTGGCAAAAAAGCATTACCGCCATGTGTCCATGTCCCTCATGCCGGACCGCGTGAACCTGCGGCATGTGGCGCTGCTGGGGGCGGCGCAGCCCGCCATAGACGGGCTGCGGGCGGTGGAATTGAACGACGGCGGCGACGCCATAACGGTGGATTTCGCGGAACCCGCCACAACCAAAGGAGAAAACCGAATGAACCCGGAAGAACTGCAAAGGCAGATCGGCCAGTTGCAGGCGGAGCTTGCGGCGCTCAAGAACGAGAACGCAACCCTCAAAAAGAAGGCGGACACCCACAAAGAAGAGAAGGACAAGGCCGACGCCGCCAAAACCGACGCCGAACAGAAGGCCGCCAAGGCCAGCGCCGATTTTGCCGCCTACAGGGGCACAATCGAAACGGAACGCCGCGAGGCCCGCGTGTCCGCGCTGGTGCAGGCCGGAAAGGTCAAGCCCGCCGAACGGGCGGACGTGCTGGACTTTGCCGCCAAACTGGCCGGAAAGGACGGGACCGTGGACTTTTCCGCGCCCGATGGAGCCGGGGGCGTCAAGCGCGAGGCCGTGTCCCTGGAAGAGCGCTATTTCCGCGACCTGGAAGCCCGGCCCGTGGATGAACGCTTTACCATGGACTTTTCCGCCGCTCCGGCCCACGCGGGCGGGCAAATTCCGGCCTATGACCCCGCCGAAATGGCCTCCAAACTTTAGGCCGCTCCACGCTCGCCCGGATGCTCGGCGGGCAAAGCCCGCACTCGCGCTCGCGTGTCGCTCAAAGCTCGCTACCGCTCGCGCCTCCGGCGGATAAGGAAACCGCAAAACAAAGGAACATATTATGAACGAAGGACATTTGGGAAAATTCAGCTTCGGCGGCGAACGCGCCGCCACGGACGATCATCCTGTCGTCATTCATTATTTGCCGCTGGCCGCCACGGTGACGGCGGCCCTGGAAGTGGGAACCCTGCTCAAACGTGTTGACGTAGCCGATTCCGACCCCGCCTATGCGCCGTTTTTGTCCACGGACGCGGCTGTCCCGTGCGCCGTGGTGGATTTGCCGTGCGACCCCACGGGGGACAAGGGCGAAAAAAGCGCGGCGTGTGTGGTTCACGGCACGGTCAAAACCCGGCTGCTGAAAACCGGCGACAACCAGGCCCCCAGCGGGGCGCAACTCGCCAAACTGGCGGAGCGCGGCGTTTTCGCCGTCTAACGAGTGAGGAACCATTATGCTTGCGAATTTGAAAGGACTGTTCACGCCGGAAGCCGTTGCGGCTTCCCTGAAAATTCTTCCGCCCATGGAAACCACCATCATGGACGCGCTGTTCAAACAGCGCCCGACGCACCAATTCCCGGTTATCGGCGTTTCCGATCTGGTGTCCGTGGTCCAGACGGTCCCGGTGGTGCGCCGGGACGGCACGCCTATTTCCCTCAAGGGTGAAACGGCCAGCATGGAGTTTATCGCCCCGTTGCCGGTCAAGGTGAAAATTCCCGTCACGGCCTCCGAACTGAACGACTTGAAAATCATCTTCGGCAATCAGGCCGCCGTGGCCGCGTGGCGGACGCGCAAGGTGGAGCAAATCCGCCAGACGGTCCGCAACACCACGGAAGGCATGTGCTCCGTGGTGGCCGCCACCGGCAAACTGACGTGGCCCGTGGAACTGGAAGGCGGACGCCGGGAAATCTACGAAGTGGATTACGGCCCGCTGCTGACCTACACGCCCGCCGCCAAACTGACCGCCGCGTCCAAACTGCCCGACGTGTACAAGCTGCTCCGGGGCATGGAGCTTGAAGTCAAAAAGGCCGGGCTGGGCGGCAACGTGGAATTCTGGGCCGGTTCGGACGTGGTGTCCGTACTGCTGGGCATCGTGGAAACATACACCTCCACCACGGAAAGCAAGCCCTACCGTATTTCCCTGGAACAGGGGCGCATCACGGTGGGCAACTACGTTATCCGCTTCATGGATGAAACGTACCCGAACCCGGAAGACGACGGCGAATGGCTGCCCAAGCTGGACGCCAAGGTTCTTTTGGCCGTGGCGACGAATCAGCCCGGCGCGGTCTGGTATTGCGCCATCGACTCCATCAGCGCCAACAACGCGGCGGTCCCGCTGCATATCGTGCCGGTTCCCCGCGACGACGATTCCGGCCTCATGCTCATCGGGCAGGCCAAGCCGCTTCCGGCCCGGCCTTCGCGGGCCAGTTGCAAAGCCGTGGTGGTGGACTAGGCACGGGGTTCTTTTGCTTTCCGGCTTCGTCAGGCTTCGCTTCGCCCTTGGTCGAGTACCATAAAAGTACGCTCCCTCGGCCAAAGCTCGCCTTCCTTGCCGGAAAGCAAAATTCCACCCGCGCCGTCAGAAGCGCAAAAAGGCCTCTCCCTGACAAGGGGAGGGGTAAGACATTTAGACTAGTCTAAAACTAGTCCAAAACGCCGGAAAAGGGGGCGTCCCATGCTCTTGTGCGACCGTGCCGCCATCGTGGACTTGCTCCACGCCAAATACGTAGAGGCGTGCGAGAAACAGAACCAGGGCATCGTGGAGCGGACCATCGAAGCCGTGTCCGGGGAAATCGGGGACGCGCTTTCCTACCGCTATCCGCAGCCGTGGCCCTCCGTGCCGGAACTGGTCCGCTATATTGCGGCGGTTCTCAGCGCCTACCGCGTGGTGGAGGCCATCACGTCCCTGGTGTCCAGCGAGGCCAGCGACAACAACGAATGGATTCCTTTGCAAAAACAGTGGCGCTACTGCACCGGCCTGCTGGAAGACATTGTCCGGGGCAAGCAGAAATTGCCTCTGGACGAGGCCAAGCCGGACCGGGAAGAAGCCAGCGTGGCCGTGGTGAGCCGCCCGCCGCTGTTCGACCTGCGGGGGCTGTGATGGGCAATAGCGGCTGTTCTCTGAACTGGGGCGGTCTGGACAAGGCCATGAGCAAGGCGGCGCAAAAGCTGGGCAACAAGCAGGCGCTGCTGGAAAGCGTGGGGGAAGCCCTGGTGTCCGGCACGCTGGACCGCTTCGACGCGGAGGAAGACCCGGAAGGGAACAAATGGAAACCGTCCCGGCGGGCGCAGGAAGAAGGCGGAAAAACGCTGTCCGATACGGCCATTCTGCGGCGCTCCGTTGAATACGCCATCGCCGGGGACAAGGTGATGGTGGGCAGCAATCTGCCCTATGCCCTTATCCATCAGAAAGGCGGAACCATCAAGCCCAAAAAGGCAAAGCGGCTGGTGTTCAAGGGCAGCGGCGGAAAAAAGGTGTTCGCCAAGGAAGTGACCATTCCCGCCCGGCCCTATCTGGGCGTTTCCGATGAAGATCGGGAAGAGGTCCAGGCGACTATCGCTGACTTCCTGGCCGACGCTTTTAAACCATAACCGATAGGGACGCGAACCGATGCAGGAGCTTGCAACGGACATCATCACGCGGGCGGCGCTGGCCGCCGGACTGCCCGAAGGCCGGGTCATGGACCAGAGCGCGGCGGACAACCTGACTATCCCGCGCCCCCGGCTGGAACTGCAATTCCTGCCCGAACGCTACACGCGCACCGGGCGGACGCTGGCCTACCGGCGGACGAAAACGGAGCTTGTCCGCAAGCGGGAATTGTATGTCGTGGAACTCTCGGCGGCGGCCAATGCGCTGGCCGAAGACCGGGCATGGCTGGCGGCCTTCTGCTACGACTTCGCCGCCGCCCTGCCGCCTGGGGTCAACGACAGCCGGGGAAACTGGGTCAGGATACGGGCGGAAAAAGCCACGTTCAGCCGTCCGCCGGACAAGCGCGTGGGCGATGCGGTTATCGCCGTGTTTGAGAAGGCGAACCAGCTTTTCAGCCTGTCCTTTACATGGCGAATCACCGTCGAAGAGGCGGAAAACCTGATTCCGTCGTTCACTCTCAACATTCACAAAGGAGGCCGCAATGGCGACTAAGAAAAAGGAAGAAAGCCCGGAATCCCTGGAAACCGTGGAGCGGAAGCCCGAAGAACAGACCAGCGCCGCGCCGGAGGTCGTAGAAGCGGCCCCGGCGGACCAGACGCCCCCGGAGAATGCGCCGGGCGTGAAAACGGAAACCCCGTCGGAGCCGCCCGAAACGCCGGAGCCGGAAAAGGAAGTCCCGGCCCTGGAAAGTCTGGCCGTGTTGGCGGACCGGCACCGGGTCCCGACGTGGCAACAGGCCGCCTTGTGCCGCCTTATGGGCTGGGAAGACGGCAAAATGGTAGCCAACGCGGAGTATCTGGATGCGCTGGACAAGCTCAAGACCCGCCGCGTGGGCGGCGGGCGCATGGGGTAAGTTATGGGCGACGTACTGCAATATCTGATAGATGGAACGTCCGGGATTGTGAGCGGCGGCGTGGACGGCAAGGCCCTTGTCGCGGGCGTGTGCTCCAAGGGCAAGGTGGGCAAAGCCTATCTTGTCGGCAAACGCACGAACCTTGACGACATGCTGGGCACCGGGCCGCTGGTGGACCGCGTGCGGGACATGCTGGTGACGGGCGGGCAAGAGCCGGGCGTCGTAGCCGTGCCGGTCCAGGGCCAGCCCGGCGGCTACATTTCCGACCTGTCCGTCACCGGGACCAAGACCGGAGCCACGCTGTCCGGCTATCCGGCCAAAAATGCTGACGTGGTAGTCCGCGTGACGACGGGTGGCCTTGTTTCCGGCGGCGCGGCCATGCTGGAAATTTCCACGGACGGCGGCAAAACCTTTGCCGCTCCGGCCCCCGCCGCGCCGCAAGTCGCCATCAGCGACGGCGACGAAACCACGGGTGCGACTCTGGTATTCAACGAAGGGGCGGTCCTAGACGAAGGCGCGGCCTATGCCTTTGCCGTGCGCTGCCCGGTGGGGCCGGTGTACCGCGTCGGAGACGCGGCAAGTCCTTTGCCCGCCGTGGAAGAACTGGCTTCCGGCGTGCTGGCAGGGGCGGAACTGGTGCTGCAGGTGGTCAAAGGCGGGGACCGCAACGTGGGCACGTACCGGCTGTCCACGGACGGCGGAGACAACTTCGGCGCAACCCGGACTATTCCGGTGGGCGGCGTGGCGGAACTTGACGGCTACGGCGTGAAGTTGAACTTCCCCGCCGGGGAATATACGCCGGGCACCACTTACACCTGCCGCCTGCTGCCGCCCGCGCCGTCCATTGTGGACGTGCTGGACGCTCTGGACGCCCCATTGAGCATTTACGACGTGGAATTCGTGTATGTGGTGGGGCCGTCCGATTCCGTGGACTGGGCCGCCGCGCAGGCCAAGGCCGACGAACTCTGGAACCACCAGCGCCCGACCTACTTCAAAATGGAAGAACGCTTGCCCTTTGACGGCGAGGATTTGAACGACTACACCGCCGCGCTGTTGGCCGAACGCCAGGGCTTTGCCGGGCGCTTCGTGACCGTGTGCGCTCAATACGGGGAAGTCGTGGACACCACCGGAGCCGCCCGGCTCCGCAACGCGGCGGGCTTGCAGGCTGGGCGGGTTATGGCGATTCCGGTTCAGCGGGCCACTGGCCGTTTCAAAGACGGCCCGGTGAGCCAGCTTTCTTTGCCGGAAGGCTGGGAAGCCGTGCGGCCCACGCTGGAAAACGCCGGATACCTGACGGCCAAGAAATACGCCGGGATGAAAGGGACGTACTGGGGCGATTCGCGGACCATGGCCGAAGACACCAGCGACTTTATGTATGAGGAAGCCCTTCGCGCCGTGTTCAAGGCGGTTCGGCTGACCCGCAAGGCCGCGCTCAAGTCCATGTATGACGAAGCCGGGGACCCGCTCCGCCCGGACCGGAAAGGAGGGCTTGCCTATCTCAAGGCAAATTTGGAAGACGCCCTGGACGCCATGGTGGAAGCCAAGGAACTGGCGGGCTATGTCGTGGACATTCCCGCCGGACAAAATGTGGCGCGGGACGGCGTGGCCGTGGAAATAACCCTGATCGGCGTGCCCATCATCCGGGAAATCAAACTCTACAACCGCTACACTTACGCCGGGTCGAACTTCGACCCGCGCATCGAAGACTACGCGCTGGCGGCGTAGGGGGAGGCTGTATGGCTGTCAATGGTCTGAAATACGATTGGGAATCCATGTCTGTGACGGGACCGCATGGCGAAATCGCCGGAATTACGGAAATCAAGTACGAAGACGGGCAAAGCGTGACTGGCCGCTACGGCAAGGGCAGCATTCCGCGTGGCTATGGACGCGGCAACTATGAAGCGTCCGGGTCCATGGTCCTGGACCGCGACGAATGGGAAAAGCTCAAAAAGGAACTGACCGCCAACGGCGGCGGCATTTACGACCATGAGCCGTTCCCCATTGTGGTGAGCTACGCCAACAACGATATGGAGACGATTACCGATACCCTGAAAAAATGCAAAATCGCTAAATTCAGCGGCGCGGGCGGTTCGCAGGGGGACGACAACGTCAGCCCCATAACCTGTGACCTCACTATCTTGTCTCCCATACTCTGGAACGGCGTTCCGGCCAAAAAAGAGCAAAAGAACCTGGACGCCTAACGAACGGGCCGGGAAGCCGGCCCGTTTTTTCCTTCGCATGGAACGCGCCCTTTCCGGGCGCTTTTTGTTTGCCCGCGCTACGCTTCCCACACCGGGCAATTCCGCCCGGCATAAGACAAAGGAGCGAACCATGCCCGACGCCAAACAATCCCCTGAACTGACCCGCAAGTATGCCGCCTTCCCCCATTCCTTCCGCGACCCGTGGGAAGACGTGGACGTGGAAATGTCGTTCCGCTTCGCCAAGCCCACGAAAACGGAAATCAAACGCTTGCAGGACACCGCCTCGAAGAATCCCACGCAGGCGTCCCGCAATCTGCTGTTGTCCACGGTTCACCCGGAGGACAAGGACAAACTGACGCAGGCCATGGACGAGTATCCGGGCATTGCCACCAGCTATTCCACAGCCCTGATTCGCGCCGTGGGCATCTCCGCCGACCTGGGAAACTGACGGACCCGGACGGCTACGACCAGGGCGACGCCCTGGTCCTGCATTGGCTGCACGTTGCCCCGGCGGACGACATGGAAAACTGGGTTGCCCAAGTGCGCCAAGCCGTCTGGGTGGAACGCCGGTACTTCTCCGCTTTGTCCCGGAGCATCAACGGAACTCCAAAGGCATAACCCATGGAAGTTTTTTCTGTCTTCGCCACCTTGTCCCTTGTGGACATGCTGTCCGGCCCGCTGGGCCGTATCCGGGGGGCCATGGGCGGCGTCAACGGCGCGGCGGCGGGACTGGGAAACCGTATGGGCAGGCTTGCCATAGCTATGGCCCCGGTGGCGTTGGCCGCCGGGGTCCTGCTGGGGTCGTTCGGAGCATGCGTCGGCGTAGCCGCCGGGTTTGAAGACCAAATGGCGAAAGTCGGGGCCGTGTCCCGCGCCTCGTCGGCGGAAATGTCGGCGCTTGAGGCCAAGGCGCGGGAACTGGGCGCGACGACCCAGTTCACCGCCGTTCAGGTGGGCCAAGCCGAACAGTATCTGGCCATGGCGGGCTTTTCCGCCAAGCAGAATATTGCCGCCGCCACGGCCACGGACCTGGGCCGGGCGGCGGATATTTCCTCCGACATTTTGGGCGCGTTCGGCATGCAGGCCGAACAAATGACCCGCGTTGCGGACGCGCTGGCCCTGACGTGCTCCACCGCCAATACTAATATGGAGTTACTAGGGGACACGATGAAATACGTGGCCCCGGTGGCCCGCATGGCCGGTCTGTCCCTGGAAGAAACGGCGGCCATGGCGGGTCTGCTCGGCAACGTGGGCATCAAGGGGAGCCAGGCCGGAACCACGCTCAAGGCCATGCTGAACAAGCTGGCCGCTCCCAGTAAGGAAGCGCAGGCGCTGTTCCAAAAACTGGGCGTCACGGTCAAAGACAGCGCGGGCAATCTGCGAAGCCCGGTCAAACTCCTGGGCGAAATGGCGGGCGGCCTCAAGAAAATGGGCACGGCGGAACAGAT
>ENA-ORTV01002102-ORTV01002102.1-human-gut-metagenome-genome-assembly--contig:-NODE-2102-length-19589-cov-45.800399_pt1 | contig 19589 bp, 21 predicted proteins | sample MGYA00241915_ERZ509194 | MGnify/ENA primary metagenome ERZ509194 (study PRJEB26280, sample SAMEA2338810) | human gut metagenome | biome: human gut; feature: human-associated habitat; material: faeces... | reverse complement strand
AAGTATCGTTTGTATCCAAGAATCCCCTGCATTTAGGCATGGGGAGTATGTCAAAATAAAAGAATTAATGGATAAAGCAGGATATCATAGAAGTGTATTTTATACATATTTTAAAGATATATACGATTTATTAGAGCAAGAACAAGAAGATTTTTTTATACAAATTGATAAATTCTCACCATATATATTAAATTGTTTTCTCTTAAATCAAGAAGATAAATATACTTTACAAAAATTAAAAGCATTTTTTTCGATGTATGCACCTAAATTATATGTATTATTAGGTGAACATGGAGATATGAGTTTTCAATTTAAATTAAAAGAAAAAATACGTAAAAATATATATAAATTTTTTCATTTAGATAAAAATGATTTAAAAGCGGAATTGGCTGTCGAGTTTTTTATAAATGGACATCTTAATGCTTTATTATATATGTATAAATATAAAGATAGATTATCTATAGAAGATTATTTGGAGATTGTAAAACCGGTGATAAATAATATATTTGTATTGAAAAATCGACAGTAGAGAAATAATTGTCGATTGAACAGAAAATTCGCCTATGACATAATTAACATAAGGGTGGTGATATAATATGCCAAAGAAAAAAATTGCTTTAGTTGTGATATTGTTAATTATGTTAGTAAGTATAGGATGGTACTATTTTTGTTATGATAAAGTGGATAAATTGACAGCAACAGGTACGATAGAAGTAACAAAATATGATGTTACACCTAGATTAGCAGGATATATAAGAAACCTTAAATTAGAAGAAGGAAATAGTTTAAATTTAGGAGATTTTGTTTGTGAGATAGAACGAGAAGATTTACGAGCTCAAAATATTGGTGATTGGCAAGCTGTGAAAGAAGCACAAGCAAAACTGCAAGATTTGAAAGATGGCGCAAGGAAACAAGAAATTGCTATGGCAGAAAATAGTCTGCAAAAGGCACAAGTCATTTTTGATAAAGCTCGAACTGATTTAAAAAGAAATAAAGAATTATATGATGTAGGTGGAATAAGCAAGCAAACTTTAGATGATATGCAAAAAGCTGTCGACGTAGCAGAAAAGGAACTATATATTGCTAAAGAAAATTATGATTTAGTTTTAGCAGGAACAAGACAAAAACAGATAGAAGCACAACAGCAACAGGTTGAAAAATTAATTGCACAAGCTAATGCTAATGCGAGTATTTTAGCAGATACAAAAGTATATAGTCCCATTACAGGAGTTATATTAAATAAAAATTTTGAAAATAATGAATATATTAATCAAGGACAAGCAATTTTAACTATAGCAGATTTAACAGATAGTTGGGTTATTGTATATATAGATATTGCAGATTTAGGAAAAGTATATCTACAGCAAAAAGTGAAGATACAAGTGGATGCATATCCTCAAGAAGTTTTCCAAGGGCAAGTAATAAATATAAATGATGAAGCTGAATTTACACCGAGGGAAACTTTGACTAAAGATGAAAGAAGTAATAAGGTTTTTGCGGTAAAAATTAAGATTTTTAATGAGCATAATAGATTAAAAGCAGGTATGATAGCGGATGTGATTTTTGATGATTAAAATAAGTAATGTAGATAAATATTTTAATGATGTAAAAATTATAGATGATTGTAATTTAGTTATAAAATCAGGAGAATTAACTATCATTGCTGGCGGTGATGGTGCTGGCAAGACTAGTTTAATAAAATTAATAGTAGGTTTATTAAATCCTGATAGAGGCTATATATTAATTGATGGAAAAATACCTTATAAAAAAAGAGCAGATATTGGTTATATGGCACAAAATTTTAGTTGGTATAGAAATCTTACAGTAGAGGAAAATGTGATACTATCTGCGAAGATGCATGGTTTTGATAGTAAACAAGCATTGATGAATTGTAATGAAATGCTAAATTTTGTGGGTTTAGATAGATTTAAACATCGTTTAGCAGAAAAATTATCTGGTGGAATGAAGCAAAAATTAGCTTTAGCGGCAACTTTAGTTTATAGACCACAAATTATTTTATTAGATGAACCAACAACTGGTGTTGATCCTGTATCGCGTCAAGAATTATGGGATTTAATTCAAACGATAAATAAAGAAGATATTACAATTATTGTTGCTACTCCTTATTTTGATGAAGTGATGTATGCAAAACATATTGTTTATATGAATAAAGGTAAAATTATTTTAGATGATAAACTTGAGATTTTACAACAGAAATATAATAAACAAAATTTAGCAGATGTTTTTATCAGTTTAATTGATGAGTAAATTAATTATAATGAAGTGATGATATGGATTACGCAATTTATACAGAAAATTTAACTAAGAAATTTGGCGAGTTTATTGCAGTAAATAATGTATCTTTAAAGATAAAACAGGGCAGTATATATGGATTGTTAGGTTCAAATGGTTCTGGAAAAAGTACAACAATACGTATGTTATGTGGCATATTAAAGCCTACATCAGGAAAAATATATCTATGGCAAAATGAAAATATTACTGATGAATTGAAATTAAAGATAGGCTATATGTCGCAGAAATTTTCTTTATATCCTAGTTTAACAATAAAAGAGAATATAAAATTTTATGCTAATTTATATGGTTTAAATGAAGATTTATTAAATATACGCATGCAAGAAATCATGGAAATGGCTGGTATAGTAGATAAAAAAGATTATTTAGTGAGTCAATTAAGTGGCGGATGGAAACAAAGATTAGCTTTAGGGTGTTCTATTATCCATAAACCTAAATTATTATTTTTAGATGAACCTACAAGTGGGGCAGACCCTAAAGCTAGAAAAATTTTTTGGCAAATAATAGAAGATTTAATTAAGCAAAATATAACAGTAATAGTAACTACTCATTTTATGGAAGAAGCAGAATTATGTCATAAAATAGGATTTTTGCATGCTGGAAAATTGTTAATAGAAGATAATCCTTTAAATATAAAAAAATCAGTAGCTGATGAAAATATTTCATTAAATAAAGTTTTTGCCTTATTAGTTAAACAAAAGGCGGTGAATAATGATGCATAGAATTTATGCAATATTATATAAAGAGTTTAAACAAATGCGTAGAGATACAACTATGTTAAGATTGTTGATATTGTTACCTATTATTCAAATTTTGATTTTTGGCTTGGCTATAAATACAGAAGTAAAACATATACCAACAGTTGTTTTTGATCAATGTAGGCAACAAGAAAGTAGAGAGCTCATTGATGTATTAGTGGCTACTGATTATTATGATGTGATATATTATGCTAGCAGTATAAAAGAAGTGAATGAAAAAATTAATTCTGGTGAGGCTATTGTAGGTATAATATTTCCGCCAGATATGGTGAAAAAATTTAAGCATGGAGATAATGTACCTATCCAATTGATTGTAGATGCTAGTGATAATATGTCAGCTAGCTCAGCTATAAATGTAGCTCAATTAGCCATTAATAAAAAAGCAGAGCAAATGCAATTATCTTCATTATCTTATAATCAAAATTTAGTTGTAGGTAAATATGATTTACGAATAAGAGCATGGTATAATCCTGATTTTATCAGTGTCAATTATATAATTCCTTCAATTATTGGCATAGTGTTGATGATGACTTTAATCATGGTAGCAAGTATTTCTATAGTTAGAGAAAAAGAAGAAGGAACATTAGAACAATTATTGATAAGTCCATTAAAACCGATTGAATTGATAATTGGAAAAATAGTACCGTATATTTGCGTTGGTTATATACAAATGATAATAGCAATTTGTGTAGGTTATTTTGGTTTTAATATTCCTATAAAAGGAAGTCTGATTTTATTTATATTATTGACTACAATCTTTATGTTAGCGATACTTTCTTTGGGAATATTGATATCAACAGTAGCTCAAAATCAAATGCAAGCTATGCAATTATCTTTTTTCGTATTATTGCCAAGTATTTTATTATCAGGATTTATGTTTCCACGTGTAGCTATGCCAGATTTTTTTTATTATATAAGCATGATATTGCCAATGACTCATTATGTAGAGATATCTCGTGGAATTTTTTTGAAGGGAATAGGTTTGGAATATTTATATCAACCTACATTATTTTTGGTATTTTTTACAATCATAGTATTAAGCTTAAGTATTTGGAGATTTAAAAAGATATATTTAAGATGAGATAATTGAATTATTATGTAATTTATTGTATAATGATAAAAAATAAATTTTACGGAGCGATACTCAAGAGGCTGAAGAGGACGGTTTGCTAAATTGTTAGGCGGCTTCGCCGTGCGAGAGTTCGAATCTCTCTCGCTCCGCCATTTTGTAAGCATTAGCGATATCAGAGAAAATCTGATATCGCTTTTTTGTTTTTAAGGCAGGCAATAATTAAAATTTTTATAAAAAATATGAGAAATAGCTCTAGTCTTTTGACTAGAGCTATTTTTGTACATCTATAAAAATGTCTACTAAAGTAAAAAAAGTTGCTAAACATAATTAGTAACTTTTTTATTTTCGTCCCCTATAAACGGGGTTAGTTTTAAACTAGAATAATGAGATATTTAAATAGATATAATTTATTACTAGTTTCCGTCCCCTATAAACGGGGTTAGTTTTAAACCCTGTGCTCTGGAACCCGCGTCGTTATTGGGCTGAAAATGCACTTTGCGGTTGAGAACAAGATTTAGATTGATTGAGTGGTGTTAGACACTTCAAAAAGTGCCACAAACCCAGTAATGACGCGGTGCGGCGGAAATGCCGTTTTTTTGCCATTTAGGGCTATTTTGGACGTTTTAAAAATGAAGTCGTGTATAAATATTAGTGAAAAAATATATAGTATCCTTCATTAAAACTCAATCAACTAAAGATATTATAACCTATTTTTATAAATTTTACAATGTAAAAATTTGCAATACTTTGTTATAAGAGTTTTGCGACTGAGATTATCAGAATTTTCAGTTGAAGTTTTATATTAATTATATAGGAATTTATTTATAAAAAATATTTATAGTAAAAATTTTTGATAAATAAATGCCAAAATGAAAATCTTAAGCAAGATATATATAATGTAAGACTTATAAAACTAAGATAAAAGATATAAAAGTTTTTGTCAATAAAAAATCTTTTAAGTAAAAATGCCAGAATAAATAAATTAAGGCAGATATAAATAATGTAAGGAAATCTTCTTTGGAGAAAGAAGAGCTATAAATATAAAAGAAAAAATTTAAGAAAAATTTTTAATCAAAATGCCAAAAGGAGAAAAAGTGAATGGATATTATATATAGAAAGAAAATCAAGGTGAAAAATAAGGAGAAATAAAAATGGAATTTAGAAATAGTTTTGATAGTGCTTTTGGAGTAGTGAAATATGATTTTACAGAAAGCAATTTTTTAGATTATCAAGTAACAGAAATTTATTCATCGTTAAATTGCAGAATGCTTGGATATTATGTTTAAGTATTATGAAAGAATGAGAATAGACTTTCTAATGCTTTTAGATAAAAAATTTTTTAGGTACATTTTATAGAGTGAATTTGATACTATATAGTTATATTAGATATAGTATAAAAATAATGTATTTTATTATAGATATAAAATATATAGTACATATCATGATAAAAATAATATTTTTTAAGATTTAATATATACTATTGATGAATAAATTAACCTTGATAGTTTATAGATAAATATGCTTTAAAGTAAGATAATTATTTTAGGAGGTATGTTTATGACAAATGATGAATTAGATAATAGATTGATAGGAATAAATATTGCATATTATAGGAAATTGAAAAAATATACACAGATGCAATTAGCTCAAAAAACAAATATCAGTCTAAGCTATATGGCAAAAATAGAGAGTGGTTTAGTGACAGGTTGTGTATCTTTACCAGTATTGTATAAAATATCTAAAATTTTAGAGGTTAGTTTAGATAAGTTAGTTAATAAAAATTAATATAAAATAGCAGGTGATAATATACAAGACCTGCTATTTTTTTTGTTAAAATATATTTATAAATTTATTTGATAGAAGGTTAATATATGAGTGATTTTGTCAAGCAGTTTATAAGTGATAAATATAAACAAATAGATATATGGAAGGAAAGTGACAAGAGTAAGATTGTTTTGGCATATGATGAGTCAGATAGACAAGTATATGTTATAAAATATCTAAAAAATAAAGATGTTCCTTATCAGGAATTGAAAAAGATAGATGATAGGATACTTCCTAGGATTTATTATATTTTTGATGGCGATGAAGAAATAATTTTAGTGGAAGAATATATCTGTGGTATAACTTTAAATGAATTGATAGAGCAAAAAAAATATATATCTGATGAAGAAATACAAGATATTTTAGTACAATTATGTAAGGGATTAAAGAATTTACATCAAAGGGATATTATTCATCGTGATATAAATTTGAATAATATTATGCTTACAAATGATGGTGTTGTTAAGTTAGTGGATTTTGATACGGTACGTATTTTTAAGTATGACCAGAATTTTGATACAACATATTTGGGGACAAAAGGCTTTGCACCGCCAGAACAATATGGTTTTAGTCAAACTGATGCTAGAACAGATATATATGCTTTAGGTATGACGATAAAAAAATTACAGCCAAAATCTAATTTACTGCAAAAGATAATAGTTAAAGCAACACAATTAGACCCAGAAAATCGCTATCAATATGTAGAGGAAATTTTAAATGAAATTGAAGATGAATATAAATTTGAGCAAAAACAGAATAAATTGACTTTAAAGCAAATAGAAATAATGTTGAATGATAAATTTAACTTATTTGAAATACCTATGCCTGTACAAGAAAAAGATTATCCGTTTGATTTTAATAAGATACCTTTTTATACTCCAATCAGTATGGTTGATGATTTAGATTATGAAAGTGTAGAAGAAGCTCAAAAGGCTATGATAGAAGATTTTGAGAACAATGTATTTTCGTTGATGAAAGAATATATTAAGGATATATTAGAAACATATAAAATCTATCAGTTAAAGAAATATTATACGTACTATGAAAATGAGCAGAATTATTATTTTAAGGTAAATAAAGAAATAGAGCGTATTATAAATTTAATGGTAAAGCGATTTAAGTTGGATTTGCCGGAGTATTTAAAGCATTTTAATTATGTGCCTAGTTTTACTAGACTTTCAGGAAAACAAGATGAACAGATGTATCATCTTTGTCAGTTAAAGCATTTAGAAGAAACAAATTATGTAGAAGAGATAAAAAGAGAATTTAAAGATAGAACATTAGCTTATGATGCTGAGAGATTTTTTATATATGTAACGCAATACTTAAAAAAAGATATAAACTTAGAAGAATTGACGATAGTTGATGACAAGATAAATGAAGAAAAAAAGGTCTATCATTTTAATTTTGATACTTTAGCACAATGTTTTTTTGATGAATTAATGAAAAGCACTGATTTTATCATTAAAGATAATCCTTTTGTTCAAGAAGATGTAGAAGGTGTGTTGATTAAGTATTATTTACCAGAATTAAAAGAGGCTTTAAAAGCAAAGACTAATGAAATCATGACGTTTTTAAAAGAATATAACTAAATTTAAATTATGATAAATAGCCTTAGATATTAGTATCTTAAAGGCTATTTTTTTATGTAAAATGGCTTAAATTGTTACTATTAATACGAAAAAGCAGTTAAATTATCCCTATGGGACAACAAAGAAAGTTCTATTTTTATTATATTGTTATTAAAGATTAATACATATTATAAAAGGAGCGAATATTTATGTTTAAGTATTGTACAAATTGTGGTAGCAAGATGCCAGCGGATAATTTATTTTGTACTAATTGTGGTATGAAATTTAATCAAGAGAATAATCATAATGTAAATCCACAAAATAATTTTAATACTCCAGTACAAAATACTAATTATCAGCAAAATGCAAATAGAATGGTTAACACTAATATGCAGATGAGAGCACAGAATAATTATCAGCAAAGTCAGATGCAACAACATAATCAAATGATAAATAATCAAGCAATGAATAATAATCAAATGGGTATGAACGAATTTAACATAGGTAAAAATTATTTACAAATGAATATGCCATTGCCAAATTATGCACAAGCGATAAATTATTTACAAAAAGCAGTGAATATGGGAGTAAAAGAAGCTTCTATTTATTTGATGATTGCACATCTTTATCAAAATATCGATATGTTAAAACAAAATAGTATGTATATAGCAGAACATACAAATGGAATGAATTATACTCAGCCAATGCAAAATGCAAATTATAGTAATAATTTCGCAAATGGATTAAATGGTAATATGATGGCAAATAATTTTAATAATAGAGCGAATAATATGCCAAATAATCAAGCAATGGCTAATCAACAAATGCCTAATAATATGAATAATAACCAAAACAATCAAGAAAGTGGTTTAAAAACTTTTGGTAAATATGCAGCAGCCGCTGCTGTAGGGGCGATGGCTAGTTCTCTTTATCATAATGCAACAGCGGAAGCCTCTAGTGGTCATCATAGTTCTTCATCTAGTACAGAACAACCAGCACCAACAGAATACATTCCAAATGAAACAGTTCAGCCAGTTCAAGATTATATTGACCCAATGTACGCAAATCCAGTGGATAATATTCAAGCTTATAGTGAGCAAGTAGTGCCAGATATGAATAATGTAGTAGCACCTGAAATCATGAATAGTAATGTAGTGGATAATATCCAAGCTTATGATGAAAATATTATTCCTGATAATATGCAAAATAATAATGAAATACAAAGTAGTGAAGAAATGCTACAAGAAAATCCTGTAGATAGTATTCAAGCTTATGATGAAACTAATACTCAAGATGATACATCAAATAGTGAAGACACATCGGCAGATTATGAAGAAGAAGAATACACAGAAGAAGACTCTTTTAGCAATTTTGATGATGAGGATGAAGATAGCTTTTTTTGATTATTAGTCGTCAAAATGAGAGGTGAGTATTATGCAAAATTTATATTGTCCCAAATGTGGTCAAAATTTAAACGGAAATACTAATTTAAAATTTTGCCCTAAATGTGGAGCTAAAATACAAACTAATATTTCTGGGAATAATAAAAAACAAGATGATATAGATAAACTGATGAATTCAGATTTTATACAAATGATAAAGCGAGATTATTTTTCTTATACAGGAAGATTAAATCGCAAAATCTATTTTATACGCAGTTTAGTTTTAGTAGTTATAGAATGTATACTTTTTGTGCTGATTGATGAATTAGACACTAGGTCAGATGATTTTAGTTTAATCTTGATGTTATTGAGCTTTATACTTTTATGTTTATGTATAGTAGCTGATTTTATGCTGGATATGAGAAGATTTCATGATTTGGATAAATCGGGATATTTTGCTTTATTATCACTTATACCAGCGATAACACCTTTTCTGTATTTATATTTATTTTTGATGCCAGGTACAAAAGGTGCCAATCAATATGGTAATGACCCTTTAGAAAATACGTACTGATTAATAGTTGTTGATAGTAAAATAAGGAGCGGTTTTTATGCATAGATTAAAACAGAGATATTTAATGGTATTCATAACGTTACTTACTTTATCTAGTGTGATGTTTTCTGGTTGTAGTTTATTAGAAGATAAACATGTAACTTTAGTAAAAGAGGGTACAATGGAAATTGTTCCTAATGTAAAAATAGGTAAGGCTTTTGACCAATTTTTTAGCGATGGTAAATGGGAGTATTTTGTGGCTACAGATAATTCAAAAGTTGTAGAGTTCACAGGTACATGTCGTTGGCAGGATAAACCAGCAAAAGCTAAAGTCCAATTTGTCATTTTAAATGATACAAGATTTCAACTTTGGACAATTGAGATAAATGGCGACAATATGCGTGATTCTGATGCTATCGCTGTAATGAAGAAGATATTAACTCAATATCATGCAAAGTAAATTTAAATTTAAAACGTACAGAAATGAGGAATAGATATGAATATTTGTAGACAATGTCGAAAACAATTTGATGATAACGTGCTTTTTTGTCCAAGTTGTGGTAATAAATTAGAAAAACAAAATGTACAAGTAGCAAATAATATTATTTGTCAAAAATGTGGAAATGCTTTAACTAGTGCAGATAAATTTTGCCCTAAATGTGGTGAAAAAACACCAGCATTTTATCAGACACCAATGGTCAATAATATGAATACTAATGTAGTAAATAATAATCAACCAATACAGCCAGTAAATCAGCCATATCAGCAAAATATGAATACAAACCTTAATGTAAATAATAATAGTGCTGATGGTATTTTAAATAAAATAAAAAATGAATATTTTTGTTTTGAAGGTAGAATAAATAGAAAATTTTATATAACACGTAGTTTGATAATTGCAGTTGTAGTAATGGTACTTTATTTTATCATCTATGCAGCGACAACAGATATTTTTGGTATAATGTCCGATTTTGGCATGATGTTAACTTTAATAGTGCAATTAGTGGGAACTATAGCTGGTATATCTTTAAATATTAGAAGATTTCATGATTTTAATAAATCAGGCTGGTGGATATTGATTTTGATGGTACCATTTGTAAATCTTTATTTTAGTATTAAATTGTTATGTATTAGAGGCGATGTAGGTGCTAATAATTATGGAGCAGACCCGTTTTGATGAGAGGTAAATAAAATGAGTAAATTTTGTTTTAAATGTGGTACCCCAGTTAATGAGGGTGAAAAATTTTGCCCTAAATGTGGTACTAATTTAGGAATATCGACAAGTCCACAGATACAGCCAAATACAAATAGTAATAATATAAACAATAACAATAGTGGTAATAATAAAATGAAAATAATAATAGCTATTGCAATTGTAGTCGTTATCGTTGTAGGCAGTGGTCTGGGATATTTTCTTTATCAAAAACATGAAAAAGATACGCAAGTAAATACAAATACTAATACGTTGGTGGAAACGGCAAAAGCTACTGATGATACGTATCAACAGCAAAAGCAAGATGAGGAAAATCTAAAAAAAGCTAATGATATATTAAAAAATAAAAATACTAATTATAAAGTCAGTGCTGTATCAACAATTGATGATAATGGTTTCTTTGGTTTGATGACAGGAAAGGGATTGAGATTTATCATTTATGATAAAAAAGATGATATGATAGCTACTATTCCTTTTGATAAAGAGTTATTAAATCCTAAAAAGTATGCTAATACAGATAGAGCACTCTATTTTAATATGAGTGTAGAATATGATAATGTAAATAGCAAAGATAAAAAGGCTGGATACTGGAGTGGTTCTACACATACCATTCCTATAGAAATCTATAGTGAAGAAAAAGATGGTGTTTTATCTCCTTTGGGAATAATGACTTATTATGGAAATAACAAAGGAAAATACGATGAGTATTTGTATGAAATGCAAAATGTTAATTTAGCTAATTTAGTAATTCTTCATGGTGATAGTTTGAGAGTGGATATCACAAATAGAAATATAGACCTTCCATAAATAGAAAATATTTATCATAGGGATTGTACTTATATTAACTTAATAAATATGAATATAGGTACAATCTTTATGAAAAACTTACATATTAAGGCATAACTAATACTGATAAGGTGATTATTGGTATGAATATGAATTGTAAATATCTTAGATAATGAGATAATTTTATTAGTATGTATGAGAGGGGTAATATTTTTGTGTTTGAATCTGAATATAGACAAATTGGAGCTAAGATAATGTATTTTCGCAAGCTGAAAAAATACACACAAGAAGAATTAGCATTTAGAGCATCAATTAGTGCCTCATATTTATCAAGAATAGAAAGAGGCGTTTATAAAAAAGGATTACCTGTATCTACACTAATGAAAATAGCAAAAGCCTTAGATATAGAAGTGAGTGTTATTTTTGAAAAATAAAGATAATGATGGCAAGTAAAAATAATATATACATAGAAGAACAATATCTATTATTTATTGTTATTTAATTATAGATATTGTTTTTTATTTGCAATTATCGTTTAATTTAAATTTAATGTTAATAGGTCTATTTTATAAATTGGGATAATTAAGCTGAAAAAATAACTAAATAATCCATTTTATTGTCCTGTTAGTACAACTAAAGAATGTATTTTTTCGTTAAAATAAATTTAAAGAATATAGCAGAGGGTGATTTTATGGTAGATTTTTCGGCACAATATAGATTGATTGGGGCAAGAATATCTTATTTTCGTAAATTAAAAAGATATACACAAGAAGAATTAGCATTTAGAGCTTCAATAAGCACATCATATTTATCAAGAATTGAAAGAGGAATTTATAGTAAAGGAGTACCGATATCTACATTAATGCAAATAAGTAAAGCTTTGGATATTGATATTAAATTGTTATTTGAAGAAAAAATTTAGAGAAAAGTAAATAAAAAATATAGAAAGATATAATAGCTTTAAACTCAAAAAAGATATGATATAATATAGATTAATATCTTATGTAGAAGGTGGCTATTTATAATGAGCGAAAATTGTAATCATGATTGTGCAAGTTGCGGTACGACTTGTGGAGAACGTACAGCTCCTCAAAGTTTATTAGCACCAAACAATCCAAGTTCAAATATTAAAAAAGTAATTGCTGTAATGAGTGGTAAAGGTGGCGTTGGTAAATCCTTAGTTACTTCTATGATGGCAGTAACAATGCAACGTCGTGGCTATAAAACAGCAATTTTAGATGCTGATATCACAGGTCCATCTATACCAAAAGTGTTTAATCTTAAAGAAAAAGTAACAGGAACACAAGAAGGTATGACACCAGCACAGACAAAAACTGGTATAAAGATCATGTCTACAAATTTGATTTTAGATAATGAAACAGATCCTGTTGTTTGGCGTGGCCCTATTATTGGTGGAGTAGTAAAACAATTTTGGAGCGATGTAAACTGGGGCGAAGTAGATTATATGTTTGTGGATATGCCTCCAGGAACAGGTGATGTACCACTTACTGTATATCAATCTTTGCCAGTTGATGGCATAATCGTAGTTACAACACCACAAGAACTCGTATCTATGATTGTAGAAAAAGCTGTGAATATGGCTGGATTACTTAGCGTGCCAATTATTGGTATTGTAGAAAATATGTCTTATTTTGTTTGCCCTAATTGCAATGAAAAACATTATATTTTTGGTAAATCAAAAGTAGAGGAAGAAGCTAATAAATATGGTATAAAACATACAGCAACACTTCCAATAAATCCAAGTTTAGCTCAAAAATGTGATGAAGGTAGCTTTGAAACTTTTGAAGGCGATTTTTTAAATTCTTTAGGTAGCATTTTAGAAGGAAAATAATTCATAAAAATAGAATTTAATAAGTAAATTAAAAAGTCTTTCTGTTTAAGCAGAAAGACTTTTTTTATAAATAGAATATATAATAGATTAATTTTTTTAGATAAGAGGGATAATGATGAATCAGCAAGTATATTTGCCAAGTTATAGCATTGGTGAGGATGTATATAAAACGGTGCCACAAATCTGTAGTAATTATGGTAAAACAGCTATAGTAATTGGCGGTGAAATTAGTTTAAGTAAAGTAAAAGATAAATTACTTACTGATATGAAAGGAACAGATATAAATTTATTGGATTTTATTTGGTATGGAGGTAATGCTACACGAGAAAATATTGAACGATTAAAAAATATGAAAACAGTGCAAATGGCAGATATGATATTTGCTGTTGGCGGTGGTAAAAGTATGGATACAAGTAAAGCTTTAGCAGATATGATGAAAAAGCCTGTATTTACATTTCCGACAATAGCATCAAATTGTGCTCCTGTTACAGCTTTATGTATTTTATATGGCAAAGATAAAGTAGAATTTTATGATGCACAAAAACCAGCTATTCATTGTTTTATAGATACAAAAATCATAAGTAATGCACCTATAAAATACCTGCGTGCCGGCATTGGTGATGCTTTATCCAAACAATATGAAGTTTGTTTTAATACGAGAGGTAGAGTTTTAAATCATACAAATAATTTAGGGGTACAAATAGCAAAAGATTGTTCAGAAAGATTACTGCAATATGGCGTAAAGGCATTAGATGATGCTCGAAAAAATATTGTGTCTGATGAATTTATCCAGACTGTATTGACGATTATTGTAAATACAGGATTAGTTTCTGTTTTAGTAAATTTAAATTACAATAGTAGTTTAGCTCATTCACTTTATTTAGCTAGTGTGAAAATACCAGATTGTAAAAATCATATGCATGGTGAGATTGTCAGCTTAGGTGTATTATTATTATTACTTGTAGATAAGAAATTAATACAGGCAGAGAAAGTATATGATTTTAATCAGAAACTAGATTTACCTATTTCTTTAATGGATTTAGGCATAAAAGATGTAAAGCAAATAATTGATTTAATTTTACAAGATAAATATTTAAGTTTTGCTCCATATAATATCACAAAAGAGATGATAAAAGAAGCAATAGATATGCTCGAAAGCTTAAAGGATAAGAAAACTTTTTGAGTTCTAAAATATTTTGATTATTGTGAGCCACACACTTGTGATTTAAATCATGAGTTAGGCGAACAAAATAGTCAGCGTATATAGAAATATGTACGTAGAGATAGACAAAGATCTATCCAATACTGTTTGAATTGCTGGAAAACCCTAAAGATATCTGAACTACAACGTAAACATGAAATAAAGTTAAGCGTGAATGTGGCGAAAGCAGAAAAAATCAGATATATAGCATAAGGTTAAATCCTAAGTGCTGAAAAATGGATAATCAGCAGCGAAGCTCCGAAAAGGAGAACGTTCAACGACTATTCCTCTTGAGGGAAGTTGTAAGATAAGTAATAGATTATTTTTTATCAAGAATGAGAAAAAATATTTTGTAGTAGTGAGTGTGCTCTGATTGTGATATACTAATAAAAGATTAAGTTATTACGCCATCAATAATAGAAAGGGATTTGCATGATAGAATTACCAAGCATTCAACAATTAGAAAATTTTATTATTTATAGCAAAGTGAAAGATATAGCAACGGCAGCTAGAGAAGCAAATGTTACTCGTTCGGCATTTAGTTTTCAAATGAAAAAATTAGAAGAAGTAGTTGGTACTCAATTAATTGTTCACGGGGAAAATACAATAGAACTTACTAAAGAAGGTCAAATTTTCTTAGCTAAAGCGGAAAAAATCGTATCGGAATTAAAACAATCTTTAAATGAAATGAAAAAATTAGCAGGAGAAGAAGTTTCTTTATCTGTAGGTGCGTTGATGTCTTTAGGTGATGTATTCATCAATCAGCACTTAACTTATTTCAAAAAATATAACACTAATATAAAGATTAATGTTTATAATTTAGAAGCAAAAGAATTGATAAATCAGTTAGAAACAGATAAATTAGATATAGTATCATCATTTTCTTTAAAGGATTTACAAGATGATGAATATGAAAATATATTTTTCTGTGATGAAGAAATGGTTTATTATGCACCAAATATTGAGCATTTAGGTAATATTATTAATGTGGAAGAAATTGCCCAACATCCGATGGTACAGTATTCACCATATTATTTAATGAATTCTACTATAAAGAATTATTTTAATAAATTAGGTTGTCATCCCCAAGTAGAAGCTTGGTTTGCTACTCCATATGCAATTATGCATTATTGTCAACAAAATCAGGTGGGGGCTGTATTGCCAAAACGCTTGTTAAATGCTATGGGCTTTTTTGATGGTTATTATGATATAGAACCAGATTTTACTTTAAAATGTCATCTATTGTATAAAAAAACAAATCCAAAATATAAATATATAAAGATTTTTATTGATTATATCAATACTTTATATAATAAAAATAACAATAATTGAGTTTAGTGTATGCAGGATAATTGAAAATATGAATTAAAATCGTCAGTGTAAAAAGCTGGCGATTTTTTTATAATAAAATGTATAAATTTGTGTTATAATAATAAACTATAATGTAATGATGTTAATCTAGGAAGTGATTTTATGACAAGAATTTCAGTTGAATTAGTACCAAGAGATGTTGAAGTATTAACAGAAGAAGTAAAAACAATAAAAGAAAAATTAAATGATGTTGATTTTATTAATATTCCAGATTTGTTGAGTTGTGATACTAGAAGTTGGGACGGAGCAAATATTGCAAAAGCTTATTTTGATGATGTAGTGCCACATCTAAGAGCGATGGATTTTGATTTTACAAAAGAGTTACCAATAAAAGATAAATTAAGAGAATATAATATAAAAGAAGTTCTTGTTATAGAGGGTGATCCACCACAAAGTATGCTTTATCAAGTATATCCAACAATAAGTACAGATATTATTAAAAAATTTAGTGAAGAAATGCCAGAAATTACAGTGTATGCAGGAATTGACCAATATCGCAGTAGTATGAAAGAAGAAGAATATCGCATTCGCCGTAAGCAATTAGCTGGAGCAAAAGGATTTTTTACACAACCATTTTTTGATATGCGATATTTAGAAATGTATGCAGACCTTTTAGATGGTTTAGATATTTATTGGGGAGTCTCTCCAGTTTTATCCGAACGCTCTGTAAGTTATTGGAGAAATAAAAACAATGTTATTTTTCCAAAGGACTTTGAACCAACATTAGAATGGAATATAGAATTTGCTCGTAAAGTGATAGATTTTGCCCGCAAACATAATTATAATGTTTATTTAATGCCAATAAAAGCAAAAATAATGCCATACTTAGAAGGTGTTTTCGCTAAATAATAAATCTAAAAGCTGTGAAATAAATTTTTTCCACAGCTTTTTTTATTTACAAATTTACAATCGAATTCTATAATAGTCATATGAAAAAACTGAAAATTAAGTAAAATTTTTAAAATTTTTTATAATATGATAAATTTTTATTATGATATTGAAATTTGGAAAAGGGGAAAGTATTATGTTTAAGATTTTAAATAAGAAAACTTTACATGAAAATATTTTACAATTTACTTTAGAAGCTCCTTTGATAGCGAGAAAAGCAGAGCCAGGTCAATTTGTGGTGTTAAGAGTTAATGAATATGGAGAGCGAGTACCATTAACTATTGCTGATTTTGATAGAGAAAAAGGAACTATAGATATTATTTTTATGGTAATAGGTGCTTCAACTACTGTATTAGCATCATTAGATGCAGGCGATAGTATTTTAGACTTAGTTGGCCCTTTGGGTAAAAAGACAGATATTAGACCTGATATGGGAACTGTAGTTTGCATAGGTGGTGGTATAGGTGTTGCTCCAATTTATCCTATTGCTAGAAAGATGAAACAAGTGGGCAATCATGTGATAACAATTATGGGAGCAAAAAATAAAGATATTTTGATTTTGAAAGATGAAATGGAAAAAATATCTGATGAAGTTATTGTTACTACAGATGATGGCTCTTATGGTATAAAAGGTTTTGTAACGACAGCACTACAGCAATTAATTGATAAAGGAATTGATATTGCTGTAGTAGTAGCTATTGGGCCTGTCATCATGATGAAAACTGTAGCTGATACAACTAGACCATATAATATTAAAACGATTGTTAGTCTAAATCCTATTATGGTAGATGGTACAGGAATGTGTGGTGGTTGCCGTGTACAAGTTGGTGATGAAACGAAATTTGCTTGTGTAGATGGGCCAGAATTTGATGGTCATTTAGTAGATTTTGTGAATTTGATGGAAAGACAACGCATGTATAGGCCTAAAGAAGAAATTGAAAAAGACCATATTTGTCGTTTAGCTAAAAAGGTTGAAGAAATGGAGGAAAAATAATATGCCTTTAGTAATGCAAAAACATGAAATGCCAGAACAAGATGCTAATGTTAGCAGAAATAATTTTGATGAAGTGGCTTTAGGATATACAGAAGAATTAGCCTTAGCAGAAGCTAATCGTTGCCTTCATTGTAAAGTGCCGCATTGTAGAAAAGGTTGTCCTGTAGATATCGATATACCAGCTTTTATTGCTAAAATAAAGGAAGGCGATTTTGAAGGAGCAAATGCAAAAATCAAAGAAGCTAGTAGTTTGCCTGCTATTTGTGGACGAGTTTGTCCTCAAGAAAATCAATGTGAAAAATATTGTGTAATGGGAATAAAAGGCGAACCTGTGGGTATTGGTCGTTTGGAAAGATTTGTAGCGGATTATTGCATGCAAAATTGTGAAGAAAAAATAGAAAAAACAGTAAAAGATGATGCTCAAAAAGTCGCTATTATTGGTTCGGGACCAGCTGGATTAGCTTGTGCAGGTGATTTGGCGAAAAAAGGCTATCAAGTAACAATTTTTGAAGCTTTACATACAGCAGGTGGAGTATTATCTTATGGTATTCCAGAATTTCGTTTACCAAAAGATAAGGTTGTAAAACCAGAAATTGATAATTTGCGTAAGATGGGTGTGAAAATAGAAGTGAATTCTGTAGTAGGTAAATTATTTACAGTTGATGAACTTATGCAAGAATTTAATTTTGATGCTGTATTTATTGCTACAGGAGCAGGGTTACCTCATTTTATGAATATTCCTGGTGAAAATTTAAATGGGGTATATTCTTCAAATGAATTTTTGACAAGATGTAATTTAATGAAAGCATATCGTTTTCCAGAATATGCTACGCCTATTAATGTAGGGAAAAAAGTAGCTGTAGTAGGTGGCGGTAATGTAGCTATGGATTCTGCTCGAACTGCTTTGCGCTTGGGAGCAGAAAAAGTATATATTGTTTATCGCAGAAGTGAAAAAGAATTACCAGCAAGACGTGAAGAAGTAGAACATGCCAAACAAGAAGGCATAGAATTTAAATTATTGAATAATCCTGTAGCTATCTTAGGTGATGAAAAAGGATATGTAAAAGCCATTCGTTGTATAAAAATGGAATTAGGCGAACCTGATGCTTCAGGTCGTAGACGCCCTGTGGAAATATCTAATTCAGAATTTGATATTGATGTGGATACTGTGGTCATTGCTATTGGTCAAGGGCCAAATCCGTTGATACAATCGACTACTCCAGATATGCAGACAAATAAAAGAGGTAATATCATAGCTGATGAAGAGACAGGAAAAACTACAAAAGAAGGTGTCTTTGCTGGTGGCGATATTGTAACAGGAGCTGCAACTGTTATTTTGGCTATGGGTGCAGGTAAAAAAGCTTCTAAAGCTATTGATGAATATTTGATAGAAAAACGCAATAAATAATAAATTTAAATAGATTGATTTTAGGGTAAAGACATGTTGACCGAAAATCAATCTATTTTTTTTAGAAAAATTTTTTGTTATAATGCTTTTATATTTGAATAGAATTTTTTTAGAGGAAAAAGATGAGTTTAATGAATTTTACAAGTATAGATTTTGAGACAGCTAATAAAAATCGTGACAGTGCTTGTAGTGTAGCTGTAGTTGTTATTGAAAACGGTAGAATGGTGGATAGTTATAATTCATTTATAAGACCGCCAGAAATGTTTTTTGAAGAAGGTAATATAAAAATACATGGCATTACTCCGCAAATGGTAGAAAATGCACCTACTTTTGCAGATATATGGAAAGATTTACCAAATGCGAGCGTAAAGCCCCTAAATTTATTTATGGGGATATAAGCTCG
>ENA-ORTV01002091-ORTV01002091.1-human-gut-metagenome-genome-assembly--contig:-NODE-2091-length-19657-cov-5.774972_pt1 | contig 19657 bp, 12 predicted proteins | sample MGYA00241915_ERZ509194 | MGnify/ENA primary metagenome ERZ509194 (study PRJEB26280, sample SAMEA2338810) | human gut metagenome | biome: human gut; feature: human-associated habitat; material: faeces... | reverse complement strand
CTTCGGTAGCCTTGATGTCAGCCGAATCCGTGAACGCTGCACCGGCGAACATGGTGAATGCGCAAGCAAACGCCAGTACCAGTGCAAGAACCTTTTTGAGATTCTTCATGGGGAAATTCCTCCTTATAAAATTTTTTGAGCTTTCGCTCATTTCGTTAAGTATAATACCATAGCGCGCCCCCACGGTCAACGGATTTTCGCGAGATGTAACATAAGCGTAATATTACACGCCGCATTACACCGCCTGCCGCCGCGCGGCGGATTTCATATTGTCGATTTCTGCCGTTTTCCCGTAAAATAAAGGTGGCTCGTGCGGTTTTTTCGCCCGGTCATCACTTTCAGGAGGTTTTATCATGGAAAATATTCGCGTTTTTGAGGAGGGCGGCTATATTCATTTTATCCTGCGCCCCGAGGAGCTGATGCGGCTGCGCTACTCGGAACAGTCGACGATCGCCTTTTCCGCGTTTATGGACGGCTGGCTCGGCCAGATGAAAACGCAGGTGCGCCAAAATACGATGGACGGCTATCGGTATGCCTTTGAAAAGCATATCCGGCCGTTTTTTGATGCGCGGGGGATGACCCTCGCGACCGCCCGGCCGATGGATTTTCAGGATTTCGTCAATTTTAAGTTCGAGCAGGGCCTTTCTCCGACCTCGATCGCGAAATTTCACTCGATCATGCACAAATGTCTGAAATATGCCGTCGCGCTCCAGATTATCCCGAATAATCCCGCGGATAACGTCATGCTGCCCAAGCGGCGCCGCTTCCGCGGACAGGTCTACGACCGCGCGCAGCTGAATGTTTTCCTTGCGGCGGCTTTGCAGTCCCCCGCCGAGGCGGCGTTTGTCCTCGCCGCAAGCTACGGCCTCCGGCGAAGCGAGTGCGCCGGGCTGAGGTGGAGCGCGATCGACTTCCGCGCGCGGCGCATGGTCATCAACCACACCGCCATTCTCTCGAACGGGCGGATTCTCTATGTCGATAACGTCAAGACCCGCTCGAGCTACCGCACGCTGCCGCTGTCGGACTCGCTGCGGCGGTATCTGACCGATCTTCGCCGCCGCCAGAAGGAAAACCGCCGGAAATACGGCAAAGCCTACCACCAGAGCGATTATGTCTGCGTCCGTGAGGACGGCACACCGCTCCGCCCGGACTATATTTCCCGCGAGTTCGGGCGCGTCTGCCGCCGCGCCGGTCTGCCGTGCATCCGGTTTCACGATCTGCGGCATTCGGTCGCGACGCTCCTGCTCCAGCAGGGCTTTTCCCTCAAGCAGATTCAGGAATGGCTCGGTCATTCGGATATCGCCACGACCGCAAACGTTTACGCGCACGTGCCGTATGTGGAGAAGGAGTCTATCGCCAAGAGCGCGATTCCGATCATCGAAATCTGAGAGCTGCAAGATTATTCCAGCATTTCGGAGCGCGTGATTTTTCCGAAAAATTCGGAAAAGTCAACGATTTTTTCGGAATTGCGGGTTTAACCGTGAAATTGATTATTTTGCCTGCAATCTCAAAAAGATTCTCGCACTGGTACTGGCGTTCGCTTGCGCGTTCACTATGTTTGCCGGTGCGGCGTTCACGGATCAGGCCGACATCAAGGTCGAGAATGAAGTCGTGGACACTCTCATTGAGCTGGGCGTAATCAACGGTTACACCGACGGTTCGTTCAAGCCCAATGACACCGTAACTCGTGCGGAGATGGCGAAGATGATCTACGTGCTGCGCACTGGTAACTCTGACGCTTCTGCGTACAACAATGACAAGACCAGCTTTACTGATGTCAACGGCCACTGGGCCGCTGGCTTCATCAAGTACTGCCAGTCTGTCGGCATCATCGCTGGCCAGTCTGCAACCAAGTTTGCACCGGACCAGACCGTAACCGCTCAGGAAGCTGCTAAGATGCTGCTCGTAACCCTCGGCTACGACGCTAACAAGGCAGGCCTGGTAGGCATCAACTGGGCATCCAAGACCAACGCTCTGGCTGACGAGAACGGCCTGCTTGACGACGTAAACACTTCCTTCACCGGTCCGTGCCCGCGTCAGTACGCTGCTCAGCTGATCTACAACGCAATCGATACCCCGACCGTTGTATGGCGTGACGATGCTTACACCAACGTAACTCTGCTTGGCGACGATAACAAGACCGTTGGCGAGAAGTTCATGAACCTGAAGAAGACCACCGCTGTTCTGGAGGACGTTTCCAAGACCTCCGGCAAGGAGACCTTCGAGCTGACTCTCGACAAGTCCACTGTTGACGAGAACAAGACCACTGACGACAAGGGCAAGGCTCTGTACAACTTCACCGACGTGAAGAAGGACTACTCTGACCTGAAGTATCAGATGGTTACCGTTCTGTACAAGAACAACGACAAGTCCAAGGTTTACGGCGTTTACGCTACCAAGGACAACACCCAGCAGACCGGCATCCTGAAGGACCTCAAGATGGACGGCGTAAAGGTTAAGCTGGACGGCACCAAGTACGATCTGGCTAAGACCACCACCGTATACGTAAACGGCCACAAGATCAACGATGACATCAAGACTTTCGTAGCTAAGTACGGCGACGACTCTTCTACCAAGTATCAGGACGCTGCTTACATGCAGCCGACCGAGGTTAAGCTGCTCGCTACCGACGGCTCTACCGATTACTCCATCCTGAACGTTAAGACCTTCGCAGTAGCTCAGGTTACCGCTGTAGGCTCTGACTACATCAACGTCTCCTTCAAGAAGGGCGACAACACCATCGCTTCCAAGTCCAAGCTCGAGTCTGACGACTGGGATTGGTACGACGGCATCAAGAAGGACGACTACGTTGTTCTGACTGCTGCTGGCAACTACGGCACCGGCAATGGCCTCGTTGAGAAGGCTACTGTTGTTACCGGCAAGGTAAACGGCACCCGTTCTGACGATGGCGTTGCTATCGGCGACGAGTGGTACAAGATGGCTGGTGAGGAGGGCACTATGGTAACCCGCCCGAACACCGGCGCTAACGTTGAGATGGTAGTTGTAAACGGCTACGTTTACTACACCGACACCACCGCTGGCTCCATCGACGACATCGCACTTCTGGTTGAGGCTGCTCCTAAGGGCGGCGTAAACTCCAAGTGGGAAGCTCGCATGATCTTCGCAGACGGCACCGACAAGGTTGTCGAGATCGAGAAGAAGTGGGACGACAAGGACGACGGCAAGGCTATCGCTGAGTTCCACGAAGGCAACGACGAGAACCCGAACGCTAAGGAGACTATTGGCACTGGCAACTCCTCTACCAAGGCACAGCCGATGCTCGTATCCTACGAGGTATCCAAGGACGTTTACACCCTGACTCGTCTGGGCTTCAAGAACACCGACGATAAGAACGCTACGAAGATTGACACCAACGGCTACGACGAGTACGTAACTGCTGGTTCCATTAAGACCGACGGCTCTATCAAGGGCACTGTAACTCTGTCTGACAAGTCCACCATCTCCCGTCTGTACTACGAAGCAACCGGCGTTGTATTCGTTAAGTCCAAGGCTGACAACAACGGCGACGACGGCGACTACAAGGTAGTAACCGGCAAGACCGCTTCTGGCTACGATCGCACCCTGCGTGCAGCTGCAGCAGTTGCTAACAAGTCCGGCAACAGCTACTACGCACAGGCTGCATTCATCGACCTTGGCAAGGAATCCACCGGCGGCTCTTCCGACAACTACGCAGTTGTTCTGAAGAACGTTGAGAAGAAGACCGGCACCGCTAACGGCACTGTTTACGTCATCACCGCTTGGAATGGCACTGAGCAGATCACCGTTACCACCGATGATTCCAAGGCTGCTGACATGAGCAAGGGCGACATCTTCTCTTACTCTGCAACTGGCGACACTCTGGCTGACATCGAGTACAGCGAGAACAAGCAGGCTGACTACTACGTAACCGCTTACGATGACGCTTCTGGCGACATCTCCCTGTACAGCTATGACAAGGACACCAAGTGGACCGCAGCAGGCGGCAAGGATGCAGATAAGGACGCTTACACTGTTGTTGACAGCAAGAACACCGTAATCCTGTTCGTTGACTCCGACGCAGGCAAGGGCGAGACTGGCTACACCATGGCTGATATCGACCTGGCTCGTACCTTCGACTCCGACTTCTGGAGCAAGGGCAAGCTGCCGGCTATCAACGACATCCAGATCTCCGGTAAGGATGCAGTTGATGCAAAGGATAAGTACAACACCCTGACCGAGGATGCAGTACCGAACGTTCGCGTATTCGTTGACAGCGCTTCTGACGACCAGATCACTGTTATCGTAGTTGACGTTCAGCACGACATCACTGCTTGGTAATCTTAACGGTTCTCCGTTAAGCCTGCCATAAGGCAAAGCAAGACCCCCGAGGGAAACCTCGGGGGTTTTCTTATGCCTTCTACCGACCCAAAGCAAAACCCCCGGCTTACTTGCCGAGGGTTTCGTTATTGCTGAACTTGAATACCGTCATAAACAGGATTTTGATGTCAAACAGCAGCGTCCAGTTCTCGATATAGTAAATATCGTGCTCGATGCGTCCCTGTATGGACGTGTCGCCGCGGAAGCCGTTGACCTGCGCCCAGCCGGTGATGCCCGGGCGGACCTGATGCTTGACCATGTACAGGGGGATGCTCTCCTTGAACCGGTTGACGAAAAAGGGGAGCTCGGGGCGCGGCCCGACGAGACTCATGTCGCCCTTGAGGACGTTGAAGAACTGCGGCAGCTCGTCGATGGAGAATTTGCGGATGAACGAGCCGAATTTCGTCTTGCGCGGGTCGGAGTTGGTGCTCCAGCCGGTCGTCTGCCGGTCGTTTACGCGCATGGAGCGGAATTTGTACATGTAAAACGGCTTTTTGTTCAGTCCGACGCGCTCCTGCCTGAACAGGATGGGGCCGGGCGAGGAGAGCTTGACGCCGACCGCCGCGAACAGCATGAGCGGCGAGGTGCAGATGATTAGTATCAGCGACCCGATGATGTCCATGGCGCGCTTGAGGAAAGCGTTGCCGATGTTGTCGAGCGGAATGTGGCGCAGATTGACGAGCGAAACGCCGCCGATCTCGTCGATCGCCGGGCGCGAGGGCATGAATTTGTTGTAGAACGGGATGAGGGATACCTTGACGCCGTTTTTCTCGCTGCTCGCGATGATGCCCTGTAAGTAGGTGTATTCGTTCGCCTCGAGCGCGATGACGACTTCGTCGGGGTTCTGCCGGTCGAGAACGTTCGCGATCGCGTCGTAGGTGCCGAGGTAGGATATGCCCGGCAGGCAGTCGCGCGGCGCGAGATAGTGGTCGATGCAGAAGCCGAGCGTGCGGTCGGCCTGTACCGCGCGGCAGTACGCCTGCGCCTGCTCGCCGCAGCCGACGAGAAGAACGTGCTTGAGGTTGTAGCCGTGCTCGCGGAACCGGCGCAGCACACGCCGCAGCATCCACCGCTTGACCGCGACGGAAACGGTCGCGAGGAGGAAAAAGATGAACAGCGTCCACCGGGACAGGTGAAACTGCTTGCAGACGAACAGAAACGCCAGCAGCACGCCGAACAGGATGACGTTGCTGCGCAGCAGCAGACTGAACTCGCGCAGGAAATTCTTCGAGCGGAACGAGTCGTAAAGCCCCATCAGTCCGTACATCAGCCAGAACAGCGGCGCCATGCACAATATAGTCGTCATGTAGTACGACAGCCCGACGTGCCCGGGGATCCCGTGGAACAGATCGAAGCGGATAAAATAGGCAAACGCCATGCAGGGGAAAAGTATAAGCGCGTCCGTCAGACCGTTGATCTGGTTGAGCGCGCGCTGATTTTCCTTAATCAAACTTGCAGCCTCCTGAAATACTTAAATTTATAATTTATTCTACCATAAATGGCAGGAAAATTCCATCATCTCCTTGACAAGAACTATGCTCTGGGGTAAAATTTTTAGAGTAATATGGAAAAGTTTCGCAGACCGCGGCTGGCGGACAGACTGCGGAAAACGACGTTGTTTTTTGGCCGCAGGTGCAGTTGCCTGCGCTTTTTTATTGATGGTGGTGAGATAGAGTTTGAAAAACAGCAGAAAGGTGCTGTATGTTGCCTCGACATTCGGACATCTGGCATCTTTTCACAAGCCATATCTGGCGTGGCTGGCGCAGCAGGGCGCAGCGGTGCACGCGGCGGCAGGCGGCAGTACGGCCGAGCTGCCGGGCGTTTCGCGGTATATCCCGGTCTCGTTCGAGAAGAGCATGTTCTCGCCGCGCAATTTCGCCGCAGTGATACAGCTGCGCCGCGTTCTGCGCGAGGAGAAGTACGACATGATCAGCGTGCATACCTCGCTCGCGGCGTTCTTCACCCGGCTTGCGGTGATGACCTGCGGAAAGCAGAGGCCAATCGTGATGAATACCGCGCACGGCTACCTGTTCGACCGCGATACGCCGCCGCTGAAGCGCGAGATTCTGCTTGCGGCGGAGCGCATGACCGCGCCAGTGACCGACTGGCTGCTGACCATGAACCGTCAGGATGAGCGTATCGCGCGGCAGTATCGCCTGGGACGGCATATCGTGCCGACGGACGGCATGGGCATCGATCTTGCGCGGTTCAGCCGCCCGTCCGCGCCCGAGCGCACCTGGCTGCGCCGTCAGCTTTCGCTGAGAGACGATCAGCTCGTGCTCGTCTACGCGGCGGAGTTTTCCGGCCGCAAGCATCAGTCCATGCTCATCGAGGCGATGGCGGAGCTGCCCGAGCGCGTTGTGCTGCTGCTGCCCGGACGGGGCGCGGCGCTCGACAAATGCAAGGCGCTGGCAGACCGGCTTGGAGTGCGCGAGCGCGTGCGGTTTCCCGGCTTCGTGTCGAATATCGAGGACTACTACCGCGCGTCCGATGTCTGTGTCTCGTCGAGCCGAAGCGAGGGCCTGCCGTTCAACGTCATGGAGGCGATGGCGTGCGGCCTTCCGGCGGTGCTGACGAACGTCAAGGGGCATGAGGATCTGGTTCGCCCCGGAGAGAACGGCGAGCTGTATCCCTATGACGACCGGCAGGCGTTCTGCCGCGCGGTTCGGGTCGTGAGTGAGCCGGCGGTACGCCGCATGATGAGCGAAAAAGCGGAAAAAAGCGTGCAGAAATACGGTCTGGATACCGTATTTCCCGCGCTGACCACATTATATTATGATGCGCTGACCGGAAAAACGGGACGCGCGGCATCTGAGGAGGAAAACTGATGAAACAAAAACCGGCTCAGTCCAAAAACGGACAGGCGAAGGGAGGCGTTCAGGCAAAGCCCGCCGCGCCGAGCAGCGCCCGTTGGGGACTGTACACCATGGCGGCGATCGCGCTGTGGATCATCACCTGCTTCGACAATAACGGCAGCTATTTCACGCAGAAGGTGGTCGGCGTGCTCTGTACGGTCGGTACGCTGTTCATGATGCTGTTTGCAGGCAAGGACAAGGTAAAGCGTCTGCTGACGCCGCCGGCGTTTGCGCTGTTTGCGTACATGCTGCTGTCGGGCGTATCCACGCTGTATGCGCGATCGCGCAAGTTCGCGATCGCAGAATTTGCGGTCTTTCTTGCGGCTTTTGCGGTCTATCTGTGCATCGTTCTGTTTTCGAATGACGGCAGGACCGCCTTCCGCCGAGCGGCGGCCACGATCGCTGCCGCGGCGGCTCCGGTCGGTCTGCTGTCCATCGACGCAGCCTCCTGCAATCTGCTGATGCGCCCGGTGCGCGTCATCATGGAGGCAATCGGCGCAGGCTACGGCAACACCGGAGGCTACTTTTACTCCCGTCTGAACACCATTTTCGGCAACCCGAATACCTACGCCGGCTTGATGTCGATCGCGTGCCTGTTGTCTATCTGGCTCGTCATCACGGCGGCGAGCCGCAGCCAGAAGATCCTGTGCACCATCCTGCTGATGGTCAACGCAGTCTCCTATCTGCTCGCGTTCTCGATGGGTTCGCTCGGCGTGTTTGTCGTGGCGTGCCTTGCGATGCTGGTACTGAGTCCGGCAGAAAAGCGCATGGATCTGTTCCTGCTGCTCGTTCAGACGGCAGTCGTTGCGCTGATCGTCGGCGCAGTTTCGGTCAAGGGCTTCGGTGATGATGTGACCGGCTCGTTCCTGCCGATGATCATGCTGATCGTCGGCTGCGCCGCGGCGTGCGTGCTGGAGATTTTTGTGCGCGAGAAGCTTGTCGCGCGCCTTGCCGACAAGGGAAAACTGCTCATCGGTCTGGTCGCGGCGGTTGCTGTGATCGCTGTTGTCTACCTGGTTGCGGCGCTGAATGTCACCGGCTCGTACACCTTTGGCACGGAGGGTGAGTTCCGCCGTGCGATTTCCCTGCCGGCAGGCGACTATTCGCTCTCCATGCAGGCGGACGGCTCGACCTCGGTGCGTGTCACCTATAAAAACACCAACAATCTGGTTCAGAACAACGAAACCGACCTTGCCAGCGGCTCGGCAGATGCTCCGGTGACCTTCACCGTGCCAGAGGACAGCAAGCTCGTGTTCTTCTACTTCGGCGGCGAACAGGGCGCGACGCTGAACGAGGCGGCTTACACCGGCGCGAAGGACGGCAGCGTAAAGCTCGGCTACAAGCTGCTGCCCGCTTTCATCGCGGACCGTATTCAGGACCTCACCGCAAACGGCAACGTCGTACAGCGCGGCGTTTACCGCCAGGACGCTATCAAGCTTTGGAAGACCTCGCCGGTCATCGGCCGCGGTCTCGGCGGCTTTGAAAACGGTGTCGTTTCGGTGCAGGATTACTATTACGAGACTAAATACGCCCATAACCACTATGTTGAGTCGCTGTGCGACCTCGGTATTCTCGGTCTGGCGGCCTTCCTTGCGATGCTCGGCACCTCGATCTGGGCGCTCGTCAAGAGCCGCAAGGAGAAGCCGCTTATCGTCATGCTGCTCGGCGCGTGCGTGCTTCAGATGTTCGGTCAGGCTGTCAGCGACGTTACATGGTCGGTCGGCTGCTGCGTACCGACGTTCTTCGCGGTGCTCGCACTTGTGACGCTGCACTGCGGCGACAGCCTGCGGCTGAATGTGCCGAACAAGAGCAAGGGCGGCGCGGTCCGCTGGCCGATCACGGCGGTTTCCACTGTCTTTATCGTGCTCATCGGCCTCAATCTGATCGCGCAGAGCAAGTTCTCGAGCGACGAGCTGACGCTCGATGATCTCAAGCAGTGCGCGTCCATCGACCTGTTCGAGACTAACGACTACAAGCTGTCGTATCTGATCTCGGGCGGCAATGAGGAGGGCGTAGCCGATCGCTATGCGGCCGATCTGTCCCGCGTGGACTCCAATGCCATCGCCATTCCGCTTGCGCAGTATTACGCCGGTGTGGGCGACTACACCAAGGCGCTCGATGCGCTCGACCGCGGCGCGAAATACACGCGTGCAAACGCTGAGGTATGGCAGAAGATGTTCAGCCTGTACGAGCAGATGATCGATCCGGTCGGCGGCAGCATCGGCGCGGCGCAGTGGCTCCAGGATGATACCTATCTGAACCGCATGGTCAAGGGCTACGAGACGCTGTGCCAGGTCAACGCGGACCAGCTTGATGATGTGCTGTTGACGGCGGAGAACAATGCGTTTCTCAACAAGCTGCTTGCGGCAGACGCGCTCGACCCGTATGATTTCGTTGACGCGCTCACCATTTTCTCCTCGCTCGGTCTGGATACGGCTTATCTGCCGGATGCAGACGGAAACGGCGTGCCGGACTGCGCGGAGGTGCAGGAAGGCAGCGTAACGTGGAACGGCGGTGCATTCACTGCGGACTCGAACAGCACAGTCGTGTTCTCGACCGTGCTCAAGAACGAAGGCAGCTATGAGCTCGCTGTCGAGAGCAGCGACCTTGGCGGCGTTGCGGAGGCAGATGTAGACGGCGCGGCAGTGACGCTGGATGCTTCCGGCAAGGCTGTCATCGAGGCGGACCGCCTCGGCGACAGTGATGAGCCGGTAACGATCGCACTGCATGTCAGGGCCGGCACGACGGTTTCCCATGTAACGTGGAACAAACAGTAAAAAAGAAAGGTCATCCTTGAAAAAGGATGACCTTTTTGAGACTGTCGAAAAACTATCGTTTTTCCGACAATCTGTGTTTTGACTTCGCAAAACACGGACGTCCGAAAGTTCCCATACGGAAACTTTCTCCCTCTTAAAGTATGAAAACCGAGGTACACGCCCCCGGTTGCTCTCATTAAATATTTGTTTGAGGATAGAGGCCTACGGGCTCATGCGTTTGCGCAGCAAACGCTTTTGAATGCGCGCTGCCGCGCGACTGCTGTTTTGGCGTGAAAACAGACTTTATCGACAGACTGAGGTCATCCTTGAAAAAGGATGACCTTTTTACGCTTCAGCGCGCACAGAAATGAAGTTTTTTCGACAGCTTTAAAATCCCATCGGATGGCTGCGGTGCCAGTTCCATGCGGTTTGCAGGATGGTGCTGAGTGCGCTGTAGCGCGGCCGCCAGCCGAGTGTGCTCTGCGCCTTCTCCGAGGACGCAACGAGCCGCGCCGGGTCGCCGCTGCGGCGCGCCTTTTCCACGGCAGGGATTGCATGACCGGTAACGCGGCGCGCCTCCTCGATCACCTCGCGTACGGAAAAACCCTGTCCGCTGCCGAGGTTGAAGGCGGTGCTTTCGCCGCCGCGCAGCAGGTATTCGAGCGCAAGAATATGCGCCTGCGCCAGATCGCACACATGGACGTAGTCGCGGATACAGGTGCCGTCGGGCGTTGGGTAGTCCGAGCCGAACACCGAGATCTCGCTGCGCTGTCCGTTTGCGACCTGCAGGACCAGCGGAATGAGGTGGGTTTCGGGGAAATGCGCTTCGCCGAGCGAACCGTCCGGATGCGCGCCGCAGGCATTGAAATACCGCAGCGCGGCGTACCGCAGGCCGGTCGCAGCCGCCGTCCAGCACATCATGCGCTCCATGACGCGCTTGGTCTCGCCGTAGCAGTTAGTCGGATCGAGAGCGGCAGTTTCCTCAATGGGAATCTGTTCGGGTTCGCCGTAGACCGCTGCGGAGGAGGAAAAAACGATCGTTCCGACGTCATGCGCGGTCATCTGCTCGAGCAGTACGCGCGTGCCGCTGACGTTGTTGTCATAGTAGCGCAGCGGCAGTTTGCCGCTCTCGCCGACCTGCGAGAACGCTGCAAAATGAATTACGCCGTCGATGTTTTCCTGTTCGAACAGGCGGGCGAGAAAGGCTGTATCGCGAATGTCGCCCTCATAAAATCGGCAGGCCGCCGGTACGGCTGCGCGGAAACCGGTGCTGAGGTTGTCGGCCACGACCACCTGATAGCCGGCCTCGAGCATTGCCCGCACTGTGTGCGAGCCGACATAGCCTGCGCCGCCGGTCACTAATATCGTCATAAGTACACATCCTTGATTCTACTCATATAATTTTATAGTAGTGGCAGACCGACGGTTTGTCAATAGAAATGGTAAAAAGTGCAGGGACAGGAATTACTTCCTGCCCCTGCTGTGCCCGGTAAAACGATACTTGCAGAATGAAAGATATGATTCGCGGTTTACCGAATGCCTGTTGTTAAATTTACTTTTCGAGCAGCGTCCAGTCGCGTGCGTCGCGGATCTTGGTCCACTTTTCGTACTTGTCGGCGTCGCTCTTGTCCGAGTAATCGTGGCTGTTGGTAGCCTCCTGCACGGCGAGATAGTACCAGACGGACGCATCCGCATTATCCGGCCACTTGATCATGTCATCGAGCAGATCCTCGCTCTTTTCGGGCAGGCGGTTGAGTACGCGGTTGACGAGCGTCATCGCCTCGGCGCGGGTGATATACTGATCGGGGCGGAAGGTGCTGTCGGGATAGCCGTTGATCCAGCCCTTGTTTGCGGCAACGCCGATCTCGTCCTTCGCCCAGTGAGAAGCGATATCCGAGAAATTCGAGGTGTTGTTCGTATTCTTGTCGTCGAAACGAGCTGCAATGGCTGCGAATTCCGCACGGGTGATCGGTGCATCCGGGTCGAAGGTGCCGTCGGGGTTGCCCTTTACGATGCCCATCGACGAGAGCGTGGAGATCGCGTGGTTGAACCACTGACCGCGCGAAACATCGGACAGGCTGTTGGACTGGGTGGAGTTTGCGGTGCGGACATCCTCGGTCAGCAGACGGAAGAAGATGGTCGCGACCTCAGCGCGGGTGATGTTGCCGCTTGGCTTTACGTTGCCGTCCGGGTAGCCGACGATATACGCAAAGTGATCGTCGCCGTTCAGACCGGTCGGTACGTCATCCGGGATGTCGACAGTCGGCTTGCGGCCGCCGCCACCGCCGGAGCCGCCGCCGGAGCGGTAGGACCATACGCCGACGAGCTTGACGTCCTGCTGGAGGTTCTCGAGAGAGGTTACAATGTCTCCGGTGCCGTCTGCGCGCCAGCCGCTGAAGGTGTAGCGGCTCTGCGAGGTGGTCTGTGCGGGCGCGACCGTGTAGCTGCCGCCCATCTTGACCTTGGCAGAAGCCGGGGGATCGCCTGCGTCGGACGGGATATCGCCCGTTACTTCATAGGTGACATTGCAGAATTTGCCGTGCGCGGCCTTGAGCGCGAGCGCATCGGAAACGGCCTCTTTACCGACCGTATATTCGTCTGCGTAGTAATTTTCGTCCGCAGCGTCACCGTTCCAACGCTTGCGGGCGGTATCCGTCAGCATTTCCGAGCCGTCCTGATACCAGCCGACGATCGGGTCTTTGCAGTCGTCCAGTACCCAGTTTTCGCCGACAGGGGAAAGGGTGAGGGAGGGCTCGTAGCTGACATTTTTCTTGGTGGTATAAGTGCAGTTATAGATGTCGTCACCGGCAGTATCGGCATGGTTGTTGTAGATTGCAGCCTTGCCGCTGATTTTGGCATCGCCGCCGCGATTATAAAGGCCGCCGCCATAGCTGCTGCTGTGGTTGTTGGTTACGATGCCATCCTGCATATCCAGAACGCCGCCTCCGAGAATTTCGATGCCGTGTTCATTGCCGGAAGCAGTAAAGTCTGCGCCTTCTTCGATCGTTACATTACCGTACCAGTAGTCCGAACCGGTGTAAACACGCAGACCGGAACCCATATTCTTGTTCAGAGTTACTGTTGCGCCGGAAGAGATATTGCTCTTGGCAGCGAGTACGGCACCGTGACCGGTGTTGCCGCAGGCGCTGAGCGAGGAAGTGGAGTCAATAGACATGCCGTTGGCGAAAACGCCCCAGCCGCTGCCTCTGTTATCGTTGGTGATGAGGGACGAATGGTCGGAAATTGTTACGCCGCCGTAGTAGCAGCCAAGACCGCCGCCATATTTTACGTTGCCGCAGTCGGAAATATCAATCTTCGAATAGCCATCAATCAGAATATCGATTGGATTGATAGTCATACCGTGCCAGTCGCAATCAGCGATCGTGATAGAGGAGCGACCGGTAACCTGAATATTACGGTTCGGCATATCCTCGTATTCGGAGTTATCCGCGTAAATGCCGCTTGCGCGATTGCCGTTGAAACCGGAAATTTCAACCTTCGAACCGTTCGTTACATAAAGATTGCTCTTTTTATAGAGGTACATACCGCTGCCGCCTGTATGATTGGCAGGGCCGTTGAGCGTGAGCGAAGCGTTATCAAGGGTGAAATCCGAACCGTTGATAAGGTTAGCCGTACCGCCGGTATGCTCAGGAGACGCATTGGTGATTGCGTTTACAACGATTTCAATGTCCTGGAATGTCACATTGGTATTTTCAAGATACATACCAAAATCATTCAGCGTGATAGTTGGATTGACGTTTTCAGCGCCCTTGATCGTCAGCTCGCTAACACCTGCGAAAGCCAGGCCGTTATCGAGGGTAATATCCTTACCAATCTCAATCGTAGCGCCGTCCTGTGCAGCGTTGATTGCTGCATCAAGCGTCTCATACTCCGTATCGCCGATTTTCGCGGTAAACGTCGGGGCAGGCGTGTTGTTCTCGCCGCCTGCACCGCCCTGTTCGCCGCCGGTTTCGCTTTCCGCAGCGGAGTCGCTGCCGGTTTCCGAATTGCTTTCGCCTTCATTGCCAGAACCGCCGGGCTGTACATCATTGCCGCCGACAGATGTGCCGGTTTCGCCGCCGCCGTCATTACCGGCGGTTGGGTTTGCGTCGCCCGTGTCGTTAGCGTCTGCATTTGCGCCGGTATCCTGGCTGTCTCCGGTATCATTTACTACATTTTCAATGCCGTTATCCGACGCTCCGGGAACGGGTGCGCCGTCCACCGCCGTCGTGGTTCCGTCTGCTGTGCCATCTGCGGCCGCGAGCGCGGTCACGGGCAGCATGGTGAGCATCATCAGACCGGCGAGAGTGCCGGCGAGGAAACGGTTATTTCTCCTTTTCATGCAAAAACCTCCTCTGCGTGCATACAGACGCAAAGGAGGTGATTTTCTGCTGTTCGGCAACCGGCTGTCGTGCGGAAAAGTCCGTTTAGACCCTGTGGCTTTGCGGCACCGGCTTTCGCCGGCTGTGCCTTTTTCTGTACAGACACGCCCTCGGCGCATGATGCACAGATCAAGTTGTCTGAGCTGAGCGAACCGGTCATTCCGGGCACATGGAAGTTTGTGGGTTCGCCCGCGCAACAGTAAATCCTGTTATTCCCTAATTATACCATAGATGCAAGGAAAAATTTCATATTATTTTCTCGAACGATGCACAAAATTCACATGAAACTTTTGTACCTTGTGCACAAAAATATCAAAAAATGACAGAAAAAACCTCCCGGCACAGGAGCGGGCACGCGATATTTGCACGCCGCTGCCGTTTTTTTCGTCTGCAAAAAAATGAATTTTCAAGCGCACGGAAAGATGATATAATAAGGAATATAAGCGGTGCGCCGAGGCGCCCGATCACTTGCAAGGAGAGAAAAACATGCCTAAAAAGTTTCTGGAGGCCGGTAAGATCGTCGGCACGCACGGCATTCGCGGCGATTTGAAGGTGCAGAGCTGGTGCGACACGCCCGAGGTTCTGTGCGATTTTGATACACTGTATCTGGACGAAAAGACCCCGGTCGAGGTCAAGAGCGCACAGGTGCACAAAAACGTCGTTCTGATGCACCTCAAGGGCGTTGATACGGTAGAGGCGGCGGAAAAGCTGCGCGGAAAGATCCTGCATCTCGACCGCGATGATGTCGATCTGCCCGAGGACCTCGTGTTTATTCAGGATATTCTCACGTTCAAGGTATATGATCTGCGCGTTGACCGCGTGATCGGCCATATCCGCGACGTTCTGACCTCCAATCCGGCGCACGATATGTACGAGATCGCCGGCGAGGACGGCCGCCTCATCTATATCCCGGCCATCAAGCCCTTCCTCAAGGAGATCGACATGGACGCCGGCATCGTCTATGTGGAAAGCATCGAGGGTCTGATCGAATGAAAATCGACATTATGACGCTGTTTCCCGAGATGATCAACGCAGTCATGCGCGAAAGCATCATCGGGCGCGCACAGGACAAGGGTCTTGTCGAGGTCAAGGCGACGAATATCCGCGATTATGCGCTCGACAAGCACCATAAGGCGGACGATGCGCCCTACGGCGGCGGCCGCGGTCAGGTCATGCTCGCGGAGCCGCTTTACCTGTGCCATGAGGCGCTGAGCGGCGGCGAACATGTTCACACGGTGTTTCTCTCCGCACAGGGCGCGCCGTTCAATCAGGAAAAGGCGCGTGAGCTGCTCGCGAAGGAGCATTTTATTCTGGTCTGCGGTCATTATGAGGGAATCGACCAGCGGTTTATCGACGAATGCGTGGATGAGGAGATCTCCATCGGTGATTTCGTGCTGACCGGCGGCGAGATCCCGGCCATGGCGGTCGCGGATGCGGTCTGCCGCATGGTGCCGGGCGTGCTGCCCGACGAGGAGGCCTTCACGGCGGAAAGCCACTGGGACGGTCTGCTGGAGCACCCGCAGTACACCCGCCCGGAAAACTGGCGCGGCCGCGAGGTCCCCGAGGTGCTGCTCTCCGGCCATCATGCCAATATCGAGGCATGGCGGCGCGAAATGAGCCTGCGCCGCACGAAAAAGGACCGCCCCGACCTGTTCGCGAAATTCGAGCCGCAGGACAAGCGCGACCGGAAGATCCTCGAAAAGATCCGTCAGGACGGCTGAAAACTGCATCAGAGCACAGAAAACCCCCGCGCCATCGGCGCGGGGGTTCAGTCTGTCGGCGAAACGAAGTTTCGCGACAGCTCTTTTACGGCTCCAGACGGTTCATATCGCGCGGGAACATGGATGCCTCGCGGATGTTGTTCAGGCCGAGCAGCTGCATGGTCAGACGCTCGAGGCCGATGCCCAGACCGCCGTGCGGCGGCATGCCATACTTGTGCAGCATGGTAAAGGACTCGAACAGCTCGGCGTTCATCTTGCGTGCTGCGAGCTTGTCCATCTGCTCCTGATAATCGTGGATACGCTGGCCGCCGGTGGTGATCTCCAGACCGCGGAACAGCAGGTCAAAGGACAGCGCGAGCTTGGGATCGTCGCGGTCGTCCATCGCGTAGAACGGGCGCTTTGCGGACGGGAAGTGGGTTACGAATACGAATTCAGAGCCGTACTCCTCCTTCGCCCACTGGCACAGCAGAACCTCCTCGTCCGGGTTGAGGTCGTAACGGTTCTTGGACTTGTGGCCGTACTTCTCCTCCATGATCTTCTTAGCCTCGTGGAAGCGGATAGTCGGAATCTCCTTGATCTCCGGGACGTCAGCCTTGAGCAGGGCAAGCTCCTCGGGGCAGTGCTCCTTGACGTAGTTCATGACGCTCTTGAGCATGCCGGTCTCCATGGCCATGATGTCGTACATCGAGTCGATGTAGGCCATCTCGAAGTCCAGACCCATGTACTCGTTCAGGTGGCGGGAGGTATTGTGACGCTCGGCGCGGTAGACCGAGCCGATCTCATATACGCGGCCGAATGCGCCGGCGAGGTACTGCTTGTGGAACTGCGGAGACTGTGCAAGGTAGGCCGGATGACCGAAGTAGTCCAGCTTGAACAGGTTCGCGCCGCCCTCAGCGCCTGCAACGACGATCTTCGGGGTGTGGATGTGGGTAAAACCCTGGCTCTGCATGTACTGTGCGAAGCCGTCAGCGATCGCGCCCTGTACGCGGAAGATCGCCTGCTTGCGCGGATGACGCAGCGTGATCGGGCGGAGCGGGAGGTCGACGTCGAGCGACAGACCCATATACTTCTTGCCGATCGGCACCGGCAGCTGGTCATACGGCTTGCCGAGGACCTTGACCGCGCTCAGGACGACCTCTACGCCGTGCTCAGCGCGCGGCTCCTCGCGGACTGCGCCGGTCACCTCGAGGACCATGGCATCGCGCACGTCGGAGCGCTTGATGTCGCCGATCGCATCACCCTGGAAGGTGCACTGGATCAGGCCGCGCTCTACGCGCATGACAACGAAGGAGAAGTCCGACATGTCGCGGACACGGTGTACCGTGCCGCGGAAGGTGACCTCGCCGCCGACTGCGTCGCAGACGCGCTTTACGGTGTCAACATACTGACCCGCTTCATGTATCATTTCCATATTTTCAACGCCTCTCTAATTGAGCAATCTCAGATGTGTTATATTGTAGCATGTTTTTGCCGTTATGGCAAGGTTTTTGCACCAGAGACAGCGGAAAAACAGCTTTTTTTCGCGGTACGGCGGCGGAGCGGATGATTATGCGCGTTTCTCGATAAATATCCATGAAAATAATTCTTTGCAGGGCGGCTTTTCTTTGCTATAATAGTATAAAGTACTTTTACGCTTTATCAGATACAAGAGTAAAAGGACGGTAAAAATTTAATTTTGGGGGAATTAAAGTGGAATTCTTCTCTAACCTGCTCGCCTCGCTTCCGGGCGCGGTGGCACAGGGTCTCATCTGGGGCCTCATGGCAATCGGCGTGTACATCACCTTCAAGGTGCTCGACCTTGCCGATCTGACCGTTGACGGCACCATGGCAACGGGCGGCGCAGTCTGCCTCGTGCTGATGACGCACGGCGTCAATCTCTGGGTCGCGCTGCTGTGCGCGTTCCTCGCCGGTATGCTCGCGGGTCTCGTCACCGGCGTCCTGCATACCTTTATGGGTATTCCGGCCATTCTCGCCGGTATCCTGACGCAGCTCGCGCTGTTCTCCGTCAACCTGCGCATCATGGGCAGCAAGGCGAACGTCGCGATCAATCCGGATAACTACACGCTGCTCGTTTCGCTGCGAAATGTCAAGAAACTCGTTCCGCAGAACCCGATCCTTGTCGTTGCGGTGTTTACCGTGGTGGTTATCGCGCTGCTGTACTGGTTCTTCGGCACCGAGCTCGGCAGCTCTATCCGTGCAACCGGCGCGAACGCCAACATGAGCCGCGCGCAGGGCATCAACGTTGATTTCAACAAGGTACTCGGTCTGATGATCTCGAACGGTCTGGTCGCGCTCGCGAGCGCGCTGTACTGCCAGTATCAGGGCTTCGCAGACGTCAACGCCGGCCGCGGCGCGATCGTCATCGGTCTGGCAGCGGTCATCATCGGCGAGGTCGTGTTCAGCCGCATTTTCCGCAATTTCGCGCTCAAGCTGCTGAGCGTTGCGCTCGGCGCGGTCATCTACTACATCGTTATTCAGTTTGTCCTCACCGCAGGTCTTAATACCAACGATCTCAAACTGATCACCGCACTTGTCGTTGCGATCTTCCTTGCTATCCCGTACTGGAAGGGCAAGTATTTCCGCGCGGCAGTCAAGACCAAGAAGGAGGGCCGCTGACATGCTCGAACTCAAGGGTATTTACAAGACGTTCAACGCCGGAACGGTCAATGAGAAGCGTGCGATTGACAACCTCAATCTGACGCTGGAAAACGGCGATTTTGTGACGATCATCGGCGGCAACGGCGCCGGCAAGTCCACCACGCTCAACCTGATCGCGGGCGTTTTCCCGGTGGATGCCGGCACGATCAACCTCAACGGCTTCAACCTGACGCATCTGCCCGAGCACAAGCGCGCGAAATATCTCGGCCGTGTGTTCCAGGACCCGATGATGGGTACGGCCGCGACCATGGGCATCGAGGAGAACCTCGCGCTCGCGTACCGCCGCGGTCAGCGGCGCGGTCTGCATGCCGGCATCACGAACGAGGAGCGCAAGCTCTACCGTGAGAAGCTCGCGACACTCGGTCTGGGTCTGGAGGACCGCATGACGAGCAAGGTCGGCCTGCTCTCCGGCGGTCAGCGTCAGGCGCTGATGGCGACGCTGCGCAAGCCGGATCTGCTGCTGCTCGACGAACACACTGCGGCGCTCGACCCGAAGACCGCAGACAAGGTGCTTCAGATCACCGAGGAGATCGTTGCGCGCGACAACCTCACCACCATGATGGTCACGCACAACATGAAGCACGCCATCCAGTACGGCAACCGTCTGATCATGATGGATTCGGGCCGCGTCGTCGTCGACATCAGGGGCGAGGAGAAAAAGCACCTCACCGTGCGCGATCTGCTCGAAAAGTTCAATATCGAGAACGACAGGATGCTGCTAAGCGAGTAAAACTTCCAGGGGGGACGCTGTCTCCCCTGGATACGTTTCCGGTTCCGGAGAAACCGGAAACGATACCCCCCTCTCGTCCGCACGGCGCGGGCAGAGGGGTAAAAGTCCGGCGGAGCTGGACTTTTACGGGGAATTTTATGCGGCGCTCTGCGGAGCGCCTGTCCTGCCTGTTTTGCCGAAGGCAAAATGCGGCAGGAGA
>ENA-ORTV01002085-ORTV01002085.1-human-gut-metagenome-genome-assembly--contig:-NODE-2085-length-19711-cov-20.118946_pt1 | contig 19711 bp, 17 predicted proteins | sample MGYA00241915_ERZ509194 | MGnify/ENA primary metagenome ERZ509194 (study PRJEB26280, sample SAMEA2338810) | human gut metagenome | biome: human gut; feature: human-associated habitat; material: faeces... | reverse complement strand
AAGACAGCGGCCTCTCACGCCGTTAACGTGGGTTCGATTCCCGCACGGGTCACCAGGAAAAGCACCTTAGCTTAGCTAAGGTGCTTTTTTGTATATCTAAAACCACTCGCTAGGCGAGTGGTTCGATAAAGATTATATCGATGAGTAATGAAACTCAAACAAAGAATTTTGGAATAGTACCAGTGGGGCAATTCCAGACTGGGTTATTGGCGTATCGCCGGTAGTCCTGTATTAAAAGGTTCCATTGCAAACGAAAGACTCGCAGAAGCAGGATATTTTAGTATCCTCAGGCGCTACTACGAGTCCTTGCACTTATGCGGTTGAGCCGCCGTGTGCCGGTCGGTACGCACGGTGGTGTGAGAGGTCGGCGCTTTCGTTAAGAGAGCCTCCTACGCGATTCTTTTAGGTAAAAAAGCAAACAAACAGAACACTTCATTCAAATGCATATAGCGGCTATTTATTTCATACAGAGACAAATAGCGGCACAGAACAGATATAATAAAAGAAGCTATAAAAAGCAGGTATTCACGTGGAAGACGATATCGTTTCTACATGAACACCTGCTTTTTTATTTATTATTTACTGGTGGAATAAATAGTGGTAGCCAAGTATTCATCACTGACCCAACCATAAATCCCATTGTAATATACAACAACCCAGTCAGGCACATTGCTGCTATAGCCGCATTCCCATATGATGATACCGTAGGGGATATTATCCATTTTTTCATAATTTGTACCGGGACCTTTACGCATAACCAGCCCATGATCAGCAGTGGTGTAGGTACAAAGGCTATCAATTCGGCTAAGCGTTACATCTGGTGCAACGCATCCATCCGGCAGAATAATGTCGGCATTGTTTTCGGTGTAATCCTGTACTTGCAGTAAGCCCCAAAGGCCATTCTGTTTTGCCCATACGCAGCCATCGCGCGCGGGGGCTAAATCTTCATATTGCCCAGCGGGAATTATCTCATTGCCGTAAACATCCAGAACTAGCTTTTGTCCGGATTGATTTTTCACAACTACCATGCCAGATAAGTCTGCGTAAGGATATTCAACAATTTCGTTCATGATGGACAAACTCATCTGCGGCTGATAAATGCAGGGGATTACTAAAGCACCGCTTTGGTCGCAATATCCCCAGTTACCGGCTGCATCCTTTACCGCGATTAAAGATTCACCGGCCATACAGGCATCCTGGTAGTCGAAATCGGTTAAAATTGTACCGTTTTTATCCGCAACGGCAAAAGGTGCAGAATTGTCAACAAGATAACCGGCATATTCATCATCCCAAATGCCTTGCTGGATGCCAACCAAATCAGGAGCATACACCTGTTCGATGGGCGTGCCACTAAATGTATAGACACCAATAGCAGAACGGTAAATCTGGCTGTCACCTAAAATCCACTGGATGCCATACCCGCCGTGCCCGCCCAGCATGGTTATAAAAGGCATTTGTTGGGCAACCAGCTCCTGGTTAATCTGTTCTTCCAGGGCATTCAGCTTCTGGTAATCGTATGTATCATCTACCCCAATGGAGAGCTCCTGCTCACCATACAGGTACGGGATGCTTTCTGACAAATCTTCCAGAAAAGCATTACAGTTGGCAGCATTAAACAGGCTCCAGCGTTCGCCCTTGCGCACAGCGTACAGATTTCGGGCAGCGGCGTAACCGGCAGTGTGGGTTTCGCGGGAGAAGAGAGGAATCATCTCGTCAAAATCATATTGCGGCGGTAACTTCCAGTTGGCATTGCTAGTGGATGGTATAGCTGTGGCAACAGCTTCACTGGTCGGGGAAAGAGCAGCGGAGGAAGCAGGTTTATTTTCTGGCGCTGCAGCACAAGCGGTAAGCATTATTGCGGTGATAACACTGGCTGAAAATGAGAATAACTTCCTTTTCATGGCTTTTCACTCCTTGCGTAAATGATTTTTCGGTAAGATGAAGAAGTAATATAAGAAAGTGAATTCATAAACCCTATAATATCTTATTTTATCAAAAATATCTGCTAATGGGAATAGCTAACAATTCTACATGGATAAATTTGGATAGTATGACAAAGATTGCAGAACTGGAGTGAAAGTTCGAATCATGCGATGAGTGATCTGCTATAATAAAAGAAACAAAGAAGCCGCCACAGTCGGGCTGTGACGGCTAGGAATAAGAAGAAATGTGGAACTATTATAAAATCCATTTCTATCCACAGAAAGCCTTAAGGTCGCTTTCTGACATAAAGTAGTGTACATGATTTTATCATGAAAAGCAAATTTTTTAGTAAAGAGGATTGACAGAGTCCTATTTATGATGTTATATTGATTACAAATGAAACTTTTATATAATCCAAAATAAAAATATAAGGAGATGATTACCATGCTACTCGGTCATACCAAACAAATCAATGGCGTCTGGAAAATACAATCCCTAAAACAACACAGTGAAAACGTGGCCGAGTACTGCGCACGGGCGTGCCAGCCGCTGGGACTTGAAAACTTGGGCCGTCTTACGGGCTGGCTCCATGACGCTGGGAAATCTCATAGCAACGTGCAAAAACATCTAAGAGGTCAGACAAACGAAAGAATCAATCATTCCAGCGCCGGAATGCGGTGGCTATGGGAAAATTATGGCGGAGAAACAGCTTCACCACCTTCTCGCTTGACTGCGCAAATGGCAGCATTGGCAATCGGATCCCATCACTCTGAACGTATGGATCTTTTCGACCTGGGTGGAGTAGAACCCTGGATAAAACATATGTATTCAGAGCAGGCTCAAGAGCTATATGAAGAAAGCTGCCGGGCCTTTTTTGCGGATTGCATAAGTGAAACAGAGATACGGCAAATGTTTGCCAAAGCTGCGCAGGAGGTAGAATGTCTTGTGCGGAAAATCCGAACGCAGGAAGGAAAGAAGCCGCGGCTTTGTATCTATCAGGTCATGTTGGGGTTGGCACACAGATTTTTGTTTGCAGCCCTGATCGATGCAGACTGGTTGGATTCAGGCAACTATTATAATCAAGAAGGATGCCTTCCCCCAGAGCAGCTTCCGCCATGGGATCTGATAGAAAGCAATGTTGAAACATTCCTGAACAATTTGCAGCCCCGACATAAAATAGATACCTTGCGTGCAGAAATTTCGGAGCAGTGCAAGACAGCAGGCGAATGTGCAAAGCGGGGTATTTACCGCTTGTATGTGCCAACAGGCGGAGGAAAAACATTTTCCGGGCTGCGATATTGTGTGCATGCGGCCAAAAAACTTTCGGCCCGGCATATTTTCTATGTTGCACCGTTCCGGTCGATTATCGGACAGAATGTACAGGAGTTCAAAAAGGCATTAGGCGGCAGTGAATATCTATTGGAGCACCATACGGATGCGGTGCTGGATACAGAGAACCCCGAAGTTCTCCGCCAGCTGGAACGCTGGCAGGAAGCGCCGGTGATATGTACAACTATGGTACAGATGCTGCAAACCCTGTTTTGCAGCAGGCGGCAGAATGTGCGCCGCATGGCAGCACTGGCAAATTCTATCTTGGTGTTTGACGAAATACAGTCCCTGCCCATTTGCCATACATACTTGTTCAACCAGGCGGCAAATTTCTTGGCGTACTATTTGGGGTGCGTTGTTGTTTTGTGTACGGCAACACAGCCAGCGCTAAGCGAAGTAGCAAACCCTTTGCGGTTTGCATCGCCGGTGGACCTGGTCCCGGATTACCAGCTGCGCTTTGCGCAGTTCCGAAGGACAAAGATTGAAGTGCCCGAAACAGGAAATGGATTTCAGGCAGGAGAACTCGCAGAATTTGTACGGAGCAAGCAAGACGAGAATGGCAGCATTTTGGTCATCTTGAATACCCGTTCGGCGGTCGAAAAGGTGTTTGAGGCTTTGAAACAATGCCAGCCGGAACATACACAACTTTACTGCCTGACCACGCACCTGTGTGCAAAGCACCGTGCAGATGTTATCGCAGAAGTTAAGCAAAAATTAAACACCTTACACGGTCAGGAACGTTTGATCTGTGTAAGCAGCCAACTGATAGAAGCAGGCGTGGATGTAAGCTTTGATTGCGTCATTCGAAGTATGGCTGCGCTGCCCAGTGTGGCCCAGGCTTCCGGCCGATGCAACCGCAATGCGGAAAGGAAATGCCGCACGGTGTATCTTGTTAAAACCTACAATCTGGAAAATCTGGATCGACTTCCGGAACTGCGCAACGGCAGGGAAGCCACACGGCACCTGCTGCAGCAATTACAAAGGGATGCGGACCTGTTAGAGCCGGAAAGTATTTTGAGGTACTACCAGCTTTATTATGCAGAGTCCCAACAACAGGAACGGATGGGCGATCCGGTTGAATTAAAGGGGTACATTCCCCCAAAAACAGTGAATTTGTTTGACCTTTTGTCAGATAATCAGGAAAGTGTGCTAGCCTGGAAAGAGACAACAGGAAAACAAAAGTTCCCCAATTACTTGCTCCGGCAGGCGTTTGCCACGGCAGAAAGGAATTTCCATGCTTTGGAGGACATTACAACGCCGGTGGTGGTTCCCTATGGGGAAGATGGCGCAGATATGGCAACAAGACTTTCGTCCAGTAAACCGCTTACCCCCAAAATGCTGCGGGACGCACAACGCTTTACCGTTGGTATTACAACAAATGAAAAAATACGCCTGGCAGATCAAGGTGCACTGTACACAGTAAAAGAAGGGGCAGTGACAATTCTTAACAAGGAATATTACGATGACGAAAAGGGAATTCAGACAAGCCCCGGATTTATGCCGATACAATTTGCTTAACAAGGAGGGTTAGACTTTGCAATACGAAAATTCAATATCCATGCAGGTATATGGGCGTTATGCACTGTTCAGCGACCCAATTACCCGCGTAGGCGGCGAAAAATTCAGCTACCCGGTGCCCACCTACCAGGCATTGAAGGGCATTTATGAAAGCTGCTATTGGAAACCAACGTTCACCTGGGTAATTGATGAACTGCGCGTGATGAACCCGATTGAAAGACAATCCAAAGGCATCCGTCCCATTATGTATAACAATGGAAAAAACGATCTTTCCATCTATACGTACCTTTCCGATGTTTGCTACCAGGTGCGGGCACATTTTGAATGGAACGAACATCGCCCAGACCTGGAAAAAGACCGCAATGAAAACAAACATTACGCTATTGCAAAGCGTATGTTGGAACGCGGCGGCAGAAGAGATATCTTTTTGGGAACACGCGAATGCCAGGGGTATATTGAACCCTGCATTTTTGGCCTGGGAAAAGGGCATTATGATGATGTTTCATCCCTGGACCTAGGCCTAATGGAGCACGGCATTACCTATGCGGACGAAAACGGGAAAGGCGTGATGCAGGAACGTTTTTGGCACCCGGTAATGCAGAACGGAAAAATCTGTTTTTGCCGTCCGGAAGAATGCGAAATTGTGCGTGATATCCACCCGCAAAAGATAAAGACCTTTACGCTGGGTGAAACAGTCAGCGACTGCGATGATTTGTACAGGGAGGTGATACAGAAATGAGCTGGCTTAGCTATTGCTATAAAACTTACCAGAATAGCGTGTCAGAAATTGGAAAGCAGCAGCCTGGGAAAGTTCCACTACTGCCGGTGGCTCACACGACGCAGCAGGTCAACATTGAAGTGGAGCTGGACAAGGACGGAAACTTTCAGTATGCAGGCTTGCTGGCACAAGATCAAAGGACAACGATCATTCCTTGCACAGAGGAATCTTCGGCGCGGACATCCGGCATGGTGCCGCACCCGCTAGTGGATAAACTGCAATATATTGCGGCAGATTATCCCACTTTTGGTGGTAGTAAAGAATCCGGATGGCCGCTTTACCACAAGCAGTTACAAGCGTGGTGTACATCTCCTTATGCCCACCCGGCTGTGTGTACAGTCCTGCACTACCTGGAAAAAGAATGCCTGATCGCAGACCTGGTCAAGGCAAATATTTTGTTTATAGATGAAAATGGAACTCTGCCAACAAAATGGCAGGGAAACAAAGAAGACAAGCCCCCTATTTTGGATACGCTGACCGGTAGTGACCAGACGGAATCTTTTGTCCGGTTCCGCGTTGACAATGTTGATTTGTCGCGTGATACAACAGTCCGAGAAAGCTTTATCCGCTTTTATGAAACACAGTTAAAAGATATTGACTATTGCACAGTTCAGGGAATCAAAATGCCGGTTTCTACATTAAGCCCGTATAAGATCCGCAACCCAGGTGACCGTGCAAAGCTGATATCCAGCAATGACAATACGAATTATACTTACCGCGGGCGCTTTGCGGATGCAGCGCAGGCACTTTCGATTGGTTATGAAACAACCCAAAAGGCACACAGCGCCTTGCGATGGTTGGTCAGCAAGCAAGGGGTAAATACAGGGGACCAGACTGTACTTGTTTGGGGAACACAGAACGAAGCGGTACCCAATGTGCTGGGGGATACTCTCGATATTGCCCAGGAATATAATCCACTAGCAGGCGATGATTGGGACGATTTTGAGGAAGATACAGAAAGGTTGCCTGCGGATACCCAAGAAGAAATTGCACGGCAGTTTAACCGGGCCATTCTGGGGTATCAGCACCAGTTGAAGGACAATTCCCAAACGGCGGTCATGATTTTGGATTCTGCTACACCTGGCCGGTTGTCCATCCGGTACTATCAGGAACTGCAGGGCTCTAAGTTGCTTGCCAATATAAAAGATTGGCACGATACGTTCCAATGGCAGCTGGAATACCGCAGTGTAGAGGAGCCGACGGAACTGGGCAAAAAGCCCAAGATCAAGAAAGTTGTCTTTGTTGGTGCGCCTGCCCCGGCGGACATTGCAAAAGCAGCCTATGGCGAAAAAGTGGATGCAAAGCTGAAACAAGCGACAATCGAACGACTGATTCCCTGTATTACCAATGGGGAGCGCTTCCCGCGGGATTTGATGATCAGCGCGGTAGATCGGGCAACAAACAGCATTGGCCTGGATTATTGGGAACAACAAAAAACACAAAACATTGCCTGCGCCCTTGTGCGTGGGTACTATCATAGAAATAAGAAGGTGGATTATCCGATGAATGTTGATGAAACCATTAAAGACCGAAACTATTTGTTTGGGAGAATTTTAGCCTGTGCAGAACAGATTGAAAGACGGGCGTTGATTCAGCTAGGAAATGAGAACGAAAAACGTTTGACAAATGCAGAACGTTTAAGAACCGCGTTTGCTCTGCACCCGGCAGCAACAACACTTCTTTTGGATAAAAAATTAAATCCGTACCTGAACAGAATGAAAAACCGTAACGGAATGGATAGCCAAAGGTATGCGATGATGCAAGAATTATTACATAAGATTGGCACAGAAAACTTTACGAACAAAAGACTTGGTGAGCTGTATCTGGTTGGCTATGCCGACCAGATGATGGACTTTAAGGCCGAAAATGCAGAATATAAAGCGAAAGCAAAAAAGCAGGAGGAATAAAAGATGGCTGTGCTGCAGAATAAAATCGACTTTGCACTTGTGATTGCTGTAAACCATGCGAACCCGAACGGTGACCCGCTGAACGGAAACCGCCCGCGCGAAACGTATGAGGGACTGGGTGAAATTTCGGATGTGTGCCTGAAACGCAAGATCCGCAACCGCATGATGGACCTTGGCCAGAATGTGTTTGTCCAGTCGGACGACCGCTGCAATGATGGTTTCAAAAGCCTGAAAGACCGTGCAGACGGCTGCCCAGCAGTGAAAAAGGCTGAAAAAGATAAAGATGCTTATGCAAAGGCTGCCTGTGAAACCTGGCTGGATGTGCGCAGCTTTGGCCAGGTGTTTGCCTTTAAGGGGAAAGAATCCAAGGGCGATGGTGTTTCCGTTGGCGTGCGCGGCCCGGTATCTATTCATCCGGCTTTCAGCGTGGACCCGATTGATGTCGATGATATCCAGATCACAAAGAGCGTGAACGGTACGACTGGCGAAAAGAAGTCAAGCGATACCATGGGTATGAAGCACCGTGTGGCTTTTGGCGTGTACACAACCTTTGGCAGCATTAACTGCCAGCTGGCAGAAAAGACCGGCTTTACAGATGAAGATGCAGAAATCATCAAAGAAGCGCTGCGCACACTGTTTGAAAACGATATTTCCTCTGCCCGCCCGGATGGCAGTATGGAGGTGGTTCGCCTGTATTGGTGGCGTCATAACTGCAAAAGCGGACAGTATTCCTCGGCAAAGGTCCATCGCTGTCTGCATGTGGAGCTAAAAGAAAGTGTGGCACAAGCACACCGGGTGGAAGATTATAATATTACTTGCGATACCCTGAACGGATTGACACCGGAAGTGTATGATGAATACTGATGACTATCTGCAAATGTCTGGCATCCAGCACTTTGCATTCTGCCGCCGCCAATGGGCACTTGCGTACTTGGAACAACAATGGTCCGAAAACCAACGCACCGCCGAAGGACGCCTGCAGCATACCCGCTGCCATGATGTTACCCTGACGGAAAAACGCGGCGATTTGCTGATCGCCCGCGGTATGAGGGTCGTCAGCCACCGCTTAAAACTGACCGGCGACTGCGATGTGGTAGAGTTTCACAAGAATCCAAACGGCGTGTCATTGCAGGGCCGCCGCGGCCTGTGGCAGCCTATGCCCGTGGAATATAAGCATGGCCGCAGCAAGGTAAACGATGCCGACCGTTTGCAGCTCTGCGCACAGGCCATGGCGCTGGAAGAAATGCTGGTGTGCGAGGTGCCGGAAGGGGAAATCTTTTATGAAGAAACCCGGCAGCGGGAACATGTTTCCCTGACACCGGAACTGCGCAGCACCGCGCAGACCATGGCGGATGAGATGAACCGCCTGTTTGCGCGCGGCTATACCCCAAAAAGCAAACCCGGCAAGCATTGCAATGCCTGCTCACTGAAAGAGCTTTGCCTGCCGACGCTGTATCAGCAGGCAGACCCGGCGGCGTATCTGCGGGAGCATATTGAGGAGGGCGCGCCATGAGAAAGCTGCTCAACACCCTGTTTGTCATCAATGAGGACGCTTACCTGACATTGGATGGCGAAAACCTTGTTGTTACCCGCAATAAGCAGGAAACCCACCGCCATGCCCTGCATACGCTGGAAGGCATCGTCTGCTTTACTTACGCAGGTGCCAGCCCCGCTTTGATGGGAGCTTGTGCCCGGCGGGGCATTGACCTTTGCTTTTTTGACCCGTATGGCAGATTTCAGGCCCGCACCGTGGGGGAAGAACGCGGCAATGTGCTGCTGCGTCAGACGCAGTACCGCGTGTCGGATGACATGGCCCAGAGCTGTCGCTATGCCTGGAGCTTTATCCTTGGTAAAGTGTATAACGCACGCTGGGTGCTGGAACGCGCAACCCGCGATCATCCCCAGCGTGTCCCGGTCGAAAAACTGAAACGCACCTCCACCCAGCTGGCCGCCGCGCTGCCGCTGATACAGACCAGCGATGATCCGGAACAGCTGCGCGGCCTGGAAGGCGAGGCAGCCCAGCGCTACTTTGACTGCCTGAATGACCTGATTCTGCAGCAAAAGCAGGATTTTGTGTTTGAGGGCCGCAGCCGCCGTCCACCGCTGGACAATGTGAATGCGCTGCTTTCGTTTGCCTACAGCATGCTGGCGCGGGAGTGTGCATCCGCCTTGACCGCTGTGGGCCTGGACCCTTATGTTGGCTTTATGCACCGCCCGCGCCCCGGCCGCAAAAGTCTGGCACTTGACCTGATGGAAGAACTGCGGGCGGTTTATGCAGACCGGCTGGTCATCAGCTGCATCAATCAAAAGATCATCACGGCAAAACACCTGCAAAAACAGGAAAATGGTGCCGTACTGCTGACGGATGATGGCCGCAAAGCTTTCCTGACCGCATGGCAGAACAAAAAGAAGGAAGAGATCACCCATCCGTTTTTGAAAGAAAAACTGCCCTGGGGGCTGGTGCCTTATGTTCAGGCGCTTTTGCTGGCCCGTGCTCTGCGCGGCGACCTGGAAGTGTACCCACCGTTTTTCTGGAAGTGAGGTGCCGTTATGTTGGTGCTTGTAACCTATGATGTCAACACCGAAACAGCCGCCGGTCGTCGCAGGCTGCGCAAAGTAGCAAAAGTCTGTGTAGACTACGGCCAGCGGGTGCAAAACTCCGTATTTGAGTGCCTGCTGGATGCCGCGCAATACACGATGTTCAAAGCAAAATTGACCGAACTGATCGATTCGGAATCGGACAGCCTGCGCTTTTATCAACTGGGAAACCATTACAAAAGCAAAGTCGAGCATGTGGGTCTGCACCCGGATTTTGATCAGGATGGAATCTTGTTTGCTTAGTGCGAGGGGAAGGCAATCATAAAATTCCCGCTTCCTTCGCACCAGAAAATATGGAAAAAACAGGGGCAGAAAGGGTAAAATACAGCCTTGCCTGTCAGCATGAAGATGCAATCCCCATAAAATTTGTTCCATATGCGCAAAAGTGCCCCACTGTTTTGTGCACTTTTGCTGTCGCTCTCCGCAAGGAGAGCGTGGATAGAAATAGGAAACTCTTGCACCCAAGCTGAACCAGAAAAGGTCGCTCTCCGCAAGGAGAGCGTGGATAGAAATAATGTGATACGTCCGGCTATTGATGTATTTTTAGGTCGCTCTCCGCAAGGAGAGCGTGGATAGAAATTTGTAGGAATCGTTTTTGCCCTACTTGTCAATGGCGGTCGCTCTCCGCAAGGAGAGCGTGGATAGAAATTCTAGCTTCTTTGTCCGCTGTATTGACAGAGCTATGTCGCTCTCCGCAAGGAGAGCGTGGATAGAAATGCGCGTGAATGAAGATAGATACGGGCAACAATATTGTCGCTCTCCGCAAGGAGAGCGTGGATAGAAATCGCTGTTTGCGCTGCTGCGCGATCTCTTGCATGACCGTCGCTCTCCGCAAGGAGAGCGTGGATAGAAATAATTCTACCTCCAGTTGATACGTCATCGGTCAACGGTCGCTCTCCGCAAGGAGAGCGTGGATAGAAATACCCTCAAAATCAGGATTACAGCCATTGATAACATGTCGCTCTCCGCAAGGAGAGCGTGGATAGAAATTTTTGCGTGATGTATCATTAAATTATAAGGAGGTGGTCGCTCTCCGCAAGGAGAGCGTGGATAGAAATGTCTGACATCCCCCCCAATTTGGACGCTGACCACGGTCGCTCTCCGCAAGGAGAGCGTGGATAGAAATAAAATATGGTATTGTGGCACATCGATTGGGCTTACGTCGCTCTCCGCAAGGAGAGCGTGGATAGAAATGAGTATATTCAGGCTGGCACCGGCATTTTGAATTTGTCGCTCTCCGCAAGGAGAGCGTGGATAGAAATTGAAAGGCTCTTCATGCCTTCCCATTGAATAATAGTCGCTCTCCGCAAGGAGAGCGTGGATAGAAATGCGAGTGCTGGATGGCTCTAAATCGTCTATCGAGGAGTCGCTCTCCGCAAGGAGAGCGTGGATAGAAATTCCTGATTGATGAGATTCAGTTAGAGTTTAACTCGGTCGCTCTCCGCAAGGAGAGCGTGGATAGAAATATTATAGTGATAAGGATGCCGACTGGGTGCGTGTGTCGCTCTCCGCAAGGAGAGCGTGGATAGAAATCTATATTATCAAGATAACGGGAACCGCCCCGCGGCGGGTCGCTCTCCGCAAGGAGAGCGTGGATAGAAATTCCTGATTGATGAGATTCAGCTAGAGTTTAACTCGTCGCTCTCCGCAAGGAGAGCGTGGATAGAAATTTTGTGTCTGCGTTTGATGTTTTGGCCGTTGACAGGTCGCTCTCCGCAAGGAGAGCGTGGATAGAAATTTTTTGTGATGTATCATTAAATTATAAGGAGGTGGTCGCTCTCCGCAAGGAGAGCGTGGATAGAAATATATGTATGGTATACTATACTTGTAAGCAAGAGATAGTCGCTCTCCGCAAGGAGAGCGTGGATAGAAATGGTATAGTTGTCGGTGCCGGTCTGCAAAGTGGCCTGTCGCTCTCCGCAAGGAGAGCGTGGATAGAAATCCGTAAGTGGGGTCGATAATCCGGGCCGTTACCGGTCGCTCTCCGCAAGGAGAGCGTGGATAGAAATATCGCCTTTGGTGACAGGACCCACGGCACAGCACGTCGCTCTCCGCAAGGAGAGCGTGGATAGAAATATTACTCAAACAAGGATGCTGACTGGGTGCGTGTAGTCGCTCTCCGCAAGGAGAGCGTGGATAGAAATGTTGATTGACTTGGTGGACAGCCCTATCGCCAAGGAGTCGCTCTCCGCAAGGAGAGCGTGGATAGAAATATTGCTTTGCCGCCTTTTTATGACTTCTCAAAAATGTCGCTCTCCGCAAGGAGAGCGTGGATAGAAATATCTGACATTGATGATAAGTTTGGGGGTCTTATGTGTCGCTCTCCGCAAGGAGAGCGTGGATAGAAATATAAGGAGGTGCTCTATATGGGTGTTACAGTCTTAGGTCGCTCTCCGCAAGGAGAGCGTGGATAGAAATAAAGTCGCGGCGCATTACGAAACGATGCCAGGCAGTCGCTCTCCGCAAGGAGAGCGTGGATAGAAATAATTTTCCCGCCGGTTGATACATCATCGGTCAACGTGTCGCTCTCCGCAAGGAGAGCGTGGATAGAAATTTCGACATACGTTACACGACTTCCACGTGCCCAAGTCGCTCTCCGCAAGGAGAGCGTGGATAGAAATATGCTCAATAGCGGCACCTTCCGAAGCACCCACAAGTCGCTCTCCGCAAGGAGAGCGTGGATAGAAATGCCGAAAGAGTTTGACAGACCGCCGCCATTGACAGTCGCTCTCCGCAAGGAGAGCGTGGATAGAAATGGTCTATCTTGCCTTAATCCGGTATCTTATTAACAGTCGCTCTCCGCAAGGAGAGCGTGGATAGAAATGCTAATCCCGGCTCCACTACTTTGACCTTTCCCGGGTCGCTCTCCGCAAGGAGAGCGTGGATAGAAATGACTTTGACCGTTCGCAATATCTCGATTGATTCGGTCGCTCTCCGCAAGGAGAGCGTGGATAGAAATGATGTGATTCGTCCGGCTATTGATGTGTTTCTAGCGTCGCTCTCCGCAAGGAGAGCGTGGATAGAAATTACTGACCCTATTAACCTTTCAGACATCCCCCCCAGTCGCTCTCCGCAAGGAGAGCGTGGATAGAAATGATGTGATTCGTCCGGCTATTGATGTGTTTCTAGCGTCGCTCTCCGCAAGGAGAGCGTGGATAGAAATCTAGCCGTCTGGGCGGTTGAGCATGCTTACCAGCGTCGCTCTCCGCAAGGAGAGCGTGGATAGAAATTTTTCAAAAGAAACACCCCCTCACAAAACCCATAGGTCGCTCTCCGCAAGGAGAGCGTGGATAGAAATTCAAGATAAGTTTTCTATTCCGCCTGCCAAAAAAGTCGCTCTCCGCAAGGAGAGCGTGGATAGAAATTTCTACATTGCACAACATATTTGAATTGTTCCCGTCGCTCTCCGCAAGGAGAGCGTGGATAGAAATACTCAACGCCGAGACTTTAAGCGCCTTGGCTTGCGTCGCTCTCCGCAAGGAGAGCGTGGATAGAAATGTTGACCCTGATGTTGATTCGCTGACTGATGATGTCGCTCTCCGCAAGGAGAGCGTGGATAGAAATATAACTCTTCTGGTTCTCAGGTTTCCGCGAACGCGTCGCTCTCCGCAAGGAGAGCGTGGATAGAAATTGCGTAAAATTACTATTACTGTTGATGATGTTACTGTCGCTCTCCGCAAGGAGAGCGTGGATAGAAATTGCAGTGCAATACTGTCATTGATGGGCAATCTGCTGGTCGCTCTCCGCAAGGAGAGCGTGGATAGAAATATTGGGAGGTTATTAAAATGTTGCTTCGTGATTCTGTCGCTCTCCGCAAGGAGAGCGTGGATAGAAATACACGCAGAACCTTAGCGTAAGTGTCATACAGGCCGTCGCTCTCCGCAAGGAGAGCGTGGATAGAAATTGTTAAGTTGTTTCGTCAGAATTATGAATGTTTCAAGTCGCTCTCCGCAAGGAGAGCGTGGATAGAAATTTCCAAAATCAAATCTTCTTCCATCACAATTTGAAGTCGCTCTCCGCAAGGAGAGCGTGGATAGAAATTGTTAAGTTGTTTCGTCAGAATTATGAATGTTTCAAGGTCGCTCTCCGCAAGGAGAGCGTGGATAGAAATAGGAGGTGTTGAACTTGGATAGATGGCTTGCGGGCCGTCGCTCTCCGCAAGGAGAGCGTGGATAGAAATGCCGCCTGGACTGGCGTGCTCCGCGATATGCACGTCGCTCTCCGCAAGGAGAGCGTGGATAGAAATGTCAATGGCGGAGATCTGTCAAGTTGTTTCGCCAGTCGCTCTCCGCAAGGAGAGCGTGGATAGAAATTTCCCGGGCACGAATACAATATTGTACACAATCGGTCGCTCTCCGCAAGGAGAGCGTGGATAGAAATTTCTGTTGTGAGGTATAAGCCAACCCCCAAACCGGTCGCTCTCCGCAAGGAGAGCGTGGATAGAAATTCTTGATTGACGAAATCCAGCTTGAATTTAATTCTGTCGCTCTCCGCAAGGAGAGCGTGGATAGAAATTTTCATCGCGCCGTTAATATTTAACGACCAACCGTCGCTCTCCGCAAGGAGAGCGTGGATAGAAATAATCCATTCGAAACATTCATAATTCTGTCGAAACAGTCGCTCTCCGCAAGGAGAGCGTGGATAGAAATGTTTTCTGCCATGTATGCATTGTAACTGGCTGATGTCGCTCTCCGCAAGGAGAGCGTGGATAGAAATTTTGTATTGTCCATATGGTACTACTGTTAGTAGTAGTCGCTCTCCGCAAGGAGAGCGTGGATAGAAATGTAGGTATTGATATTTTGCCAAAGTTGCTGCTCCGTCGCTCTCCGCAAGGAGAGCGTGGATAGAAATGCTAGAAAAATTAGGTACGTTGCTCCTGATGTAGTCGCTCTCCGCAAGGAGAGCGTGGATAGAAATAGCAACGTTGTTACCGTAATCAGCAAGATAGTAAGTCGCTCTCCGCAAGGAGAGCGTGGATAGAAATAACCGTGAGATGGTTGCGGCGCAACAGGCATTCGAGTCGCTCTCCGCAAGGAGAGCGTGGATAGAAATACCGAAAATCATTGTAAGCTTGTAAGGATTAACAGTCGCTCTCCGCAAGGAGAGCGTGGATAGAAATCTTATACCCTCGTAAACACGGCTAGCGATAACAGTCGCTCTCCGCAAGGAGAGCGTGGATAGAAATCAACAGCGAAGCCACCAAGCATGATCAGGCAACGTCGCTCTCCGCAAGGAGAGCGTGGATAGAAATTTGTAAAAATCGTTTTTGTCCCACTTGTCAATGGCGTCGCTCTCCGCAAGGAGAGCGTGGATAGAAATAGCACAAAGTTGGCGAGTATCAAGGTATCCACTATGTCGCTCTCCGCAAGGAGAGCGTGGATAGAAATACATAATCACCTCTTAAGGACAATACCACGAATAGTCGCTCTCCGCAAGGAGAGCGTGGATAGAAATTATGCGGCGAACGCTGTTGACCAGATTCTGCCCGGGTCGCTCTCCGCAAGGAGAGCGTGGATAGAAATCGTGATGCAGGAGATTGCACAGCAACGCAAACAGTCGCTCTCCGCAAGGAGAGCGTGGATAGAAATATGACTTTACGGCATTGTACAACATACTTAAATTGTCGCTCTCCGCAAGGAGAGCGTGGATAGAAATAATACGAGTATTATAATAGCATGAGAAAATGAGTGGTCGCTCTCCGCAAGGAGAGCGTGGATAGAAATACCGACCTTGTGCTGAATGCCTAAGACTGTAACAGTCGCTCTCCGCAAGGAGAGCGTGGATAGAAATGGATGTTAAAGCCGCTACTGGGTTATTTACGTCTAGTCGCTCTCCGCAAGGAGAGCGTGGATAGAAATAACTGATATGTCCGATGCTTGGCATCGTTTCACCATGTCGCTCTCCGCAAGGAGAGCGTGGATAGAAATTGTATAGAATTACAATTACTGTTGATGAAGTTACGGTCGCTCTCCGCAAGGAGAGCGTGGATAGAAATGCACGTTAGAGGTTACTCGCAATGCTGATACCGGTCGCTCTCCGCAAGGAGAGCGTGGATAGAAATAGTGGTCTTATGTCTGTCGTGCGTTTTGCTGCTGTCGCTCTCCGCAAGGAGAGCGTGGATAGAAATATACACGCGGCTAGCAATAACATTAAAAGTCACTAGTCGCTCTCCGCAAGGAGAGCGTGGATAGAAATTGAAATCACATGTGCGTTAGGAAGTGGAATATTTGTCGCTCTCCGCAAGGAGAGCGTGGATAGAAATTTTCGATGTTGCCACGCTGCCGGAGCCGTCAACCCCGTCGCTCTCCGCAAGGAGAGCGTGGATAGAAATTCTGGCGTACCCTGACATGATAATTTGTACAAAGTCGCTCTCCGCAAGGAGAGCGTGGATAGAAATTTTGATGTATCATTAAATTGTAAAGGGGGTGCTACCGTCGCTCTCCGCAAGGAGAGCGTGGATAGAAATAATCGAAGACCTGGAACCGTCAACAACGCGAAGATTGTCGCTCTCCGCAAGGAGAGCGTGGATAGAAATACGCAACGCCGAGACTTTAAACGCCTTGGCTTGCTGTCGCTCTCCGCAAGGAGAGCGTGGATAGAAATAATGATACATCATACAAAAAAAAATCAACCCGGCAGTCGCTCTCCGCAAGGAGAGCGTGGATAGAAATCGGGAACAATTTAAGTATGTCGTACAATGCCGCAAAGGTCGCTCTCCGCAAGGAGAGCGTGGATAGAAATTGCCGCGTCAGGCTGTGCCCCATCTGCCAATGGCGGTCGCTCTCCGCAAGGAGAGCGTGGATAGAAATGCGCCGTGCTGCCATCGTATTACACCAGCCGCGATTGTCGCTCTCCGCAAGGAGAGCGTGGATAGAAATATATTGGGGGTGTCCATTGTGAGTAAGCAGCCCGTCGCTCTCCGCAAGGAGAGCGTGGATAGAAATATGGGATGCCCAAGGGCGCACCTTGCCCGCGGGTGGTCGCTCTCCGCAAGGAGAGCGTGGATAGAAATGCCCATCCGGGCCGCGTTGGCGCGGCCCTGTGTCGGTCGCTCTCCGCAAGGAGAGCGTGGATAGAAATGCGACTTAAAAATCGCAAAAAAAGGCATAACAAAAGGTCGCTCTCCGCAAGGAGAGCGTGGATAGAAATCTTGTAAGCCCTCACAGCCGCGACCTTGCGCGCGCTGTCGCTCTCCGCAAGGAGAGCGTGGATAGAAATATTGTTTTGATTCCTTCCATTATGACGGTACGACTTGTCGCTCTCCGCAAGGAGAGCGTGGATAGAAATTTGTGATGATGAACATACGGAATGGTCTGATCTGGTCGCTCTCCGCAAGGAGAGCGTGGATAGAAATTTTGTGGGGCAGCGTACTACCGTGGGCCTGTGTGGGTCGCTCTCCGCAAGGAGAGCGTGGATAGAAATAAAAAGATGGGCTATGCCGACCGACTGAAACTCGTCGCTCTCCGCAAGGAGAGCGTGGATAGAAATTATCGAGTACGAGAAGGACAACAGTACCGGCACCAGTCGCTCTCCGCAAGGAGAGCGTGGATAGAAATTTTAGTTGAGGGGCAATATTTCCGCATTATCGGGTCGCTCTCCGCAAGGAGAGCGTGGATAGAAATATTTGATTGAGGATAATTCTCTTGCTTCGGGTAGTCGCTCTCCGCAAGGAGAGCGTGGATAGAAATTTGAACACCTTTGCCGAGGGCGGCGAGGTAAGCATCGTCGCTCTCCGCAAGGAGAGCGTGGATAGAAATCATAGGCTACAGCAGCGTCATGCTCAATACGGCACCCGTCGCTCTCCGCAAGGAGAGCGTGGATAGAAATTCAATGTATACGGATATGCCGCTTGCTATGCAGATGTCGCTCTCCGCAAGGAGAGCGTGGATAGAAATATGGCCTTCTTGATCTTGTACTTTTTGTCCTTGGTGTCGCTCTCCGCAAGGAGAGCGTGGATAGAAATTGCCGTGATGGAACCACTGCCGCCGTTTCCGGCAGGGTCGCTCTCCGCAAGGAGAGCGTGGATAGAAATGCGGCCTGGACTGGGGTCTTGCGCGACATGCACCACGCGTCGCTCTCCGCAAGGAGAGCGTGGATAGAAATTCTTAAACAACGTGTAGATTTCGAGGAAGAGCCGCGTCGCTCTCCGCAAGGAGAGCGTGGATAGAAATCGGGATGCTGGCGGCACAGAATCCATATACAATGAGTCGCTCTCCGCAAGGAGAGCGTGGATAGAAATAAATAGGCCCAAAAACCAGAGAGAAAAACAGGAAGGTCGCTCTCCGCAAGGAGAGCGTGGATAGAAATTTCATATCATTAACCGCTTGCTGCAAGCGTATCAAAGTCGCTCTCCGCAAGGAGAGCGTGGATAGAAATGGCTATGTGGGTGTACTGGTTGTGCTGTGGGCGCTCGTCGCTCTCCGCAAGGAGAGCGTGGATAGAAATATTGGCGGCAGGCCGTAAGGCTGTAGAAAAAGGGTCGCTCTCCGCAAGGAGAGCGTGGATAGAAATCTTTTTCCTGGCTTCCTGCCTTTTTGTCCGGCTTGTCGCTCTCCGCAAGGAGAGCGTGGATAGAAATAGAATTCAAGGCGAGTAGTCTATGTTCCGCAGCCGTCGCTCTCCGCAAGGAGAGCGTGGATAGAAATGGCATCGCATCCGTTGCCTGCATCACCGTTATCTGCGTCGCTCTCCGCAAGGAGAGCGTGGATAGAAATATTTCTCAACCGATGCGCGGCAAGACCGACGAAGGTCGCTCTCCGCAAGGAGAGCATGGAATGTTTCTCTTTCTGACTGTTCAGGGCGGTTTTGTTCATGCGGATATCCGCTTTAATTTTAAAAATTGCTATAGTAAAAAACTCTCGCATAAAATAATATAAAAATATTATATTATCTACTTGACAAGGTACCCCGGCGGGGTATATAGTGAATATACCCCGCCGGGGTACCTAGCATGCGATGGGAGGGTAACATAATGCAGGAAAACGAAAAGAAGGAACCGTGTTGCTGCTGTGCACACAAAACAAAGCATCGCAGTGAAGAAGAGTATAAAAGCCTGGTCCACAGACTGAACCGGATCGAAGGGCAGATTCGGGGCATCCGTGGGATGGTGGAAAACGAAGTGTATTGTCCGGATATTCTGGTGCAGTCGGCGGCGGTAACGGCGGCGATGAACGCGTTCAACCGTGAGCTGCTGGCAAACCATATCCGCACCTGTGTGGCGGATGATATCCGTGCCGGGAATGACGAAGTTGTGGATGAGCTGCTGAAAACGCTGCAGAAACTGATGAAATAAGCATTGCCTGCACAAAATAGCAGAAGCAGAACATGAAATAAATGCACGAGTGTTTGAGCCAGCAAAAATGCCATGCCAGTGCCCAGTACGATTGTTTTTCTGTTCACAAACATCGGTAAAAGTTTGTGTAACATTACCAGAGCCATGAATAAATGCCAGTCATTCCCTGTGAGAGGGTGTGGATAGAAATGCCGCATCGGCCTTGGTTGCCCCCAAAGTATCGCTCTCCGCAAGGAGAGTGTGGATAGAAATGGTAACCTCAATAATACGTCGAATTGCAGGCTAGCCGCTCACCAAAAGGGGAGTGAGGATAGGGCAACACCGCACAATTCCCGCCTTGCGGCTTAAGCACCGCTCCGGCAGCTG
>ENA-ORTV01002068-ORTV01002068.1-human-gut-metagenome-genome-assembly--contig:-NODE-2068-length-19847-cov-3.815279_pt1 | contig 19847 bp, 16 predicted proteins | sample MGYA00241915_ERZ509194 | MGnify/ENA primary metagenome ERZ509194 (study PRJEB26280, sample SAMEA2338810) | human gut metagenome | biome: human gut; feature: human-associated habitat; material: faeces... | reverse complement strand
AACGGACATGTCGCCGACGGACGGCATCATTTAATATAAGAAACAATCAGATGTGTACGGGAGGAAAAAATGAGCACAGTAATAGAAAAATGGGATGAAATCCTGGGAATTGTGAAAAAGGAGCACGATCTTTCCGATGTTCGATTCGACACATGGCTGAAACCCCTGAAGGTTTATGATGTCAGTGGAAATGTAGTTACCATCGTCGCTTCCGACCAGGTGCGATTAAGCTACATTAATAAGAATTACAAACTGCCTCTGCAGGTTACCATAAGCGAAGTTACCGGAATGACCGACTGCGAAGTGAAATTTATCCTTCCAGAAGACGTCCCGGCGAAGAAATCCATTTCCGACGCTGCACCTGATCAGGACAACCGTTTTAAGGCCAGATGTGAAGAAGCAAATCTGAACCCCAAATATACATTCAATACTTTTATCGTGGGCAGCAACAACAAACTGGCTCAGGCTGCAGCTTTGGCAGTAGCGGAATCTCCGGGAGAAGCTTACAACCCTCTTTATATTTATGGTGGACCTGGACTTGGAAAAACCCACTTGATGCATTCCATTGGACATTTCATCCTGGAAAGAAATCCGGAAGCAAAAGTTTTGTATGTTACTTCCGAGGAATTTACCAATGAAGTTATCGAATCTATCCGTAGTGGTAACGCCTCTGCGATGAATAAATTCCGTGAAAAATACAGAACCATCGACGTTCTCATGATCGACGACGTTCAGTTTATTATAGGAAAAGAAAGTACACAGGAAGAATTTTTCCACACGTTCAACGCTCTCCACTCCGCAGGCAAACAGATCATTTTAACATCGGATAAACCGCCAAAGGATATGGAAACGTTAGAAGAACGAATCCGTTCCCGTTTCGAATGGGGACTTATGGCAGACATCGGAGCTCCTGATTACGAGACGCGAATGGCAATCCTTCGCCGGAAAGTGGAATCTGATGATATGTCCTTAAGCGATGACATTTTAAATTACATCGCAAATAATATTAAATCCAACATCCGTGAATTAGAGGGAGCTTTGAACAAACTCCTCGCTTACTCGAATCTGGAAAAAACAGAGATCACCATGGAGATTGCCAAGAAAGAACTTCAGAATATTATCACACCGGACAAGCCAAGAGAAATCACTCCTCAGCTTATCATTGAAGTTGTTTCGGAACATTTCCAGATTTCACTGGATCAGATGATCTCAAAAAACAGAAGTAATGAGATTGCAAGACCAAGGCAGATTGCCATGTACCTCTGTAAAACCATGACGGATATTCCATTGGATTCCATCGGTTCCTTACTGGGCGGAAGAGATCACTCGACCATTATCCACGGCATCAAAAAAATTGCGGATGAGTACGATTCCAACGAACAGACACGCAATTTAATTGAAACTATCAAGAAAAAAATCAATCCAAACTAAAGTTATCAACTTTTTTTCGAGTTATTAACAAAATTTTGTGGATAACCTGTTCAAATCATGTTTAATTTATGTTTAAAGTTTTGGATAACCTACTTTTCAAGATGAATTTCAAATTTTTTCTGAGGAGGCTTAAAATTTTAATTCACATTTTATCCAAGGTTAATCCTCATGCTTTTCACATAGTTATACAGTCGGATTTTTCGGACAAGCCCTTATGTTTTCAAGGGTTGCAGGGTTATTCACTTATTCACACACACTAATACGACTACTTTTAATATCTTTTATTAATTATATTTATTTTGGCTTTCGCCAAGCAGGAAGGAGTTATTCACATTATGAAATTAATCTGTTCTAAATCAAATCTGCTTCATGGAGTTAACATTGTGTCCAAAGCTGTTCCAACCAGAACCACAATGGCAATCCTTGAATGCATTTTAATTGATGCTTCTGCTAATGAAATCAAATTAACAGCAAACGATATGGAACTTGGAATTGAAACTAAGATTGAAGGAGAAATTGCAGAGAGGGGAATCATTGCATTAGATGCTAAGATTTTTTCTGAGATTGTCCGTAAATTACCGGACAGTGATGTTGTGATCGAAACAGATTCCAATTTTAAAACTACCATTACCTGTGAGAAAGCAAAGTTTAACATTGTTGGAAAATCAGGTGATGATTTTTCCTATATTCCATTTATTGAAAGAAATGAATGTATTTCAATCTCCCAGTTTACTTTAAAAGAAGTGATTCGTCAGACGATCTTCTCAATTGCTGACAATGACAACAATAAACTGATGACGGGTGAACTTTTCGAGATTGAAGAGAATCAGTTAAAAGTAGTTTCTCTGGATGGACACAGAATTTCCATCCGTAATATTGAATTAAAGAATAATTACGATCATAAGAAAGTAGTTGTTCCTGGTAAAACACTTCAGGAAGTAAGTAAGATTTTACCTGGAAGTGCAGAGGAAGAAGTCAATATTTTCCTTTCAGAGAATCATATTGTATTTGAATTTGATGATACTACAGTTGTATCCAGATTGATCGAAGGAGAGTATTTCAAGATTGAGCAGATGCTTTCCTCTGATTATGATACAAAAGTTAAGATTAATAAGCGTGAATTATTAGACTGTATCGACCGTGCAACACTTCTCGTAAAAGAGGGTGACAAGAAACCAATTATCATGAATATCACAGATGGAAATATGGAATTAAAGATCAATTCTTTTATTGGTTCCATGAATGAAGATATTGATATCGCAAAAGAGGGAAAAGATATCCTCATTGGATTTAATCCGAAATTCTTTATCGATGCATTGAGAGTCATCGATGAGGAAGAGGTTTCTCTTTATATGGTAAACCCGAAGGCTCCATGTTTTATCAAGGATGATGAAGGAAAGTTCATTTATCTGATTCTTCCGGTAAACTTTAACGCAGCCACTAACTAAGAAAGGCAGAAAGATGATCACAGTAAATATCAGAGAGACGGATGAATTTATCAAACTGGGACAGGCTTTGAAAAAAGCAGGTCTTGTAGAATCCGGAGTAGATGCAAAGTTTTTTATTCAGGATGGACAGGTAAAATTAAACGGCGAGACAGAGCTTCAGCGTGGAAAAAAATTATACAATGGAGATGTTGTTTCCTTTAACGGCGAGACAATTCAGATTGTAAAATGATCATAAAGTCAATTGAATTGCAGAATTTTCGAAATTATGAAGATTTAAATATTTCATTTGATGAGGGAACCAATATTTTTTACGGGGACAATGCGCAGGGAAAAACGAATATCCTTGAAGCTGCATACTTAAGTGGAACAACTAAGTCCCACAAATGTAGTAAGGACAAGGAAATGATCCGTTTCGGGGAGCAGGAGTCCCATATCAGAACGGTTGTTGTAAAAAAAGATAAAGAATATCAGATTGATATGCATTTAAAACACAATCGTTCCAAGGGAATAGCAATCAATAAAGTTCCGATCAAAAAAGCCAGCGAGCTTTTTGGAATTCTCAATATGGTATTTTTTTCGCCGGAGGATCTGAATATTATCAAAAATGGTCCGGCGGAGCGCCGCAGATTTCTGGATTCTGAATTATGCCAGTTGGATAAAATATATTTGTCAGATCTTACAACTTACAATAAAATTTTGAATCAGCGTAACAAATTATTAAAAGATATGGTTTACAGACCGGATTTAAAGGATACACTTCCGGTATGGGATATGCAACTGGTAGAAACTGGCAGGAAAATCATTCGGCGAAGAAAACAGTTTGTTGATGAGCTAAATGAGATCGTGCATGATATTCACTATCGGATTTCCGGTGAAAAAGAAGATCTGCTTTTGCAGTATGAACCAAGTATTGAAGATATTTTTTTCGAGGATGAACTTTCCAGAGTCAAAGAGAGGGATATGCGGCAGTGTATGACATCAGTGGGACCGCACCGGGATGACCTTCTTTTTTCCATCGGTGAGGTGGACATCCGGAAGTTCGGTTCGCAGGGACAGCAGAGAACTTCTGCGCTGTCCTTAAAATTGTCAGAGATCGAACTGGTCAAACGATTCATTCATGATACACCGGTTTTGCTGCTCGATGATGTGTTGTCGGAGCTTGACAGTAACCGGCAGAATTATCTGCTCAACAGTATTCATGACACACAGACGCTGATCACCTGCACAGGGTTGGATGAATTTGTAAAAAACAGATTTCATATCAATAAGATATTTAAAGTTGTGCAGGGGACTGTGGAAGAGAGAAAAGAAATATAATTGCATTGTACATATTTTTTTATGTGCAGAATGGAGGAATAAATGGGTACAGAAAACGAATATGGTGGAGACCAGATCCAGATTTTGGAAGGACTTGAGGCTGTTCGTAAAAGACCGGGTATGTACATCGGTAGTACATCAGCCAGGGGCTTACATCATCTGGTATATGAGATTGTAGATAACTCAGTAGATGAGGCACTTGCCGGATACTGCAAAAATATTGAAGTGACCATAAATGAAGATAACTCTATTACCGTAGAAGATGATGGACGTGGTATTCCGGTCGACATCAATCACAAAGCTGGAAAATCCGCATTGGAAGTCGTATACACTGTACTTCATGCCGGTGGAAAATTTGGCGGTGGAGGCTACAAAGTATCTGGTGGACTTCACGGCGTAGGTGCGTCAGTTGTAAATGCACTTTCCACAAAGTTAAAAGTTGAGGTTTACCGTGAAGGAAAGGTTTATTTCCAGAGTTACAAGATCGGTAAACCGGATGAACCGGTAAAAGTGATTGGAGAATGCGGCGAGGACAAGCACGGAACAAAGGTTACTTTCTGGCCGGACGGATCGATTTTTGAAGAGACCGTTTTTGATTATGATACGTTAAAACAGCGTTTGCGTGAGACAGCCTTTTTGACAAAAGGATTGAGGATCGTGCTTACAGATTTAAGAGAAAACCCGGCGAGAACTCATGATTTTCATTATGCCGGCGGTATCAAAGAATTTGTTACTTACTTAAACAAGAGCAAAGAAGCTTTATACCCGGAAGTCATTTACTGTGAGGGCAGTGGAAATGGTGTCTATGTGGAAGTTGCCATGCAGCATAATGATTCCTACAATGAGTTGACGTTAAGTTTTGTCAATAACATTATCACACCGGAAGGTGGTACACATCTTGCCGGATTCCGTAATGCATTGACGAAAACATTTAATGCTTATGCAAGAGCGAATAAATTATTAAAAGACAGTGAACCGGCATTGACGGGTGATGATATCCGTGAAGGACTGACCGCCATTATCAGTGTCAAGATCGAGGAACCTCAGTTTGAGGGACAGACCAAGCAGAAACTGGGTAACAGCGAAGCCCGCGGTGCGGTGGATTCCATTGTGAGCGAGCAGCTTACTTACTTTTTAGAGCAGAATCCGACGGTTGCCAAGACAATCTGTGAAAAATCCCTTCTGGCGCAGCGTGCGAGAGAGGCTGCAAGAAAAGCGAGAGATTTAACCAGAAGAAAAACAGCACTGGAGGGAATGTCTCTTCCGGGAAAACTGGCAGACTGTTCTGACAAAGATCCAAAGAACTGTGAGATTTTCATCGTCGAGGGAGATTCCGCCGGCGGTTCTGCTAAGACTGCGAGAAGCCGTGCAACCCAGGCAATCCTCCCACTTCGTGGTAAGATTTTAAATGTCGAGAAGGCAAGACTGGATAAGATTTATGGAAATGCTGAGATCAAAGCTATGATCACTGCGTTTGGTACAGGTATTCATGAAGACTTTGATATCAGCAAACTTCGTTACAACAAGATTATCATTATGACGGATGCCGATGTCGATGGTGCCCATATCAGTACGTTAATGCTGACATTCCTTTATCGGTTCATGCCGGATCTGATCAAAGAAGGCCATGTATATCTGGCACAGCCGCCACTATACAAGATCGAGAAAAATAAAAAAGTATGGTATGCCTACAGTGACGATGAGTTAAATGCAATCTTAACGGAAATCGGACGTGATGGAAATAATAAAATCCAGCGTTACAAAGGACTTGGTGAGATGGATGCGGAGCAGCTCTGGGAAACTACCATGGATCCAGAAAAACGAATTTTAAAACGTGTCATGATCGATGATGAGAGTACTTCTGAAATTGATATTACGTTTACAACTCTGATGGGAGATAAAGTAGAGCCGAGACGTGAGTTTATTGAAGAAAATGCGAAGTATGTGCAGAATCTCGATATCTAAGATTGCATGTGTTAGAAATTATATATATTACTGCAAATGTAGTTCAATAAAAAATAGAAAGTTTATTTATAATATAATTGCAAATGTAGTTTAATTAGAGAAATGCAGATTTTGAGCCAAAAAGAATCTGCAGGAATGAGGTAAATAGAATGGATGACAAAATTTTTGATCAAATCCATGATGTCGATCTGAAAAAAACAATGGAGACATCCTATATTGATTATGCGATGAGCGTTATCGCCCAGCGTGCATTGCCGGATGTAAGAGATGGTTTGAAACCGGTACAGCGCCGTGTACTCTACTCCATGATCGAATTAAATAATGGACCGGACAAGCCACACAGAAAATGTGCGCGTATTGTCGGTGATACCATGGGTAAATACCATCCACATGGAGACAGTTCCATCTATGGAGCATTGGTCAACATGGCACAGGACTGGTCTACAAGATATCCGCTTGTTGATGGTCATGGAAACTTTGGTTCCGTCGACGGTGACGGTGCCGCTGCAATGCGATATACAGAGGCAAGACTCAGTAAAATTTCCATGGAGATGCTCGCGGACATCAATAAAGATACCGTTGATTTTGTACCAAACTTCGATGAGACTGAGAAAGAGCCGACGGTGCTTCCTTCCCGTTATCCGAATCTTCTGGTAAACGGAACAACCGGTATTGCTGTTGGTATGGCAACAAACATTCCGCCTCACAATCTGCGTGAGGTGATTCATGCTGTCGTAAAAATTATCGATAACGAAGTGCTAGAGGATCGTGGAACAGATATCGAAGAGCTTTTGAGTATTGTAAAAGGTCCGGATTTTCCAACCGGAGCGATGATACTTGGAACAACCGGAATTAACGAAGCTTACCGCACCGGACGTGGAAAAATCAGAGTTCGTGCGATCACCAATATCGAACCAATGCAAAACGGTAAAAACCGTATTGTTGTGACTGAACTTCCATACATGGTCAACAAAGCAAGACTGATCGAGAAAATCGCAGAGCTTGTAAGAGATAAAAAAATTGACGGAATCACGGATCTTCGTGATGAGTCTGACCGCCAGGGTATGCGTATCTGTATTGAGCTGCGCCGTGATGTAAATCCGAATGTGGTTTTAAATCTGCTTTACAAACATACGCAGATGCAGGACACGTTTGGTGTTATCATGTTAGCCCTTGTGGACAATCAGCCGAAAGTATTAAATCTTCAGGAAATGTTAGGCTATTATCTGGATCACCAGAAAGATGTTGTGACCAGAAGAACAAAATATGACTTAAACAAAGCAGAAGAACGCGCCCACATTCTGGAGGGATTACTGATTGCGCTTGATAATATTGATGAAGTGATCAATATTATCCGAAGCAGTGCAAATACACCGGAAGCAAAAAATCGTTTGATCGAGAGATTTTCCCTGACAGATGTCCAGGCACAGGCGATCGTCGATATGCGTCTGCGCGCACTGACAGGTCTGGAACGCGAGAAAATCGAAGCTGAGTATGCAGAGTTGATGGATCGTATTGCAGAGTTAAAAGCAATTCTGGCAGATGAGAAAAAACTCCTTGGTGTTATCCGTGAGGAAATCCTTTTGATCGCAGAAAAATACGGTGATGAGCGAAGAACTTCCATCGGATTTGACGAGTATGATATTTCCATGGAGGATCTCATTCCGGTAACCAACACTGTGATTGCAATGACAAAACTTGGCTATATCAAGAGAATGAGCCTTGATAATTTCCGTGCCCAGAACCGTGGCGGCAAGGGAATCAAGGGAATGGAGACAATCGATGAAGATTACATCGAGGAACTTTTGATGACAACTTCCCATCATTACATGATGTTCTTTACCAATACCGGCCGTGTATACAGAATGAAAGCCTACGAAATTCCGGAGGCAAGCAGAACCGCGAGAGGTACTGCAATCATCAACCTGTTGCAGCTTCAGCCGGGAGAGAAGATTACTGCTGTAATTCCAATCAAGGAATACACGGAAGGACATTATCTGTTTATGGCAACCAAGAATGGTATTGTGAAGAAAACACCGATCACCGATTATGCGAATGTCAGAAAAACAGGTCTTGCAGCAATCACATTGCGTGAAGATGATGAATTGATCGAAGTGAAAAAGACCGATAACGAACAGGATATTTTCCTTGTGACAAAATACGGACAGTGTATTCGTTTTAATGAGAGAGATGTCAGAAGTACCGGAAGAACCTCTATGGGTGTAATCGGTATGAACTTAACGGACGGCGATAAAGTTGTCGGAATGCAGATGGAATCCCAGGGAGATGCTCTGATGATCGTATCTGAAAAAGGTCTTGGAAAATGCACACTTGCATCTGAATTTACTGCCCAGAACCGTGGTGGTAAAGGTGTCAAGTGCTATAAGATTACAGAAAAAACCGGAAATATCGTCGGTGTGAAAGCAGTAAATCAGGATGATGAGATGATGCTGATCACAACGGAAGGAATTATCATCCGTATCAAAGTCAGTGATACTGCTTTGCTCGGAAGAGTTACTTCCGGTGTAAAACTGATGAATCTTGCGGATGATGTCACAGTTGCAAGCATTGCAAAAGTACGTGAGGACAAATCCCTCATGGAAAATACAGATGAATCTGAACTTGTCACAGAGGAAGAGGAAGCCAAGAGTGCTGCGGCTGCAGCAGAGGCTGCGAAAAAAGCGGCAGGTCAGATGACAGAAACGGATGATGAATTAATGCAGGAATTATTAAGCCGTGCTGAGTCTGATTCGGAAGAGGAATAAAAAAATATTTTGACCGCAGTGATACAAAGACTTCACTGTGGTCTGGACAGTAGGCTGCCACATTTTTATGTAGCAGCCGATTTGTCTATCTAAAAACAAATTATTTTTCATGATAACAAGCCTGATTTGAAAAAAAGGATGTTCAATTTTGATTATTTGAAAAATGAATGATGTCAACACAAAAATGAAAAACAACATATGTTATCAAGAAATCCATAGTGCAAATGTGGATAACGTGTTGCGAAAATCCAACTTCCGTGGAAAAATTTCATTGTCATAGCAAAAACTTTCGTTTATACTTTTGCGTAAATATAGAATACATGAGTTTTAAAATTGTAGTAAAACTCCAATAGAAAGCAGAACAACAGGGGGAATGAAAAATGCCACAGAATTTTTATGAGTTAGTATGGATTTTTATTATTTATGCATTTATCGGATGGTGCACAGAAGTATCTTATGCAGCATTGGACCGGGGAATTTTTGTAAACCGGGGATTTTTAAATGGACCTTATTGTCCAATTTACGGATGTGGAGTGGTGATTGTTGTAGCTGCTTTGACTCCGCTAAAGGACAACCTGCTGATATTATTTGCGGGTTCTTTCTTACTGACTTCCATTTTGGAATACATTACAGGATTTATTCTGGAGAAAGTATTTCACAATAAATGGTGGGACTATAGCAATAAGCCGTTTAATCTTCACGGATATGTATGTTTGAAATTTTCCATCTACTGGGGACTCGCATGTACATTTGTGATGGATGTGCTTCATCCGATTATTTACAAAGGTATCACAATGATCCCGCATATTTTGGGAGTAGTGCTGCTAAGCATTATTATGGCAGGATTTGCTGTGGACTGCGGTGTTACTGTTACTACAATTTTGAAGTTTAACAAGCGATTAAAAGTTATGGATGAAATGGCTGCGAAAATACATAAATTATCCGATGAAATCGGTGAAAATATCTACGAAAATGTGACAACTGCAGTAGAAAAATCGGAGGAGTTCCAGGAAACACATGAGGAACTTCTCACAAAAATTTCAGACAAAAAAGAAAATATAAAAGAGATTCCAGCAAATGCGAAAGCAAGGATCGAAGAATCTGCTGAGTCAACAAGGATGAAACTGGCGGAAACAAAATCATCCACCAGAGAAAAAATAGTACTCTCTGCGGAGGAAAGAAAAGAAAGAATTGCAGAGTCTGCAGAAAATGCAAGAGAGAGAATTGCTGAATCGACCGAAGCAGCAAAAGAGAAAATTGCTGCATACAAAGAAAACAGAGAAGCAGCCCGACTTGCAAAACAGAAAGAAAAAGAAGAGCTCGAGAAAAAGTACAAAGAATTATTTGCAGAGAAGAATTTTGGTTTCAAGCGTTTGATGAAGGCGTTCCCAGATATGACTTCCCGTGAACAGAATGAATCTCTGGAGAAATACAAGAAATACTTTAACATCCGCAAACCGGATCATAAGAAAGATGAATAGGAAAATATATATTAAATTACAAATGTAATACAATTATCGGGAGAAATTAACATGATCAGAACAGTCAATACAGAGGATATCGTAAAAAATATAAAAGAAATGTGTATCGAGGCAAACCATTATCTTTCCAAAGATATGGATAAAGCCCTGAAAGATGCCACCGTTTCTGAAAAATCAGAACTTGGTAAAAAAATATTAAATCAGCTTCAGGAAAACTTGAAAATTGCAGATGAAGAGATGATCCCAATCTGTCAGGATACCGGAATGGCAGTTATTTTTCTGGAAGTCGGACAGGATGTTCATTTTGAGGGAATGGCAGTCGAAGATGCGGTAAACGAAGGTGTCCGTCAGGGATATACGGAAGGCTATTTAAGAAAATCAGTCGTTGGTGATCCTATCATCCGCGAAAATACGAAAGATAATACCCCAGCGGTGATTCATTACAGCATTGTTCCGGGAGATAAAGTGATAATTACAATGGCTCCAAAAGGATTCGGAAGTGAAAATATGAGCCGTGTGTTCATGCTAAAACCAGCTGATGGAATTGAGGGTGTAAAAAATGCAATTCTTACAGCAGTGAAGGATGCAGGACCGAATGCCTGTCCGCCAATGGTTGTCGGAGTTGGTATTGGCGGTACTTTTGAAAAATGTGCGATTTTAGCAAAAAAGGCGTTGACCAGACCGGTGGGCGAACATTCTGCTATCCCATACGTGAAAGAGTTAGAGGAAGAAATGTTAGAAAAAATCAATCGGCTTGGAATCGGACCGGGTGGACTTGGCGGAACAACCACTGCTCTCGCAGTGAATGTGAATACTTACGCGACACATATTGCAGGACTTCCGGTGGCAGTCAATATCTGCTGTCATGTGAACCGGCATGTGGTGAGGGAAGTGTAAGAAAAAACATATCACTACAAATGTAGTTTTTTAAATTTTACAGTCATAAATGAAGAAAATATAAATTTAGAAATGGGAGCGCAGAATATGGACAAGCATATTACAACACCGATCACCGGGGAAGTGACAAAAAATTTAAGGTCCGGTGATTACGTTTACATAACAGGAACCATTTATGTGGCAAGAGATGCTGCACACAAAAGAATGATCGAGGCATTGGAGCGTGGCGAAGAACTCCCGATCGACATCAAAGATTCCACAATCTATTACATGGGACCATCCCCGGCAAGAGAGGGACGTCCGATAGGTTCTGCAGGACCGACAACTGCAACCAGAATGGATAAATATGCACCAACTCTTTTAGATCTCGGAGAAAAGGCGATGATCGGAAAAGGAAAACGTTCGAAAGAAGTCATTGACGCGATTGTCAGAAACCATGCAGTTTACTTTGCAGCAGTCGGCGGAGCAGGGGCGCTTTTATCCAAATGTATCACAAAATCTGAGATCGTATGTTACGAAGATCTTGGAGCTGAGGCAATCCGTAAGCTTCAAGTGAAAGATTTCCCGGTGATCGTTGTCATTGACAGTGAGGGAAACAATCTGTATGAGACAGCAATCAAAAAATATTGCACGTTGGAGTAAAATGAGAACAAAAGAATAAAAAAATTGGAAGAAAATATAGCATTTCAAGTCACTGGATATGTGGATGGAAAAAGCAAAGGAATTCTGCGGTGCAGTAGAGGTTATGTACGAGAAATAACATTTGAAGCGTAATTTTTTATCATTTTTGGAGGTGTGTTCATGCAGACAGATCCATTTAAAGAATATCTAAAACAGCAGGAGCCAGATAAAAAGTATAAAGGTTATGCATGGCAGACTGCGATTGGATTGCAGGCAGTCGATGGATTGAAGCCGTCCGAATATCTCGTTGATGCAGCAATTCAGAATATTGAAGGTAAAATTACGCTGGATGAAGTAAAAAATTTATTAGATTCTTACTATGAAGAAAAACCACAGAAAAATCATGACAGGACAGAAGAGGCTGATAAAGTTTCCATACGCATTGCGAAAATACTTTCGGAACATGCATTTTCTTTTACACCAAATGAGTATATCTCAATTCACAGAAAATTATTTACCGGAATATATGACCACGCAGGAAAAATCCGTGATTATAATATTACAAAAAAAGAATGGGTGCTGAATGGAGCAACTGTTATTTACGGAAGTGCTTCTGAACTAAGGAAAACGTTAGAATATGATTTTATGAAGGAGAAACATTATAGTTACAAAGGATTATCCATGGATGAAATCATTCACCATCTGGCAGTATTTGTTGCAAATTTATGGCAGATCCATATATTTGGAGAAGGAAATACAAGAACGACAGCCGTATTTTTTATCAAGTATCTTCGAACACTTGGATTTGATGCAACGAATGATATATTTGCGGAAAATGCATGGTATTTCAGAAAGGCATTGGTTCGGGCAAATTATAATGATCTGAAACATGAGATTCATGAAACAACAGAGTATCTGGAACTGTTTTTGCGAAATCTGTTGTTGGATGAAAAAAATTTATTACAGAATCGTCTTATGCATGTTGATTATAAGGAAATGCTTGTGAGAGAGCCAAAAATAGAATATAAAACAGCAGAAGCGAACATTGAAAATAGAAAAGTGAACATTCAACTGGAAAAAGTGAATATTGGAATGTTTGGAGAGAAAATTTCCGGTATTTCAAAGAAAACAATACAGCATATGGAACAACTGTGTGATTCCTTTGATAAAAATGAAATATTTGGAAGAAGCAGGGTTGAAGAGGTAACCGGGTTAAAAAATACAAGAGCATCATTGTTCTTAAAAGAACTACTCGAGAGAAATATCATCCAAAAAGTAACCGGACATGGAAAAGGAAAATACACATTTTTTATAAAGGAATAGTGAAATCAGGGGGAGTAGAGGTTATGGGAACAGTGGAAGTACGTAATTCTGTGGCAAAGAGAGTGATTGTCACACTCATGCCAGCAATCAGTTTTTTGTGTATGTTTGGTTTGGCGGCAATCAGTGTGAACTTTCTGGAATATGGATCAACAGCAGATAGAATTGTGGGATATATCGGAGTGTCCTGTATCATTCCGATGATAGTTTCAATACCGTTTATTTTTAAAGTAAACAGGGAGAAAACCGTATTAGATATCAATACTTTCTATGTAACGCCATTTGTAGGAAGAACAAAAAATATCCCAGTTCAGGATGTAAAAGTATGCACCATTGGACGAAGAAAACAGATCCGATTATTCGATGAAAAATCAAATCTGATCTGTAAATATAAAAGTACTCAGGATAAAGAGCAGATCATTTTAAAAACGTTGCAAAAAGCAGGAACTTGTACATTTACATTTTCCGTCAGAAACGGAAAACAGGTTGTCGTAAAAGGTAGTGACAGAATTTTTACCGATTATCTTGCAACGGGAGAAGTTTCCAAGACAATCAATAGCTATAAATCGTTATACTACGTGCCACAGACCTCCTCTGTATCGGACAAAAAGCAGGAGCAGGACAGTCAGTTCGACCAGAATATAAAAAAGCAGATTGAAAAAAACAGAAAAATATTCCAGATAGCACAGATTGTGAGCCTGATTATTTTTTTAAGAGGAATGTTTATGCTGGCTTTTAACACTCCTGGTGGAACAAGTGGCAAATTGGCGGTCATTTTCTTTTTCGGTGGAGTTATTGGAATGTTACTGAGTAAATATCTTTGCCGCAGAAAAGAATTTGAAATCACAAAGCCGACGTTCTATCGTGTGGAAGGGACTGCTGTCAATGAAAAAGATTTTGCATTCAGATCTTCCGATTCGGATCGTCACCTGATTTATGAATTTCAGGATAAATATGGAGTGAAACATCAGCGGCCATCGGACAAAGTAAACGCTTCGGACACTGCATGGGGATTGGGTGTTGGCGAAAAGAAAATCTTATGGTACAGTCCGTTTGTTCCATACTTACTGGATCAGGAGCCGTTAGAGTTTAAAATGTTCATGGATAGACGAAGACTTACCCCGGGTGAATGGATCAAACGGCATCCTATCCTGACCGTGGGTTGTATCGCTTTCATTGTATGGATTGGTTTTCGTGGATATAAGTTTGGAAAAGCGCAGATTTTTATTTACACACATGACGGAAGAAACTTAAAAACAGAGTGGACAGCGCGTGATGCTGTCACAGATGAACAGACAAATACAGCGGTGGAGGCTGCAGGAATGGAGCGGGAAGAACTGGAAAAATGGTTGAAACAGTCCTTCTATCCATATTTTTATGTGAACAGTACCAGCTTTGGAGAGTTTGATGCATTTGATGTGGAAAATTATGCGGACGTCATGGGAGAGGATAAGGTGGAAGCTATCCGGGAAAATATCTCCGATTATTGGGGAATTCATGACAGAAAAAGCCTTATGAAAACAACCGATTCCCTGTTACAAAAAGGCGATAAATATACTTATGCACAGACTTTGGAAAAATTAGGGGAAGAGGCGCTGACATTACCGGAGGACAGTATCTATTATACATACAAATTGTATGCCCCAGATGAAATGTGCAAATATCTGGGAACTTATTACGCATACAATAACATTGGGGATGCAGGAGTGGATGCATGGGACTATTGCAGATGCATCCGGTTATTTGCATTTGGCTATATATGTGGTTATATTTCGTATGACGAATATCTGATTCATGCCGCACCGCTTGCAGTCTATCTGCAGAATGAATATGATTCCTGGGAAACAATGTATGAGAGTTATTACTACGGTTATCTTATTTTTGCAGGAAGAAATAAAAACTCAAGCAGCAGCGTCATCTATAGTGACTATAGATATTACGAGATAATGGCAGATAAGACAGAGATTCCGTTTCGGACAGAAGAGAGATAATCTCACAACGGGAATACAGGAGTATTATTATGAAAATCGGTATTATATCAGACATACACAGCAACATTTACGCTTTTAAGGCATGCACAGAGTATATGGAAAAACACAAATGTGACGAGTACTTCTTTCTTGGAGATTATATTTCCGATACACCTTACACAAGAGAAACCATGGATTATCTGTATGAATTTATGGAAAACCATACCTGTTATCTGTTAAGGGGCAATCGTGAGGAGTACATGCTCACACAGCAGGAAGCCAGAAAAAAGAAATGCACAGAGCAGATGTGGATAAGTAACTCTGCAAGTGGAAACTTACTCTACACTTACAGGCAGCTTGTGGATAAAGATTTTGATTTTTTTCGGAATCTTCCAATCACATTTATTTATGAGAAAGCAGGTTATCCGTCCATTACCTGTTGTCACGGATCACCGGCGAGCAGCAGGGAACTCTTGCAGTTGAATGAGGATCCGGTAAAACAATGGTTAGAAAAGATTGACACTGATTACATGATCTGTGCTCATACGCATTATCCGGGAGAGATGACATACAAAAACAAACATTACTTTAATTCAGGCAGTGTTGGAATATCCATTGATGATGCCGGATATGCACAGTGCATGTTGTTAGAGTCCGGTGTGGAAAATGGAACAACAATCTGGAAACCTCAATTTCTGAAAGTACCTTATGACAATCAGAAAGTTGCACAGGATATGATCACCGGCGGTCTGCTTTCTATAGCACCGTGGTTTGTGAACAGCAACATTCTGACCATCCTTACCGGAATCGACTGTTCAGCCAAAATGGTTGAGCTGGCAGAAAAACTTGCATTAGAGGACAATGTTCAGCCAAAATGGCCGCATATTGATGAAAAATATTTTGAAGAGGCAGCCGTATATTATAAAATTCCGGATTACCGTGCCAGAAACAATGAAAAGGAACGTTAGAAAAAAGATAACATTTGCAGAACAAACACCATTAGATATAAATCCGGAAAAAAACAGGAGATGATGAAAATGAATATAAGAACTGCAACATTACAAGACATCGACCAGATTGCGGCAGTAGAAAAAGAGTGTTTTCCGGCAGCAGAGGCGGCAACAAAAGAGGAATTTGAGCAGAGACTTTCACATTATGCAGATCATTTCTGGCTGATGTTTGAGGATGACACATTAATCGCATTTGTTGATGGTATGGTGACAGATCAGGCAGATCTGACAGATGAAATGTATGAGAATGCATCCATGCATCAGGAGGATGGAGCATGGCAGATGATATTTGGTGTCAATACGCTCCCGGCATACCGGAACCACGGCTATGCCGGAGAACTTTTAAAAAGAGCGATCGCAGATGCAAAAGACCAGGGAAGAAAAGGTCTTGTCCTTACGTGCAAAGACCGGCTGGTGCATTACTATGCAAAATTTGGTTTTGAAAATGAAGGAGTTTCAGAATCTGTGCATGGAAATATCGTGTGGAATCAGATGAGACTGAAGTTTTAAAGTTCAAGTTGAATTCATGTAGATATCAGGAAAGACAGCAGGAGCGGATCAGTATGTTTTGGGAAAAGAAAACAAAAATAAGAAAACATATCATTTTTTATGGCAGAGTTCAGGGAGTAGGGTTCCGTTATTATGCAGTACAGAAAGCAAACCAGCTCGGACTGACCGGCTGGGTGAAAAACCTATATGACGGCAGCGTGGAAATGGAAGTAGAAGGCGAGGAACCGCTGATCGACCAGCTGATTATTTTTTTGCAAAATCGTACCTACGTCTGGATTGAAAATATGGATGCAAAAAGCATCCCACTGGAACATGATAACGGATTTTACGAGAGATAAAAGAAGATATAATATGCAGATGGCAGTTATGCGGATGCATGTTTGATGATAAAAAATTGAAAGAAAGTAAGGAGTGTGACAGATATGCCATGTACAACAATTTTAGTAGGAAAAAAAGCAAGTTATGATGGATCAACCATAATCGCAAGAAATGATGATTCAGGATCCGGGCATTATACTTCAAAAAAACTTGCAGTGATCAAACCGGAAGAACAGCCGAAAATCTATAAATCGGTCATTTCGCATGTCGAAATCGAGCTTCCGGAAAATCCGATGCGCTATACTGCAATGCCAAATGCAGAAGAGGGCGAAGGTATCTGGGCAGCCTGCGGAGTGAATGAAGCACATGTCGGAATGACAGCAACCGAAACGATCACATCCAATCCAAGAGTTCTCGGAGCTGATCCGCTTGTAAGATATCAGCCTGCAAAAGACGGAAAAGAAGAAATTCCTGGAGGAATCGGGGAAGAGGATATTGTATACATTGTACTTCCATACATACACAGTGCAAGGGAAGGTGTCAAACGTCTTGGCAGCCTGTTAGAACAGTATGGTACTTATGAAATGAATGGAATTGCGTTCCAGGATGCAGATGAAATCTGGTGGCTTGAGACCATCGGTGGCCATCACTGGATCGCACGCAAAGTACCGGATGATGTTTATGTCATGATGCCAAATCAGTTTGGAATGGATCAGTTCGATCTTGAGGATGCACTTTCAAACCAGAAAGAATATATGTGTTCCGCCGATCTGAAGGAGTTTGTTGAAAAATATCATTTGAACCTTTCGCAGGATGGAACATTCAATCCAAGAGATATTTTTGGCAGTCATGATGACTCTGATCATGTATACAATACACCGAGAGCATGGTATATGGCACGCTGCCTGAATCCGAGTACAATGAACTGGGATGGACCGGACGCGGACTTTACACCACTTTCTGATGATATTCCATGGTGCATGGTTCCGGAGAAAAAGGTGACGATCGAAGATGTGAAATACGTTCTTTCTTCTCATTTTCAGGGAACACCGTATGATCCGTATGCATCTTATGGAGATAAATCCATGAAAGGTGCATATCGTGCAATTGGTGTAAACCGGACAGATTTCCTGGGAATTATCCAGATGAGACCGGATGCAGGAGAAGACAGCCGGGCAATCGAATGGGTAGCATTTGCTTCAAACGTATTTAATACAGCCGCACCGTTCTACACAGATGTAGAGAAAGTACCGGAGTATTTTTCCAATACGACCGGAGATGCTTCAACAGATAATTTTTACTGGGCAAGCAGGATGATTGCAGCCATGGCAGATGCTTCTTATAGTAAATCCATTTTCCATATTGAACGTTATCAGGAAAGAGTCATGTCAAAAGGACATGAATATATCAATCAATATGATGAACTTCTTGAGAAGGAAAGCAACGCAGAAAAACGCATGCAGCTTCGTCAGGAGGCAAATGAAAAAATCGCTGACATGGTAAAAAAAGAAACGCAGGATACATTGAATAAAGTATTGTATGAGCTGAGCAATCAGATGAAAAATGCATACTCCAGATCAGACGCATAAGGAATGATTATATTTGTTGGAGAGTGGTGAAAAGTTATGAAATTATTGTTTAAACAAAGGTTGTTTTCATGGTTTGACAGCTATGATATTTATGATGAAGCCGGCAATACTGTGTATGTAGTAAAAGGTCAGTTTTCCTGGGGACATAAACTTGCAATTTATGACGCTTATGGAAATGAAGTAGGAATGGTTGTTCAGAAAGTTCTTACCTTCCTTCCTAAATTCGAAATTTATAAAAACGGCAGTTATATCGGATGCCTGAGCAAAGAATTCTCATTCCTGACACCACATTACAATATAGATTACAACGGATGGCATATTGATGGAACCATTATGGAATGGGATTATAGTATTCTTGATCAAAGCGGTTATCAGATAGCAAAAATAAGTAAAGAATTGCTTCGTATGACTGACACATATGTTATTGATGTACAGGATCCGGGAAATGCATTAGATGCGTTGATGTTTGTACTTGCAATTGATGCAGAAAAATGTTCCAGAAATTAAATGGTTAATTGTGTTGCTGGAGAAAGAAGTAAAAAAGTATTTCAAATCAGAAAAGGAAGAAATAGAACAATCGGTATTTGTCAGACCGGTGAAGAAAAACAAACTTGGTTATGGAGGATGATAAAATGAATTTTGAATTAATCCGGGTCGAAACGGAAGAATTACAGCAATATAAAGCAGATATGCAGGCGGCTTTTCAAAAAGGATTTGAAGATGTTTTCGGGAAAACAGATTCTGTGATTCTGCCGGAAACTGATATTGATCAGTCATTGAACGCAGAAGGAGCTGTTGCTTATAAAGCGGTTGTCGATGGGAAAATGGTAGGTGGTGCTGTTGTAGTTATCGACAAAAGCACTCAGCACAATCATCTTGATCTGCTGTTTGTTAAGAACGGTATTCAGAGTAAGGGAATCGGCAAAAAGATCTGGTTTGAGTTGGAGGAGATGTACCCAGGTACGAAGGTGTGGGAAACCTGTACACCTTACTTTGACAGACGCAATATTCATTTTTATGTGAATGTCTGCGGTTTTCATATTACGGAGTTTTTCAATGAGAAACACCCTATGCCGGACACACCGGATGATTTTGTCGGAGACGGCAATGAAGGAATGTTTGAATTCGAGAAGCAAATGAATTTGTGAACTTCCAGTTGTGCGCCCAGCTAAGGGTGTGTAGTCAAGCCGGTGGGATTCCGGTTT
>ENA-ORTV01002064-ORTV01002064.1-human-gut-metagenome-genome-assembly--contig:-NODE-2064-length-19862-cov-2.763669_pt1 | contig 19862 bp, 20 predicted proteins | sample MGYA00241915_ERZ509194 | MGnify/ENA primary metagenome ERZ509194 (study PRJEB26280, sample SAMEA2338810) | human gut metagenome | biome: human gut; feature: human-associated habitat; material: faeces... | reverse complement strand
GGCGGGCGTAGCCAATCCGCTGATGCTTCTGGACGAGATCGATAAGGTATCCGGCGATTACAAGGGAGATGTGGCGTCGGCGCTCCTGGAGGTCCTGGACGGAGAGCAGAACGTGAAGTTCAGGGATCACTATGTGGAGATCCCTTTGGATCTTTCCGGCGTTCTCTTTATCGCCACAGCCAACACCACCCAGACCATCCCCGGCCCACTTCTGGACCGTATGGAGGTGATCGAGGTATCCAGCTATACGGAAAATGAAAAGTTCCATATTGCCAGGAACTACCTGGTGACCAAGCAGCTGGAGCGGAACGGGCTGGATAAAGGAAAGCTCACCATCAGTGATAAGGCCCTGGAAAAGATCATCCACAACTATACCAGAGAGGCCGGCGTCCGGAACCTGGAGCGGCGGATCGGAGAGATCTGCCGGAAGGCGGCCAGGGAATTCCTGGAGAGGGATAAGACCTCTGTACGGGTGACCGAGGCCAACCTGGAAAAATATCTGGGCAAGGAAAAGATCACCTTTGAGGACGCCAACCAGGAGGACCAGGTGGGCATTGTCCGCGGCCTGGCCTGGACCAGCGTAGGGGGAGATACCTTGCAGATCGAGGTCAACGTGATGCCAGGAGACGGAAAGCTTCAGATGACGGGCCAGATGGGCGATGTGATGAAGGAATCGGCCCAGATCGCCCTGACCTATGTGCGCTCTGTCAGCGAAAAATATGAGATCCCCAGGGATTATTTTGAGACCCATGACATGCATCTGCACATTCCGGAGGGAGCCGTTCCCAAGGACGGTCCATCCGCCGGCATCACCATGGCTACGGCCATGCTGTCTGCGGTGACCGGAACAAAGGTCCATGCCAGGGTGGCCATGACCGGAGAGATCACCTTAAGAGGACGGGTGCTTCCCATTGGCGGCTTAAAAGAAAAGACACTGGCGGCCAGGATGGCCCATATGGAAAAGGTCCTGGTGCCGGCGGGCAACCAGCCGGATATGGCAGAGATCTCCAAAGAGATCACAAAAGGCCTTTCCATTGTCTATGTCAAGACCATGGAGGACGTGATCCGGGAGGCGTTCGTTTAAGATCGGAGGACAATATGATCATAAGAAATGTAGAACTGGAAACTGTCTGCGGCGTGACCAGCAGGCTGCCGGAAAATACTCTTCCAGAGTTTGCGTTTGCGGGAAAGTCCAATGTGGGAAAATCCTCGCTGATCAACGCGCTGATGAACCGGAAGGCTCTGGCCAGGACCTCGGCCCAGCCGGGAAAGACCCAGACCATCAATTTTTATAACATAAACAAAGAGCTGTATTACGTGGACCTGCCGGGATACGGCTATGCAAAGGTGTCCCAGACGGAAAAGGAAAAATGGGGGAAGATGATCGAAAACTACCTCCATAAGTCCAAAATGCTGAAATGCGTGTTCCTTCTGGTGGACATCCGCCATGAGCCGTCGGCCAATGACAGGACCATGTACGAGTGGGTGGTCTACAATGGCTTCCGCCCGGTGATCATCGCCACAAAGCTGGATAAGATCAACCGGAGCCAGATCCAGAAACAGGTGAAGCTCATAAGGAACGGCCTGGGAATGGAAAAGGACGACGTGATCATCCCGTTTTCCGCTGCCAGCAAGCAGGGGAGGGAAGAGATCTGGGCGCTGATCGGGAAGATGGCCGCCGGAGAAGAAAAGGAACAGGAAGAAGGCTCTGGGGAAAACGAGCAGGCCTGATCCGGGAAAAAGAACGGGGGAGCCCATATCGCCATGACATGGGCTCCCCCGGAGCCTTTATACGCCGCTTTTTTGTTTTATGGCCTGCTGGTATGCATCCATCACTGCCAGTCCAAGGGCGACCACGGCAGTGGGGACGGTGACCAGAAGAAAAAATTTCCGGCGGATCCGCCGGATCCGTCTGGAAAGATCAGACCGCTGTCTTTTCATGGACTCCTCCTATTCTGACCGCATTAACGACCGCATGACAAAGGAATAGATCTCCTGGCTCCGCTCCTTCCAGTGGCCGCACATGATCTCGGCCTGATCCTTATCGGGAACGGATACGTCCAGGCTGATGAGCGCGGCTTTTCCCTCCCGCACCTCGCAGTGGACGATGTAATCCTGGTTTGTGGACTTATAGAAATCAGAGATGACGCCCACCTCGCTGCGGAGACGGAATTTATTTTCCTTTAAATAGCCGTCAATGTCGGAGACAATGGCAGGAGAGATATTGGATCCGAAGAAGGAAAGGGTATCCTCCCCTTCCCTGGTGATCTCGTAGCGGGAGGAGTTGTGGATGGACTCCATTTTCAGAAGCCCGGCTTCCCGCAGCTCATTTAAGGCCTGCTGCAACGTAAAGTAGGTGGTGTATTCATGGTCCAGGAAAAAATCCGTGAGCTGGGAATTGGTCAGCGGGAAGTTGACGTGGGCCAGCATATAGAGGATCATGAGTTTATAAAGGGTGATCGGATCCGATAACATAGGCTTACTCCTTTGAATCAATAGGGAACTATCCTTATTTTACAGGTTTCTCCCGGGGGATTCAAGTCCTTTTTCTTTTTTAGGGGACAGCCTGGCGGCGGAGGGGAGGACCTTCCGGGCAGACATGCCCGAATTTCGTCGAAAATGGTAGTGTATTTACCAGTAAAGTATGATATGATAAACTGAAACGATTATGGCGGCCGGGCCTTCAGGGCGGCTGCTGATTATGAAAATCCAGGGTGAAATATTATGAGAGAACGGATCAACCGCCTCGCGCGAGGGATTGTGGATGCGGAGCTGCCGAAGCTGTTTCTTTCTCCGGTGAAGGTGGAGGAAACGCTGGGCAGCGATACCATATATAAACGAGAGCTGTACCTTTCCAGTGAAAATAATCTTTCTATCAAGGGGCTGGCCTACTCCACCCATTCCAGGGTGAGGATCGCCTCCCGGTCCTTCGGCGGCCTGAGAAACCATATTGTGTACGAGGTGGATACCTCCTGGTGCGAAAACGGGGATGTGATCCGCGGAACCATCAATCTGGTGACCAACGGCGGAGAGCTGGAGGTCCCCTTCCTTTTTTGTGTGGAAACCACAGCCTCCATCCGGGTCCTCTCCACCCTGCATACGGTGGAGGATTTTGTGGATCTGGCCCAGAAGGATATGGATCTGGCTCTGCGGCTCATGGAATATAAGGATTTTACGGACGCACCCTTCCTCCAGGACCTGCGGGTACGGGCAGTCTTTGACGGGATCCGAGGCCATGGAAACCGGCAGAACGCCCTGGAGGAGTTTTTCCTGGGGCTGGGAGTGAAGGAGCCGGTGGAGCTGACTCTTTCAGCCGCATCCAAAACGTATGATAATCCGAAAAAACAGGTGAGCGACCGGATCGTCCTCCAGAAAAATGGCTGGGGCTATGTATATATGGAGGTGAAGGCTGACGGGGATTTCATTGAGCTTTCCCAGAAGACCGTGACCCAGGCAGACTTTACGGATGGCCGCTTTGACCTGGCTTTTAAGATCCATCCGGAGCGGCTGCACAGGGGAAAGAACCTGGGGGCCATCCGGTTTTTGACGGTCCACGGAGAAACGGCGGTCCGGATCACGGCCACAGCTGGAAATGAGCCGGGAGCGGCAGCCAGGGACCGGGAGATCACCCGGTCCAGCATAGCCCGGTATCTGACGCTCCGGGAGGAGTATGAAAGCGGGAAAAATGATCCGGCAAAGGTTTTAGCGAAGCTCCAGAGGGAGCTGGACGCCATCCGCGGGGCCTGCGGCAGCTCTCTGCTCCACTCCCTGTTCCAGGCGGAGACGTATCTGGATGCGGGACGGCCGGATCAGGCGGCCCTGTGTCTGGACAGCTGCCGGGACCAGATCGCGGCAGAGGAGGAGAGGACCGGGACCCTGTACTGCTTTTACCAGTACCTCCAGTACCGGGTGAACCCCGATGAGACCAGGAGGGATGCGGTGCTGCGGCTTTTGAGAAAGAAGCTGGATAAGCGGAAGGGACGGTTTTATTTACAGCTCCTGCTTTTAAAGATGGAGCCGGAGCTGTTTGAGGAGGGCCCGGCGCTGTTTGACAGCTTTAAGACCCAGTACAGGAACGGATGCCACAGTCCCTTCCTGTATATTGAGGCCTGCCGGCTTCTGGAAAAGGATCCGGCCCTTCTGGTGAATATGGAACCCTTTGAGATCCATGCCCTGTATTACGGTGTGACCCATGGCATGATAGGAGAGGCGCTGGCCCTGCGGGCCGCGTCCCTGGCCTCCGGGGCGAAATTTTTCCACCGGCTTTACTACCGGCTCCTGGCGTCCCTTTATGAGAAATATCCGGAAAAGGAGATCCTGACGGCGGTGTGCTGTCTGCTGATCAAGGGCAATATGCGTACAGATGCCTGCTTCCCCTGGTATGAAAAGGGGATAAAGGAGGAGATCAGCCTCACCAGGATCTATGAATATTACCTGTATTCCCTGCCGGCCTCCTATGACCAGATGCTGCCGAAGCAGGTGCTCCTGTATTTTTCTTATGAGCACAGCCACATGGACCGCCGCAGCCGTTCCGTGCTCTACGCCAACGTTCTGACGTATTTAAAGCCCGGAGACAGGCTTTATAAGGCCTATGAGCGGGAAATGGAAAAGTTTGCCATGGAGCAGCTTTTTGAGGGAAGGATCGACCGATTCCTGGCAGTGATCTACCGGCACATGATCTACCGGGATATCATCGACGCCCAGGTGGCAAGGGTACTGCCGGGGATCTTAAGGGCCAACCGGATCTGCTGCCAGGATGCGTCCATGAAATATGTGGTGGTGGGCAGCGCCCTTCTGGAGGGAGAGGACGCCTATCCCTTAAACGATGGGACGGCATATGTGCCCTTATATTTTGACGATTGTGTGCTCCTGTTCCAGGATGTGTATGGAAACCGGTATATGGACGTTCCCTATACAAAGGAGCCGGTGTTGGAGGAACGGGAGCTGGAGGAACGGTGCTTTGAAATGTTCCCGGACCACCCCATGCTGAAAATGCGGGCCTGCCTTGGGATCATGGAAAAAGAGGAGATAGACGGAGACGGGATCCGCGTACTCCAGGATGCCCTGGATTCTCTTCCGGTGAAGGAGCTGTACCAGCAGAAAATTCTCACCCGGATCATCGCCTATTATAATGACCCGGCAAGGAACGGTGAGGAGGCCATGAACGAAGAGGGAGGAGCCTATCTTCTCCGGCTGGACAAAAAACGCCTGTCCCGGATGGAACGGGTGGGGATCTGCGAAACGCTGATCAGCCAGGATCTTTATAAGGAAGCCTATGATATGATCCGTGAATTCGGAGAAGAGGGCCTTAGGATCAAACGGCTTTTAAAGCTATGCACAAAGCTGATCGCACAGAATCTGGCAGAGGCAGACGACCTGCTTTTACATATGGCCAGGAGGATCTTCCTGTCAGGAAAAGGCGACGGCGTGATCCTGGATTATCTGTGCAGATATTTCAACGGCGCCAACAGCGATATGTACCGGATCCTGGTACAGGCGGTCCGGGAGCATACAGAAACCTATGATATGGAGGAACGGCTCCTGGCCCAGCTTCTGTTCACCGGAAGCGATAAACACCTGGATACGGTATTCGATCTTTATGCCGGAAGGAAAAAGACCAGCGATGCCATCGTAAAGGCATATTTTACCATCCGCTGCGTGGATTATTTCTTAAAGGGCCAGACGCCGGGGGACCGGGTGTTTGCCTATCTGGAGGGGGCCATCAACGGAAGCCAGGAGATCCGGAAGCTGCCGGAGATCTATCTGATGGCCATGACAAAATATTACGCCGGTCTGCCGTCCCTGGATAAGGAGCAGCAGAAGGTATGCCGCCGGTGTATGGCCGTCCTGCTGGACCAGGGCATGATTTTTGCATATTTTAAGGATCTGGCTCCCTATGTGGACCTTCCGGGAGAACTGCTGGATAAGGAGATCGTGGAGTACCGCGGCGCGCCGGAGGGCCGTCCGGTGCTCATGGTCCGTGTTCTTCCCGATGAGGAGGAGTTCCATGAGGAAGAGCTGAAGCCGGTGTATAAGGGGATCTATGTGCGCCAGAAGCTTCTGTTCGAGGGCGAGGTCATGGAATATACCATAAGCGAGTATGAGAATGGGGAGCCGGTGGAAAAGGCAAGCGGCAGGATCTCCTGCCGGGAAGCGGCCGCCGGGGACCGGGGAAATCGTTTTTCCGCCCTCAATACCATGGGACTCTGTCTGGCTATGAAGGACGACCGGAGGCTTAAGGAGGCCATGGTGCGGTATGTGACAGAAAGCCAGGCGGCAAAAGAGCTGTTCCCGCTGGCGGAGTAAGAGGAAAATGAAATGGACAAACTGATAATCGGAATCGACCTGTGCGATGCCTATACCCAGGCGGCGGTGGCCGGACGGGATGAGACCTGGGTGATCCCCACGGTCATCTGCCGGAAAAAAACAGACGGCGGGTGGTACGTGGGCGAGGAAGCGTATAAATATACACTGATGGGCGAGGGCGTGATCGTGGACAAGCTCTTAAGCCTGGCTGTAAAGGATGGGACCGCCACCATCTCGTCGGTGAAATACCAGGGAGCAGAGCTTTTAAGGATGTATATGGAACGGATCCTGGCCATGATCCGGGCGGAATATCCGGGTGTGCCGGTGGCCCAGCTGGTGATCTCCCTGGAAAATATGGAAATGAAGCTGATGGACTGTCTTATGGGCTGTGCAGACGCTCTGGGGATCTCCAGGGATCTGGTCCACATTGCCAGCCATACGGAGTGCTTCGTTTACTACGTTCTGAGCCAGAAGCGGGACGTATGGGGCGGCCAGGTGGGGATGTTTTCCCTGTCGGATGAGGCACTGCGGTATTATGAGCTGAAGGTGGTCCAGGGGCCGAGGCAGATGACGGCCTGGGCGGAGCACGAGGATCTGGAGGAGGGCTTCAGCCTTAATGTGCTGGATTCGCCCTCCGGAGCCAGGATGGCCGATCAGATCCTCTGTGCCTGCGGGGAACGGCTTCTCCAGAAAAAGCTGTATTCCTCAATTTTTTTAACGGGAAAGGGCTTTGGAAGGACTGACTGGGCTCCAGAATTTATGAAGCAGGTGTGCCACCGGAGACGGGTGTTTGCGGAGCCATCCCTTTTTGCCCGGGGAGCGGCCTTAAAGGCCGGGGACTATCTGGAGGAGAGATCCTCCTATCCCTTTGTATGTCTGTGTGAGGGAAAATTAAGATCCACGGTGGCTATGGAGGTCATGAAGCGGGACAGCCGGATCCAGATCGCCCTGGCCTCCGCCGGAGAGAGCTGGTATGAGGCCAGGAGCGTTCTGGAGGTGATCCTGGACGGTCAGGAGGAGATCGAGCTGATCATCACATCGCCCCAGAATCCCAAGCAGAAGAGGCTGGTCCGGATCCCGCTGGAGGGCTTTCCCAAACGTCCTCCAAAGACCACAAGGGTGCGGATCGCCGTGGGCTTTCTGGATGAAAGGACCATGGTGGTGAAGATCGTGGACCGGGGCTTTGGAGAGCTGTTCCCGAAAACAGACGCTGAGATCCGTCAGGAGGTGAGAGTATGAGCCTGATCCTGTGCCGTCAGGAACCGGTGACATCCCCCTATTTTGTCGAGGAGCTGGGGGTCCATCTGTATTCCTCCCAGGAACTGAATTACGTGATCTATCATCATCCTCTCCTGGTGATGGAGGATTTTGTGAACGAGCGCCTGGCGGCATTTTTACGGACTGAGCTGAGGCTTCCGTTCCTGGCGGAGCGGATCCAGAAGTGGATCCAGAGCCGGGGGCCGTCGGATGAGCTTCTGTTCCTGATCCTCCAGGACTGCGCTTTCTATACCCAGGCAGAGCAGGCGGCCTACCGGCAGAAGGTGGCGGGCCTCAGGAAGCTGTCCTCCCATGAATATGAAAAGAGGAGGGCCGATTACTTTTACAGCCTGGGGCTTTACGGCCGGTCGGCCTCCATGTACAAACGGATCCTGGACAATGGGGAAGGCAGGAGCTTATCCCATGAATTCAGGGGAAAGGTCTGGAACAACCTGGGAGCCTGCTATGGGGAGCTGTTCTCTTTCCAGAAGGCCATGGACGCCTATGTCTGCGCCTGGAATGAAAAGCCAGAGGCCGCGTATCTGAAGGGGATGTATTTCCTTACAAAGCTGGATCCGGAGCTTTCCATGAAGGACCGGTGCCGGGAGCTTCTGGCTTCCCAGGATACAGAGGGCTGGGACCGGGAGTTTAACGAGGCTCTGGCCAGGGCCGGACAGACGGGACCTGCGGTACGGCTCCAGGAAATTTTCGACAGGGATCCGGAAAAAAGGCTGGAGGGAGCCGCAAAGGTACTGAACCAGTGGAAGCTGGAATACAGGAAGATGCTGTAAAAATACCATAAGGCCCTTGACAAGGAGAAAAGATTCCACTATATTATTGGGTATATGAAAAAGCTGGGAAGAAGAGGAGTACGTACCAGGCGCCAGCAGAGAGGACTGTCCGCAGGCTGAAAGACAGGCCGGGAATGCAGGTACGGAAGGTAGCTTTGGAGCTGAAGCGGTGAGGGGCGAATGCCTGTCCAGCCGTTTCCGGGTGGTTTCCGTTATGGACCGGAAAGATCGCCGCAGCTGCGGTGAATAAAGGTGGTAACGCGGTATTTCGCCCTTTGCATTTGCAGAGGGCGTTTTCTTTTTAAGGAGAATTCTATGATTCGTTTAAGGCCATATAAACCGGGAGACGCCTGGAACCTTTTGGAATGGTGGGAAAACGCCGGTGAGGAAGATTTTTTAATGTGGAGCTGCGGGGAATTTTCATATCCCCTGACCATCGAAGAACTGGACGGATACTTTGCCCGGTGGTGTCTGCAGGAGACCGACGGCTGGCCGATGACGGCCCTGGATGAAAAGGGAACGCCTGTGGGCCATTTCCTGGTCAGGAAGGCGGATTATGAAGATGCCGAAGCCCGGGTGGGATTTATCGTGACTGCCCCGGAGATCCGGGGAAAGGTCCGGGGCAGGGAATTTGCCGGCCAGATCCTGCGGTATGTATTCCAGGTGCTGGGGATGAAAAAGGCGTCCCTGGCGGTGTTCGATAAAAATACCCAGGCAAAGGCCTGCTATGAGGCCGCAGGCTTTAAGACCGTTTCCCACATACCAGATCATCTGGAGTATAAGGGAACCGTATACGGCGCATACGAAATGGAGGCGTATTCCAATGAATAAGCCCCAGGGCGGCTGCGAAAGCTGCGCGTTTTACGCCTATGATGAGGAATATGAGTATTACGTCTGTGAGGCAGATCTGGATGAGGATGAGATGTCCGCATTTCTGCGGGGCTCGGATTTTTCCTGCCCGTTTTACCAGCCCGGCGATGAGTACCGGGTGGTAAGAAAACAGATGTAGGGATACAAAAGAGATGGAACATAAAGGAGAGGAGCAGTTATGAAAGAACTGGAAAAGACCTATAATCCGGCGGCCATTGAGGACCGTCTGTACCAGAAATGGCTGGACAATAAATATTTCCATGCCGATGCAGAGAGAGGAAAGAGGGAAGGGAAGAAGCCCTTTACCATCGTAATGCCTCCGCCCAATATCACAGGCCAGCTCCATATGGGCCACGCCCTGGACAACACCATGCAGGACATCCTGATCCGCTATAAGAGGATGCAGGGCTACGAGGCCCTCTGGCAGCCGGGTACGGACCATGCGGCCATTGCCACAGAGGTCAAGGTCATCGATAAGCTGAAAAAGGAAGGCATCGACAAGAACGACCTGGGCCGGGAGGGCTTTTTAAAGGAGGCCTGGAAGTGGAAGGACGAGTATGGCAGGCCAGCCGCATCATCCGCCAGCTCCATAAAATGGGCTCCTCCGCCGACTGGGACCGGGAGCGGTTCACCATGGACGAGGGCTGCTCGGACGCGGTATTAGAGGTGTTCACAAGGCTTTACGAAAAAGGCTATATCTATAAGGGCTCCAGGATCATCAACTGGTGTCCCGTATGTAAGACGTCCATCTCCGACGCGGAGGTGAACCACGAGGAGCAGGACGGCTTCTTCTGGCATATCAATTACCCCATCGTGGGCGAGGAAGGACGCTTTGTGGAGATCGCCACCACCCGTCCGGAGACCATGCTGGGAGATACGGCTGTGGCTGTGAACCCGGAGGATGAAAGATATAAGGACCTGATCGGCAAGATGTTAAAGCTGCCGTTAACGGACCGGGAGATCCCGGTGGTGGCCGATGAATACGTGGACAAGGAGTTCGGGACTGGCTGTGTGAAGATCACACCGGCCCATGATCCCAACGACTTTGAGGTGGGAAAGCGCCATAACCTGGAAGAGATCTGCATCATGAATGACGACGCCACCATAAACGTTCCCGGAAAATATTTCGGCATGGACCGTTATGAGGCAAGAAAGGCCATGGTGGAGGATCTGAAGGAGCAGGGCCTTCTGGTGAAGGTGGTCCCCCACTCCCATAACGTGGGGACCCATGACCGCTGCGGCACCACAGTAGAGCCCATGGTAAAGCCCCAGTGGTTCGTGCGCATGGACGAAATGGCAAAGCCGGCCATTGAGGCGTTAAAGACCGGAAAGCTGAAATTCGTTCCGGAGAGCTTTGGAAAAACGTATCTCCACTGGCTGGAGGGGATCCGCGACTGGTGCATTTCCAGGCAGCTCTGGTGGGGACACCGGATCCCGGCCTACTACTGCCAGGAGTGCGGCGAGATGGTGGTGGCGAAATCCATGCCGGAAAAATGCCCGAAATGCGGCTGCACCCACTTAAAGCAGGATGAGGATACCCTGGATACCTGGTTTTCCTCTGCTCTCTGGCCCTTCTCTACCTTAGGCTGGCCGGAAAAGACAGAGGAGATGGAGTACTTCTATCCCACAAACGTTCTGGTGACCGGCTACGACATCATCTTCTTCTGGGTGATCCGTATGGTATTCTCCGGCCTGGAGCAGACGGGAGAATGTCCCTTTGACACAGTGCTGATCCATGGACTGGTGCGGGATTCCCAGGGACGGAAGATGAGTAAGTCCTTAGGAAACGGCATCGATCCCTTAGAGGTCATCGACAAATACGGCGCCGATGCCCTCCGCATGACCTTAATGACCGGAAACGCGCCGGGCAATGATATGCGTTTTTACTGGGAGCGGGTGGAGGCCAGCAGAAACTTCGCCAATAAGGTATGGAACGCCAGCCGCTTCATTATGATGAATATTGAAAAGGCTCCGGTCCTGGACGCACAGCCGGCGGATCTGACCATGGCCGATAAGTGGATCCTTTCCAAGGCCAACAGCCTGGTGAAGGAAGTCACTGAAAACATGGATAAGTTCGAGCTGGGCATCGCCCTCCAGAAGGTCTATGACTTTATCTGGGAGGAATTCTGCGACTGGTACATCGAGATGGTGAAGCCACGTCTCTGGGATGATAACGATACCACCAAGGCTGCGGCCATCTGGACCTTACGGACGGTGCTCATGGATTCCTTAAAGCTCCTGCACCCGTTCATGCCCTTTATTACAGAGGAGATCTTCTGCAACCTGCAGGAGGAGGAGCCGTCCATCATGATCTCTTCCTGGCCGGTCTACAAGGAGGAAAGGAACTTTGGTCCCGAGGAGCATGCCGTGGAGATCATCAAGGGAGCCGTGAGGGCGATCCGGAACGTGCGTACCTCCATGAACGTTCCGCCCAGCAAAAAGGCCAAGGTATTCGTGGTTTCTGAGGACCAGGAGGTACGGGAGATCTTTGAGCACAGTAAGGTATTCTTCGGGACCCTGGGTTATGCCAGCGAGGTAGCGATCCAGGCAGATAAGAACGGCATTGCTGAGGACGCCGTATCCGCAGTAGCTCCCCAGGCGGCCATTTATATGCCGTTTGCAGAGCTGGTGGACATCGAGAAGGAAGTAGAGCGTCTGAAAAAAGAGGAGGAGCGCCTGGCAAAGGAGCTTGCCCGGGTAAACGGAATGTTAAATAACGAGAAATTCGTTTCCAGAGCGCCCCAGGCCAAGATCGATGAGGAGAAGGCGAAGCTTTCCAAATATACCCAGATGATGGACCAGGTAAAGGAGCGTCTGGGCCAGCTTGTAAAATAAAAAAATTCCAGAGATCACCAGACTGCCGCAGGCTGTCGAAACAGAACGATGGGTTCTGCTTGCAGGCAGTCTGGATTTCTAGTATGATGGGGAGGTACAGGCGGTATGAAAAGGAAACAGAAAGAAACGGCAGAACAGTACCTGGAATGGATCCCGTCCTTTGCGAAAAAAAAGAGCGGGATGGAGGATGTGAGGGCATTTCTGGAGCTTCTTGGAAGCCCGGACAGGGGAATGAAGATCTTCCATGTGGCCGGGACCAACGGAAAGGGCTCTGTGTGCGCCTTTCTGTCCTCGGCCTTAAAAGAGGCCGGGCTTTGCTGCGGAGCCTTTACCTCGCCCCATCTTTCGGATATCCGGGAACGGTTTCTGATCCAGGGGGAGATGGTCTCACGGGAGGCTTTTGACCAGGCCTTTGAGACCGTATACGGGGCTGCCGGCCAGTGGACCGCCCAGGGGAAGCCGCATCCCACTTATTTTGAGTTTCTTTTTTATATGGGGATGGTGCTGTTTTCCAGAGCCGGGATGGAGGTCCTGGTGCTGGAGACCGGTATGGGAGGCCTTTACGATGTGACAAATGTGGTGGAACATCCCCTGGTCTCTGTGATCACGTCTGTGAGCATCGACCATACGGCCTTTCTGGGCCATACGGCCGGTGAGATCGCAGTACATAAGGCGGGGATCATAAAGCCCGGCTGTCCGGCCGTCTATGACGATTCCAGTCCGGAGGCGGAGGCTGTGATCCTTGAAACGGCAGAAAAGAAAGGGAGTCCGGCGTTCCCGGTGGGATGCGTCCCCTTCCGCCTGGAGGGGGAAACGCTGGTCTTCCAGTGGGATTACCTGGGAAAGACAGAGGAATTTACCGTGGGCTTTCCGGCCCCCTACCAGGCAGAGAACGCAGCCCTGGCGGTGACGGCCCTTTCTGTGTCTGGTCTTGGGATCCCGGCAGAAGCCGTACGCCGGGGCTTAAGGAGCGCCAGATGGCCGGCCAGGATGGAACGCCTGCTTCCCGGGGTCTATCTGGACGGCGCCCATAATGAGGACGGGATCCGGGCCTTTCTGGAGGCGGCCTGTCTTTTAAAGCGGGAACGGAGACCGGAGACCACCAGGCTTTTATTTGCCGTGGCAGCGGACAAGGAGTACGGACGGATGCTGGAAGAGATCGGCCGGAGCCTTCAGCCGGATGAATGTTATCTGACGGCGGCGGATACCTCCAGGGCCCTTTCTGTGGACGGGCTTTTCCAGGCGGCCAGGGAGCGGATGCCGGAAACAGCCAGGATCCGCTGCTTTGAAACTACGAAAAAAGCCTTTGAGGCTCTGCTGGCAGACCGGACCGGCCGGGATCTTTCGTTTATTGCAGGATCCCTTTATCTGGCTGGCGAGATCCGGACGGCGGCAGCGGCCTGGATGGAGGAAGAACGATGATCGATTTTGAGGAAGAGATCCAGCGGTTTAAGCCCAGCCTTGAGGTGGAGGCAGTCAGCGATGCTATTATAAAGAGCGATCTGACGGATATGGCAGACATCATGATGGAGATCATGAAGGAGATAAAGGAAAAATAATCTATGGACTATTTGCAGAAGATCCAGTTTGCGGCCAACAGCTACTATAACCGCGGTCTGGAAATGGCGAAGGAAAGAGATCTTTCCGGGGCCGCGCTGTACCTGAAGAGGGCGCTGCAGTTCAACAAATATCATACGGACGCCAGGAATCTCCTGGGACTGATCTTTTATGAGATGGGGGAGACCTCTGATGCGCTGACCCAGTGGGTCATCAGCATCAATCTCCAGCCGGAGAATAACCGGGCGGACCATTATCTGGATGAGGTCCAGAGAAAGCCGGGCCAGCTGGAGATCGCCAGCCAGACCATAAAAAAGTATAACCAGGCGCTGTTCCATGCCCAGGGCGGCAGCGACGACCTGGCGGTCCTGCAGCTGAAGCGGATCGTGGAGGAAAAGCCCAACTTTGTAAAGGCCCATCTGCTCCTGGCCCTTCTTTATATGGAGCACGGGGATCATACAAAGGCAGGAAAGTCCCTTTTTAAGGTCTTACAGATCGATAAGACCAACCAGAAGGCCCAGCGGTACATGGAATATGTGAAATCCAGGACCGGAAAGGCCGATGTGGAAAAGCGGAAGATGAAAAACGCCTTTTCCCACCGGGAGATGCAGGACGACGACGTGATCCTGCCGCCCACCTACAAGGAAAATACCGGCTGGCAGTCCATCATCAACATTGCCATCGGTCTGGTCCTGGGGGCGGTGCTGGTGGTGTTCATGGTGATGCCGGCCAGGGAGCGTTCGCTGAATTATGAGCATAACCAGGAGATGCGGGCCTACGCCGATAAGCTGAACCTGGCCAACCAGAAGGCCGACAGCCTCCAGAAGGAGGCGGACCAGTACCGCCAGGAAAAGGAGGCGGCGGAGGAAAACCTAAGCAGCCTCATGGGCGATTCAGACAGCACCCTGTCCCAGTACGGGACCATGGTACAGATCCTAAACGCCTGGAGGAAGGGAGACATCCAGACGGCAGTACAGCTTTATATCGGCCTGGACCAGAGTAAGATCACCGATGAGAGCATGGCCGGCGTCCTGGGAGAGCTCCAGGCAGAAATGAATGCCAGCGCCCCGGCGGTCTTAGAAAGCCTGGGAGCCCAGAGCACAGCGGCCGGAGATTATGACACGGCCCTTCACTACTACGAAAAATATATGGAGATCAACGATAAGAATCCCCAGATCATCTTCAACATGGCCATGATCTATAAGACCAAAGGAGATGAGGAGACGGCGGACCAGCTGTTCGGCCAGGTGATCATGAACTTTGCCGATTCACCGCTGGCGGAATCGGCCAGGGCAGAGCGGGGATATTAGCGGAGACAGGCGCATGCCTGGTGAAAAAGACCTTACAGAAGAAAAGCTGCAGGGTCTTTTTTTATGTCATAGGAAAGGAGACATAGTATGGAACCATCATTTATTTATGAGGCCAAGGGCCGGACCCTGGTGATCCATCTGCCCAGGGAGCTGGACCACCACAACTGCCGGAACCTGAAATATGAGACGGATCTGCTCATGGCAGAAAATTATATTTCCAGGATCCTGTTTGATTTTACAGGGACGGAGTTCATGGACAGCTCCGGTATCGGCATCCTGCTGAACCGGTACAAGGAGATGAAGGCCAGCGGCGGGAAGACCTGTCTTTACGGAGCAGGTCCCCAGGTACTGCGGGTATTAAAGATCGCCGGGATCCCGGCGCTGATGGAGATGTATGATTCAGAAGAGGCGGCCTTTGGGGGCCAGGGGGTGGAGATGCCATGAAAAAGAGAGAAGTCGTAACCATAAAAATGGACAGCGTATCAGAAAACGAGGAATTCGCCCGGGTGGCGGTGGCTGTGTTCTTAAGCCGCATGGACCCGACCCTGGAGGAAATCGAGGATGTGAAGACAGCAGTGTCTGAGGCAGTGACCAATGCGGTGATCCACGGCTACCAGGGAGGAGAGGGTACCATTACCCTGGAGGTGTCGGTGGAGGAGGACGTTCTGACGGTGCTGGTCCAGGATGAGGGCGTGGGGATCCGGGATGTGGCAAAGGCCATGGAGCCCATGTACACCACAGCGCCGGACGGGGAGCGGTCCGGCATGGGCTTTTCATTTATGGAGGCCTTTATGGATCAGGTGGAGGTGGTGTCCGCCCCAGGCTCCGGCACCACAGTGACCATGAGAAAGAAAATCGGCAGGTGACGCAGATGACAGACACCATGGAGTACATCAGACGGGCACACCAGGGAGATAAAGAAGCCAGGGATGCGCTGGTTACAGAGAACATGGGACTGATCTGGAGCATCGTCCGGCGGTTTGCGGGCCGCGGCTATGAGCTGGAGGACCTGTTCCAGATCGGGAGCATCGGGCTTATGAAGGCCATCGACAAGTTCGATCTGTCCATGGATGTAAAGCTTTCCACCTATGCGGTCCCCATGATCACTGGAGAGATCCGGAGGTTTCTCCGGGACGACGGCATGATCAAGGTGAGCCGTCCCTTAAAGGAGCTGGCCGCAAAGACCGGGGCCGCCAGGGAACGGCTGGAGTTTTCCCTGGGCCGGGAGCCCACCATCGAGGAGCTGGCAAGGGAGGTGGGAGCCAGCCGCGAGGAGGTGGCCGCATCCCTGGAGGCGGGGGCGGAGGTGGAGTCCATTTACCGCCCTGTGGGCCGGGATGATGAAAACGGCGGCTGTCTCATGGACCGGATCGCAGAAAAAAATTCAGAGAATGACCGGGTCTTAAACCGTATGGTCTTAACGGCGCTTTTAAAGGACCTGGGAGAGCAGGAGCAGCAGATCATCTTAAAACGGTATTTTGAGAATAAGACACAGACCGTCATTGCATCGGAGCTGGGTATCTCCCAGGTCCAGGTCTCAAGACTGGAAAAAAAGATCCTGAGGCAGCTAAGGGAGCGGATGCTGGAATAATAAAACAGAGTCTGTGCATACTAGGGATAAAAGGAAAGAAGGAGAGACCAATGAAACACGGACTTCAGATTTTTGCATCGGCAATGTTTTTTGCTGTCATTGTATTTATGGTCTGGTATATGATCTGCGGCATGCAGGGAGCAGAGGAGGGACCGGAGGGGACCCTGGTCTTCCACGAGGACGGGAAGCTGGTGGAGCTTTGAGCGATACGGTCTATATAAAGATATCCCAGAGCACAGAGGTGCATGAGCCGGAGGTAAGGGTAAAGGATATCGCCCAGGTCCACTGCCGGAATAAGGCGGCGGAGGCCAGGATCAAGGCCCTTAAGGTCACATCCTTTAAGGAGCGGGACCGGGAGGCCTCTTATGTGGGGAGTGTCATGGATCTTCTGGAGGAGCTGGAAGGGACTGGCTCCTCCATCCAGATAAACAGTGTCGGGGAAACGGATTTTATCGTTTCATATAATCCACAGATAAAGCGAAGAGCAGCCCTCCAGTGGATGAAAACGGCCTTTGTATCGGCGGTCTCCTTCTGTGGAGCGGCCTTTGCCATCATGACCTTCAATAACGACGCCAATGTCACCGACGTGTTCGGAAATCTTTACCGGCTCATCATGGGGGCAGAGCCCCAGGGGATCACGGTTCTGGAGATCTCGTATTCAGTGGGGCTTTCCCTGGGGATCCTGGTGTTTTTCAACCATTTTGCTTCCTGGAAGATCACCGTGGACCCGACTCCCATTGAAGTGGAGATGCGGCTTTATGAGGAGAACCTGGATAAGGCCCTGATCCAGAATGCCGGAAGGAAGGAGGCGCAGACCGATGTACGGTAAGCTGGCTCTCTGCTTCATCGGACTCAGCTCCGGAGGCGTCATCGCCGCAGGGATCTTTGCCTTTCTGGCCATCATCGGTGTGTTTCCGCGGCTTATTGGAGTGACACACACAAGATGTCATGTGATCCTTTACGAGACCCTGCTGATCCTGGGGGGAACGGCCGGGAACCTTATGGACCTGTTCCATCTGCCCCTGGCAGGAGCCGGAACTGCGTTCCTGGCCCTGTGGGGACTGGCCCTGGGAGTGTTCGTGGGGTGCCTGGTGATGTCCCTGGCAGAGACCTTAAAGGCGCTTCCAGTGCTGGGACGGCGTCTGGGGCTTGCGGTGGGGATCCAGTATCTGATCCTTTCCATTGCCGCCGGGAAATTCGTAGGAGCCATGGTCTATTTTTCCAGAGGATTTGGAGGTAACTGATGGAGATCGAGAAAAAAGAATACGGAACGTACGTCAAGGAGATCACCCCGGTCCACAGCACTGTAAAAAATATGCTGCGGGCATTTCTTGCGGGAGGGGCGGTCTGCACCATAGGACAGGCCTGTCTGGGCCTTTACGGCACCATGGGCATGGAGAAGGAGACGGCCGCGGCCTGGACCACCTTAACGCTTATTGCCGCCAGCGTGCTCTTAACGGGCCTTGGCCTTTACCAGAGGATCGTGAAATTCGCAGGCGCAGGAGCCCTGGTGCCCATTACAGGCTTTGCCAATTCTGTGGCGGCCGCAGCCATCGAATACCGGTCCGAGGGCCATGTGTTCGGCATCGGCTGTAAGATCTTTACCATCGCCGGTCCGGTGATCCTGTATGGGATCTTTGCCAGCTGGGCCCTGGGCCTGGTATACTGGGTGGGAGAGGCCCTGGGGCTCCTTCCGCTCTGATCCGGGTACGGAAGCTGGAAAAAAGGATACTGCAAAGGCGGCTGCGGCGCTGCTTTTACAGTATCCTTTTTGCGTTTGTGAAAAATGTAAAAAAATATAGATTTTACTTGATTTATTTGTTGGTTTTTGCTATATTGATGGAGTAGGGAATGATTATTTGAATGAAAAGTTCAAAATGTATAAATATTTTGAATTGTAAAAAAATGCATTGTGTCGCGGCATGCAAATAAAAATGAAAAAGAAAAGGAGAACGAGTATGAGGAAAAAACAGATGCGCAGACTTGCGTCTGCTCTGGCACTGACAATGGCAGCAGGTTTATTTACAGGCTGCGGAAGTCCTGCTCCCAAGGAGAGTGAAAGCGCTTCCGCTGAAACGGAGAAGACCGAAGCCGGAGAGTCCCAGGAAGCTGGAAAGACTGAGGACAGCAGCGCTGCTGCAAAGGATACGCTGATCATTGCTACGGCCAATGAGGCTCCTAACATGACCACGAATCTGCACAATGCAACAGCCGGCGAGTATCTGAACCTTATGACTCATGACCGTCTGTTTTATTCCAGTGAGGATCTTACGCCGAAGCCGTCTTTATGTGAAAGCTATGAGATCGTAAGCGATACGGAGTGGCTGTTCCATTTAAGAAAAGGTGTAAAATTCCACAATGGACAGGAAATGAAGGCAGAGGACGTAAAGGCTTCCCTGGAGCTCTGTAAAGAATCTCCCCAGGTTTCCCAGTACGGCCAGTCCACCGGTACAGTAGAGATCGTGGATGACTATACCATCAAGATCACCACAGACGGGCCTCAGTCCGGCCTCCTTTATGACCTCTGCCACCATGGAAACGCAGTCCTTCCGGCAGATCTGATCGAGAGCGGCCACGACTTCAATAAAGAGCCCATCGGAACCGGCCCATATAAGCTGGTGGAATGGAAGAAGGGCGAGAGCATCGAATACGAGGCCTTTGAGGATTACTGGGGCGGCGTAGCTCCCATCAAGCATGTGATCTGGAAGGTGATCCCGGAGGGCTCTTCTCGTACCATGGCCCTGGAGACCGGAGAGGTGGATCTGGTGGTAGACGTGGAGACCACAGACCTTACCCGTCTTATGGAAGATCCGGATCTGGAAGTGTTCAACGAGGCCGGAACCACCCATCAGTGGATGATGGTCAACAATGAGATCGCTCCCTTTAATAATGCAGATTTCAGAAGAGCCATTGCCTCCGCCATCGATAAAGAGGCTGTGATCCAGGTATCCTTACAGGGAACCGGAAGCGTCAGCGATTCCATGCTTCCCGGCTGCTTCAACGGCGTTACCGACACGGGAGCCATGACCTACGATGTGGAAAAGGCCAAGGAATATTTTGCAGCCTCCGGCCTGGATCCGGCTGACTGCGGCTTCGCTATCATCTGCTCTGACGATATGAAGCTCCGCCAGGGCCAGGTGATCCAGAGCTGTCTGAAGGAAAATCTTGGGATCGAGACCACCCTGGAGTCCATGGACCTGGCCACATATCTGGATGTGACCGCAACGGGAGACTACCAGGCAGCCATTGGAAACTACACAGCCTCCTCTGTTCTGGCATTTTCCCAGGGCGTTTACCACTCCATGTCCATCAACGGCTCCCATACGACCAGGCTTAACCCTCCGG
>ENA-ORTV01002061-ORTV01002061.1-human-gut-metagenome-genome-assembly--contig:-NODE-2061-length-19911-cov-4.232977_pt1 | contig 19911 bp, 14 predicted proteins | sample MGYA00241915_ERZ509194 | MGnify/ENA primary metagenome ERZ509194 (study PRJEB26280, sample SAMEA2338810) | human gut metagenome | biome: human gut; feature: human-associated habitat; material: faeces... | reverse complement strand
CCATCGCCATCGATCCTTCCTATATCCCCAAATCAGGCAAGAAGACACCTTGGATAGGTTACTTCTGGTCTGGTTGTGCTGGAGAGTACAAGCGTGGATTGGAAATCATGGGCATCGGTGTCATTGACATTGACAGCCATGAATGCATGACTTTAGGTTCCATTCAGACGCCGGATTGCAAGACCTTGGATAATATGGACAAGAGCCTCGTTGACTGGTATAGCAGCTATCTTATCAGTAGAAAAGACAAGATACAGAGCATATCCAGAACGGTGGTTGCAGACGCATTCTTTTCCAAGGAAACATTCATAACGCCTATGTGTGAGAGCGATTTCCATGTCATCAGCCACTTTCGGAATGACGTAATCCTGTACTATCCGACATTAGAAAAGAAAACAGGAAAACGTGGCCATCCCAAGTGGTTTGACGGAAGAATCGACTTTGCCAAATTGGATTTGACCCGGTGCAAGGAATACGAGGTGAACAAAGGAAAGCTATACGGATTGAGGGTATATGCAAAAGCTCTCAAAAGATATGTTTCCTTAGCCATCTGGTATCCGATGGACGGGAGAACAGACAAGTGGCAGCTTTATTTCTCTACAGACGATTCCATGGAAGGACGCGAGGTTCTGGATTATTACAGAACCAGATCCCAGCTAGAGTTTTGCTTTAGAGATGGCAAGCAGATGCAGGAATCACCAACTGCCAGTCAACCAACTTCAGGAAGTTGGATTTTCACTTCAATGCATCGCTTGCTGCTGTCAACCTGGCCAAAGCGGCATGTAAGAGGCTCGGAATAACCTATTCCATATCCTCTTGCAAGTCTTTCATACACAATGCTTATATGCTTGAACGATTTATTTGCGTGTTTGGGATTAGCCCAGACCCGCAAGTTATTGACAAACTTTTCAAAGAACTCATTTTATTTACTGCCAGAGCCACTTAGGCTTGGCGAATTTTTAACGAACTATTGTTATATATAAAGGATTGGAAGTTTGCTATTAATCAATAACAACTTTTCTATTAATACTTTTCAGATGAATAAGTAATAGGTAGGATGTGGAGATAAGGAGGAGTGTTATGCGCGGTAGAATAATAGAAATAACAACGGCAAATAATCTTTCAGCTCTTCTCGCAAAAGTTCCATTGTCTTTTGTTTGTAGCGGTTGATGGATTTCACACTGAGATTCATCTCTTCCGCAATTTCTACATGCGTTTTACCTTTAAAGAAGCTTTTCATAAATACTGTACGATAATTCTCCGGAAGTTTATCCAATGTCTCATACAACATTCTGTATAATTCATCAAGCGTATATACACTATCCGGCTCTGTCTCATAAATGGGAGCTTTCTTTTGTATCGTTTCAGCATAACTCCATTCATATTCCTGATGTTTTAGGAAGTTCAGACAACTGTTTTTTACGCACATTTTGATGTATCCTAATGCCGTGTCCGATTGTAGATCGAAAGAATCAGTATCTAACTTGTCCCATAATGAAGCAAATACATCTGAGACGATATCCTCACGTGTATCTTTATCATCAATATATCTTTTTGCATACAGACAGAAAGAGGCATAATATTCCTCATAAAGTTGTTTGAAAATTTGCTCTTTGCTGTGTTGTAAATGTGATAATTTCATTTCCTTTTAGATTCGATATGGCATTATTGATATCGCAAATATATAATAAGAAAGTTGTTTCAGGGTATTTTTCGAGCATTTTTTTTTAATTAAGATGAAAAAACTCCATTTAGCTGTCCTTTTCTGACAACATCAATTGTATTGTTAGTGTAATTGCAATTATAAATTTGATTTTGAACGAGAATATGGAAAAACTGAATCCTGAGTCATTGATCCGAAAAGCACAAGCATTGGGGGATGATATAAAAGAGATGGAAGCTGTGGATGTAGTTCAGGCTTATACCCGGGCACGAATGAAGATTAAATCAGCTCGAAGAAAGCAGGTGTATTATCAATTGATGAGGTATGCAGCCTTTTTGACTTTGCCATTGCTGCTGACATCTTTGGTTTTAGGATATTTATATTTTCATGAACCGAAACAGGATGATAAATATGCTGAAATTACCGCAGCTACAGGTTCTGTCATTCGTTTCGAGCTTCCCGATCATTCGGTTGTCTGGTTAAATGCCGGCAGTACATTGCGTTATCCAACGGTTTTTCGAAAAGATAATCGTAATATAGATTTGAAAGGTGAAGCCTACTTTGATGTTCAAGCTGATCGTGAGCGACCGTTTTATGTGAATACTCCGAATGGGCTGAGCGTATATGTATATGGTACAAGGTTTAATGTGTCTGCGTATGAAGATGATGATATAATAGAAACAGTTTTAGAGAAAGGTAAAGTAAATGTGATAGCCCCCACTTCTTCCGGCGGGAAAACGACAATTCAGTTGACTCCCGGTGAACAATTACTTTATGATAAGCACAGTCAAAAATTAATAAAAAATAGAGTAGATGTTTATGAGAAAGTAGCTTGGAAAGATGGTAAACTGATATTCCGCAATGCTTCGTTAGATGATATCTTTAAACGTTTGGAACGGCACTTTAATGTTGAAATCCAGTTCACTAACAAATCAGGAAAAGAATATAAGTATCGGGCTACTTTCCGGAATGAATCTCTACCACAGATTCTCGATTATCTGGCTAAATCTGCTGCTCTGAAGTGGCAGATAGAAGAATCGGAACAGCAAACAGACGATACATTTACGAAGAAAAAGATAATAGTAAATCTATATTAGTAACTTTTAAATAGAAATAGCCTATGAGATAACCTAAGGAAATAAAAAAGGAAGAAAGCCGCTACCAACAGCTATCTTCCTCCGATTTTTGAGATTTCCGGTACAAGGTCTTGCAAACATTAACCGGAATCGACCATAGTTCATTATAGTAATAAACTTTAGTTAATCGCAAATGTATGAAAAAAAATCATTCATTTATTGCATCATGTCATAAATATGCTTTAAAATTAAAACTTCCTTTAGTTATGAGGATAAGTCTAATACTACTTTTTAGTGTGATATTACAGCTCTCTGCTGAAAATGGGTATGCCCAACGGACACGGATTCCCATTTCTATAAACAATGCTTCTATAGAGCAGGTACTGAACAAAATAGAAGAATCATCTGATTTCGTTTTCCTGTATAACGATAAAACTATTCAGACAGACCGGATTGTCACAGTTCGGAATAAGAATGGAAAAATAACAGATATTCTTAATGAAATATTTCGAGGCACTAATATTGTTTATACGGTTATAGATAAACAAATTATTTTGTCCACGAATAAATTGAATGTGGTTTCACAGAATCCGGGTTTTCAATTAAAAGGGATTGTGAAAGACGCAAAAGGTGAGCCTCTTATTGGAGTCAATGTGAAAGTTAAGGGAGCCGGAAATGGAACAATTACCGATTTTGACGGAAAGTTTGTCTTGCAAGTAGCAAAGGGAGATATTCTTGAAATCTCTTATGTTGGCTACACCCCACAATCAATAAAAGTTTCCGGTGAAAAGCTTTTGGATATTGTACTTAATGAGGATACTAAAGTCTTAAATGAAGTAGTGGTAACTGCTTTGGGTATCAAACGTGAACAAAAGGCCTTGAGTTATAATGTGCAGCAAATAAAGGCTGATGAGTTGACCACTGTAAAAGATGCCAACTTTATGAATTCATTAGCAGGTAAAGTGGCTGGTGTTGAAATAAACTCTGGAGCAACAGGAGCTGGCGGTGCCACACGTGTTGTGATGCGTGGTATGAAGTCCATTACTAAAGATAATAATGCACTTTATGTAATAGATGGTGTGCCAATGTTCAATACAGGTAGCAGTGGAGGAGAAGGACCTATGGGGGATATGGGAGGAACAGATGCAGTGGCAGACCTGAATCCGGATGATATTGAAAGCATTAATATGATGACTGGCCCTTCGGCGGCTGCATTGTATGGCTCAGCTGCCGCAAATGGTGTGGTATTGATTAATACTAAAAAAGGACAGAAAGAGAAAACGACGATAACAATCTCTAATAGTACTACTTTTTCAAAGGCTTATATTATGCCTGAGATGCAGAATAAATATGGGACAAGTTCCGGAATGTATAGTTGGGGAAGTTTAACAGAAAAACGTTATGATCCGGAAAAGTTCTTTAATACTGGTTCCAACATCATCAATTCAATCTCTTTGTCTACTGGCAATCAAAAGAATCAGACTTATCTGTCGGTATCGACTACTAACTCTGATGGTATTCTTCCGAACAATTCTTATAACAGATATAATTTTACAGGCCGTAATACGACGACCTTTGCACAAGATAAATTAGTGCTTGATATTGGAGCGAATTATATTGTACAAAACAATAGAAATATGGTTGCTCAAGGCCAGTATTATAATCCTTTACCCGCTTTGTATCTTTTTCCGCGAGGTGATGACTTTGAGGAAGTGCGTTTATATGAACGTTATGATACTTCGTTAGGCTATATGTCACAGTATTGGCCTTATGATAGCGGTTCGCTTGATATGCAAAATCCATATTGGGTGCAGAATCGTATTGTGCGCGAATCATCGAAAAAGCGTTATATGCTGAATGCGTCTTTGAAGTGGAATATGGCAAAATGGATAAACCTTACCGGTCGTGTGAGTTTGGATAATGCGGATTACCGTAATCGAAACAAATTGTACGCCTCCACTCTTACAACATTTAGCGGATTAAACGGAGGTTATAATGACATCATGAAACAGGAACGTTCATTGTATATGGATGCGTTACTGAATATAGATAGAACTTTCGGCGATTTCCGTCTATATGCGAATATCGGAACTTCGTTGCAGCATCGTTCAATGGAATATATGGGCTATGCCGGAGATTTGAAAATCGCTAACTTCTTCGCTTTGAATAACATTGATTATGATGTAAACTATAAACCCAGGCAAGAAGGATGGGAGGAAGAAATACAAAGTGTCTTTGCAAGTGCGGAGCTAGGGTGGAAAAGTATGTTGTATCTGACTTTGACCGGACGTAATGATTGGGATTCCAAGTTGGCTTTTTCTAATAATAAATCATTCTTCTACCCTTCTGTCGGTATGTCTGCAATTTTAACTGAGATGTTCAAACTTCCTGAAATAATCTCGTATGCGAAAATTCGGGGTTCTTACACAATAGTAGCTTCTTCTTTTGAACGCTTTCTCACCAACCCCGGGTATGAATATGATAGTCAGACACATAACTGGACTAACCCGACCACATATCCGGCTGAAAACTTGAAGCCTGAAAAGACTAAATCATGGGAAGTGGGATTGAATGCAAAATTTTGGGATAATAGATTTAATCTGGATGTGACGTATTATCGTTCCAATACTTTGAATCAGACATTCTATGTAGATATACCCGCTACCTCAGGATACAGTAGGGCGATTGTACAGACCGGAAACGTCCAGAATCAAGGTTTGGAAATGGGAATTGGCTATAATGAGCGTTGGGGTGATTTTTCATGGAATTCTAATGCTACATTCACTCTGAATCGCAATAAGGTGATACGTTTGGCAGGAGGTGCTACCAATCCGGTGACGGGTGAGGTTATAGAAATGCCCGAAATGAAAGTCGGTTGGTTGGGTAGTGGTAATATTGCTCCACAAGTAATCTTGACTGAAGGAGGAACTATGACTGATATATATGTATATAATCACTTAAAAACGGATAATAACGGGAATCTTTTTGTCAATTCGCAAACCGGTAACATGTCAATAGTAACTTCTGATACTCCACGTAAAGTCGGCAATTTGGCTCCAAAGTATAATTTAGGCTGGAGTAATAATTTCAATTATAAAGGAATCAATTTGGGAATAGTGCTTTCTGCTCGTATTGGTGGATTAGCCTATTCTGCGACGCAGGGTATTTTGGATTATTATGGTGTTTCTAAAACAACTGCGGTTGTTCGTGATAATGGAGGGATATGGATAAATAACGGTTATGTGGATGCGAAGAAATATTATCAAACTATTGGGACAGGTTCTGGCGGTTATGGACAATATTACTTATATGACGCTACTAATGTACGTCTACAGGAGTTGAGCCTTAATTATACCCTTCCATCAAAATGGTTGAATAATATAGCCAAAGTGACTGTTGGTGTCATTGGTCGTAATCTTTGGATGATTTATAGCAAAGCTCCTTTTGACCCGGAACTTTCGGCTTCGACATCAAGTAATTATTATATGAACGTTGATTATTTTATGCAACCGAGTCTTAGAAACGTAGGTTTTAATGTAAAAGTTCAATTCTAAAAAAGGAAATTATGAAACAGATTTTTAGAAAAATAGTAGTTGTGATTCTTGTTCCGTTGTTGGCCGGGTGTACAGGAAACTTTGAAGAATATAATACAGACCATTATAAAATCTATAAGGCTGATCCGTCTACTTTATTGAAGGCGATGATTGAAACAATGATTAATATCCAGCAAAATGACTCTCAGTATATGGATCAGATGGTCGGGACGCTCGGAGGATACTTTACGATAACTAATCGTTGGGGAGGAACTAATTTTGATACTTTTAATCAAAGTGATTCGTGGAATGCTATTCCATGGGAGAAGGCGTTTACAAGGATTTATGGAAACTTCTTTCAGGTACAGGAGGCGACTAATGCCACAGGACATTTTTATGCTATGGCACGCTTGGTACGCGCTGTAACTATGTTGAGAATAATAGATTGCTATGGACCGATGCCGTATAGCAAGGTTAAAAAGGGAGATTTTTATGTAGCTTATGATTCTCAAGAGGAAGTATATAAATATATAATGGAGGATTGTGAGTATGCTGCCAATGTGCTGTATACATATAGCATTGATACTTCCGGAAATAGACCTTTGGGAGGAAATGATCCTGTCTATAACGGTGATTATTCAAAATGGGCTAAATTGGCAAACTCCGTCCGTTTGCGAGTTGCAGTTCGAATAGGCAAAGTCTTTTCAAAGATGGCCAGTCAACATGCGCAAGCGGCGATAACCAGTAAAGCAGGATTAATTGAAGCGAATGAAGATAATGCAATGTTGAGTTGTGGTTCGCAGACTAATCCGTACTATTTGGCTGCAAACACTTGGGGGGAATTGCGTGCGAATGCTTCAATCGTAGACTACATGAGTGGATATAATGATCCTCGTTTAGGCAAATATTTCACAAAAAGTACCTTTAGTGGATATACGGACAAGTACATTGGGATGCGCTCCGGAACAGCAGGATTCTCAAAGGATGATGTCAAGGGGTATTCAAAGCCTGCCTACGAAGTTGATTCAAAATTAATGATATTTTGTGCGGCAGAAACAGCTTTTCTACGAGCTGAAGGAGTATTAAACGGTTGGTCAATGGGAGGGAAAGCAAAAGATTTCTATAATCAGGGAATTACTTTATCCATGGCTCAATACGGTGTATCGGGAGATACTTATATAAACAATACAGAATTGATTCCTGGTGAACACAGTGGCGATCCGCGTGGCTCTATTTACAATTATACCCCTAAAACCAAAATAACGATTGCGTGGGACGAGAGTGCTACAGATGAACAAAAGTTGGAGCGAATTATAACGCAAAAATGGATTGCCAATTATCCGCTAGGCTTGGAAGCCTGGGCAGAATATCGTCGTACGGGATATCCTGAATTATTTCCTTGTATAGACAATCTGAGTTCGGTAGTAACGGACAAAGTGCGCGGAATGCGTCGTTTACGTTATCCTTATACAGAAGCGCAAAATAATAGTCAGAACTACCAAAACGGTGTTGCTTTACTGGGAGGAGGACCCGATGACGAAACAACAGACTTGGTTTTTGGAAAGAAGAATTAATTATTGATTAAATGATGAAGAATATGAAAAAAAGTAGATTACTATATGTTATGTTCTCTATGCTGTCAGGCATTCTATTTGTGAACTGCAGCGATTGGACTGAACCGGAAGCTAAAGATTTTTTTGAACTTCCCTCAGAAAGCTATTATGAATCACTTAGGGCATATAAAAAATCACATCATCAAATAGCTTTTGGATGGTATGGCAATTGGACGGGAAACGGAGCTTCTTTAGTAAATTCTTTGAAAGGGATTCCCGATAGTGTAGATGTAGTCTCTTTATGGGAAGGTTATACCAATTTAACTCCTCAAAAAAAAGCAGATTTAGAATTTTGCCAGCGTGTAAAGGGTACTAAATTTTTAACCTGTTTGATAATTGGTGATTGTGGTAAAGGAGTAACTCCTTCCGAATTTGCCAGTGATAAGGAAAAGATCAAAGAGTATTGGGGATGGATAGATGGTAATCAGGAAGCTATTGAAAGGGCCATTCGGAAATATGCTAATGCGCTATGTGATACTGTTTATAAATATAATTATGACGGTTTTGATGTTGATTATGAGCCTACCTATATGCCTGAGGGGAATATTTTGGATAATAAAGGTAATATGATAATCTTTATAGATGAGTTAAGCAAACGTCTTGGACCAAAATCTGGGACGGAGAAACTGTTGGTTTTGGATGGTGAATTAAGAAATATTCCAGGTCAATTAGGACCATGTTTTAATTATCTGATTAATCAAACATATAAAAAAGCAAGTGATGCAGCACTTGATGAGAAATTTATAGATCATGGAGTTGTAAGTAACTTCTCCGGGCATCTTACAGAAGAAGAAGTGACAAGAAGATATGTTGTGACAGAAAACTTCGAGAGTGTTTTTAATGCGATGGAGGGGGGATACCCTTATGTAGACCGATATGGAAATAAGATGATGTCATTAGAAGGCATGGCGCGTTGGCAACCTACTAATGGATTCGAAAAAGCAGGATTCGGATGTTATCGAATGGAAGCGGAATATCCTACTAGCCCTGAATATAAGTGGATGCGTAATGCAATACAGGCTGTTAATCCATCGTTAAATACATTAATAAAAAAATAATATAGGATATGAACACACATTTTTATATTAAGACCTTGATTTTTGCTCTAATCATTACATTAGGGGGAATACTTGAAGGATGTAATGATGCAAAGTATTCTGTTTTAGGAGTACATGGTTATTTGAAAGAGGCACAAGGCTCATTAGGACATAAAGTGACAGTAATGGCTACAGGAACTACTTCTACTTCTTTAACGGTATGTATTAGTGATAGGGTTCAGGAGACTTGTATGTTTAAACTAATTCCGGACCAATCTGCGTTAGATCGTTATAATGAGATGAACGGTACTTCATTTATTATGCTACCTGAAGATCATTATACGCTTCTTGAAACAATAACTATTGATAAAGGAGAATATGAAGCGAAAAATGTCAATATAAGTATAACCCCTTTTAGTGAAGAAATGAATAGCTCGGGTGAATCGTACGCTATACCTCTCAGGTTAGAGAATATAGATGGTAATATACCGACAATGGGGCAAACATCAACTTATGTGATTGCAACGGGAAGTATTATTAAATTTTCAGCACCGTTATTAGGTGGGACAAATTCGACGATCAGTGTTGATATGACACCGGGTCCTATAACAATGAATGAATATACTATCGAAATGCGCTTTCAGTTATCGGGATTTGTAAATCGTAATATGGCGATGTTTAGTGCAGATAATGCTTTTGTTCGGTTTGAAGATCCTCAAACCACCCATGATTTAATTCAGATCGTAGGAAAAAATAGTGTGTATCTAAATGCTATAACTCCTTTTGAAGCTAATAAATGGCAACATTTGGCAATCACTTATGATGGAAGTAAACATCATATTTATGTAAATGGGAAACATGATGCAGAAAAGGCTATATCTACCGGGGTTGAGGAATTTACTACGATAAGTTTTATTGCAACGTCGCAATTTTCTAAAGCTAAATGTTTGATGAGTGAAGTACGTATATGGGATAAGGCTTTGAGTGAAAATCAATTGAAAAATAATATGGTCGTTGTTTCCCCTAAAGCTGACGGCTTGAGGGCCTACTGGAAAATGAATGAAGGTTCGGGAAGGATTTTTGAGGATGCAACGGGAAACGGATATACGGCAACCATTGGTAAAGATATAGAATGGATTCATGATATATTATCTACGGATGTATCTACTCCCTGGGAATAAATCATAAAAATGTAGAATCAAAAAAAGATAGATATGGAAAAGAATATAAGACTTTTGATAATATGGTCTATTATCAGTATCATTCCTTTGTTTTCGTCTTGTGAAAACGAAGATGAAATTAATGAATGGTCTGCTAATTACGTATACCTTCAGAAAGAAAATCATTTTGCCCCGATTGGTGTTTTCTCTTTGTCTCATAACCCTGAAGGTATTCATGGCGATGAAGTGACATCAAATTTTTATGCAAAGCTGCGGGAGCCTATAGCTGATGATGTGAATATTCGTTTGGTAGTGGAAAGTACAGATATTCCGATTGAAAAAATAAAGATTTCAAAATTAAATGTTGTGATTCCAGCGGGTGAAATAGAATCAGAAGAGGTTACAGTGGAAGTGGCAGATTGGGAATTTGCGGAAAATGATAAAGATTCTAAAGACTATAAATTTAGAGTTAAGATAGAGTCTATTCAAACAGCTGAAAAGAATATTCTTATAAGTGAGCTGCAAAAGGAATTGGTTATACCAACTAGTAAAATGGCATATAGTCCCATTATTAATACTAAACCTGAAAATTGGGTTGCGTTGGATCGTAGCGGTTGGAATACATCGTCAACAGAAACCTATTATAATTTTTGGGGACCGAAATATAAACCTGAATATGCTATTGATGGAAATATGGGGAGTGTATGGTTTGCCTATGCAAGGAATTATAGAAGTAATAAAGATAAGAAGTGTTGGTGGAAGGCTGTTTTAGATACTCCTTCAAGGATTCATGGTTTTTCTATAACTAAACAATCCGCCCAAGGTCCTGCATATAATGTCAAGCAGGCAATTGTTCAATACAAGAGGGAAGGTGATGAGCTATGGGCAAATGTAGGTATGGAACTGAATTTTGGAGAATTTGATGGAGATAATCCGCAATATGTTCTGTTTAATTCTCCTCTTGAGGGTGTGAAGGAGTTCAAAATTGAAATACTGGAACCGTCGGCAAATTCTACAGGTTTTTCAGAATTGAATCTATATATGGATTCCGAGTCCAATTAAAAAGATATGATTTGATGGAAGTAAACTTATTCTAAGTCATTTTAATTCTTTTATCTCACTGCTGAAACGCTGTATTTGGCAGTGAGATTTTATAATTTTCAAAAGATTTTAATGGCGAAGGTAGAATGTGAAGGTTATAATTGGAAGATTGGACTTTGGATTTGTGTCAATATAAGATTGATATAAGTAATTGTGATTGAATATTTATCTGATATTAAAGAATTATGTTTAGAAAGATTGTCGTGCTTTTTGCCATTTCTTGCATGCGCTTTGATCAAGTTAACAGCAGCAAGCGATGTATTGAAATGAAAATCCAACTTTCTGAATGAATAACTTTTCAAAGCATCGGTTACGATTTCCTCATATAGTTCAAGTCGGGTTCTGTTCATTTCTTGAATGTGTGGTAAGATATTATTAAAGAGAATGAACATCAGTCACTTGACCTATTTTGTTTTGCAGTACTTTATCAGAGGATTTGTTTGTTGTCAACGGATTATCTGTAAGATTAACAAAGTATTATTGTATTAATTATGAAAAACATGAATGTAAAATTTGGATTGTTGTTAGGCTGTCTGTTTCCTTTGAGTCTGACAGCGCAGGTCACTGAGAGGGAGCGTCCGAAGGAATGGGACCAACTGATAACTGGAGCTCGCTACTTGGATCGTTTTGAAGCGATGCCCGATGGGAAATTGGAAATTCAAACCTGGGGAGCCGAACAGGTTCGCCCCCGTTTTGTTGACAATGGTATCGAATGTCCGGAGTGGTCGTTCTGGGGTGGAAACATCCTGAAAGGAGAGGACCGAAAATACCACCTATTTGTGTGCGGATGGCCCGAAACGGCTTCTAAGGGTCATATGGAATGGCCAAACTCAACCGTATTTCATGCAGTGAGCAGCCAACTGCATGGCCCTTATGAGATAACCGATACCATAGGGAAGGGACACAATCCGGAAGCTTTCCGTCTCAAAGATGGTCGGATTGTGGTGTATGTCATCAACGGATATTATGTAGCTGATCATATAAACGGACCGTGGAAATACGGGAAATTCAAGTTTTATCCCCGTGACCGCCGCATCATCGAAGGTCTTTCTAATTTAAGTTTTGCCAAGCGTCAGGATGGATCTTATTTGATGGTCTGTCGCGGGGGAGGTATTTGGGTCAGTCGCGATGGCATTGCACCCTATGAACAGCTCACTGATCAGCGGGTGTATCCGTCGGTAGCCGGTGAATTTGAAGATCCGGTTATTTGGCGCGATTCTTTGCAGTATCACTTGATTGTGAACGATTGGCTGGGACGCATTGCTTTCTACCAACGTTCGAAGGACGGCCTTCATTGGATAGTTGAACCGGGTGAAGCGTATGTGCCTGGTATTTCTTTCCATCGTGACGGAAAGGTGGAAAAGTGGTTCAAGTATGAGCGGCCTAAAGTATTTCAGGATGCGGAAGGCCGAGTAGAACAGATGAACTTTGCCGTTATTGATACAATTAAGTGGGAAGATCATGGTGGAGATCGGCACAGTTCAAAAAACATTTGCATTCCAATGAACAAAGGGTTGCTGCTGAGTGTGCTCAATTCAAAGCCCATTACAGCGGATACCCGAACTATTGAGGTGATGGTGAAGGCTGAGTCTGGTTTTGATCCCCACCGTGACATGGATGTGGCTTCGTTGCGTTTTGGTTCTTTTCGAGAGGTCAATTACGGTAAAGGTTGTCGGGTGATTCAGACAAGACGTTCAGGAAAAGACCTAATTTTGGTCTTCGATGGCAAAGGCAGTGGTATCACGACTGATGAGTTTGCTCCTAAACTGATAGGAAAGGACAAAGAGGGGCGGATGCTCTATGGATATGCCCGTCTGCCTTATGTGGATTATTTACCTCCTATATTGTCGGCTATGCGTCCGGTATTTGTTCCTTCCCAGAAAAAGGTGCAGGTAGAGGTACAGAACTTTGGTCTGTCGCCGGCTTCCGATTTTGAAGTGGAGGTGTTCCAGAACGGAGTGTCGATGGGGCGTTCTCCCATTAGTACTCTTCAATCGTATGAAAAGGAGATGATATCCTTTACTCCATCCGATGGAAGTTGGTCTGAACGGGGTGATTATCAGGTGAAGTTTGTGAGGGAAGGCCAGGTGGTTGAGACAAACAATTTCAGATGTAAGGAATAGTACGGATAATCTCTCATTCTCTCGGTCCTTCCTCATTCATGCCGAAATATTATCCATGAAAATAAACATATTTTCCATCATTCAATTGCTGAGAAATAACTTATTTTGCAAAAAGCACAGTATCCGGAAGTGAATTAAAACGATACACAAGCATATTAATCATGATACACATAAAGAAAAGAAATATCCAACTGGACTTCTGCTTTACCCCAACAAAGGTCAACTAACAAAGTTTAACGATGAAACAGCATCCATTAGCCGGATGCGAAATAAAATAACATATAATTTACAAAAAAGACATGAGAAAAAACAAGAAAAAAGCCCAAAAGACATGTATGCTATTCCTAGTCCTGCTGACAGTAGGATTTTTGGGAATCCTTCCCACACAGGCCCGTCCGCGCGCCAAAAGAGTCGTTATCCTGGCCCTGGATGGTATCTCGGTTCCGGGATTCATCCAATCCCAAACTCCCCACTTGGACACCTTGCTGGCTGAAGGTGCCCTGTCAACCGACACCCGTGTGGTGATGCCCTCTGTAACCTTACCCAACTGGACCAGCCACCTCACCGGCAGCGGACCGGAACAACATGGCGTTGTAGATAATGGATGGGAAATCAAGAATAAAAACTTTCCCCCAGCCGTTTCCGATGAGAAAGGTTATTATCCATCGGTTTTTCAGGTTTTGAAAGAAGCAATTCCTCGTTGTAAGACAGCTTTCTATTACAATTGGATAAACCTGCTCTATCCCTACAATCCGACCTATCTGGATGAGGTTAGCTACCTGGAAAAAGATGCTTATGTGCCCAATTACGAGAAGGCCCTTCATTTCCTGATAACCCATCAGGACGCCCCTACCTTGGTCTTCCTTTATTCGGTACATACCGACCATGCAGGCCATGCCGAAAAATGGATGTCGCCTGTCTATATCCGCTCCATTGAAGAAGCTGATGCCGAAATCGGTAAATTCCTGGACCAACTGAAGAGAGAAGGACTGTATGAAGACACCCACTTTCTGTTTCTCTCGGACCATGGGGGCACCGGACCGGGCATCCGCAAAGGATTTAAACTGACCGAACCCAACAATACTGTCAATACGGCTGCCACTATCCTGCATCTGTTCAAGGTAAAACAGCCCAACGTCTGGACAGGCGAAGTTCCGATGTCGATCTTTAAATAAACCGACAAGACACAAGGATATATTAATAATTTTAAACACACTAACAGATTCATCCATGAAGAAATATCTGCTTACTGTTTTCTTGCTAACAATAGCCATTCCCACCCTAGGCCAACATACCGGGCGCATATTTGTGGACCGTAACCAGAACGGATTATTCGATGCGGGCGAAAAAGCCTTGAAAAACATCGGTGTATCCGATGGACTGAACGTAGTGAAAAGTGACAAAGACGGTCGTTTCACGCTGCCAGGACATCCGGGCGAACGATTTATCTTCATCACCACCCCTTCAGGCTACCTGACCAAAAACCGACATTACCAGCCCATACTTCCTTCAACCCAAAGCTACGACTTCGGACTCATGCCCTATAATGCGGGCATAGCCAAAGACAAATCGCATCGCTTCCTCCAAATAACCGATACTGAAATCTTCAACACCACGCAAAACGAACGTTGGGTAGCCGACCTACGTGCCTATGCCAATAACGAAAAGGCGGCCTTCATCATCCATACCGGTGACATCTGCTACGAAAAAGGACTCAAGGAACATATCCGGTTGATGAATACCGACAATATGGGCGTACCCGTGTTCTACTGCATTGGCAACCACGACCTAGTCAAAGGAAAATATGGAGAAGAAGTGTTCGAGAAATATTACGGACCGGTCTATTATTCATTCGATGTGGCCGGAGTACACTACATTGTAACCCCTATGCCAGGCGGTGACCACCAACCGGGATATACCCGCGACGAAGTGGCCCGATGGCTGAAGAACGATCTGGCTCAAGTAAAGAAAGGCACACCGGTGTATATCTTCAATCACGACATACTCACCACCGGTGACCGCTTCATCTACCAAGGAAAAACAGAAAGCATAGACCTGGATGCACACAACCTGAAAGCATGGATCTACGGACACTGGCACATCAATTTTAAACAAAAGCAAGGGAAAGTATGGACCGTCTGTACTTCATCGACAGACAAAGGGGGCATTGACCACTCGAAAGGAAGCTACCGCGTAATAAAGGTGGATCGCAAGGGTGACTTCACCTCCGAATTGCGCTATTGTTACCTGAACCGTCACTTGTGTATTTCCACTCCTACCCAGCAGACTGCCAGCACCACCCTGACTGTGAATGCCTATTCTTCTATCTCACCTATCCGACGAGTAACCTATACCTGCAAGGAAGGCAACCAGATACTCTGGAAAGACAAGGCATTGATCCCGCAAACCGACTGGACCTGGACTACCCAATTGCCGTTAGCCAACAAACATGTCGGAAAGAAACTGACCCTTGAAGTAACTTCCCTTCAGGAAAACGGCGAAAAAACGACTGAAACACGCACCTTTACTTATATACCCGAAAAGCCAACCACCAATTTGGGAAGCGATTGGAACAACCTGTTGGGCAACTCCAGCCATAGCGGTGGTGTATCGAGTGCCAACCTTGACCCGACCCTTACCCTAAGATGGGTAACCAATGTGGGTGCTAACCTATATATGACCTCCCCCTTGATTCACCAGGGGAAAATCTATGTGGCTTCGGTGGATGAAGATGCCAAAGGGCAAGCCCACGTTTATGCACTGGATGCTCAAACAGGCAAAACGGTCTGGAAGCACCCCGTACGTGCCTCAGTAAAGAACTCCATCGCCATCGCTGCCGGAAAAGTCTTTGCACAAGACATACTGGGACACCTCTATGCCTTGAATACGGAAACAGGCACCGTGGAATGGGAAGCACAACTGCCAATCAACACACCGCCAGGACTCATTGACGGACTGACTGCCACAGACCAAATCGTCTATGCCGGCACTGGAAAAGCCCTCTCGGCTTTTGATGCAGCCAGCGGAAAACTCCTGTGGAGAAATGATGCATGGAACCAACGCGAAGGTACAACTACCACCCTTTCAGCTAACGCAGACGTCGTCATCGGATCGGTTCAATGGAGTGCGCTCTATGCCAACGACGCCCGCAATGGCAAACTTCTGTGGCAACGAAACGACAACGGTCTGCGCAACCGAGGAGCTTCAGCAGCCATCCACGACAATCTGCTTTACCTGACTTCAGAAAAAGCTTTTTTCATCCTAGATGCAAAAACCGGTCGCACAATCGTACGCAAAGACTTGGGCTATAGTGTCGACGTTACTTCTACGCCCTTGCTGACCGACCATGAAATCATCTTCGGTTCCGCCCAACGAGGACTGGTGGCCCTCGACAACCAAACCCTGGAAGAACGTTGGAATTGTCCGGTAAACAATGCCTTGATTTACACAGCACCCTATACCCGCCCCGTATCAGGCACCATAGAAACTAGCCCCCTGCTGGCTGGAGATTTGGTTTGGGTAGGAGCCTCTGACGGTTGCATTTATGGAATCGATAAGCGACAAGGACAAATCAAATGGAAACATGCCACCGGTGTTCCTGTATTCGGCAGTTTAGCCGCTTCAGGCAACGTACTTGTTGCCACCGACTTCGGTGGAAACGTGTACCTGTTTCACACCTGTTCTATGAACAGAAAACCTCTCGCAAAAAATAACAAAAAACAATAGAACAATCACGTTATGAAAAGAAAACTTTCCAACCGTATCAGACTGGTCTGTACAGTCCTAATGATGCTGGCAGGATTCTGTGCCTGCCAGACAAACCCAGAGAAACCCGTCAGATTTGCCATTGCATCGGACTTCCATGCACCCGATATTCCCGACGGCGAACAACGTGTTGCAGCCTTTATCCAGGCTGCCAACGACGAAAATGTGGATTTCATCATCGAATTGGGCGACTTCTGCCGCCTCGATAGTGCCAGCCAAGTGTACCGCGACCTGTGGAACAGTTTCCCTGGAGGTAAACATCACGTCATCGGCAATCATGATATGGATCGTTATACCTACAAGGAATACACCCAAGGTATGAATATGCCTGGACGCTATTATTCGTTCGATCAAGGCGACTTCCACTTCATCGTATTGGACGGAAACAACCTCTTCGACGGAAAAGGATACACTCATTACGCAAAAGCCAACTATTATGTAGATGCCAAGAAAAGAGCCTATATCGACCCCGAACAGATGGAATGGCTGAAGAAAGACCTGGCAGCTACCGATAAACGGTGCATCCTCTTCTCACACCAAAGCATCGAACAGGCTCTGAACAACGGTGCAGAAGTACGCAAAATCCTAGAAGCGGAAAACGAACGGACCGGTTTCAAGAAAGTTGTTATGGCCTTCGGCGGCCATAACCATAGTAACTACAGCAAAGAAATCAACGGCATCACCTATGTACAAATCAATAGCGCCTCATACGTATGGATTGGTGAACCCACTCAGAGCGAAAAGCGCTATTCCAAAGAGGTGAACGACCGATTCGGCGGTATCTTGAAGTATTCGATGACCTATACCGAACCTCTGTATGCCATCGTTACCCTCAACTCCAATGGAGCTACACTCAAAGGAAAGAATGCCGAATTCATGCCCCCCACCCCCGAAGAGCTGAATATGAACGACTCGGTGGGCGTATTCCCGCTGGTATCCTCCATTCAGGATATAAACGTAAAATTCTAATCAAGATATAAACTTTCCAGATATGAACCTCCTAACTTATCTTTCAAAAATTCAACAACCATTCCCTACAATGACCATACGGTCGAAAGCAATACTTTCTCTTATCTGCCTATGTGCATCGACATATATTTGGGCACAATCGTCGCCAAAGCATTCTATCAATCTGGTGTTCATCGGGAACAGTATCACTCAAGGAGCCTTGTTGACAGACCCGCTCCACGAAGCACCACCAGTGCGCACCGTAGAATGGCTTAACCAACAACCGAACATCAGCGAAGTACATTACTCCAACCAAGGGGTGAGCGGGAATACCACGGTCGATTTCTTACCAGCCATCGAAACCTGCTTTCCCAAAGTAGTGGCTGCTATGCAAGGGCTGGTACAGGCACATCCCAACGCACTCCCGGTATTCTCTATCATGTTGGGCACCAACGACAGCGCGTGCTCCGGCACGCTGGGTGCCCCTGTCTCGGGACCTCAATACTACACCAACCTGAAGGCCATCATAGATGAACTGCTGATTCACTTTCCCCTAGCACATTTCATCCTGCATCGCCCCATTTGGTACAGCGAAAACACCTACAACGGTGCACGTTACCTAGCCGAAGGCCAGAAACGGCTGGCCAGCTACACACCCCAACTAGCGAAGTTGATTGGACATTATGCCCAAGTCCGACCCGACCAGGTGCATGAAGGCGACACCCAGGCTGCTGCTTATTTCGAACGCCACCATACCACCGAACTAATCCCCGAAAAAGGTTTTGCCGGAACATTTTACCTCCATCCAAATGCCCAAGGAGCTCAAAAACTAGCACAGTTATGGGGAAAAGCCATCTACCGGGTTTTATATCAAGCCCAATAAACAGGAGACAACCAGCCCCTTTGTAATTCTCTAACACCCAACAGGGGAGCTCTCACGAGCTCCCCTGCTGCAATTTGGGGCAGACATTCTCCTATACATTCGTCACCCAATACGTTCACCGACGATACTGCGCAACGTTATTTGTTGATATTCAGCATTGATGAATATATTGAGTTTTATTCACATTATTGTAACAAATATGCTATGCGGATTATATGACTATTGTAAACAGTCAATGTGATACCTTGTCGACATATTTACCATCCATAGTATACAAGAAACTGTTAATTTCGATCAAAATTTGATCAATATGCCTCATGTCCACGATTTCTATCTTATCGTATGGTTCGAAAAAGGAATGGGTAAGCACATGATAGACTTTAAGGAATATGATGTGCAAGACGGAACTTTATTTTTTGTATCTCTGGGGCAAATTCATCAATTTAAAGAAATGTTCCGTTACAAAGGATATGGTATTGTATTCTCAGAGGACTTTCTATACAATATGAGTGAGATGATACATAAGTATATTAGGAACGAAATTTTTGGTTCATTCAAAAGTTCTTTTATTTGTTATATTGACAAAATCAACTTGATAGAAGATGTCCAACAGCTATTTAATGTACTCTTAGATGAATACGAGAACGGGAATCAACTCTTTGGTCATCAGGATAAATTAGCACTGCTATTATCTAATTTGATTATATTCTTGAAACGACATGGCACTTGGAGTTATCAGTTTAAAGACGAAAAAATGGACAATGATTATTGTTACTATCTGAATTTCATAGACTATGTGGAGGGACATTTCAAACAAATGCATGAAGTAAAAGAATATGCGAAAGCACTTAACCTGTCTGTAGGAACATTAAACAAAGGTGTCACAAAGGTCAGTGGCAAGCGTCCTTTGGAAATCATAAACGAGCGAATTGCTCTTGAAGCCAAACGAATACTGAGTTATTCGTTAGAAATGACGGTAAAACAAGTGCAGATATGCTGGGATTTTCAG
>ENA-ORTV01002040-ORTV01002040.1-human-gut-metagenome-genome-assembly--contig:-NODE-2040-length-20057-cov-14.645085_pt1 | contig 20057 bp, 19 predicted proteins | sample MGYA00241915_ERZ509194 | MGnify/ENA primary metagenome ERZ509194 (study PRJEB26280, sample SAMEA2338810) | human gut metagenome | biome: human gut; feature: human-associated habitat; material: faeces... | reverse complement strand
TTGAAGCGGCCCGCTCACTGAGTACCACCACAGTGATTGGGCCGTTTTGCTTTTTTAAGGTTAACGAGGGATGTTCCCACGATCGCGGCAAGCAAACGAATCCGCAATAGCAAAACCTGAAGCGCGGGCATATTCTCCCATGTTTTGGAAGAGCATGCCCGCTTTGTTTCTGGAGGCTCTGGGCCGCTTTCTTTTGAAAGCGGCTTTTTTCTTGTCCGACAAAAGAAGAATTCTTTTTCGAGCTCAAGACTACTAAAAAGTGTTACAATATTCGAGTGGCGAAATTTGCCGAAACGGCATTTGACCGTATGTCTTTATCATTCAAATCTTTGGTTTAGTTGTGCTGAGCAGAATTCATTTTCGTCGAGTTGCAATGAGCCTTTCAATGATTGCGCTCATGGTTTCTCATGAAAATGCAGAAGCCTTTTCGTTGAAAGGAACCGTTTTCGATCAAGTAGGCCAGGAGGCCAATATTGATCCGGTGCTCTTGTATTCAATTGCGTTGTGTGAATCCGGCTTTAATCCGTCGTCAACCAAAATGGTAGCTCCCTACCCTTGGGTTTTGCGAACGCCGAACAAGCCCATTTATTCACAGACCGAAAAAGAGGCGAGGGCACGATTGTCTGCAATTCTGAAAAAGAGCAATGCAGTGGATGTCGGACTCATGCAAATCAATGTTCGATGGCATGGTCATCGAATCAAGAATGCAGAGGATCTACTGGATCCTTTGACGAACGTTCGAATTGGAGCTGACATTCTGAATGAGAACTTTGCAAGGCATCCTCATGACGCCATTCAAGCTATCGGCAATTACCATTCATTTCAGTCGGATCGAGCTCGTAGTTACGGCTTGACTGTGTGGCGAGTTTTTTCAACCTTGAAGGCTTGGCATGACTAATTTATCTTTAATCACGACCCCGGATTTAACCCAAGACACAATGGGAAAGGTGGCTCAGTGCCGTACAAACATTATCTCCATCTACCGTGAATTGACGGCGGATGACCGATTCGAGACGGAACCGGGAGCGAGTTTTCCAGTCAACGTGATGAATCAAACACTGTTCGAATTGGTTCAAACGATGATTGGCAAGGACAAGGAACACGCGACCATTGCACAATCCTTCCTGAATTGCGACAGGCTGATGTTGGACAAGTTGGCCGATATGTCCTTCCCTCAATTCAGTCGGATCTGCTGCCATCATTTCGTCGGGTTCAAGTCCAACATGGCAACTGAAGACATCATGTCGGTGCTCGATGGGGATATTCGACCCAATGGCATAGATGTCTGCCAAGCTGAAAAATTTCGTTTTATTTCCATGTACTGGATGGAGATCTGGCGCAATGTTCGTTCGAACTATCTGAACACACGCTTTTGCACGCAATTGGACGTTGACGTTCTCAATAAATTGAGCGTGACCAGTGCGGATAAGATGATCGCTTTTCTCTTCGATGCACGCCACAGTTTTGTCCCAATGTTCGATGTCGAACAGATATTGTCGTTCGAGAAGTCAATTCCTGCGGGGGGGGGGAGAATCTATTAACCGATTGTCTTCCAAAGGAAATCCCGAATCTCGGCATTAAATATTACAAGAAAGGCAGGAAGTCGAACGAAACCGGCGAAGCTGTGACGGAGGCGGGGCCCATCGGCCATATCACCGTCAATTCCGCTCGTGTGCGTGCAGAAGATGAATTTCTTCACCACGATGTTGTCCTGCAGCATTTATTGATGTTCCATCGGCTCGGGCAAGGCCAATTACAGTCGAGTCGATCCAGTCGGATGGCCGATTTCAAATTCGACCTTCAACCATTGCCATCCGTAACCGATTTTGCCCATTATCTGATTGATCGCGCTCAGGTTGAGCCGTTGTATTTCAAGCGCCAGCTTCGTCTGAAAAAGCAGATGGGCTATCACCTCGCGCTGCTGGGCGGCTCCCGCAAACATATTCGCCTATTCTGCGGCCTCTCTGATTCGCAGGCCCGCACGACTTCTGAAAACGGCTTGGCCGAAAGTTTCTTGATTCTGGCGGAATTGCCGGGGCTCGAATCCTCGCGCATTCTTTGGCAGATTCTTGCAAGTCAATTCGGCGTCTTTTATTGGAACCTTGCCGGATCGCGCATGCTCACGGACGTTGTGTTCGATGCCGTGCTTGAAGCCTGGTTCAACGTTCTGCAATTCTTCTCCAAGCCGGAGTGGAATCTGATTGTCCCCTACGCCGCGAACATCGGTCTTTTCCTTGACTGGGCTCTGTGGTTCCGTGAAGGTCGTCTGTCGTTCCAACAATGCCCGCACTGCCACCTGGTCTATGTGCAGCAGGAAACCGTCTGTCCGGACGATCACGACTTCATGAATGCGGCTCCTGTGGCCAAGAAGCACGGCTCACCTGTTGATCAGAACTACGATACCGTGCCGGACTGTCCCTACTGTCGGCTCAAGTTGGAAATCTCGAAAAAGAGGCCAAGTTCCCGCAATTAATCGGGAACCTCTTGAAAAAGTTCCTTTATGTTAGGATAATGGGGTTACTTGGCATCAAGTTCCCGCAATAATTGGGGAGGATGCCAATTTTTTCCCATGCAAGGGAAGACGGAACCATTGCCTATGGCATGTTCCCGCAATAATTGGGAACATACTGGCGGCCATGATCGGTCATCAAGTAGAATAACGCACGGGAACATACATGATGTTCCCGCAAAGATAATCATTACGGGAGAGAACGGTGACTCAAGAGACGGAAGAGTTCGACTTTGAAAAGCTGCTTGACCTCGAAAATGTGGAGGCGCGGCAAGCCTTGTCGCCGGTGTCGTTGGAGAATGTGTCGCACAAGTTCGCGAGACAAGCACTTCAGGACATCTCAAAGGAGATGGAGGGGCTTTGCTGTCGGGCCATGACGGAGGTCGACCAGTTCGCGGCCGCAAACGATGCTGCGGAGAAAGGCGACAAGACGACGCTTCGGTGCAGGGTTCGTAAGAAGGATTCGACGCTGGAGATCAGTTGGGAGCGACAGTTCTATTACGAACGCAAATCTCCGCCTGGGAAAGACAGCAAGGCACCGTGTTTCGTTCGGGAATCCGAGGACGGAAAAAAGCGTCTTTATGGACTGAAATCTCAGCATATCCGAAAGGGCATGCAGGATCGCTACCCGAGACGGTCGCTGACCTATAAAACCGAGCCTGAGTGGGCGACGGATACGGCGGATCAAATGGAAGAAAAGTTTGAAATTCTTCGCCGTCAGATTCGAATGCTCGGGCAAATTCGAAAGCTTCTCTACCATTACGATCAATTGTCGAAGCGATACTATGATTTAGTCGTCGGAGATGATGAAAATCCAAAACGTCTGAAGCCGGTTGTGGCATCGCAAAAAGACGCTCAAGACGAAGAATCGAAATCGGAATAAAAATACCAACATCAAGCAGTCATTCAATTCAAGGGATATTCAGTATGGGTCGCATCATCGCTTTCGCAAACCAAAAGGGCGGCGTGGGCAAATCCACCATGACGGTTCAAGGGGCTTTCTATTTCGCCCTTCAGGAAAAGAAAAAAGTTCTTGTCGTCGACATGGATGCTCAGGCCAATTCGACTGCGACGCTCATCGGGCGGAAAACGCCGTTGACCAGTACGCGTTCCGAACATTTGTTTGATCGTGAATTGGATGAATTGAAAGTCCAGAAGACAGAATTCGGCATTGATGTCATCGGATCGAGCCTGACGGATGACGACGGCTATGATGTTGAATCCCTGCCGGTTGAAATGGCCGCATTGCCGTCCATGCATTTGGAAAAACTGCGCGACCAATACGACTACATCTTCATTGATTGCCCACCGACTTTGGGCCGGCGCTTATTGTCTGCCCTCCTCGCTGCGGATTATGTGATCATGCCGGTCAAATTGTCGGGCTATGCCGTTGACGGTCTGCAGCGTCTTTTCAATACGTTGGTGACGATTAAGGAAGGCTTTAATCCTTCGTTGGAAATTCTTGGCGCAATCATCAATGAATACGACGGCACGGCGGCTCATCGAATTGCTTTGACCGAAGTGCAGGAAGCATTGCCTGGATTGGTGTTTGACCATTATTTGCGCCACCGCTCTCCCATTGACATGGCCAGTCGAGGCGAGCCGGTTTGGAAAGTCCGCAATGGTCAAAGAGCGGCAGAAGAATTTGCGGCCATCTTCAAGGAAATGAAGCAGAAGATCATCAAGTTCGAAAAGAACAAAAATAATTGAGAGAGAGGTTACGAATGCCAGTCGATATGGAAAAATGGAGCCAATTGGGCTCGCTCAAAGATCTGCGCAAGGATTTCGATGACACGCCCAAGGGCAAGCGCCTGCGTTCTCTCAAATTGGAAGAGGTTGTCAGCGTTGCTCAGGTTCGTCATATCTTTACCGGACTTGAGGAATTGGCCGAAAGCATGAAGGAAGTCGGCCAGCAAAGCCCGATTGTCGTTCGTCCTAAGAATGCGGACGGCAAATTCGTCATTCTTCAGGGCGAACGCCGCTGGCGTGCCGCACGTCTTGCCGGCTTCAAGCGAATTGATGCAATTGTCGTCGAAGGCGAAGTGGAGACACAGGAGCGCATTCTCGGGCAATTGACGGAAAACATTCAGCGTGACGACATGCGTCCGCTTGAAATTGCCGCCGGCATTAAGGAATTGCTGGATGCGGGTCTAAAGGGCAAGGAAGTCGCTGCCAAGCTTGGCCGCAAGCCCAGCTACGTCGTGCTCTATCGCGATTTGCTTGATTTGCCTGAAATGGTTCGTCAATTGGCCGTGCAGGACAAAATCAAAGACGCCACGACGCTCCAGATTCTAAAGAAGATTTATTTCGCCCGTCCGGACATTGCCGAGGAATTGATTCGCGAGCATTTGGATGACGACGGCGGCATGACCCGCACGATGGCTCGTTCTCTGCTGAGTCGTTGCCAGCAACCGAAGGAAGAGCCCAAGCCCGAACTCGCGCCTTCCGACGATTCCGCGACCAAGAAAAAGGCTTCTCCCTACGATGTGATCCCCAAGCAGGAGGAAAAAGAAGAGGAGCCCGCCGACGCGGATCCGGACGATGTCGAAGTCGAGGACGAGGGATTTGATGAGGGTGAGGAATCCGGTACCGATGAGCCGCGTGTTCCTTCGTCCACATCCACTGTTCGCCATAAGCTTCGCAACGAAGGCGAAGAGATCAGCCCTGAAGACTTTGAGCTTCCTAGCGCGGAAAACACACTGCCTGCCGGCGGACGCCGCGTGCAACCTGCGCAGGTGAACATCAAGTTGAGCATCATCGACGAGTCGTCCAACGACGTGCTCTACGGCATTCTGGTGCCCGACGTGGTGTCCGACGATCCGTCTGAAATCTGCGTCTTCAGCAACGGTCGCCACATGTTCTGGCCGGTGAGTCAGGTGCACATTGAGTCGGTCGCCGAACTCAAGGACGAAACCTTGGCCGGCTGGTGATCGGCGCAGGCATCTAGGCAAAGAGGAAAAGGCTCGCTTCGGCGGGCTTTTTCCTTTTCCTGCCGAGGATGGAAAGAACCGCATTTCTTGTTCGCAAGCGAACAAAACCCCAGTGTCCGGTTGCCGCAAACAAAAGGCGCTCGACAAAGCGAGCGCCGAGAGGCCGAGCGGGATGTCGCTCAAGGCTGTTGTTCTTCCGGTTCGTCTCGAATCGAGAGTTGAACCCAAATGGTCCGGTCAACCGTCCAAAGCAACAGGCTCATAATGCAGGCCGCCAGGAGATGCAGGAGGACGAGAGCGACGTTGACGAAGGCTGTGGCCCAGTCACTGATTGCCGTTTCATGAACGTAGGCCACGACGGCGAAGCTGGCGTAGAGAACGATTGCGGCTCCGATCAGACCGCGCAGCCACTTTGAGCCTTGGGGAAGGGTGTGACAACGCCTCGCGGCAAAGTACCAGGCTGCAGCGATAACGATGAAAGCGGTGGAGATGCAGATTTCGGTCATGCCACGCCCCCGATCTTCGCATGGAACTGCTCCAAATCCTGCTCCTCTTCGTCTGCATCCGAAGCGTCGTCCTTGCAGAAGATGGACTGGATCAGCTCGGTACGATCCATGTTCATCGACTCCCATTCGTCGTAGTAGAGCGGGAAGTCATAAGCCATGTATCGCTGTCCGAGGAACATCAGACGTTGGAAGAGAACATCCAGGGCGTCGGGAGCGTAAAGCGAGAAACGGACAATGCCGACGAAGAATGCCGGGGTCGACATGTTCACGAAGAAGGGCTTCTCCACATCAAGCAATTCGAGGCGAAAGCCTTCATCCGAATAGTCAGGAACGAAGTAGGCGCAACAGGTCTTGCCGCCCTGATCGTAGCCGCCGGCAGCTTCAACGGCAGCGACGGTTTCCTGCCCCCATGCCTTGAGGTTCTTGCTGACGGTCGAACGCGTTTTGTTCGCGACCAGCTCCAAAAAGGATGGTGCGAAGTAAACGGCCATCGGGTGCTTCAAGTCGGCCTTGTCCGCAGGGGCGGCCTGCCACCGGCGGTCGAGGGTCTTGAAGTTCTGAACAGCCAGTACGCCCAAGAGAACCGTCATGAGCAACATCGCAATGATGACAACGAACTCGATGCTGCTAATCTGTGCGTCGGGGTACGCAAGCGACCCAATGCATCCTGTCGCAATCCCTAGCAGGGAAAGGAGGAAGCCAGCGTAGAGCACGCGGTTTTTGACCTTTTGCGTCCCCTTGTAGAAGGGAGCGGTGAAGGTTTTGAGCGTGAGATAAAGAGCGACGTTGAGGCTCAACATCGCCAGCGTAAAGGCTAGTGACAAGGGAATCATATTTTTTCTTCCTGCTGAGGGTTGTTGAAAGGTTTTTTTTTGAAAAAGAGGAAATGGCGCGGCGCTGCCGTTATCCGTCGAGCTCCCGCACCACGATTTCGCGGAGCTTCGCAACGATGTCGGCCCGATAGGCGTCGAAGTACGCGTCCGCCTCGATGACATCAAAGAGGCGAGCCTTGCTCATCTCATCGAGTGCTAGGTTGACGGCCTCTTCGACTTCGGTGAGTTTCGAGCGCTGCAGCGGTTCGCCGCGCCGGCGACGTTCTTCAAGCTCGATGATCAGCGTGAGACCATGCGTTTCGACGGCGCGAAGGGCGTCGTGATCCTCGAAGTTCTTCGTGAGTCGGTGACCGACGAACAGCGTTCTGATGAGCATCAGATAGTCGCCCTCCTCCGCCGCCTCGTAATGGAGCTTGAGGAGGGCATTCCTGGCAACCGCCGTCAACTTCTTCAGGCGGTCGGTCGATGCTTCAATCCCGAGCAAGATATGCGGGATGCGGTTAACGGGCCTTGGCCGATAGGCTTTGTTGCGCTTTTTGGTTTTGGCCATGGTTCAACTCGTCACGCCCGGCACGGGACGGTGTTCGCCGCACCAGCCGATGACGATTTTGTTGAGGTCGGAGAGGAATTCGAAATACACCCGAATCGAGTGGCGCGTATCCGTCGAGACGCCGATCTTGAGATGCCTCACCATGGGGATGTCCCTGTTTTGGAAGCGCCAGGTGCGGGCACGCATCAACGATCTGTTCTGCATGATGGTGTAGCTCTCCCTGCCGGCGTACTCGGACGCCGTGAAGACACGGCGCGCCATGACATCGCCTCCTTCGGCCATCGCATCGACGTAGGTCGTCGCCAGCTTCATGAGAAGCGAGAGAAGACGCCGCCCATTACCGTAGTAGTTGACTTTTCGGGCCGATTCCCATGCGGAGGGAAGCACATGGACTCTGTCGCCATGGAGCGCCGCAACGCACTGAAGCGCTTCTTCGGGCGTTGGCTCGTACTGCGCATCCAGGCAAAGCCTGGAGAGAATGCCTTTGACCGCCTCCTCGTCCAGAACGTTCCCCCTCTTCTCGGATAGATCCGAATTGAGTTGCTTGAGGGAGTCCGTCTCAAGTTTCATTGCCTCGATGCGAGACTCAAGCTCGGCATTGCGCCCCGAGAGATGATCGATCTCGCCTTCGAGGGTGCGAACGCGCTCGACAAGCCTTTCGCTGTCGAGCTGTTGGATTGCAGGGGAGGAGGCTTCGGTCTTCGCAGAATGCGGATGGAAAGCACCCGCACGAGCGGCTTTTGCCTTGGCTTCCTGATGACGACGGTTGCGTTCGACTTCTCGCTTGGCTTTGGAAGCGGATCGAACAGCATCCGCCGCTTCCTGAGCCTCGCGTTGAGCCTTGTCCTTCAGACAGGCGGCGTGATAGAGCTTCAATGCCGATACGCGGTGCGCCCTCAAGCGTTCTTCCTTCGCTATGGGCGTCTCCAGAATATTGGCCACGAACCCGGTCACACGGGTAGGATCGTTTTCTCGAACCTGTTGCAGAAAGGCGGGATATTGCGGAAAGGACATTTTTTCCTCCTGCCAAGGGCATTGAGGTTAAGCACGGTTTTGAGCTTTCGCAGAACACTTGACGGGGGCGACATCTCTTGAGCCGCGCACGAGCAAGGGCGGAATCCAATGGAAGATGAATTCGCGCATATCCTTTTCCTCGGCCTTGGGCCGACGCCCCTTCCAGTACCCATGCCAATGCGCGGAGCGGACGTGCGAGCGGACTTCACGCTTCTTGCCGCTCGGGAGGCTCTGGGATTCGTCATGGACAACGCGGTAGTGCTTTGCCATGTCGTTTTCCATGGACTGCCCGACATTCCAGATGTGAGGCCCCTCAGCAGGGAAAAGGCGAAAGCCCTTCTTGACATGCCGTCCTTCGTTGTTGGCGGGCTTGAGTCCCGGCTTGCGGTTGCTCACGATGTCGGGTTCCGTGGTGCAGAGATAGAGCAGCATCGCCAGGATCGGGCGCATGAGCTTGACGTTGTGGGCGTAAAACGCCTCACGAACCTCTTCGGAGCGATAGAGCGCCAGGTGGTCGACCGATTTGAGGTGCATTGCAGTCTCATCTTCGGGCGTCAAGGGCTTGGTGAGCCAGCCTTCGAAGCGTTGCTTGATGAACGATTCAATCGTCGTCGGCTCCAGTGGCATGGTAAAGGAGGAAAAAAAGCTTTCGCCGTTGTCTTTCACCAAGTTGAGCAACAGTTTCAGCTCTGGCTTTTCCATCGAGATGTCTGCGTTCTGAAGATGCGCCCAGAACCCGACGAGAACGGCGTTGTCATACCGCATCTTGGGCGTCTCGACGTAGATCGACCATTGCGGCAGGCGAAGGAAGACTTCGCAGGGGATGTCACCCTTGAGGGTCGATGCGCAAAGCGCCTTGGCAAAGCTTGGGGCAAAGCGATAAATGCCCTGCGTATAGCGCCAGGGGCATATCGCAGAAAGAATGAGCGCACGATTCGCAATCCAGTCGTCGCGAATGCGTCCTTCAGGAAGTTTTGCGGCATCCGAATGTCCGTTGAAGTAGTCGAGCCATCCTTCGACGGGCACGAAATAGATTTTCGGCCAGTCCGGCAGGCTCTTCCCGCGCTCTGAGAACCACCCTTCGACATAGGGCTGCAGACGCTGGAGTTCTGCTTTGAAGCGGAGCATGACCTTTTCGGGCGCAAAGTCTTCCCAGCGAATGTCCGTTGGGATGGGCCAGTGGGCTTGATCGTCCCACAGAGCGTTGAGAAAACCGGCAAGTTCCTTGGGACTGTAACGTTCAAGCGTGCTCGTTGCTGCGGGCTTTGTAAGGGCGTCCAGGGTTCCGCCGGCCTCGATCAGCATCAGCGCCCTCCTTTGCGGTCTTTCGCGTAGATGGAGGCGTCCTTGCCTTTCTTAGCACCGTAGATTGAAGCATCCTTCCCTTTGGAGTAAACCGCTGCATCCTTGCCATGCCGGGGCGCTTCGGCGCTTTCGCCGCTCAATTCGTCCTGCCATGCCTTGAGCTTGGCGGGGTTGGTCTCGCCTTCTGCATGCTCGCCCCAGAGCACATGCTTGTCGGCTTCTTGACGAATGGCAGCGCCGCCGCGACTTTCTTCGGTTGCATACACGGAGGGCGTGCGCACGTGAACCGGATCAGCAGTCTGTTCGTAGGGAAGCAGAACGGGATCCTTCGGAGCGGGCGGCGGGGGAACCTCTGCGCAGCCCGTCATGAGAGAAGCGGCTGCGGCAAGCGCAAAAATGAGTGTGATCGGTCGGAGAGTGAACATTGTTTTTCCTTCTTTGTTGAGGGGCGCGAAGACGCGATGCCTCATCAAAAAAGGGTAAAACTTGACCTCTCCAAATCACCCGTCGTTTTGGCAAAAAACGCCAAAACGAAACGCAAGCATCAACCGAGTCGAATATGTCGGGAGGATGCCCAATCGGCGAAGAGTTCTCGGCGAGAATTGGCTAAAATGCCCCCTGGAGGTGCGGCGGTCGAGGTCGCGCCTTCCTCCACGTTGTGTTTCTCGGAATGGGTCGGAAAGAATTGGCGGCGATAGCCGTCATGACCGCGTGCAATTGCCGCGGCCAATATGCAAAAAGCCCAGCCGGTTGCAACGGCAGGGCTTTTGCTTTCTTGGGAGGAATGGCGATGAACTCTCACAAAGACTCGCCAATCTCCGTCGAGATTGTAGCACGATGCGGGAGCAAATTTTGCTTTCGCCTGCGCGTAATCGTTCCGGTTGCTGCGTTGCTGTTGCTTTTCTCAGCGGTAAGTAGCTTGGTCGGGTAACCCCGACTTTTCTAAACAACTCCCCTCTAAAGAGGGAAGGTTTCGATATAGCCGAGGCTTTTCGCCTCGGGGATTGCCCCCGATTTGCTGTCACTTCGGCCACGAAATCCTTTCTGACGCAGCCCTTGTACGGCGAGGGACGGAATCCCCCGCCGTCGAAACCTCCTGAACTCGCGCTCAGTGATCCCTTCTCGGGCTTGAATGACTACGACACCGGCGTCAAGCCAGGCTGTTACTCCGGCTAAAACGGCCTCTCGGATCCGTTTCGGGTCGTAGGTTTGTTGATCAAGGTCTGCATACAGCAGGTTCACGCAGGCCGCTGCATCGCGGTCGATCCAGCAGACGCTGGTTCGATCACCGAGCTGTACGCGGCGCTCCCAGAGTTCGTGTTTGACAAAGCGTCCCGTCAACAGATTGTGTTGCGTGGGCTTGAGCTTCTTTGGCGATACAACCTTAACCTGCAAACCGGCGCTTTCAGCCTTGCTCGTCAGTTGGGTGTAGAACGCCGCCGGAGCATGTCGCCCGATGGACTTGCCGAACCGTCCCCTTTGGAACGCCTTGAAAGAGTTGTCCTCCACAATGATGGTGCCCGCATGGCCCAGAAGCCAGTTGCAGACCTCGCCGTGCTCACGCTTGCGCGTGGCCGCCGCAAGGCGATGGGTCTCCGCGAGTTCGGCTCGGAGCTTTTCATAGTGCTTCGAGAAGCGCCATTGAAGCCTGCCGGACTTCACCTTCAGAGACTTCCGCTTCTTGCCATGACGAACCACGTCAACCGTTTCATAGTTTTCGGGGTTCGTCGCCTGACGGCTTCGTTCCATCGCACGCTGGATCTTGCGCACGGCACGGTGATCCGTGTCGGCGTTGGGCGCGATCTGCACTTTGGCAATCTTTCCGTCCTCAGTCGCGTATGTGAGCGATCCTAGGCTGGGGTCGATCGCCATGCGCAGATCCTTGCCGGCGTAGGCATGCTTCAGAGGGCTTGTGCCTTCCGCGATGAGCTGAAGGTCAAAGCACTCCTTGCCCTTACGGACGTTGCGCACAATGCGGCAATACTTCACCTTGCGGGGCTTCGCGGGATCCGTCGGATCCTGAAGAGCCCGGGTGAGCCAGTCGTCGTGCTTGTTGATGCGGACGCGGTACGTATGGCCGGCAAACTTGAAGACCGACTTTTCGGCTTTCCAGATGATTCCGGTTTTGTTGGTCTTGCCTTCAACCGAATGCAGACCTCGCTTGGAGCTGATGAATCTCGGAGAGCCGCCCTTGTAGATGTGGCGTTCCACCGAGATCCAGGCCCTAGAAGCGATTTTTTGACATTCGTTGATGCCAAGAAGATGACCTCGCTCGGAGGCCTTTCGATGTTGAGCGACATCGGCATGGAAGTCGTATTCGCTCAAGCGAAAGCGAATGCGCAGATCTCGGAAAGCTTGTGTCCTTTCCTTGCCCTTCGGCATGACTCTTGCGGCTTGCCACTCGGGGGTTGCGCGCATTTGCTGAACACGATCCCATCCCCCGCCCATGACGGCGTTCTGAAGGTTGCAGCCGAAGCTGAAACTCTTCCTAAGCCATCGGCGTTCTTCGCTTCCGGTAATGATCGGAAGGGTGATGATGAAGGATTTCGTGCTCATGGAAGAACCTTAGCACAGGGTTGCGAAATGAGCGTCCCCTGCGCAGGGGCGCTTTCGGGTATGGATGAGTGCCGCATTCCTCCATCCGAATGAATTCGGAGGCTTCCTGCGGCTGTTTCTGTGAAGCAGGGGCAGTTCGCTTTCGCAGGCTGCCCCTCGCCGTATCCAGACTTTCCGGCGTCGTTTTGGCAAAAAACGCCAAAACGACGCCTGGTCGCAGCTCTGCAAACCCCAAAATGCCTCCATTGCCGAATCGTTTTGCTGGGTGTCGCTCGTGGGCTTTTTCTCCTTTGTTCAATCTCTCTTCAAGTCGTCCGACAAGGCCGGTCAAGCGGATGTGCCGGACGACGCTCAAGCGCCGAATACACCCGATGCGGAAGAGTCCTTCGAGATGGATTCCGATGCGGGGCATATCGTGTCGATTGCCGATCTGCCGCTCAAGGCCGACAGCTCCGTGCTCGATTCTCGCTGGCCGCCCTTCCCTCGTGCCGTTCAAGTCCTCAGTCCCAAGCATCTGATCAATGCGCAGGCGGAACTCGTGAGAAACCTGTGCTCGGCCATACCGCTATCGGACGATGAAGTCGAGCGCTACCTGATGCCGGTCGTCTGGAACCTTGCATGCTTCGTGCATCTGCTGCCGGCATCCGCCCACCATCATCATCGCGGCCTCGGGGGGCTTTTCGGGCATTCGCTCGAAACAGCCATCTTTGCCGCACAGACCGCCAAGAACAAGATTTTCGACTACAAGGCCAAGCCGGAAGACGCCTACATGAACAAGGCGCGCTGGATTCTGGCCTGTGCGCTTGCCGGGCTCACGCATGACGTGGGCAAGGCCGTGTTGGATATCCGCGTCTACTCGGATAAAGGCACTTGGCATCCGACGACGGGCTCGATCACCGAGTGGTGCAGAGCCAAGGGCATCTCCGCCTACTACGTCGCCATGAACGAGGATCGGGAACACAACAAGCATGAGCAGGCATCGCTCGCATACGCCCGCGTCATCATTCCGCGAAGGACGTATCTCTATCTCTCGCAAACCGGCAACAGCAAGATCGAGGAAGAACTCCACGCAGCCATCAATGGACAACGCGAAGGATGTCTTGTGGGCGAAATCCTGGGCGAGGCCGATTCGTTGTCCGTGAAGCTCGATGAACGCCGGCAGGGCACCATCGATCCGCGTGACAAGCTCGTGACGACGCCGCTCGCCGATGCCATCGTCAAGGCCATGCGCAGTCTCATCAAGGAAGGCACCTGGAAGATCAACACTCAGGATGCCAATGTGTGGCTCACGACGCAGGGGTGCTTCATCGACTGGTCGGATGTCTCGGACATCACCAAGGTGCTCGCTGCCGAAGGTGTCAAGAGCGTTCCTCACGACAACAGCGCCATGGCGAGCATGCTGCTTACGGAAGGACTCATCGAGGCGGCCCCGGGCACCGTCTCGCCCGACGAACGCTTTTGGTCTGTCTGTCCCTTCATCCTGAAGGATCGCACCATCACCGGTGTCAAGTTCCGCGTCCCGGTTCGACTCATCGGCTCCGTGGCGTCCTATGCGGCCATGCCCGTCTACATTCCCAACCAGCCGATGCTTGAAGCCGATGCCAAGGCATGGTTGAGCGCCTATGGGTTCGATCCTGCTTCGGACGAAAACGAGCAGGTCGAAGAAGAGGACTATCTCAACCAGCTGATGGAAAGCGTCGCCGCTGCGCCGGCTGCCTATCAAACGCCCAATGTGGGCTACTACACCAAAGACGAGGAGGATCATTCGGACTTGATTTCCGCCCTCCTCCCGCCCGTCGACCCTGACATGGACATGCTCGACGATCCGGCACTCGACATCGGTGTGCCGTCCGAGGCCATTGCCAACATCGAAAACCAGGTGCTCCAGAGCGACTTCTGCGACGAAGAGGCGTGGGAGGCCGCCGGCGAAACCAGGTGCACACAGGAGGGTGAAGTACCGCCAGAGCCTGTCGACTCCCATCAAGTCGAACCGAGGGAGTCAACTCCCATCGAGTCGAATCCTGAAGCAAGCAATGAGGCTCCCCAAGATTCGAGTCGAACCGAGGAGGAGCAAAACGAATCAAACGAAACCCAACCCTCTGGCAAGGCTTCAGGCAATTCAGGCAAGAAGGTGCAGCAGAACCCGGCAGTGATTGTGGATGCAACTCCTGCCTTGAAGATCGAGGAGGACATCGAGCCCGTAGCGGCCCAGCCGGTCGTAGTGAAGCCTGAAGACGTAGAGATGCCTGAGGCACCGAAGGGCTATCAAAAGCTCGATGTCAGCGAGGACGCCTTTGCAAGGCTGCTGCCCGGCGGCACGCGCAAGAAGCGATCCCGCAAGAAGGCACAGTCGCAAGCCGACCCAGTCGACGGAGCAAAGGCAACCGACATAGCCGACGCAGCCGACGCAGCCGACGGAGCAGAAGCTGCAGGTGGAACCCGCGATCGCCGGGTCCAAGAAGAAGATTTACCGGGTTCGGAAGCAGCAGCCGGTGAAGAAGCAGAACATCCAGGTGCTCAGGCGGGTGAGTCTGCGAACCGCATCGGGTCGAACCGAGGAAATGCTCGCATCGACTCGAATCCCCAATCGACTCGAAGTGAGGAGAGCGTCAAGCCCGACGATGAAGGAGAAATCGCTGCGGTCGTGGAGATCGAGGAGATCGAAGAACCGGTGCCGGAACCTCCAGCCGATGAGGATATCCCTGCCGGCATCGATGCGGTCGCCGCCGCAGAGAATGACGCAGAGAAGGAAGACAGGACTCAGAGCACGCCTGAGGTGACTGTGTCGGCGCGAGCGCAAAGAGCTCAAGAGCCTTCCTTCCCTGCCGAGGGAGCGCGAATCGAATCTGTTGAACCGAACGCCTCAAAACCCAAGCAGGAGGAAAAGGCATCGGCGAAGGAGACCCCATTAACGGAAACGGTGAAGGTGATTGCGGCCAAGTGCGGGAGCAATCATCGTCAGGCCGCCAAGGAGCTCATGAATGAGATGAAGCGGCAAATGCTCAACCGTCGCGGCGATCTTCTTGCGAGCCAGGTGTGGAAGAACATTGTTGGCTTCGTGACCGATGACAAGGGCTTCAAGGTGGCGATGGAGGCTCTTCATATCTCGTTGCCCGTCATGACGATGGAGCTCATGAAATACCAGCCAATGCCGAAGCTGGAGTGGGATCGAGAAGAAGGCAAGATGCATCTCAAGATCGAAAAGCAGGACAATATCGGTTGAGCGCCAAGAAAAAGGGCCGCCCTTCCGTGAGAGAGGGGCGACCCAAAGGCTTTCGGATCTAGTCGCAGATTACTTTCGATTTGCGAAAACCACTGCTCCAACGATGGTCAGGACGGCGCTCAGTTCAACCGAAAAGTCAACCGAAAGGTTGATTTCGATCTCGCTTTTGAGGCATAATTGTCCCAACACAAGGAGGACGCAGCCAAGCGATGCTCTAAAGTCTTTCATCGCGAGACTCCTCTGTCGTGCAACGGCCCTAGTTCCAAGTAGGGCCGTTCCCATTTTTGGACCCCGCATAGCCGGAGCTGACTGCGGGGGCTTGGGCCTTCCGACGAAGCGACCCAACAGAGATCGAGAGGATTCTACTTGAATGCTTGAAAAAACATGTCCCTTTCAAAAAGCCGATCTCCAAACACAAGCGGGGCCTCCTTTCGGAGACCCCGTTTTTCGTTCGACAAAAGTCGTTTAACGCTTGCGGGAAGCAACCCAGGCAATACAGGCGATGGCGGCGAGGCCGCAAAGCCCCAGCCAGTCAACGCTGCCGTCGGACATGACTACGTCGAAATCAACGTTGATGTCGCCAGTCCAAACGAATTGCGCCTGTGCTAAACTTCCTAGCAAGGAAATGAATGTAGCTAGCATCCCAATTTCCTTTTGAAGACTCAGCCCGGTGTTGGACGCACTGGGCTTTGTCGTTTCTGAACCCCTTGCGGGGACCCCATTCCGACGCCGAAGGCTCGACATCGAGAATTTCGTGGGCCTGGCCGGAGTTGTGGGGCGGAATGGATGGTTCGCGACTTCCTTGTTGCCGACAATTTTGCCAGACCGAGCCCTGTTGACCGAGATCTGGTTTTGGCGTTTTTCGCCAAAATGCCCGTCTGAATCGTTGAGGGGCGTTGAGAGAATAAGAAGAAATTCCTTTTTACTCTCAAAATGGCGATCAAGAACAACGTCACGGAGTACGAAACCCCGTTACGCGAAAACTTTGAACTAACGGCGGCGGCGACCGCCCTGCTCGGTGCGCTGGGTTATGAAGCCTATGCGCAGTTCGGCGACTTTCCTGCCGGTCCGGTCCACTGGATTGCCGGCGGGTTCGCACTCTACGGACTCAATCGCGCTATCCCTGCCGCCAAGCTTCTCAAGCGCCATCTGCATCTGGCGGGTACGCCCATTCCCTGTCATACGTTCGAAGACTTGCGAAACATCTTTGCTCGGCCCGACCATCAGGGAGAGATGTGGCTCGGCAAGGGCTTCGCCTGGGGGCCGCCGCATACGCAGCTCGCCGTCGACATCCTGAAGACGGACTGGCCGAAACTCTCCAAGGACGCGCTCGGCCCCATCTATAAGTGGAGATTCATCAAGAAGAACCTCGGCCTGTGCATCAAGCATCCCTTCGAGGCGCATCGATGCTATGTGGAGCGCGAGAAGTCTCTGCAGTCGAAGGGCCTTCCCTGGATTCACGGTCTGGGCAACGGAGAAGAGGACATCTTCCAACCGCTGTCGCACTCCGAAGGCCATACGCTCATCATCGGCACAACGGGCTCCGGCAAGACGCGCTGCTTTGACCTTTTGATTTCTCAGGCCATTCTGCGCGGCGAGACCGTCATCATCATTGACCCGAAGGGCGACCATGATCTGCGTGACAAGGCTTTGCGTGCGTGCAAGGAACTTGGACGCGAACACGCGTTCGTGCATTTCCATCCTGCGCATCCCGAAGAGTCGGTCAAACTCAATTTGCTCGCCAACTGGACGCGACCGACCGAGATCGCCTCCCGAGTCTCGAACCTTATCCCGTCGCAAGGCCCGTCAGACCCCTTCAAGAACTTTGCTTGGGGGGCGCTCAATACCATCAGCCAGGGGCTCTGCATTGCGTACCAGAAGCCTTCTCTCATGAATCTGCGCCGCTATCTCGAAGGTAGCCCGGAGGAAATGATGGAGACGAGCTTCACGCAATACCTCCTCAAGATGCACGGTCAGAAGGATGGCCAGCGCATGATTGATGACGCGTTCGAGCAGATGAAGAAGGACACGCTCTCCAATCGAGTGAATGCGCTTGTAGAGCTCTACCAGGAATACGGCCCGAAGTCGCCGGAAATCGACGGTCTCATTTCGTTGCGCGATCATGACCAGGAGCATTTCGGGAAGATGATCACGTCCGTGCTCCCCATTCTTCAAATGCTCACTTCAGGTGAATTGGGGAAGCTCCTCTCGCCTCCTGAAGATCCGGACGAAGCAATGCTTGCGAACTTCAGAGACACGGGCGACTTCATTGAGAAGAACTGTGTGGTCTATTTGGGGCTCGACAGCTTGTCCGACGGCATGGTGGGCGCAGCCATCGGTTCTTTGATGCTGGCCGACCTGACCGCAGCGGGCGGCGCACGATACAACTTCGCCCATTCGCCCCGAGCCGTGAACATCTTCGTGGACGAAGCAGCTGAAGTCGTGAACGAATCCTTCATCCAGCTGCTCAACAAGGGTCGAGGCGCACGCTTCAAGCTCTTCGTGGCCACGCAGACGATTGCCGACTTTGCGGCTCGATTAGGGTCGAAGGACAAGTGCACGCAGGTGCTCGGCAACCTCAACAACACGATCTCGCTTCGCTGCATTGATCTGGAAACGCAGAAGTTCGTCGCCGAACGCTTTCCCAAGACCAAGGTGAAGTCCGTTGCGGTGGATCAGGGCTTGTCAACGGATGCCGACGAAGGCATACCCACGGGCGGGCGAATCGGGGAAAAGCTCACGGAAACGGAATCTCCCCTCTTCCCGCCTGAATTGCTCGGCATGCTTCCCGACTTGGAATTCATCGCCAACCTCTCGGGCGGCAAGGTGATCAAGGGGCGCTACCCGTTGATCGTCAAGGACATGTCGGAGTTCAAGCCGGGATAGCAATCGTTTCGATAGGAGGAGAACCCCGGGCAGGAGAAGAAGCGAGCGGCCTTCTTTTCCTGCTCAGGGCCCTTTTTCGATGTTTTTGAGGAAAAAAGTTGAAGTCGATTTTGAACAGAGCAGCTGCCGTCATCGCTGTCGCGGTTCTGGGCGGCTGTGCCGAAACCATGCTGACCCAACCCGCAGATGCGCTGCAGAGCGTCACCAACCAGATTATCAAGGAGCAGAACATGCAGGAACAAACCGCGCCCCAAAAGGACGCCTTGGGCGTCGCCATCGAAATCGGGAAGACGACCGTCATTCCCTTCATCCAGTTGCTCGGCAAGCCGCAGGCTGAAAATTTGCTAGCAGAAGATCGTGCGCAGATCGCTTGGGCGACGAATCGCCTCATGTCCGGCAAGAAAGGAGAGACGCCGGTGGTGGTGATTTTTCCGCCTGACGATCCCCGCGTGGCCAGTATCTCGATGCAGATTCTGGCCATTCAGGCAAAGAAAGTCGAAGGCGTTTGGATGGTCGAGGGACTGAAGCTCGGGCCGGCAGAACCCAAGCCGGAGGAAGGCGCGAAATGAAAACCTTGCAGCTAGAGTTCGCCGTCAATCCCTTGACTTTGGCGCATCCGGAGTTTTTCGCAGCAAGGGGAGACGGGCTTGCTTTAACCAACTGGTGGCTGACGCGTCGAGACGAGTACGCCTGCTTTTCTCTCTTCGCAATTCGGGGCGAAGGGAAGTGGACGATTGATGCCGTGCGAAACGACGTTCACGATGTTGATGACGACGAGGCGTACATTGGCATCGCTGTTTTCGCGCTTGAGGAAGAAGGCCAATTCTCGGACTGGGTTGCGGATTTCGCCAAGCGCATGAGCGCCGTTGTCCCGTTCAATGCCGACATCTCGCGGTCGACTTATGCTGCGACGCACGCGCGGGTAGGAAACTAACCGGATTCTCAGAGGGTTGCTCGCAATTGAGGTTGATTTGCGAGCTTTTGGGGAGGCAGCGAAAGTAGCTTCCCCTCTTTTTACCTTGAAAAGGCTAGCGGCATTTTTTGCCAAAACGTGCAACGAAAATGAATAGCCTGAATGTGAGAATCTGAAATCATGCGTTTATAAATCCACTTCTTGAACCATGTCCCAGGCGTCCGATTTGAATCATTTGGCCTACGAGGCGGTCACTTCCTATGACAGCGCCTTGAACAATTTCTTCATTGCTGCGAATCGCCTGCATTTGTGTGCGGAACGCCTCTTTGAGGGTACGCCCTACAAGCCGGACAAGTGGCCTGAAATTTGGATGCACGAGGTTGCGCTCCTAAAGCCCTTCATTTCCGAGGAGCAGTACGCCAACCTTGTCGTCGATGAAGTGGACACGCTCAAGGGGCATGGCCTGCCCGAGCGCTTTGAAGAGCGTCTTCATGCGTTTGACCTCGCCTTCGAGGCCGAATGCTCCAGAATGCTTCAGGCAGTCGAAGATCTTCGCGCCTATATGCCGATCAACCGGCGCGCCCAGGTCTACAGGCCGCGTGACGTGAGTAAATACTTCGAGAAAAAGATCATCTGCCGTCCACGAAAGCCTCCCTTCCCAGAGTACGACTACGGGGTGGGGTTGCTTAAGGCGACTGATGATCCCAGGAAGGCCAACAAGAACGGTCGCGATACCAATCGCGTGCAATTCATGACGACGGAACTCGTCCTCATGATCTGCCTGCTGATGAATCTTCCCAGAGTCCAGGTGTTCCTGGCTCTCTTTCCCTAC
>ENA-ORTV01002022-ORTV01002022.1-human-gut-metagenome-genome-assembly--contig:-NODE-2022-length-20193-cov-2.519962_pt1 | contig 20193 bp, 20 predicted proteins | sample MGYA00241915_ERZ509194 | MGnify/ENA primary metagenome ERZ509194 (study PRJEB26280, sample SAMEA2338810) | human gut metagenome | biome: human gut; feature: human-associated habitat; material: faeces... | reverse complement strand
GACACGAACCGAACGGGCATAAACGATACCGCCCAAAGACAGAACCGCAACTTCGGTCGTCCCGCCGCCGATATCGACAACCATGCTTCCGGTCGGTTCGGTAACCGGCAGATCGGCACCGATCGCGGCGGCCATCGGTTCTTCAATCAACCAGACTTTGCGGGCGCCGGCGGCTTCGGCCGATTCCTGAATCGCGCGGCGTTCAACCGCGGTCGAACCGGAGGGAACGCAGACAATAACCATCGGCGAGGCAAATGTGCGGCGGTTATGAACTTTACGGATGAAATATTTAATCATTTCTTCGGCAATTTCAAAATCGGCGATAACACCGTCGCGCAGCGGACGGATTGCCTGAATATTGCCCGGCGTACGGCCCAGCATTTGTTTGGCTTCGTTACCGACGGCCAGAACCTGCTTTTTGCCGCGGTATTCTTCAATTGCCACGACCGACGGCTCATTCAGAACAATGCCGCGGCCTTTCACATAAACCAAGGTATTGGCGGTACCCAGGTCAATTGCCAAATCAGCTGACAACCAGCCCATTAATTTTGAAAGCATATAAACCTCACTGAAAATATTTCATCAACTCATATTATCTGATGTTTTATAACCGAATGAACTTTTATGCAACAGCTTATACATCTTTTTAACATCATTTATTATTTTTTCGCTGCCGTCATAACAGCCCGGCAAAATCAGATCGGCATTCAGTTTATTGCCGAACCAGGTTCTCTGGCGTTTGGCATACTGCCGGGTATGCAGTTTGCCGAGCTCGTTCATGGTTTCATAATCGCTTTTACCGTCCAGATAATCCATAATTTCCGGCACGCCCAACGCCTTCATCGCCGGCAGACGCGGCGAAAGTCCGCGCGTTTTCAGACGGCGGACTTCATCGATCGCCCCGCCGTTCAGCATCATGTCAAAACGCTGATAACAACGCCGGTCAAGTTCGGCAACGCCCGGAGCAATCTTAATCACCAGGAATTCGGCCTCGGGAAGTTTTTTTACCATCGGACGCCGATGCCATTCGCTCAGCGGCATCCCGGTTGAAAGATAAACCTCCCAGGCCCGCCTTACCCGGGTTGTATCATTGGGACTCAATCGTGCCGCCGTTTCAGCGTCAACCTCATTCAATTTTCTGTGCAAGGTCCGGACGCCTTCCGCCGCCAGTTGCGCTGCCACCTGTTTTTTTATTTCGTCAGAGGTTTCCGGTATCGGCGAAGCGCCGTTGAGCAGATTATCGATATACAACCCCGTGCCGCCGGTCACAACCGGAACCTTCCCCTCCTGCCACAATTTTCGGATTATCTGAACCGCGGCCTCCAGCCAGTCGGCAACCGAACCGCTGTAATCCGCCTCATAAATTTCATAAAGGTAATGCGGAACCCTGGCTTTATCTTCCGCCGTCGGACAGGCCGACAGAACCGGCGTGTCGCGATAAACCTGCATGGCGTCGGCATTAACGACCGCGCCGTTTAAGGCCTCTGCGATATCCAAAGCCAAAGCCGACTTTCCCGAAGCGGTCGGCCCGGCGACTATAATGACGGGATTAAACGGCATTTTGCCCCTTCCACCAGTTTTACACAAAGTTCCTTATACGAAATTCCCGCATATTTTGCCTGTTCCGGCACCAGCGACAACGGCGTCAGACCGGGATTGGTATTAATTTCCAAAAGGACAACCCCGTCTTCGGGATTATAACGAAAATCACTGCGCGAAACAGTATTACACCCCAAAGCCCGGTGAATTTTAACCGCATAATCCTTACAGATTTCCGCTGTTTCATCACTCACCGGCGCCGGCAGCAGATGTTCGGTCATGCCGTCGGTATATTTGGCCTTATAGTCATAAAATCCGGCCTTGGGACGCAGCTCGGTAACCGTATAGGCCTTATCCTCGAGAACCATAACCGTCAGCTCCCGGCCGGGAATATATTTTTCCGCCAGCAGCAGAATGTCATCATCATGATAAACGACATTTTTTAAATCCGCCGCGTCAGTAACAATAAAAACCCCGACGCTCGAACCGTCCGATACCGGTTTAACGACAAAAGGCCGAGCCAAAGTCTCAGCCGCAGCCTTAAACGCACGATAGCTCATTATCTGCGCCGGCGCGATTTTAATACCGATACTTTTGGCAACCTCGCGGGTAATATCTTTGCGCATTCCCGCCGCCGAAGCCGACAGCCCCGAATGCGTATAGGGAATTTGCATCAGATCCAGAAATCCCTGAATAGTGCCGTCTTCACCGTAGTTACCGTGAAGAGCGTTAAATACGACATCGGGCTTCTCTTTCTCCAAAACATCGACAAACTCCCGAAAATCACGCAAATCATAAGCAACCACTTCATATCCGGCTTCACGCAAAGCCGCGGCGACACCGGCGCCGGTTACCAGACTGACCTCCCGTTCCGAAGAAAAACCGCCGCTCATGACTAAAACTTTTTTCGCCATTTTAACTTTTTAAACCTCTTTAAAATATAAATTTTTATGCTAGTATGCGGCCAAATGATTTAAGAAAGACTAAAATTAATGAAAAAATTACTGTTTTTGAGCGCTTTTTTCTGTCTCTTTGCCGGACAAGCCGATGCTTCCGGCGTCACGCATGATTTTACGGTTTTTATCGGCCCCTTTAACGCCAGCCGGACTGAATTTACTTATCGCCTGTCTCCCGGGGAATACGAGGTCAAATCAACCGTCAGAACCGCCGGAATTTTCGACACGCTTTATCCATTTAAAGCCGAATATGCCACCTCCGGGCGCATCAAAGGCGATGAGCTTGAAACCGCCAGCTATAAATATAAATCGCAAAGCCGTTTCAACCGCCGCAGCAAAGAATTGGTCTATGATGATAAAGGCAACCCGCTTTACCGCCTCAGCTCCAAAAACGACAAAAGCAAAAAAGTCGAGATTCTGCCGAACCCCGACAACCGGGATACCACCGATCTGCAAACCGTGATTGCGGAACTGGCCCGGCAATACAACAAACTGAAATTCTGCGACGCGCGGATGCAGGTTTTTGACGGCAAACGCCGTTTTGATGTCATTTTCAAAGACGAAGGCAAAGAACCGTTAAACGCCACGGAATATTCGCCCTATGCCGGAGAGGCCGCCAAATGTTCGATGTATATTGACAAACTCGGCGCCAAAGGCGACGACCTGCTCTGGGATCTTACCTCCGACCGTCCGGTCTATTTCTGGATTCTTGAAGACGAAAAAACCCGGCTGCCGTTTATTGCCCGGATTCAAATAGAAAAAACCGATCTCGGCGCCCTCAATGTCTATACCCGCAAAATCACAACCGAGGAATAACTATGGCCAAATCAGAATTACTCCTGCCCGCCGGTTCGCTGGTCAAACTCAAAACCGCAATTCTCTACGGCGCCGACGCCGTTTATGCCGGCACCCCGGATATGAGTCTGCGCACTCAATCCAAAATCTCTCTTGAAGATTTGGAAGAAGGAATAAAGTTCGTCCATGAGCACGGCAAAAAAATTTACCTGACATTAAACCTTTTTATTCATAACCGCGAGGCCGAAAAGCTGCCGCAGTTTGTCGAAACCTTACGACATTTGCAGCCCGACGGCGTTTTAATCGCCGACCCCGGCGTTTTTCAGTTTGTCAAAGAAAATGCCCCCGAACTAAACCTCTTTGTTTCGACTCAGGCCAATATCTGCTCCTGGCCGGCAGTTAAATTTTGGCAAAACCAAGGGGCAAAGCTCTGTGTGCTCGGCCGCGAAGTCACCTATGAGGAGATGAAGGAAATCCGGCAGAAATGCCCCGATATTTTGCTGGAATGTTTTATGCACGGCGCCATGTGCATGTCTTATTCCGGCCGCTGCCTGATTTCCAATTATCTGGCCGACCGCAGCGCCAACCAGGGCAAATGCGCCCATTGCTGCCGCTGGCATTATAAACTGCACCTGCGCTTAAAAGACGGTTCGGTCAAAGAACTGCTGATTGACGAACATAACAAGGACAGTTTTGAATTTCTGCTTGAAGAAGAATTCCGCCCCGGCGAATATTATGAAATTATTGAAGACGAACACGGCGGCTATCTGCTCAACTCCAAAGACATGTGCCTGCTGCCGCGCCTGCCCGATCTGCTTTCCATCGGCATGGATTCGTTGAAAGTCGAAGGCCGCAATAAAACCGAATATTATGCCGCAATCGTTGCCCGCACTTATCGCCAAGCCATCGACGACTGGTACAAAAATCCACAAGCCTGGAACTGGCAAAACTACATGGACGAACTTTATACCCTGCAAAACCGCGGCTATTGTCTCGGCTTCCATGACGGCAAGCTGACCGAAATCAGCCAGAACTACGAATATACCCGCACCCTCGGCGACTGGCTTTTCGCCGGTTCAATTATCGAATGGCAGGGGGATGAGGCAATTTTTGAAATCCGCAACTACATCAACCAAGGCGAATTCATCGAATTTCTGCTGCCCGGAAGTCTGGAAAATCTGCGCCTGAGTTTTGAAGAATTTACCGATGCCGACAGCGGCGAAATCACGCCCAGGGTTTCGGCCGGGCAAAACAAAAAAATCCGTATTCCCGCTGCCGCTTTCGGCAAACCGGCCGAAGAAATAAAACAACTGCTGCCGCAATATTCAATTGCCCGCAAACCGGCTCCGTTGCAAGGCGCCAACCGGGAATTTCTGCACCATAAAAAAGCCGAATATCAAATTTTGTGCAATAAAAAAGCTGAGAATTAGTTCTCAGCTTTTTTACCGCATAACCAAGATTTCGGCATCAACTCAAACAACAGCAAAACTGCCGCTAAAAACATTGCCGAGCCAAGGAAATTCATGATCAGACACATTACGATTAAAACCGCGATGCAGACATTAAGAAAAATCCGCATGCCGATTAACTCACCGTAACGAACATTTGTTATCCGCCCCGCCGCATAAAACAGAACTTCAACAATCACCAAAAATAAAAAAATACTTTCCATCTTTTCACGATTTATCACAGCACTTTCCCATACTTACGCCGAAAGCAATCAAAAGCATAACCGCGCAGGGAAGCATTACAGCAGACCAAATACCGCAATAGCCGATAATCCCCATGCCCAAACCGCCCAAAATACAGACAATCTGCAGACTGATTATACGGGCAGTCTTATTTTTGCTCAAAACCGCAATGGTTATGCAAACGGAAATTATCAGCAGACAAAGCTGAAAAACCGGAAATATGAATCCATGCAAAAGAAAATCTTTTTCCATAGGCTTAATTATTTATAGTTTAACAATAATCATTTTGTCTGTTCAATATAGACGGACACAAAATATTTGTAAAGAAAAAAGCCCCGCTGTCACGGGGCTTTATCCTAAACTTTTACCAAACGCAGCAGATTATTTTTACGTTCTTCGTTTTTCTGCTCGCGGGCAATTTCCAACACGGTTTTCAGCCGGTCCTTTTCACTGATGTAATCAATTTGCTGTTCTTTGACATCACACCATTTTTGCTTATTGCCCAAATTCCAATAACAGCTCGCCTCGCCGTCAAGAGACGTAAGCTTTTCTTCCGGCGTGGCGGCCAGTTCGAAGGCCTTATGGTAATATCGGGCCGATTCATGATAATTTTTCATATCAAAATGATACCCGGATCCGATTTCGTTCATCTTGCGTCTTGCCCTGGCAATCTCACGGTAACAAAGATATTCCACATCACAGCTGATACCTTTGTCCGTCACGATTTTCTGCGGAAAGGCATGGGCAATTTCGGCAACTTTGCTGAACATATCAACAATCCGGTCCAACTGGCGCGGACTGCTTTTACTGATTTCTTTAGCATACTGATAAGCTAAAACGGCATTTTGTCCCATTGTCATGTTCCTCTCCTTTCCGACAGCGTTTTACTTTGTTAATACAGACAATATATACCCCGAAGTTATACTTGTCCAGAGAAGCAACAACGATTTCGCAAACTTTTTTATTCAGTGCAGAGGCGTCAGCATCCGGCGGATAATATTCTTACTGTATTTAATGCCGCCGAACTCAAACTCTTCGCCGTTTTTCAACAGATCATTCATGCGCCGGTACAGACAGCCGCAGCGATTATCATCGGCTTGCAGATAATTTCTGTTTACCTCAATCAGCTTGGCAAACAGCTCAAGCTTACGGATTCGATTATCCTCACCGTCAATTTTATCTTCCAGCGACCGAACCGCCAAAACGGCCGTTTTATTCATTAAATCATAAATTCTTTTCTGCTGTTGGGGAATATCCAGCTCCTGATAAAGAACCAGCAACTCCCTGCAAATTTGCAGCGTATTCAAACATTTTCCGGCCACATCCGTATCTTCTTTGGGGACATATTCCAATGCCCGTTCATAAAGAGCGGCAGCCTCATCGGCATTTTTCTGCATTTCGGCCAAAGCAACATAAGCCTCGCGTTTGTCCTTATCCTGACTGAGCTCAATAATTTTCAAAAAGCATTTATAAAATGCCTCATCATCTTTCATCAGCCGGTAATTATAGGCCATACGCTTCAAAACCGCAATTTTTTCGGCATTGTCCCGCGCCAGTTTATAGGCTTGCTGATAATAATCGAGCGCCAGATTATAATTGTTTTTATTGAAAATAATTTTACTTTGATTTTTTCTGGTCAGGGCATCACCAATATTATTATATGACCAGTACAAAATGAGCGACTTCTTGTCGACGATATCTTCCTCATTGCCGGTACTGTTCTGACCGAGTTCAATCACTTTGCCGTAGGCGGCGATTTCGGCATTGATGTCTTTGGCCGACTTAGCCGCCTGCAAAGCCTGGTGATAGGCCCGGACCAGATTGGAATGACCACCTGTTTTTCTCATTTCTGCTCCGTGTCTTCATATAAATGATTGAAACAGCGACCTGTAGGCTGCCGTTTAGTGATTTTTATAACCCGCCGTACAAGTTCCGCATTTTTCCGACGGATTATCCAAACCGCCGGTCTGCAGACAATAATCTTCACGTTTTAAATTATATTCTTTATGAACCGGACAAGTGTCGCAAAGGCAGCCGCGGTCTTCTTCGATACAGTGGCTTTTTTCAAACGCGCAGAACATGCTTTCATAATGATCGACTTCTTCCAGATTCCCCATCATATGATAAAGATTCTCCGGCAAAGACTTAACCTTGCAGGTCGTTGTGTAAGAGGGGCAGTCCATACACTGACATCTTTTAAGATTCTCTTTGGTTCTGGCAACTTGCATCATTTTTCTCCTTATAGTGAATAACATCACTCTAGGATATATGCCCCGGCTTGCCCGAAAACAACTATACGGATTATGTATTTTATTTTAAAATCTTTTAAACTTTCCTGCTTCGATTTCCGGGAAAAAACCGCTCGACTTGCGCGGCAGAAAACTGACCCGGTCGACCCGCGCCCATAACGGCCCGTTATGGCAGGCGGCAATCATCCGCTCAATTCCCTCTTCGTCTCCGGCCAACGCCAGCTCGACGCTGCCGTCATCCAGATTCGCCGCCCAGCCTGAAATACCGCCGATTTCTTCGGCGGTTCTCTGTGCCCAGCGCCGAAAGCCGACTCCCTGAACTCTCCCTTCAATTTTCAGATTAACTTCTTTTCGCACGGCGCACTGCTAAGATTTTAAGAAGGCCGCGATATCGGCAATCTCTTTTTTTCGTTCGGCACGGCTTTTTTCGGCCTCCTCAACCGACCCCCAGTTTTCGGCCTGCCACAGCTCTTCAAGATAAGCGGCCTCAAAAGCCTGCTCGGCATTAATTTTTCCTCTTACCAGAGCGCTGGCCAAAAGCACTGAACGGGTTGCAAGCGCCGCGGCATAAAAGGCCGCCAGTTCTTTATCGCTGAGCGACTTCAGAAAATGCCGCACCCTGGCGCCGTCTTCTTCATTCTCGGCGACATCAAGACCGTGCGTCGCCTTAAAATGACACGCCATGCTGTCATTAACCCATTTAATAATCGGATTCCAGATTTTATTCTGCCGTTCGATCAGCGTCTTTTCGTTTCCCCAAAACAGCAACATATCGGTCGTGGAAAATTTAACCAGACGATCGATAATCTCATCACGGTCGGCGGCAATATCTGCCGCCGCCTGCTTCAAGTCAAAAGTCATCAGTTCGTTCCTTTGGGTTTCTTAAAAATATTAATCAGTTCTTTTGCCGTATCTTTAACGGCCTTAATACCGTCATCAACCCCTTGGGCGGCTCCCTGATAGACATCTTGTCCGGCCTGCTCGGTTTTGGAAGGGCCGGGATAACGATTCTGATAAGGGGTTCCTTGCAAAGCGGTATAACAAGGCGTACTGTCGGCATCGACAACCAGTTTTGAGCCCAGATAGGCCGGACCGGCCGTCGCTACCCCGACAATAGCTTTCAAAGCCTGCTTATCATCAAGCGTTACTTTGGGATCATTAATTGTTCCTTTTACCTTAATAAAGGAAGACAGCGCCTGCGCGATATTGCTGTCAACCACCTTGCCCGAATAGGGATGAACCGTAAAATCAATCGCATCGTTTACCAGATTGATTTTACCGTCGCTGACCAGATTCAGCTGTTTGGCATTAAACGCAATGCCTTTCGGAAAAACAGCCTTGCCTTTGGCAAAATCCACCCGGACGACCGCACAGTTCAAATCCAGCTCCGTAACTTTTTTGCTGTTAAACTGCAATACGTTCAAGACCTGACTGATGACATTTCCGGACAAAAACTTCAAGGCTCCGGTTTTAATCACGGACTGATCGACCATTACCACAGCCAGACCGTTCAGATTCTGCACCAGCTGCCGATATGTGTCGCCGCTGGTCGTCAAATTGGCTTCGACATCGGTTTTGCCTCCGGAAACAATGCCGAAATCACCGTTATTGCTGACAACAAATTCTTTATGAAGCTGCTGCAACAAAATATCTTTGCTGGTCAAATTCAGCTGCGCGCTGTGATTATTGGCATTTACCGTCATTTTGGCGGCAATGTCACCGGATCCGAACTGCAGCTGCAGCGGATTAACCGTCAGCACCCCGTTAAACAGCTTGGCATTCAGCAGCACATTTGATGCCGACATTGCCGGATTGATAATCAGGCTGCCGATTTTCAAATTAACATCGGCATTCAGGCTTTTCAGCAGCTGATACGGAACCGGGGTTGCCGGAACCGCGCTCAAAGCCTGAGCCTCGCTGATTAAAGACGGAAATTCAAAAGCCATCGGGCTTGAAGTCGTATTAAAATTCTGCAAATTAATCTGATCACTGGTCAGATCAGCTTTAACCGACGGCAGTTTTCCCGCAATGTCGGCGCTGACTTTACCGGTAATCTTATTATTAACGATATTCAAAAGCTTAATATCGGCATTGACCTGCTGCGTATTGCCGCTGACATAAGCCGTCAGGGTTGTTTCCGGCGCGCCGAAATTTCCGGCCGGATTATACAGATTGGTATTAAAAGCAAACCGCGGAGCCGTCATAACCTCGGCGACAGCGCCGTCAATATTAATATCCGCACCCATCGCCTGCGCGCTGAGCGTTACCGGATAATCTTTTTTACCGTCAAACAAAGCCGACAAAGATCCGACATTCAGATCGCCTTTAATTTTATCGCCGTTATAAACCACATCAAAACTGCCGCTGATATTGTCATTAACACTCGGCGCTGCCAGACGGACGCTATTAATTGTCAAATTGCTTATCTGCCCTTTGTTGTTATATTGAACGGCGCCGTTCTCGATAACCACGTTTTTGGCGACTAAATTCGTCAGCATATTATCCGGAGCATTCGCAGCCGGCTTGCTTTCCTGCGCCTGAGCCTCGGAAATCAGCCAGCCGCCCGATGCGGCCGCAACCGGCTGAGCTTTTTTAACGGTTTGAAATTCCCAGTTGTTTTTGCCGTCTTTTGCTGTTTCCAGATAAATCTGCGGCGCCGACAAAATTGCCTTGTCGATGACAATCTGCTTCTTCAACAACGGCAGCAACGCAAACTTAAGTTCCAGTTTCTGAATTTTAACCATCTGCGGATTCGCCGCCCAGGGAGCATTTGCCAGTTCGACATCTTCGACAATCACGGTCGGAATTAAAGAAATTCCCAAACTGGCATTACCGTTAATCGCCAGCTTGCGGCCCAGCTGATTTTCCACAATTTCCGAAGCATAGGATTTATACTTGTTGAGGTCAAAATTCCGAACGAAAAAATAACCCGTAATCCCGGCAATAATAACAATTCCCAGAAAAATAACCACGACGGCTTTAATGAACTTAAGCATTGTTTACTCCTTAAAATTAATACCCAGCGCATTCAGACTGTCTTTAAAATGCGCAGGAAGAGGGGCAGTTATAATCAGTTTTTTATTATATAGGCGCGATAAATCGATTTTGTATGCATGAAGATGCAGTTTATCGCTTAAACTGGCAAATCTTTTTCTCTCCGCTCCGAAATAGCGGTCGTCTCCGACAATCGGGCAGCCGATATATTCCAGATGAGCGCGAATTTGATGCGTCCTCCCGGTCAGGGGCGACGCTTCGATCAGGGCAAATTTTTCACCGGCGGCATCAATGACCCTGTAAAGCGTCACGGCTTTTTTGCCTTCCGCCGTTACCTGCGATTTCTCGCCGATTTTTTCCAGCGGCGCCTTAACCTCGCCGGCCTGGGGTTTCGGACATCCCGCCGTCAATGCCAGATAAGTTTTCGGCAGCGTATGCTCGCGAAAAGCTTTGGTCAGCAGATCGGCCGTCTGACGGTTTCGCGCCAGCAGCAAAATTCCGCTGGTATCTTTGTCGATACGATGAACCAGCCGCGGTTTTTCCGCCGCCTCAAACTGCAATGCCTCCAGCATGCCGTCGATATGACGATAGGTATTGCTGCCGCCCTGTACTGCCAGCCTCGAAGGCTTATTCAGCGCAATAATGTTTTGATCTTTGAAAATAACCAGCCCTTGCATAAAATCCCGGTCTTTGGCCGAAATAACCCGAACCTCGGGAACCTGCTTTTCATTATCCAAAGGCGGCACTCTGATTTCCTGCCCGGCTTCAAGACGGGTATTGCTTTCGGCTTTTTTTCCGTCAACCTTAATTTGCTTTGTACGTAAAAGCTTTTGCAGCCTTCCGATTCCCAAACCTGGATAATATTTCAAAAACCAGCGGTTCAGCCGCATGCCGTCATCAACGGTTTTTACTTTGACAATTTCTACGCCCATAACGATTCCTTACTCCTGACGGCACCAGAGTAAATTAAGCTTTGCAAATATACAAGTACTAATCCGCCTTGTTTTTATTCTTTTCCCGTCTAAGATTATCAAAATAGTCGATTCTTTTTTTCACTTCGCGCTCAAAACCGCGGTCAACCGGATGATAGAGCTTTTGCCTTGCGATTCCCTCCGGAAAATAACTTTGTCCCGAAAAACCGTCTTCCAGATCCTGGTCATAGACATAGCCGTCGCTGTATCCGAGTTCTTTCATCAGCTTGGTCGGCGCATTGAGAATATGTTTCGGCGGCATTAACGAACCGGTTTTACGCGCCAGATCCCTCGCCTTATGCATTGCTTTATAGACGCCGGCCGATTTTGGAGCCGTCGCCAGATAAGCCGCCAGCTGAAACAATGCCAGATCCCCTTCCGGCGAACCCAGCCTTTCATAAGTATCCCAACAGGCTATCGCATGAATCACCGCCTGCGGATCGGCCATTGATACATCTTCCACCGCAAAACGGGTCAGCCGCCGCAGCAGATATTTCGGATCCTCGCCAGCCTCAATCATCCGCGCCACCCAATAAAGCGCCGCATCAACGTCGGAACCGCGCAAAGATTTATGCACCGCCGAAATCAGATTATAATGCCCGTCGCGCCCTTTGTCATAAACCGGCGCCCGCGAACGGATTATTTGCACGATCGCCTCTTTGTCAAAAATCTCGCCGCTTTGCGCATAATTAAAAATGCTCTCGGCAATATTCAGGATATAGCGTCCATCACCGTCGGCCGTATCTTTGATAAACTGTCTGGCTTCCTCGTCAATCGGCAGTTTGCGCCCCAGTTCTTTTTCGGCGCGTTGTAACAAAACCTCAAAATCCTCGGCGCTCAAACGATTCAAAACAAAAACCTGGCACCTTGAAAGCAGCGCCGCATTCAGCTCAAAAGACGGATTCTCGGTTGTCGCGCCGACCAGAATAATGGTGCCGTCTTCGACATAAGGCAGAAAACCGTCCTGCTGCGAGCGGTTAAAACGGTGAATTTCATCGACAAACAGCAGCGTCCCTTTTCCCTGATTAGCCCTTCTCTCCTGAGCATATTGAAATACCCGCTTCAAATCGGCAACCCCGGAAAAAACCGCCGAAATCTGCTCAAAATATAAGTTGGTATGTTCAGCAATCAATCGGGCGATTGTTGTTTTTCCGCATCCCGGCGGCCCCCAGAGGATAAACGACGTCACCTTTCCGGCCTTCACCATACGTCCCAGCGGGGCATTTTCTCCCACGACCTGATTCTGCCCCACCACTTCACTGAGTGACTGCGGGCGCAGACGGTCGGCCAGCGGCCGCTTTACCTGTGACGAAAATAAGGTATCTTCCATAAGCTTCACCGATTCGGATTAAAAACATATATAGAACATAGCAGAAAAATAAAAAAGAAAACAGTTATTTTAACGTTCTGTATCCGAACGCGAGGACAATTGCCGCAGCAACCGGCTTAACTCTCCGCTCTGGCGTTGTTCGTACAAACGCAGAAAAGGCTCGACCGCCGCCGCGTCCCGTCCTTGCCGCAGTCCGGCAAACAACTTTTTGACTTCATCTTCATCGGCGCAGCATTTCAGCGCATCGGCCAGACGAACCAAACTGCCGGTTCGCCGCGGCTTGGACGGCACCGCCGGACGGAACTTATCCCGCAACAGAGGCACATCCGCGGCTAATTGCTTAAAGCAGGTTTTATCCAGTTCCGCCAACTCTTTTTCTCCGCCGCAAAAACCCCGATAGCGCAAAAAAGCGGCCTTCCCGTACGAATTTTCATTCACCAACTTTTCGGTATACCGAAGAATTTTTACAAAATCCAATCCGCCCCCGGTCCGACAAAAACTCCGCCGCCCCTTTTCTCCGGCCTGCCGCAGCTCCGCACCCAGCTGTTTTACCGCGCCGAAACAATTATAATAACAACTCTGTTTATCTCCCAAACCGCCCCACAGACGCAGCAGCGCCGCAGCCGATACGGCTTTTCTTTCCTGCTCAAAAGTTTCATTATCCGGCGTTTTCAACAATCGCACCGCCGCGGCAAAAGTTTCGGCCTGGCTTTCCAGTTTGTATTTATGATAATGATAAGCGCTGAACAGCCGCCTTTTCAGCCCCTCCCCGGCAAAATCTTCCCGCCGGGTAAGTTTATCGAGATATTCCGCCGCTAACCGCGAATTTTTATCGTTAAAACAATTATACTTAACCTGCAGGGCATGGCAGCTCTCATGATAAAAACCGTTAATCTCCTGCTCCGGACGTGTCCGTCCGGTTCCGTAAACAACGATCAGGCGTTTCGGAATTGACGTAATACATACCCCGTCCAGACCGCCTTTTCCCATCCGTTTCCAGGTCTCGCCGAAAGATATCCCGCCGCTTTCTTCCCGCCGCATTATGCGCGCCCGTGATAAAATTTCATCGCCTTCTTCCCCGAAAGCCCGAAAAAATGCCTGCCGCAGAGCCTGGATTTTAAAAACCGGTTTTCCCCGGCTGCTGGCCGCGACATCCGTCATCTCGCGGTAATTTATCAGCGCCGCCTTATCCCCGCCGCTGTTCAGCAGCTTTTCAAGCGCTTTGAGATCATCCGCTATGTAATTGAGAAAATCCTGCTGGTAAGCCGGTTCAAAGCACAAGGCAAAACCGCCCTGTTTTATCAGCTTCTTTAAATCCTGTTCAAAATCATTTTCCTGATATTTTAACGTCATAAGAAAACTCCGGATATTTCAAACAGTATAAACCGGTTTAAGAGTTTTGTCCATTTTTATCGAAGGGATTTTTGTCATTCGGCTCCCGAAGCGAAAATCCCTCTTCCGACAGCCACCACTCGTCATTCTGCATCGCCTCTTTCCCGCTGCCGGCCGTATCATTTTTCTTCCAGCGCGCGGAAATATCATCGGCCAAAACCGCTTCGGCATCGGGAAGCTCCTGCATATTTTCAACGGCTTCTTCATAATAATCATGCAGATAACGGTCAATATCTTCTTCTCTTTCCAGCCTGATGCCGGCCCCTTCCAAAGCCTTCAGGACTCCGGGAACTTCTTTGTCCTGCGGATTGCGCCGCCGTAGAAATTTGTCATCCAACAGATAAGCCGCATCGTTGAGCGCTTTACGCTGCAAAGCTTCATTTCTGTAAAAATAATCTGTTTTAAGCTGCATCGGCAGATGATAATATCCCTCTGCCAACAGCAGATGGCTGCCTTTTTTGATATTATCCCGCTTAGAAGGCGACTGCAAATCCTTCGCCAGCTTCAGATAATAGCCGGCATCGCTCAGACCTCCTTTAGCGCGGCTGAAGCTGCCGATATCGCTCAGGGGAATTTGCACCGACTTGGTAGCGAATTCCGCCAGCCGGACAAAATTTTGACTCAGCTGCCGGTTATTGTCGCCGATCATCAGCTTATATGCCGTATTGCTGATAATCTCTTCCAATCCTTCCGTACCGTAAATCTTCTGCAAACGTCCCACATCAGTTCCGAGCAGCAGAAAAGAAATATCTTTCGTCCAACCGTGCGTAAGAGCTTCTCTCAGATTTTTACAGGACGGCATTTCCGACAAATCGTCAAAGACATAAAGAACCGGCAAATCTTCCGGCTTCTTTTCTTCTTTCAGCTGCTCATTCAACATAACGTCTATCAGAAAACGCGAGATAAATTTTGCCGCCCGGGTGCCGGCAACATTATAAAGCGTAACCGGCTCGGTCACGCCTTCGCCGTTTTTCATTCCGCGCATATCCCGCAGCCGGAAATCGCTTGACGCGGTTCTCTCCCGCAGACTACCGCTGCGAAACATCGACAGCGGCTGCAGCAGCATCGGAAAAATAATTCCCCGCTGTTTACGCGACAAATAGGAAATTTGCCGCAATACCGCCCGGGCCTTCTGATGATAGGCAAATAACTCGGCTTCGGCCAGAAAACTTTCGGCAACCAGTTTCCAGCCGCCGATATCTGCGGCCCCGGCCGCAGCCGAAACCTCAAAATAACGCCGCAGCAGAAAATCGGCAAACATGGCCGGACAAAGTTCCTTTCCCTGCCAGGCTTCGGGGATTCCCTCCCAGCTGCCGACCGGCAGATAATTATCATGGTCAAGCTTGTTTTCCTGCAGATTTTTAATTGCCGGCCGACTGTATTCCTCAGGCATATCGGCATAATAACTCAGAAGAATTTCCCTGTCTTCGGCACCGAGCTTCGACTTTTCAAGAAACAACCCCAGAAAATAATCATTTGCCTGCGCCTGTTCAATTTTGCTGACAAAAAAATGCAGCAGTCCCTCCAGCGCCAAAACCGACAACCTGACCCAATAATTGTCCTCGCGGCTGTTTTCCGGAAGCGGAATCAGATAACGGGCCATAAACAACAGATATTCGTCGCGCCTTTTTCCGGCCGGAGGCATATTGTCAAAAGACAGCGGATTCCAGCGCGGCCAGAATTCTCCCTGCCGGGGATTATCCTCCAATTCCCAGTTAAAATAAAAAACCGGCCCTTTCTCCGCCCGGTAACCGCTGGTATAACGAGCCAGACCGCCATTATTGTCAACGGCCGCAATACTGTAACCGTCCGATTCCAAAATCGACGGGATCGCCACCCCTGACGTTTTTCCGCTTCCCGGGGCTCCTAAACAAAACACCGAATAAGGCTGGCTGAGCCGTATGGTTTCATCTTCATGCTTCCCCAGATTCATCAACCGCCCTTTTAACAGCCCCATGGCCTCAATATCTTCATGCTGCGCCAGCCGCTTATGCAGGCGATACCACAAATGAAAAGCAAAATCGCTGCGCTTATACATTACCGCCCAAAATATCAGCAGCATAAGCAGCGGAACGGCCGGCAGCAGACACAACGGCGACAGAGGGCAGGCCTCGGACAGCAGCATACCGCCCCAGGCTTTATACAGGCTGAACAAATAAAAAGGATTCCGCAGAAAATTTCCCCAGATATCGCCGGCCGATTCCAAATTCTGCAGGCTTAAACCAAACTTAAAAATATAAGCGGCCCAAAAAAATAAAAGACTCAGCAGAACCCAAGCAAACAAACTGGCAAGCAGGGTGATGATAACCTTGTATCTGAACCGCTGCCCGGTCTGAAGATAACGTCCCGCCATGCCGACCGCCTTTCCGCCTAATCACGCGACCTGTCCCGCATATTGCGGATTCGTTCCATATTCTCGCGGCTGATTTTTTTCTCGGCCTTTTTCTCCGGCGCGGGAGGTTCCGGTGTTTTTTCTTTGGCAACCTCTTGCTGAAATTCCTGCTTCATGGCGCGGCGGGCCTCAAGCTCCTGACGTTTGCGCTCCTCAATGATTTTCCGCAGCTCGGCATTATGCCCTTTGGCCTCTTTTTCCTTTTCTTCCTTAATATATTCCAAAGCCTCGCTGTCTTTAACCGGCGGCTTCTCACCCGATTTCCGGAACACTTTCTTTCCGGCTTCCAGAACCTTGCCGATATCCAGACATTTGGCCTTGGTTGCATCCCAGATGCCGATTTCCTTATTTCCCAAAAATAAATCGGTAAAATCAATTCCCTTAAATTCTTTGCCTTTTTTCTTTTTCGGCGCCATAATCTGTTTCAGCTCCTGCGGGGTCGGAACCCTTCCCAAGGCCTGCGCGATCTGCTGCGGGGTAATATTGGTCTCGCTTAAATCCAGTTCCATGATATTAATGCCGGTAAAATCAATGCCGGTAAAATCCGCTCCGCGCAGATCAACATTTTTCAAATCAATTTTCGATAAATCAAGCAGAGTCAAATTCAGAAATTTGAAATTAAGTTTATGCGGATAATATTTGGCCAGATATTCGATTAAAGCCTGCAGCTCTTCAATACCCAGATCATCAATGACAATATCCAGCAAAACGGCATTTTGAATATCGGCTTCCGTCAGCTTGACGCCGCTGAGATTTGCTCCGCTAAAATTGGTATCGACCAGCACGCTGCCGCTGAAAACCGCCCCGGTCAGATCGGCGCCGCTCAAATTGGCGCCGCTTAAATCAGCGCCGGAAAAATCGACCCCGCGCAAATTGGCGCCGGAAAAATCGACCCCGCTCAGGTTGGCAACCGAGAAATTGGCGCCTTCAAAGTTTTCTTTGCTGTAATTGCCGCCTTCAAGATTCTTCCCGGCAAAATCAATATGCCCCGAAAAAAAGGTATCTTCCTGCCGGCGTTTGCGTTCCGGCGGCAAACCGCGCGAAACCGCCGACCAGCCGCCATAATTGTCGTCATTGTTTTCCGAGCGCGGATCGTAAAGAACTTTAGCCTTTTTCCAAGAAAAATCTCCTTCTTTGGACTGCTTGACCTTATCATGTATTTTATCGATACCGAAACCTTTTTTAGTGTCTTCCGTCATTCCTGAAATTCCTTACGGTTATCGCTTTATCTTACAGCAACAATTGTCTTTTGACAAACATTTTCAACAATTCTGTTAAAAATTTTTAGCCTCCCCGCTCAATCGGTTTAGACAGAAAAAGAGGTTGTGCTATAGCTTTTAAAGAAACCGTCGGCGGTTAATTCGCTCTCGCTGGCAAGCCAGGCTTCACAGAGCATTCTCCGCTTGTTCTGAATCCAGAACCGCCATAACCGTTTCATAATCAAAACCGGCCGCCACCAGAGTACGCATATCTTTCTGCCGGTTATCCCGCCGTTCTTCTTCATCGCGGCGAAAGGGGCCGAGGTGCTTTTTGCGCGCCAGCCGCATGGCTGCGGCAAAAGGATCATACTCCTGTTCTTCGGCAAATTGTTCGATTAAATTTTCATCTATTCCCTTAGCCTTAAGTTTTCCCTGAATATAACGCAGCGACTTTCCCGCCGCCATATAGTTTTTAACCTTTAATTCGGCATAACGTTCATCGCTGATATAACCGTAATTTTGAAACTCGGCCAACACCTCTTCAACCCAGCCTTCGGCTTCGCCGCGATTAAATTCCGGATTCTGAAAAGCATATTTTTGTATTCGCCTGTACAGACCCTGCCGCAAATTTTCCGTCGAAGTTTCAAACCGCTGCAAATAATATAAACCGATATTTTTCAGCCGCTGCTTGGTAATTTTTCTAACCGACCGCCGGGTTTTATTTTTTTCTTCTTCCGTAAACACTTGAAAAATCCTTTAAACAAGATTATACAATCAGCATAACAACTTTACGTAAGGAACATTATAGTGCAGAACAATCACTTTGACAACTGTGTCGCTTTTCATATTGACAACGGCGCTTTTCGCGGCCGGTTAGTTCGTATGAATGAAGTTATCAATACCATTTTGAACAAACATAAATATCCGCTGCCGGTATCGGCGGTTCTGGCCGAAGCGGTCGTCCTTGCCGCCATGCTCGCCAGCAATCTGAAATACAAAGGGCTGTTCACCCTGCAAACCCAAAGCAACGGACCGGTTTCGCTGTTGGTTGTTGACGTGACTTCCGAAGGGAAAATCCGCGCTTATGCCCGTTTTGACGAGCAGCGCCTGGCACATTCGCAGCAGCTGCGCAAAACCGACGGACAAATTGAGCCCGCGCCTCACCTGATGGGCGAAGGCCACCTCGCTTTCACCGTCGATCAGGGGCCTGACACCGAACTTTACCAAGGGGTCGTAGATTTACAAGGCAAGACCATGAGCGAACTTGCTCTGCGTTACTTCAAGCAATCTGAACAGATTGATACCTGGCTGCAACTGTATCTTAAAGCTCCCGAAGGCGATTCGCAAAGCTGGCAGGCTGCCGGGCTGATGTTGCAAAAGCTGCCCGAAATCGGCGGAAAAATTCAGGAAGGCGATGACCTTAACGCCCAGTGGGAAGAAGCCAAAGTCTTCGCCGAAAGCCTGCGCGAAGGTGAAATCTTTGATGCCGAACTTTCCTCTGCCGAACTTTTGCATCGCCTTTTCCATGCCAACAATCTGGTTATCAGCAAAAGCATTGACTACAGTTTCGGCTGCCGCTGCAGCCGCGAAAAACTTCTGAACACCCTCAGCGGTTTCTCGCCGGAAGAAATTGAGAGCATGGTCGAAAAGAACAAAATTACTGCCGAATGCAGCTTTTGTTCGGAAAAATACAGCTTTGACAAAGGCGAAGTCCTTAAACAATAGGCGTTTACCTTATTTTAATTTATAGCCCCTATTATAAAAACAGGTCGGAGATTTCCGGCCTGTTACCTTAAATTTTGAAAGTTACGGAAATGACTAATATAAAAAGAATTTTTATCACCGTATTGTTCACGGCTGCTCTGGCCGGCTGTGCCGGTTTAAAGAGCGGCAAAGAAATCAGAAGCTATAACGAACCCCGTTATGACGCCGACCCGAAAATTGAACTTGATGTGAAAAAAGTTGAAATCATTTCCGAATTCACCCCTTCCTTTACCCGCCCTAATGTTGAGCATCTGTTTCCGATTTCAATTGAAAAGACCGCGCGTCTCTGGGGGCGCGACCGTTTGGAAGCCGCCGATTACGGCAGCGACAAAACTGCGGAATATATCATTAAAGATGCCAGTGTCACCGAAGAAATCGAAACATCGGAAGACATTTTCACTCCTGACCGCCTCAAATATCGGGCAACTTTAGACGTCATCGTCCGGGTTTACGATACCCAAAGCATGGCCAAAGCCGAAACCGAGGTTATTGCCTGGCGCGAACTCTACATTCCGGCCAACACCGATATTGCCGAAAAAGAAAAATACTGGAACGGAATGGTGCTTAAATTATTTGATGAATTTAACCGCAAAATGGATAAAAACATCCGCCAATACCTGAATATGTACGTTAAAAACAATAACTATATTCAAACTTACGACTAATTTACCGTCACGCTTGTCGGAACTTTGGGCGCCGTCATGGCAAAAGTCGGAATTTTAACTTCCTTTAACTTATCCTGCCCTTCGGTCTTAATCCGGCAGCTGCCGTAAAATACCGCATAGGGAGAAGACAAAGGCGCCGTTGACGTAAATTCAAAATATTCGCCGGGTTCAAGCTCGGGAATCTCGCCTTTAAAACCGTCGCTGTTGTCAGAAAAAAGATTCCCGCGATCATCGGTAATATTCCAGTTTTTACCGA
>ENA-ORTV01002000-ORTV01002000.1-human-gut-metagenome-genome-assembly--contig:-NODE-2000-length-20381-cov-4.275116_pt1 | contig 20381 bp, 19 predicted proteins | sample MGYA00241915_ERZ509194 | MGnify/ENA primary metagenome ERZ509194 (study PRJEB26280, sample SAMEA2338810) | human gut metagenome | biome: human gut; feature: human-associated habitat; material: faeces... | reverse complement strand
CCCACAACTACGAAAGCGGAGCGTGTAGTTATAGTGGGCTACTAACCGATGCAAAGTCACAATACTCTATAAACAAATGGATTATATATATAATTACAGAGAGAAGTAACAATATAGTAACGACAGCGGATTTTATCTGCATGCTTCCGCAAATACCTTTTTGAGCGTAGCAAATATACGATAAAAAAGTAATTCTTGTGTAGCGAAAAGAAAAAAAAGTGGAGGCTTGTTATTTTTTTTGTTGTTGGTAGATGTAGATATAGACTACGCAACATTTAGGCAATCGTTGGGTTTGGTGTAAAAAGGCAGGTTCATGGATACCGTGAACCTGTTTCTTTTGATATATGACTTTAATCTGTCTTTTTCATTTGTCGTACCAGCTTCTGGTGCTGTTCGTGCAGTTCGGGGAACTGTCTTCTGATGAACTGCCCCAGCGAGCAGTCGTTCAGCCCGAAACGGCGGGCAATGGACTTCAAGGATTCTGAGGTTGTGGCATACAAGTGTATGGCTTCCCTGTATCTCTCCATGCTTTTAGGCGATACCATTTTGCCATTTTCCGTCTTTCTCATTCCCAAACTGGCGTGTAGTTCCGGCTCGTGTTCTTTCAGGTATTGCCTGAGGCATTCCGGGTGAAGACCGAACTCTGCCGCGACCTTTGCCGTGGTGAGCCCGCCCTCTTTCAGCCGGGCGATGGCTTCCGCATATTTGGCAGCGGTGTCCGGATTGTATTTCCGCACGGAGGACCAGTCCACGGGCTTGCCTTCCTCGTAAGGGATGCCTTTCCGATCACAGACCAAATCCTTGTGCCAGGTCTGCAGGTAGTCATAGAAACCTCTTATCGATACGCCGGTCCGCTTGGCTATTTTCCGGGCGGACATGGGTGTAGTGCGGTACAAGTGGAGAGCCTCGGCATATTTCCCGATTGTTTCAGGGGTCGGGACATGAAGCGTTCCGCGTCCCGTTATCTTGCCCCTGCGTTGCTGTCTGGTAGCTTGCTCGCGTATCTTGATGCGGTTCCCGACAAGCTCCTTGTGGTAGAATATCAGGTGTTGTTCCAATCCGGTGTAGGAGACATTGCAACGGTCGGCGGCCTCCTGCACCGTGACATAACGGTCGGCACGCAGAAGCTCCACCGCTTCGGCATACTGTTCCCTGCACCACGGGCGCGTGCCGCGGGGCAGGCCGTCGTCCAGCCCCAACCGTTGCCGTGCCCGCTCGCGGAACTCCAATACTTCGGGATAATGCGTCCGCAACTGGCGGCCGAGGTTCGTGCCGCTCAATCCGAACTCACGGGCTATCTGCGATACATTGTACTCGATATAGTCCATGCTGTCGCAAGCCGCGATGGCCTCCTTGTATTTGACATGGGTTTCAGGACGCTGCCCGCGCCGCTGGCTTATCTTGATGTCGCCGGCTTCTTCCTGACTGCACATGATGCCGTTGCGTTCCAGCATCAGATGACGATGGTAGATACCGATATAACGGGAAAATCCGCTGGTGGATATTCCGCACTGTCGGCATATCTCCGCAATAGAGAGGTCGGTGGCAGCGTACAACTCCAACGCCGGGCGATATTTCGCTTCCGTTTCCGGCTTGCAGCCTCTTGTCCGGTTACACACGTTCTCTTTCAAGTGCACATCCATCAATCGCCCCATACACTCTCCACCATAGTTATACCGAGGTTCTCTGCCATACCGGGCGCAGATCGTGTTTGTGACGATTGGGCATTCACGCGAGTGATTTCATAACGATAGATGTGATTGCGAAGTAATGCGGAGAGCAACTTATCTGCCTCCCCCTTATCACTGTAGGATGCCAGCTCAATGCGATAGAACGCCGATTCTTTATCATCAGGCGTATCCGGGTTGTTTATGGTAACACGTATATAGGGAGGCAAATTGCCATTTATAGCAGCGTAAGAATATTCCGTTACATACGTGGAAAATACGGGGCATCCGTCTTCACGTGCCGCCTGCGCGTCCTTGTCTTCGTAAAATTCTATCAACGAAGCCCAATTGGGTGCATTTATGTCTGCGGTCGGAGGAAGATATTGCATCGGAGAAGCCATGGTAGGACCCTCTACCTGCTGTGTCTCAAGTACCCCCTCACGGTTCCATTGCGCGTAAGCCGGCAGAACTGTACCGGTGGCACAACGTCCGAAGAGCTCCGCCTTTTCCACTCGCATGCGTTCTTTGGGCGCATCGGCATAATTGCCGCTGATGCCTATCTTGTCAATCACTTCAATCTTCGCGAGAGCACGCAGCATGTTGATATTCTTGGAACCGTTTTCCGGAGAAAGCTCCACAAAATCTTCCGGGCCTTTCCCGTCGAATGCTCCTTGCAAGAGGGTAAAATGTTGCAGCCCGGCCATCGGTATGTACTCGCCGTCGGCCACACCGGGCGGTGAAGGCATCCAGCCACCGCGCATATAAGTCTCGGGATCGATGATGATTTCTGTTTTTTGGACGAACGTTATCAATTGCCCCGAGACATCCTTGATGGTTGTTTCGCCGGAAGCGAGGCCCAATGCCGTCATTTGGTGGGGACGGCCGTTGGCCAAAACCATGATATAAAAATCGGTATCTGCAGTGGCGACATTGGCAAAATAAGGTTCGACGATGCTGGCTTCCACCGTATAAGCCACATAGTTTCCCCCAGTACCGGCGGCCAACGTGGTGTTGGCATCGGGGGTGAAGTCGCGTAGCAGTCTTTGAGCACCGTCGAAAAGCAGGAAACGGATGTCATGTCCGGCAATGTTCAGGTAATTTTCGGAGGTGGTGCCGATTTGGTCGCCAGATATATCGGCGGCGCGTGTCTGTCTCGTGCCGCTGCCTGTCGATGTGCGAGTGACGATGGTAAAGCGCAATTTTACAGGGTCACTCCCGTCTTCTGGCGCAGGACAGTCATCGTAATCGTTGACGCATCCCGCGACCAGCAACATGACAGGCAAGGCAACCAGCAGACGGACCCATTTCCGGATGTGTATTGATAGCAGATACTTCATGGTGAATGCCGGTTTAAAATTCCACATCCTGCGGCGGGACGATACGCCAGCCGTTGATATACACTTTGGCCCTCGCCCAGGTGCCGTTCTCGACAAAGAACATCATCGTGTGGTTATCGTGGCAGTCGAGGTAGTCCTGGTCGGAGTTGTCACCTTCGTATTTGCCTTTCACCAACAGCAGGTATTTTATCAGGTTGATGCGTATCACGTCTTCTTCATTGCTGTTGCGCACCACTAACATGGGAGTGCGGCCGGTGATGAGCCGTCCGGTGGTAAATTCGGCAAGTAGTCCGTTGGCTTCAGTCTGCACGCGGGAGGAGGAGCGTTGTGCCTCGGGGTCGTTACGGTCGAAAGTGGCGGATGTCAGTTCAACAGACCACGGGCGGTAGCTGAACGGGGTTTCGGAGACAACCTCGTTGCGGTAGTCCATCTCGCTGTTGGCCGCCTCGATGGCAAAGGAGAACTCATCGCGTCCGACGGGTGAGCCGTCCATGTTCTGCAACAGCACACTCAGGTGTTTGATGTTGTGTGTCAGGTAAACGGGACCGATGTCTATCGTGCCGTAAGTGTCGGGGAAATCGACATCGGTGGCCATTCCGTGATAGAGCCGTGTGATGTCCCGGTCGCTGTACAGTGCGGGAGCATCGCCTTGCAGGGGCAGTACGGCTCCGAGATCACCGATGGCAGCCGGCTCCTTTCCCCCTCCGATGACGAACGAGGCGGCATCGGGTACGGACGATTCTCCCTCGCACCATGCCAGCAGGTCGTACTTGCCGGGCTGTATGTCCAATTCAATGAAGAAACTGTTGTCCTCGGTCGATTGCCGGTCAACGCTCCGGTGGGTCTCCGGCCGTCCTTGCTTGTCGAACACGTACAGATGTACACGGGTCACTTGCGGACCGAAAGCATCTCCTCCAAGTATATTTTTCGTGTAGCGGAAGCCCACACGATAGTGTACCGAGCAGTCGCCCTCGCTGTCGTAGATGACCGAGTCGCACGATATGGTACCCAGCGCAACGAGGACAAATAATATGCAGGTACGACAAATGCTGCATAATTCGGACATTGCCATATTGTTATCTTTCTTATTCATTCTTTCATTTATGTAAAGGATTGCCGGCAGGGGCAATCTCGTTGTTTTCAGTTCCGGTGGAAGGCGGAACAATTCCGGCCTTCGGTTTCCTTTTTCGCCGCGATATATGCCCTTGCGGCAGGGGTTTTCCGGAGGGACATTCGCTCTCCGCAGATTGATATTATGAAATGACAGGCAGAAGACAAAAGCCTGAGCCTGTAACAGTATTTCAAGAAAAGGACGGCGGCAATACACGGCATGCGCTTCCGGATGCCGCCGTCCTTATTTTAGTCTGTCCGCCAAGGTGCAAACCTTAGCGGAACGGGATTAGAGTTCTACCTTTTGAGTCGGGACGATACGCCAGCTCAGGATGTTCAGACGTGCCGATATCTCGTAGCTTATTTCCTCCACGGGAGGAACGATAGGCTGCGTTTTGTCCCGGAGAGCGGTGGCCAGACCGGATATTTTCGATACCTCTATGGTGTAGGTATGGTTACGAACGATGCCGAATGAACCGGGAGGACACTTCGAGAAATCATACTTGTTGCCGTTATTCTTTTCTTTAACATCGGTCAGATAATTACCGTCATCACCGTAGATGCCCAGATGTTCGACAGGGATGTTGAAGTACGCGATGCCGTCGCCATACTTGGTGGCGTAGCCGGCGGAAAGCAGGTCGGAATTGACCTTGTCAATGTTATCGGCAGTAATACGTACATACCTGTTGTTTTCATCCTTTTCCACATCGTAGTAATATAATTCAGGCAAACTTTCCGATCTAAGCTGGAGGGCGACATGGCGTCCTGCCACGACAGTATTCTTTATCGCACGTACTTCTTTTGACGGGTGTTCCACTTTGAAATGGGTCGTGGTACGATATGACTCGTAAGAGGTAATGCCGTTTTCAACTTTTTTCTGAAGGACCACGTTCTGCTGTTTGACCATGGCATTGACAATGCCCGATTCGAAATAAAGGTTGTATTTGTTGTTGGTACGGCCATAGAGATAGAATGACGGCGTACCCGCAGGGACATCCGTGTACGTGTCTCCTCCTGTCTTTGTAAGCTGATAATGGCCCACTATGACAGCCGCCGGAAGAACGGCCATCGGGTTGTATCCTTTCCTGTCCGTATCATTATAACCCCATGCTCTTGCCGCAGTGGTTGTCTCTCGTGCGTAGAACACATCGCTGAAACCTTTCGTATTATCCCATTTGACAGATTGTTGAAGGAGATTGCCACCGGTAATCTGGCTTGATTGGATCTGGGTATAATTGAAATAATGCAGGTCATACGGATATCCTGCCCTGTCGGCACCGTAATCGTTATTAGGAACGACATCGGTTATATCGTCCGACACGCTCGGATACTTGTTCGTGTAGTACGAAGGCGAGCATCCCCAGTAGCTGCGGAAGTTGACAGCATCGTTCCACCAAGTCCTGTCGTTGAAGTTTGTCAGAAGTTGAGCATAAGTAGGACTGTAATTTACAACATTATCGGCATTCACAATACCATATGTCTTGATAACATAGATGGACTGGTCAATCGCATTCGGACGCCAGTATTCGGGTACGAATTTCAGCGTATAACCGTTCACCTCTGTTGTGTTTTCTTTTACGGCATCAGTCCCCATTGTGAGTTTCATGCGCGATGCGTAACGTTCGACATAAATATCGACCACGTGCTCTTCACGTGCGGCGGCATCCTCCGATGGGTAGAGCTGGTTCGTGGAAATAGGAGTGGCGAACAGACGCACGTCCGTCTCACCTTGAGGAGAGGTACCGTAGTACATGGAGTTGCTCATGGGGAACTGTTTCGTTCCGTTCACAGTCCTGACTACCTCGTCACGTGTAATATGTTCTATTTCATTTAAATCCTTCCCAGAGAGTCCGCTCACGTCCATTGGATTGACGAAACACATGACATACGCCGGAAGGTTTTCTCCTTGATTGAGCGCAACAGGAATGGTGGATTTCCAAATCTTGCCTATGCTTCCACTCCCGTCCGTGAGTTGTCCTGCCTGAATCTCTTCATCAGTCAAGGTTTTGGGCTGACCTGTAGGACGACCGTTTGCGTCATAGAACAGGAATGTCATAGAGTGTATGGTATTCTCATCGGGTGTACCGGCATCGAAATCCGCATCGTCGGCTCGTGTTCCCACGGTTTTCGGGCTAACAATAGCCACGTTCAGGTAACGGACTTGGTCGTGGTCCACTGTTTCCTGACCTGGGGTATCGGGAGCCAGGTCGTCGGAACAGCCTGTCAGTAACCCCACTGCCAGTGCCATTACTGCACTGAATAACAGATTACTTTTTCTCATAATGATGAATTTTAAAATGGTTATTTAAAAAATTATTTCTTTTTCGTTTGTTCTATCATTCCCAGTTCGCGCAACTGGCTGACGGCTTCCGATGCCTCACCGACTCCCAACCGCGATGCTTCATCGAACAGGCGAACAGCTTCGTCATAATCGCCGCACTTGACGGCAAGGATGCCGCGGGCGTAAACCGCTTCGGGTGCGTTGCCGGCTTTGGACAGGTATCCGGCAGCACGCTCCAGCTCGTCCCGTCCGAGGGCGATGTTTGCGGCGTTGAGGTTCGCCACGGGGTCATCGGGATACATGCGTACCGCCACCTCGAACACCTCGCGGTATTCATCGGAACCCGGTTCGAGACTCTGTGCCACGATATTCATTTCATGGAGACTCAATTTCTGTGGCGCACTCTTCATCACCGCCTTGATCTCATCTGTGTCGGCGTAAGAGCGAATGACGTACTCCACGGTGTAATCCGAATGCCGCAGTCCCGGATAGACATTTTCGAGCAGGAAGCGGTATTGATCCGGGTATGCGGACTTGAGCTTCCATTCACGGTCGTCAGGGGAAAGATTTTCCATGTCGATGATGGAGAGTATGGCCATCTTGTCGGCAATCTCCGAGGCTTCGACATAACGTCGCAACCCTGCCCAGTCTTCGGCCACCCAGGTGGACTTCATGATGGACGGATCGAACGCATAAAGTCCGCGCACATAGTCGGCAAGTGCCGAAGTACGCCCCTTTGCCAGACGCTCGTTGTTGGCATACGGACCTTCGGGGGATGCGAAGCCTTGGATGGTGACAGCAACGATGCGGGTGTCGGTATCACTGCGCAATACATTGATAGTGTTGCGTATTTTTTGCAGCTCCTCGGGATTGCGGCGATAGTCGGGATGGATTTCCATACCGTTGACGGGAAAATCGATATAGGCTGATCCGCGTACCTCCCGTGTCTTTACCGGCTCGGCCACAGGAGTTATGAATACATAAGAAGGCTTGAATACCTTGGAAGTGAAGTCAAGGACGGCAAGGTTGTCTCGGCGGGAAGAGACCGGTCTGAATCCGCATCCGCATTCGTCCTCTGAGAGTGACAGCGTGGCTGTCTCCATCCACGGTTCGTAGGGAACCACGACCGAATAATCGATTGCCTTGCCCGGACGGCACAGGATGGCATCGTCCGGAAGGTTGCCGTGGCGGAGATTCTGAATATAGCGATTGCGTCCTGCCACAACAACATGCGGCAGCTCCATGTATGAATCTCCGTATGACAATACCGGAATATAAGTGATTTCCCGGTCGGACTTGAGTTTGAGGGATACCAAGTCAAGCTGCATGGATACGAAAAGATTGTTTTCCGAGCGTTCTACCTTGAGCGACTTCACGCTTGTTTTTTTGTCTGCCGCATTTCCGAAAGACGGGATAGCGGCAGCAGCCGTCGATACCGTTGCCCAGATAAGAATGGCGGCTATATATGGTGTCTGTAATTTCATACCGTTGTGAGTGTATATTGACATGATGATTTAGAATACATATACGAGATTGATGGCGGCCTTCGTGGGACCCACGTAATGGTGCGGCTTGTCTGTTTCCACCTTCTTGCCGCATCCCGCGCACCGGAACCTGTCGTAACGGGTATAGGAATAGCCGAAACCGACCTCCGCCTCCAGGTTCCAATGGCGGCCGAGAATCCACGCATAACCATAAGCGACACCGGCACCCACGAACCAGCCCTGGTAACGGGAATCCTTCAGTTTCCGGGTGTCTGTTCCCAAGAAGTTGATTCTACCGTCGAAGCCGCCGACATTGTACTGGCCCGCCATGGCATGAAAGCCAAAGTAGTGGCCGCCCAGAACCTCACAGAGCCAGTATCGGACTTCAGGCTGTACCAGCCAGTGTTTCCACTTCTTGTCGTTGAACAATGTCCAAGCATTGAACTGCCCGCTGACATCCAGCGACCACCTCGGCGCAAGACCTATTTCAACACCCAGATTCGGGCTTAAGGCCGCATCGGAGAGCAGGTTGGTTTTTACCGCTACGTTCTGTGCATAGAGGCCCTGTGAAATACAGGAAAAGACTATCACAAACAATAAAAACACATGTTTCATTTCCTATTTTCTATTTTATCAGTTCTACACTATATTTGCACTTTCTCTCCGTAAGAGAATTATGAATGCGTGATGTAGGTTTTAACTGATTGATAAACAGGAAAAGATTGTCATCAATGAAGATTGATTCACACAATTTCTGTTGAGCGTAACAACCCTTGTTGTTGAAAACAATGCCCGTTTGATACGATTATCGCCTGTAAATCACGCAATTCCAAATGTAATCGTTCTCTTACGGAGAGAACGAAGTTACAGCCCAACGATTTTTACTCCTTGCAGAAGTACCTCATCTTACCGTGTCCCATTCGTTTTTTGGGAGTCGCTCACGGGAATCTTTGAATACATTATTCATATTCTCATTCCGGTTTCACTTTGGAACGTGAACATACCCCATACAACGTCTGCTAACCGGTACCTCTCTTTCCAAGAGAATTAGCGATTTGTTTTGTGTCTAATTATCAGACTCTTTAGGCTGTTTGTACAGCGTAAAAAGTCTGATTTTGCTCAATCAAGTCCTGTTTTGTTTGGACATTCTCAAAAAAAATCCCTTTAAATCATCATTTTATTTGTTTTTGTTTGGCTGTTTCTTGCATTTTAGGTAATTTTGCAGTGTAAAATAATTCTCTTGGAAAGAGAGTTAACGATTTGCACAACAGATTTCCTCGTCTTATTCTACCTGCCCGATTGTATCAAACCAAAGATTTGTTTTATTTGCCGTAATCATTACAAAGCATTGATAATCTGTCTATTTGCCTTATCAATAGCAGAGGTATCCAGCGATGCGAGATAGATGCGCGTAGTTTTTTCGGAGTCGTGTCCCATCGCTTCACTGATTATTGCAAGCGGAATGTTCTTGCTCCGGGCTATGGAAGCCCAGCCGTGGCGGGCCACATACGTTGTCAATGGGATTGCCAGTCCCAGTTGTTCGCCCAGCCTTCTCAATTTGTTATTGACCAGGTGCGCCGCATTCTTGTACTGCCTTCGTGCGTCCGCATCCATATTCCTGATGATGGGCAGCAGATAGGGCGTGTCGCCTGTGTCGTATTTGTCGATGATTTCCTGCATGGGCTTCTCCCATTTGATGGAGAGCTGCTGCCCGGTTTTCTGTCTGCGATAAGAGAGGATTCCGCTACGAAGGTCTTTTTTCTTCAGAAACGCCATGTCGATGAACGACATTCCGCGTGTGTAGAACGAGAACAGGAAGATGTCCCGGGCAAAATCGGTCGCCGGAGAAAGCGTCAGGTCCAGATCCCGTATCTGGCGGATGATGTTCAGCGGCACTGCCCGTTTGACCGTCTTGTCGATACCCGTGTAAACGTGCCTGAACGGAGAGCGTTGCATGGTCAGTTCCTTTTCAACAGCCCGGTTGTAGATGGCCCGCAAGCCGCGCATATAATAAGATGTGGTATTAGGACACGCTCCGGCCGCTTTCAGGAAGTTCTCATAGCGGACCATCAGGTCGGAATCCACCTCCTCGAGAGGTATATCGTTTTCACCACGGAAACGCCTGAAACTGTTGATGACCGTCGTGTACCTTTCGGCTGTACGGGGTTTCCCGATCTGTCCCAGCTGTCGGATGACCTCACAGGCAAAGGAGATGAACCCCTTGCCGTCCGAAGGCGTGAGGTAGCACTTCACCACTTCCTCGGCGGTATAGTCTTCACCGGCACGGTCAAGACGTGCGATGATGTTCCTGAACCGTTTGGCATTCTCGTACAGAATCTCTTTCAATGATGCAAGATAGCTGCTGCGGCTCTCTCCGACACCGGGAGGAAAGATGATTTCCGCTTTAACGGAATCCCATTCACAGGGATATACCTTGTAACCGGTATTGACTTGCCGGGCTACACGTCCGTGAACCACTTGATAGAATAATGTGCCTTCTTTCGTTGGAATAGAAGATGCACGAAATTTAACTTTCATTGTTGCCATATATAACTGTTTTAGTGTTTCCACTTATAAAAGATAAAGGAGACTGTAGCTAATGTGATGGCAATCAATCCGGCATACACAACTGTTATTTCGTTCAAAATCTCTGAATGAATCAGTTTCACGTTTGCGAAAATGACGAGGACAAAGAATGTGGCAAGTATCAGCAGCAAAGCGATCATGCACCAGAATGTCGCCTGTGTCACGGATATGCGGTTCTTATTGCGGAGGATGTCCTTGTCCGCCTTTTCGCGCTCCCTGCGAATATGTGATATGGCATTGTCTGCAATGGAATTGATTTCTTCCAGCAATGTCTGTCTGTCATTTTCCGTAAACCTTACCGGGAATGAAGCCTTAAGCAGGTCATGGAGATTTATCATAGTCCCTGTGAAGGCTTCAAGTTTCTTGATAAGGCTTTCCAAGTTTTTATGCGCATCCGCAATCTCCGGCTTGAGCCTGCGGAACTCGTTGGCAAGAGCATCATTCCGTTGTTCAAGCCTTTGCCGACGCATTTCTTCCGCTGATACTGCTGTTATCTCTTCCGTTTCAGAAGTTTTTGCCATTTCGGATGCTGATTCTGCGGGTTGCTGCACATCCTCGCTGTAATCGTATTTCCTGTTTGCCATAGGTTTGTCTTTTATCTTTTGCGTCCTGATTTCGTTTTCCTCCCAATATGTGCCGCCGCTGCACGGGCACATCTGCGGGCGCGTTCAATCTTGTCCTCGTCTTTTTTGTCACGCCAGTTGTCATCATTGTTTGAACCTCCTCCACCGCCTCCGGTTGAAACGGTGTCAAATGCCGTCAGCCCCACGAACAAGGCTACCGCCATGTCGGTGAGTTCTTTCCAATTTGATGTTTCGCGATAGTCAAACTCATCGTTAAATATCTGCATGACATCATCGGGAATGTAAAACAGGGAGGTCTTGCTGTCGTACGATAACTCGTATCGGGAGGTGTTCTCATGCCATGACGAATAGTCTGCGACAGGTTTGCCGGAATGTGCCTTCGGTTGTGTCACCGGCTTTGCGGCGACTGGTACAACAGGTGCATCCGTCTTTGTCCCGGTTTTCCTGACAGGTTGCATCGACTTTGTTTCGGGCTGGCTGTGAAGTTTCTGCCAAGTTTGTTCAATCTTTGATGCCATGAGTTTGCGCCCTTTGCCAAGTTCGGATGCCTTGAATTTGGCTTTGCCCTTTCCGACCACATAACCCTTTATGCCGCCTTTGTTGTCCGGTCGTTCCACGAGTGTGTACCCATTTGCCCTCACCCTTGCTACATAGTCACCCCAAGACCATGACGGCATTGCCCGCAGAATATCCATAAGGTCTTCGGCAACCTTGACGGCGTTTGCCTTGTGGATTTCCATAGCGGTTATCCATCCACGCTTGACGGCAACAGCCTGCGCCGCATCATGCGCGTGGATATGTATCTTATGGTCGTTGTTCGTCCTGCCGTTCCTGTCCTTGCGGCACACGGCGGCATGGAGGTGGGGAATCCGGCTGTCGGATTCAAGATGCAGCCACACCGTGTAGATGCTGTCCGCGAGGTTTGTCTTGTGTGAATACACCTTGCCGTCGTCATCCGCCATCTCTATTTTGTCATACTCTCGGACAAAATCATCCCACAACTGCTGCCAGTCCTGCATGGTGAAGTCCTTTGTATGTTCTTTCGCCGGACTGATTTCAATTCGGATTACATTATTTTTCATCGGCGCGTGGGCTTTCATCATGTCCCATACACCTTGTGCGTCAAGTTCGCACGGAAGCAGGTTGTCCTTGACATGGTATATCAGTTCCAGGTGTTTCTTGTTTCTCGACTCACCGGATATGTATCGGATGTCATTTATTCCGTGGTTTATGGATTTTGCCTTGCCTATCATGTCGGTTCCTCCTCCTTGTCTGTTTCTGCTACTGTTTCTTGTTGTACTGTTATAGTTTTCACCGCCGGTATGCGGTTCGGGGCGAAATGTTTCTTGATGAGCCTCGTAATCATATCAGCGGTCTTGCCGAGAATCCGTAGCGCATCTATCATCCACGGCTGGTTGCGGAACATCGCCCTGCGCTCGTCCTGTGACATCGCGTTAAGCATCGAGGTGTATTTCGCGTAGTCGCTACGGGCGATGACAAGCTGTTCTCTGATTGCCTCCTGTTCCGGTGTCAGCCGCACTTTCGGTTCGTATCCGTATGCGCGGGAAAGCACATAGTCGCTGAGATTCATCCCGCACTCTCCGGCAAGGCCTGTAATCTTCTCCCGTTGCGACTTGCTGACACGGAACGAGATTGTCGAATCACGTTTTTCCTTGACTTTCTTCTTATTGTTTTCCGTGTCCTCTGCGCTCCCGGCAGCATCGTTTATTCCATCTTCGGTTTCAACCGGTTTCGTATTGTCGGATAAATTCAGTTCGGTTTTCATAAGCGGTAATTGATGATTTTACAAAAGGTACCGGTGCGAGCCTGCGAGCGGCATTCCCCCCGTTGGACTGCGGGACAACGGCAAGAGGGCCGTGCGTGGAATGACCGTCAGGAAATGTAATGCAGCGGCATATCTTGAAACACCACTCATCTTCCTTCCCTCCTTTTTCTTCCTTTTCTGCCCTGCCTTTGGCATTATTCCATCGCTGTTTCAGACTGTCTCGCCTATATTATAAGAGGTATGGCAGCCGCTTACAGGTCGCACTTTACCCGGATTACTTGTCGTCTGGAAGTTTGGCGAAGGCTGTCTTCACTGCTTCGGCATCGGTGGTGATACGCATCAGCGCGACGGTCGCTTTGAGTGCCTGTGCCTGGTTGCAGAACTGCGTGACGGTATTAAGGAGGACTTCCGACCGTCCGACACGGAACGGCATCACAGCGTCTGCCGTCAGGGTGTTGGTCTTGTTCATGCCGTGGTTCAGGAACCGGTTTACTGCCAGCCTGTCAGCCGGATCGATGTCCTCATACTTGCCGTTACCCGTGGCATGGCTTACCATGACACGTACAGCGTCCGCCTGATAAAGTGTGCAGGAGTTGAGGAATGCAAGTACATGGGCGAACTCCGCCTTGAGTTCGCCTCTTACGCGGGGCTGTTTGCCATTGTTTTTTCCGCTGTTGTCTTTTTGCGCGGGAACATTGCCGTTCACCTGCGGCACATTGTTTTCATTGTTCATACTTGAAGTGGTTTAAATGGTTTTTAATACTGTGTGATTGATGTTTGAATCTCATTTGAATGTCCGTTACTTGTCCGCACGGCGGTTTACAAGATACTGTGCGGCATCGCTGTCAATTTCCGCCTGCGACTTGACACGGATGTTTGTCAGCCATATGTCAAGGTCTGCCTTCGAGAAGAAACACAGTTTGCCGTTGGGCTTGTAATAAGGGATTGCACGGCGCATCATCAGTTTGTAGAGATAGCTCGGCTTAAGTCCGAGGTACTTTGCAGCCTCGGCGGTGGTGAGTAGATTTCTTTCCTGTTCCATATCGTTTTTAATTTGTATTTATTCCTGTCGGCACATTGCATGACACATTGCGTTCCTGCTGTTTTATGCCTTATTTTTCGCTTGCAAAGTTACTTCTGACTTGAAGTGGCACAATGTGGCCTAAATGGGGAAAGTATATAAGACATCAGTGCGCCATACTGCTGGTATTCAGCGGTATGGCGCACTGCCTTAATCTTCGTATGTTAATTCAAATGGGAAACCGACGGGCCGTTATGGGATACGGTTCAGTTGCCGGGCTTTTTGAATGGCATCGTCGATGGATTTGCGGTATTCCCGGTTCTCTCTTGTCGCGCCTTGTGCGCACACATCGTTGCGGTGCTTGTCGTAATATGACTTGGATATTCCGCAGCTTTGCAGGAAATCCTCCGCCCACTGTCTGCCACGCTCGCGCGGCTTGATGGTCTGCGATACGGACAACACCATGTAGCAGATGCGCAGGTTCTCTTTCGGACGCACGGTGACAGGCTGTACCGTCGGCTTCAGATTCATGAAGTTCACGAAGTCACTGCCGGAAAGATGACCGAACTGGCAGTCGTTACAGACCTCGTAGATGAACAGGCACATGGCGAGGTCAACGGTGTCCATCCATGCGGATGTGTCTTTGAACAGGATGCCGTCACTCATGCGCATCCTCCTTCATCCGTCTTATGTCGCTGATGATGCTTCCCGAAATGCCTTTCAGTCTTTCGACCAGCACGGAAAGGAACATCGGCTTGAAGCAATACACGCAGAAGGTACGGTCACGCTCCTGCTGTAACTCATTATATAAAAGGTTCACACGCGCATGAGCCGTATCGTATTCCACTTTCTTTGCATCGCACAAAGGGTCAAGCGACTTGTAATCCTCGGAGTCGAGCGGCAGGAAATCCAGCCTGTTGCTCATTGCCGAATACTCGCACCACAGTCCGGTGGAAACATCTTTCGCTTCCTCATACTTTGCCTCATAGGGTTTTAAGTGGTCATTGAAGATGCCCTCAAAATCCACGGACTGCAATCCTGAATTATCTAATGACAGGAATTTTTCTGCCTCCGAAAAAAGGGAAAAGAAAATCTCGTTCAACTGTTCCGCATCGTCCTGGAACATTGCAGCCGCCTCTGTCACAATTTGGTTTGTCTCATTGAAATCCTTATAGAACAGGGACAACAACATCGCCTGTTCAAAGGTGATGCTGTCCTGCTTGAAAGTGGCAAGCAAGGTGTTTACCTCTTGCAGCCGCTGTGGTATCTGTTGTATCATCATAATCGTCAGGAATTGAAAAGGTCGTCCATTGTTACCTCGCTGTGAACGATGCTCTTGTGTTTGCCGTTAGCGACACCGTAAGTCGTTATAAATGTGTGTACCAATGATTTTTTGTTAGCGGTCAGGTACCTGAACAGCCCCATTCTTTCACGTAGTTTCTTCTCATAATCCTGAGAGATGTGGTAAACACCCTCTGAGAATTTCATTTCACATAAATGAATGATACGGTCTGCCCGTTCTATTATCATGTCGATTTGCGCCCCCGATATCTGTTCCTTCTCATCAGGCTTGCAATGCCATGTGGAAACAGATGTTCCGACTCCGGCAATTCCCAGTGCTTTCTTTATCTGATTATGATGCCGCAGACAGACCAGTTCAAAACTTATTCCCATCCATGATGTGACACTTTGTGAATCAAAGTTGTTGCTCCACCATTGTTCGTCCTTGGTATTGTTCGGTTCGATGAACTTGTAGTAAAACAAGGTATAGAAGTCGGTGAGACGAAGTATTTCCTGCCGCTTCTTATTGCCGTATTGAGACCACCTTTCGATGAAATCGCAACGCTCCAGATTTTTAAGCACACGGGTAAGTTTTCCTCCATCAAGTTTAATTTCTTTCGAGATTTCCTGAAATGTAAGTCCAGACTTATGCGCACTCAGAATCTTGACAGCTTCAATATAGTAGTCTGCGTTTGAGAACAAGGCATTATATAATTCATCGAATTCTATCCGTAATTTGCCATCAGACCTGAAACAGAGAATATCGATGTTTTGCGTCAGACTCTTTTCCGGAGACATGATGCTGTAATAATAAGGTACTCCGCCCAGCAACATATAAGACTGAAGAATCTGGTATCTGTCCCAGATCATTCCCCGGCTTACCAGGTACTTCTCCGTTTCGTGCAGAGTGAATGGCGCAAGATGAAGCTGGCATGTGACACGGGCATGGAGCCCACCCTTATTACCGACCAGTTTATCCCTCATCCATGAGGTAGCGGAACCGGTAGCAATCATCATCACGTTTTCCCGGCTCATAGCCCAACCGTTCCAGAAGTTCTCCAATGCCACAACAAAATTGGAACGACCCGAATCCATCCAGGGCATTTCATCAATGAATACGACTTTCTTCTTGCCGTCAGGCATATGCTCCAGATAATCCTGCAATGCATCAAAAGCATCGAACCAGTCCGAGAAGTGATAGCTTGAAACGCCAGAATATTCCTTGAGGACTTTTGCGAATCTCCGCAACTGGTTTTTGGTCGTCAGTCCACGCACCCCTACAAACCAAAAATCAAAGTGCTTCTCAAAATATTGCTCGATGAGAAATGTCTTGCCTATACGACGTCGCCCATACACGATGACGAGTTCCGAGCGGTCTGACTCCAGACAACGTTTGAGTTCCTCACATTCATATTCGCGACCAATGAGTTTTTCTGTCATGCTCCTTTATTTTTTGCAAAGTTAGCGGTATTTTTTGAACGGAACAATTATTTTGCCCACTAAACAAACTTTATATCGGTTGATTTTTTGCTAAAAGTCCAACGGGAGGGCAATTCTGCATACAAATGACCATTCAAATGACTTTATCTCAATTTTTGCAGTGGATAAAGTCAGGTGTACGGTTGCAACAAACACTTCCCGCAAAATATCTTGCATGAAAATATACTTTATTTCAAATTTTATTGAGGATAAAGTACGTTTTCGCGCTAATATAACGGACATAGGCATCAGTTAGTCGAACACGCCGTCCACCAGATTGACAGCTTCAACTTTCTTGCTGTCAACGATTTTAGCGTATATCTGGGTTGTTTTCACATTGGAATGACCAAGTAGTTTGCTCGTTGTATAAAGGTCTGCGCCCAATGTCAGCATCATCGTTGCGAAGCTGTGCCGGGACGTATGGTAGGTGATTTTCTTGGTGATACCGGCCGCTTTCACCCACTTTGCCAGTACCTTGTTTATGTTGGGTTCGGCAATCAGCCCGTCAAACACCTTGCCGTCATCCGGGGCATCGCCACGTTCCGGAAGCCATTTCATCGCCTGTGAGGAAAGGGGAAGGAATATCGGGGTCGTGGTTTTCTTCATCACGACAGACGCGCGCCACTGTTCCCCGTCTTTGGACAGGTCACACCAGCGGAGTGCGTAGATGTCACTTAGCCTCAGACCGCAATAGCAGGCGAAAAGATAAGCACGTTTCACATCCTCCCTCGGACACTCCGTCGCTATAAGGGTCTTTATCTCGTCCACGGTCAGGAACTCCCGCTTGCTCTCCGGCACCTTGATGCGTTCGGTCGGGGTAAGCGACATGAACGGATTTTCAGGAATGATGTCAGCCCTGACCGCCGCGTTCAATGCCGTGCTGAAGTAGCCGACATAATCCGACATGCTTTTCGGACTCAGCGGATTGCCCCATGTAGTCTTGTATTCGGACTGGAGCCAGCGGATGAAGGCGACACAGAAATCCTTGTCTATGTCACTCATGCGCACCTTGTTCTTGCCGATATAAGTGGAAATGAGGTTTTTCACCGTCCCCAACAGTTTGACGCCTCTCACGCCCCTGCGCTTCTGTTCATCATAAAATGACTGCATCCAATCCGCCAGTAGCATCTTTGACCGGCCTGACGTGTTCTTCAGCCCGGCTTTGTTGTTGGTCAGCTCGATTATCCGTTTTGACTTGATGGTCTCCACCGCCGCCAGTGTAGCCCTGTTCTGTTCTTTGACGCGGGCGTTGATTTCGGGAAGGCGGTAGAGTTTCAGGAACTCGTACTGCCTCTTGCCGTCCACATAGATGTCAAGATAGTATGACTCGGAACCGTTCGCGAGTTTCTTGGTGCGCACTTTCACAGGTTCCTTCAGTTTTGTCTTTTTGCCGTTTGCCGCCATATATAATAAGGTCTTACGATTTATGATTTCAGAATACGGAATCCGCAAGGTTCACCGCCTCGTCCTTCTTCCGGTCAATTATCCTCGCGTATATCTGGGTATGCTTGACCGAGCTGTGTCCCAGCAGTTTCGATACGGTGTACAAGTCCGCTCCGAGGGTGAGCATCATCGTTGCAAAGCTGTGCCGGCTCGTATGGTAGGAGATGTGCTTCCTGATTCCTGCCGCTTCCGCCCATTTTTTCAGGTTCTCGTTCACGTTACCGTAATTGACGAGGTTACCAAACACGTAATCATCAAAGGTGCTTTCTCCTTTTTCGGGCATCCATTTCAATGCCTGCCCTGACAGGGGTATGTATAACGGCTTTGTGGTCTTCTTCATCACGACCGAAACGAATGCCTGCCCGTTCTCTTGGTAAATGTCGCCCCATTTGAGGTTTCTGACATCGCTGATGCGAAGACCTGTAAAACAGGAGAACAGATAAGCCTTCTTCACAAGTTCGTTGGGACAGTCGGTGGCAATCATGCTCCGTATCTCGTCAATGGTCAGATATTCACGCTTGCTCTCCGGCTTCTTTATCTTCTCGATGGTCTCAAGTCTGTTCCACGGGTTCTTGTCCATAAGCCCCTCACGCACCGCCTCGTTGAGCATGGTGCGGAAAGTCTGGCAATAGGTGTCTGCGGTTCTCGCGCTGACGGGTTTCCCTGTCAGGCGGTGCTTGTATGTGTTGCGGAACCAGTCTATCATATCAAGGCAGAACTGCCTGTCAATATCCGAAAGGCGGGTGTCGGGACGGAACATATGCAAAGCCCTTTTCACGTTGCTGATGCTGCCCATGTCCCTTAAACCGCGTTTCTCGTGGTTGTTATAACAGGTCTGAAGCCAGTCCGAAAGGAGCATCCCCGTACCGGAACCAGCAAGTTCCGTTTCGGCTTTCGCATTAAACAGGGCTTCGGTTCTCGCTTGCAAGATTTCTTCCGCCTCCCGGAGTGTGCGCGCGTTCTGACGCTTCGCTGTAGAAGAGGTTTCGGGCAGGAGGTAGAGTTGCAGGAACTCATACTCGTGCCCGCCGTTCACGCTGCGGTCGAGGAACAGGGACATGCGTCCGTCTGCCAGTTTGCGGCGGCGCAACTTGAACGGGGATTTCTCTACCAGTGATTTCCTTTTTCTTCCCATTGTCCTTCAGTGTCTTATATTCACTTGCAAAGATAAGAAATAATCCGCAAACGAGTATCGTTTCAAGTAACAAAAATGAAGAATAATAGGGATTTTCAAGGAATGTATCCGAAAACACAGTTTTATATAAGTCACTAATAATCAGTATTTATATGGATTTTTTCGCTTTTGTTTTCCCTTCTTTTGCATACATTGGCTAATGGGCAATAACCAAAAGCCGTTCTTCTTTTTCGGTGACTGGCTGTGCATCCCTTTGACGGACTGGACTTGCCTGTTTCTTTCAGCCTGTTTCTGTAGGTATTCGTTCAAATCCTTGCATCCGCTGTAGGTCTGCGAAGCGTCACGGATGTATAAATCCCTGCTGTATTCCATACGGATTTGCCGGAGTGCTTCCATCCCTGCACGGTCATTGTCAAAGAAACAATGTATGCGCTCGTAGCTACCCAAAGGATAGAGAGCCTTGCTTACATTCGATACGGAGTTCAATACCATATAATCTTGTCTGTCCAGTTCGGGAAATTTCGGGCAATTTTCCAATCTCAAAGTAAGAAATGAAAGATAGTCCATAAATCCCTCGAACACATAACACGTTTCCCTTGCTTTTCCTGGCTGTTTGATGTGGGAGATTTCCTTGGGGGCAATACAGCCCTTGAAATAGCGGTTGCGGATTTCATATCCTTCCGATACGTTGGGAAAGGCGATGGCGAAATACCGCTTGCCGTTGTTGGTGAAATGAGCTTCACTGCATTCTCTTTTTGCCAGTTCCGTATTTATTCCCCTTTCCTGCAAATAGGAGAGCAGGGCAGGAGAAGAAAGCGGTACAATCTCCAGTTGCTGAAAACTTGGCTCGGAAAATGATTGCTTGCCAAAAGAAAAAGAAACAGGACGGACATGTGGTGTCTGTTCCGCTATGCGTTCCAATATATAAGGTATATGGTCGGTAGCATATAAGTGTGAAGCCAGTTCGATGATGCCGCCGCCTTTGCCGAGTGCAAAATCATACCATTGGTTACGTTCGGTATTTACCTTGAACGAGGCTTCGGCTTCTTCCCTTAACGGTGATTTATACCACAGATTGACACCTTGTTGCTTGACGGGAGAATATCCTAAACTATGCAGATAATCCGCTATTCTGATTTGCTTGGCTGTCTGTATATCCATAAAATGATTGTTTTAGTAGTTGGTGA